>WNGB01009000.1_pt1 | contig 14086 bp, 14 predicted proteins | sample 5400681 | NCBI WGS metagenome assembly WNGB01 (sample SAMN13153367, study PRJNA577476) | soil metagenome | isolation source: 115 cm soil or saprolite under grassland replicate 2 | place: USA:California | collected 2016-06-15 | reverse complement strand
GGCGATCGGCTTCGGCTTGATCTTGAACAGCGCGAACCGTTCGCCGGTGTAGACCGAGGTCAGGCGTTCGGGGTCCGGGTTGTCGTACTCGCTGTCGGTGAACAGCACGTAGACATAGTCGTAGTCGGTGGTCCACGTCGACCAGTAGCTTCCGTCGCCGTCCTCCGACCCGTCGGCAACCTGCAGCAACTGAGTGATCGACGGCGGCGTGCCGTCCTCGCTGTCGACGCGGCCCCGATAGGGCTCGCGCACCTGCAGGATCTGCTTGCCCACGACCGTGAACGCGGTGGTCACCAAGGCGGAGCGCTCGATGATGGCGATGCAGGCGGCGTGGACCAACCCGAGGTCTTTCGGGTCGTCACCGGCGTCTGCGTCGGCATACGCGACCAGCACCTTGGAACCGCGCTCGATGAGCCGCACCGAGTCGCGGAACGACGTGGTCGAGGCCCCGATCTCGGACCAGACAGTCTGCACCTCGAACACCCGGATCGCGAGCAGGAGCACGAGCACGGTCGCAAAGCCACGGCGCACGTAGTCATGGCGCAGGTTGAGATGGGCGCAGGCAATAATCGTGAACGCGACCGAAATCGGCAGTCGCTGATCCGCCATGTAGGTTTCGAAGATGACCCGGGGCATGGCGAGATAGATGAGGGCGCCCAGGATGAGCAGCACCCAGCCGAACGAATGGAACTGCAGGGCGCGATGGCGCATGCCCCAGCCCGCGGCAAAGGTCACGATGCCGGTCAGCAGGACGCCGGCGAAATGGGAATAGACCTCGACGACGAAGAGCAGCCCGTCGAGCTTGCCGGTCAGTTCCCACGTGAACGATCCGCGCAGGTCCCAGGTTGGGCTCATCATCAGCAGTGGCAGGACCGGCAGGAACGGCAGGCCGGTGGCAACAAAGTCGAGGAGCGGCGGCAGGCTCCGTAGCCGGATGAGATCCGTGACCCGTTCCCTCGGCTGGCTCGCGTAGATCACTATCAGGCGGTGAATCTCGAAGGCCAAGAGCCCGACGCCATAGAGCCCGACCGAGAACAGATGACAGAAAAACAGTCCCACCACGAATGCGGCCGAGACCGCCAGGCGCAGAACGACGTTGCGCTCCCGCAACCAGATCCAAGCGACCAGCGCCCACAGCGCCAGTCCCATGCCGAAGATGTAGTTCATCGTGCCGACGAGGAACACGTTGTTGTAGAGCAGCGGGAACGCGATCAGCGGCAGGATCGACCAGTGGCCGAACAGCCGGCGGTTGAGCATGAGCGCGCCGGAGAGGATCAGGACGAAGCTCGAAATGGTGAAGATCTGCCCGGCGACATAAACGTTCATGACCCGCTCGAGCACGGGCACGACCATGTCCATCATCAGGTTCGGGATGATCTGCCAGTTTACCTCATAGAAGCGCGACAGATCGGGATCGCCATCGATCGTGGCGATGATGTGCATGCGCGAGAGGTGATTGATGTAGTCGGCGAGCGGCGGCCACGGATAGAGCACGATCGGGATCGACGTGATCGCCGCCAGCACCACGAACAGTATGGCGATCTGGCGGTCGCTGAAGTCGGCGACATGCTCGCTGCGCCGCGGCCCGAAAACGCGCCATGGCACAGTCGGCACAGCCTGCGTCTCGCTCCTCGCAGCACGCGCGCCTACCGGTTCACTGACATCGACCATGCTGCTGGCAACAGTTCGGGCTCGCTCTAGCCGGGACCAAGAGAGCGGCCGAGTTGATTTTTTGCTTGCGCCCCCGCCAGCCCGATGTGCCTGACCCAACGTGAATGGAGGATGAATGGGCGGATCAGGAGTTGCGGCCCCCGGGGCGGGGTGCCCGGTCAGTCCGGCCTGACCGCCTGCCAAAGAAATAGGAACACCACCGCGCCGATCGTGGCGGGGGTCAGTCCCCTGAGAAGGTTAAGAATGAGTCCACGTAGTGCGCTGGGTAATCTTGGTCGCCAGTCAGCCCGCAATCAGACCGATCAAAATCCAGGCAAACACGCCCATCCCGGATGTTCCGTGACATTCGTGCAACAAGAATAACATATCGTCATTTCGGCCTGCTCGGCAACTTCATGCGGCTCACCAAGGCCTCCGATGAAGTTGTTACCGGGTCGGACGTTTCTTTCCCTTGTCGTAAATGTGGACCGTGAGCGGAACGCCCGACGGGCCCATGAAAATTTCCAAGACGTCGGTCCCGTCCGGAAAAGACGGCTCGATCTTGATGAAAAATGACCGCTCGCCCTGCTTGCTGACCGATCGCGGGATTGGGCTGTCGACGCTCATGAAGGCCGGCGTCACCATGAACGACATCGCCGATTTCGCCCGCGCCACGAAAACGTAATGCAATGTCGTGAGTCCGCACTTCTGCTCTGTGATCCGGTACCAAAGCTCGCCAACGGTTTCTTCCTTGGCCACCGCGGTGGCGCAACCCGGAAGGTAGGGCCGCCCGACCATGAAACTCACGGTGCCATAGATCGGCTCGCCGAAGCGGTATGCGACAAACGCCAGCAGGGCGACGGCGACGAGCGCAATCCAGCGGCCGTAGCGGCGGCGCGGACGGGCCGGGGCGGATGCAGACGATGGCGAGGGCGGCGCCGAAGACGGTGACGACATGGCGCGCTCCTTAGCACGCCTGCCTTTCGTGCCGGGGCTGCGCCATTGGTCGCAGCCCCGGGGCGCGGTTCACAATGCCGGCGTGACATACCGCCTACATGTTCAGCACGCGCCCGTAGGCATCCAGCACCGCCTCCTTCATCATTTCGGACAGGGTTGGGTGCGGGAAAACGGTGTGCATCAGCTCTTCTTCCGTAGTTTCGAGATTCATCGCCACCACGTAGCCCTGGATCAGTTCGGTGACTTCGGCGCCCACCATGTGCGCGCCGAGAAGCTGGCCGGTCTTCTTGTCGAAGATCACCTTCACCAGCCCCTGGTCTTCGCCAAGCGCGATCGCCTTGCCGTTGCCGACGAACGGGAAGCGGCCGCCGCGGACCTCGAGCTTCTTCTCCTTTGCGGCCTGCTCGGTCAGCCCCACCGAAGCGATCTGCGGCGAGCAATAGGTGCAGCCGGGGATGAGTCGCTTGTCCATCGGGTGCGGGTTGAGGCCCTTGATCGCCTCGACGCAGACGACGCCTTCGTGCTCGGCCTTGTGCGCGAGCAGCGGCGGCCCCGCCACGTCGCCGATTGCGTAGATGCCGGCCACGTTGGTGCGGCTTAGCGCATCGACCAGGATCGCGCCACGGTCGGTCTTCACGCCGACTTTTTCGAGCCCGAGATTCTCGATGTTGCCGATGACGCCCACCGCCGAGATCACGCGCTCGACGGTCAGGCTCTGGGTGCCGCCCTTGCCATCGTCGATGGCCGCGATGACGTTGTCGCCCTTCTTGTCGAGCTTGGTGACCTTGGCGCCGGTGAGGATCTTGATGCCCTGCTTCTCGAACGATTTGCGCGCGAAGGCGGCGATCTCGGCGTCTTCGACCGGCAGGATCTGCGGCAGCACCTCGACCACCGTCACCTCGGCGCCGAGCGTGCGGTAGAACGACGCGAACTCGATCCCGATCGCGCCCGAGCCGATCACCAGCAGCGATTTCGGCATCCGCGCGGGCACCATGGCCTCGAAATAGGTCCAGACGAGCTTCTGGTCGGGCTCGAGTCCGGGCAGCACGCGCGGGCGGGCGCCGGTCGCGAGGATGATGTGCTTGGCCTGGTAGCTGCCGGCCCCGAGCGTGCCCTTGGGCGCTTCGCTCTTGCCGGCTTTCACGGTGACCTTGCCGGGCGCGTCGATCGTCGCCTCGCCCCAGATCACGGCGACCTTGTTCTTCTTCATCAGGAAGCCGACACCTTCATTGAGCCGCTTCGAGACCGCGCGCGAGCGCTTTACCACGGCGGCCGGATCGAAGCCGACCTTCTCCGCCGACAGTCCGTACTCCGTGGCGTGCTGCATGTAGTGGAAAATCTCAGCCGAGCGCAGCAGGGCCTTGGTGGGAATGCAGCCCCAGTTGAGGCAAATGCCGCCGAGATAGGCGCGTTCGACGATCGCGGTCTTGAAGCCCAGTTGCGCGGCGCGGATCGCGGCGACGTAGCCGCCCGGGCCCGAGCCGATGATGATGATGTCGAATGAAGTATCGGCCATTTGGAACGTCTCTTTTTCGCCCTTGGCTACACGGCCAGTTCATATATGCATCGGCATCGCACGTTGCCGCTATTCCTTCGCCGACCTGACGCAGTCGTTGTTCAGTTCGGCGAAGATCCGGTCGGCGGGCTCGAATAGCTTGCCGAGATCGGCCGGCGGCGTGCGCCGCGCCTCGACAACCGCCTTTTCGAGCGCCTGCGAGAGCTCGGTGTAGCGCGCCCGGGTCGCGTCGTTGTCGCGCAGGTTGGCAAGATAGGTGCCCAGCGCCGCGAACTTGTTGGCGGCGGCAGCGGCGTCGATCTGTTCGGCTGCGGCGTTCGGGGCCAGCGTGCCGGCGCGCTCGCGCTCGCCGCTGGCGCTCACGAGGCCGGCTTTGAACTTGACCTGGAAATAGGCGTCGATGATTTCCTTGCAGGTGCGCATGTATTCGGCGCGGCCGAGGTTGCGCTGGATGAGATCGACGAACTTGTTGTTGAGATAGCCGTTGTAGATCGAGGTGACCAGCGACAGCGTCGCGATGAACATCGGGAAAAAGGTGATCACCACCGTTCGAAGCTTGCTTTCGCCATCACTCATTGCAGATGTCCCCGGTCCCTTACCCAAGTTAGAGCGTCTTAGTCGCTTGGTAGAACGGCGCGACGATGTTCTTGAAGCTGATCGCGACCGTGTCCTCGACCGCGAGCGCCGAGTGCAACACGTTGGACGGGTGGTAGCTCACCTCCCCCGGGCCGATCTCGTAGGTCTCGCCGCCGCAGGTCATGCGCATGCGGCCGCTGAGCACATAGATCGCCTGCTCTTCCGGGTGCTGGTGCGGACGCGCGCTGTCGCCGGCGCGCCAGTGCATCTTCATGACCTCGATCGACTGCCCCCGCACCACCGGCCCGCGCGCATCCGAATGGGTCGGCGTGATCAGGTGGTCGAGATTGCCGTCAAGCAGGACGCGAGGCATGGCGGGGTGTCCTTGCTGCCGGCGGCGCGGCTATACGACCATCATCACCGGGTTCTCGATCAGCGACTTGAACGCGCCCATCAGCTCGGCGCCGAGCGCGCCGTCGACCGCGCGGTGGTCGCTCGAGAGCGTGACCGACATCATCCAGGCCGCCTCGATCTTGCCGTTCTTCACGATCGCCCGCTCCTCGCCCACGCCGACTGCCACAATGGTCGCGTGCGGCGGGTTGATGACGGCGGCGAAATCCTTGATCCCGTACATGCCGAGGTTCGACACCGCGCTCGATCCGCCTTGGTATTCCTCGGGCTTGAGCTTGCGGGCGCGGGCGCGCGCCGCGTAGTCCTTCATCTCGTTGGAGATGACCGAGAGCGATTTCGCCTCGGCCTTGCGCACCACCGGCGTGATCAGCCCGCCCGGGATGGCGACCGCGACGCCCACGTCGGAATGCTTGTGCTTGAGCATGCCGCCTTCGGTCCAGGTGACGTTCGCATCCGGGATGCGCTGGAGCGCGAGCGCCAGTGCCTTGATGACGAAGTCGTTGACCGAGAGCTTGTAGGCAGGCTTGCCATCCTTGTCCTTGGGCGCGGCGGCGTTGATCTCCTCGCGCGCGGCCAGGAGCTTGCCGATGTTGCAGTCGAGCGTGAGATAGAAATGCGGGATGGTGAGCTTGGCCTCGACCAGCCGCCGCGCGATGATCTTTCGCACATTGTCGTGCGGGATCACCTCGTAGCTTCCGGGCTCGAACAGGGCTCTGATCTTGTCATCGGACGGCGCCTGCACGGCAAGCGGAGCGCCGGCGCCCGCAGCGGCAGGTGCGAGCCCCTTGCCCGATTTCGCGGCCTCGACGTCGCGCGCGATGATGCGGCCGTGCGGACCGGAGCCCTGGATGCGGCCAACGTCGATGCCGGCCTCCTTGGCGAGCCGGCGCGCCAGTGGTGACGCGAAGGTACGGTTCGCACCATGACCGTCGACCCGAGCCCCCTCACCCCCACCCTCTCCCCGTTGGGGAGAGGGGGCCGCCGGTGCTTGGGGAGAGGTGGCCGGCGCGCGCGGCGCACTCGGTGTGACTCCCTCTCCCCCTTGGGGAGAGGGTTGGGGTGAGGGGGTTACCGGAGCTGCCGCTTTCGGCGTAGCGTCCTTCGCGGCCGCGGCCGCCGCGGCCTTCGGGTCCTCGCCCTCCTCCGCCAGCACCGCGATGAGCTGATTGACCGGCACGTCCTGGGTGCCTTCCGCCACGACAATCTTGGCCAGCACGCCGTCATCGATCGATTCGTATTCCATCGTCGCCTTATCGGTCTCGATTTCGGCGATCACGTCGCCGGCCTTGACCTTGTCGCCCTCCTTCTTGAGCCACTTGGCGAGGTTGCCCTTCTCCATCGTGGGCGACAGCGCGGGCATGAGGATGTTGACGGGCATGCGAACGTCTCAGCTGATTGCGCTGGTGGTGCCGGGATCGGTCGGGGCATCCATCTCGGCATTGAACAGCGCGCGGATGCGCTCGAGCGTCTGTTGCTCGGGGAACTGGCCCTCGGTCGCGTAGATGCGCGCCACGTGCCGCGCCACGTCCGCGATCAGCATGCCCCAGGCCTCAGGATCATCGAAAGCGCGGCGCAGCGACACGTGCAGACCGCCATCGACGACGGCGGCGCGCAGCACCTCGACGCCGCCCTGCTCCAGCGCGGTCGGCGGGATCATGAGCGCATCAAAGAACGGCAGCGGCTTCTCGGGGTCCATGGCGCTCACCGGTGACAGGGATGGTTCAGCGACAGATGCGCGACGAAGATGCGCGCGACCATGGCATTGGGCTGCGCCTTGGCAGCGACGTTGTTCAACTCGTTCTCCATCCATTCGAAGGTGTCGGAGAGCTTGCCGCTGTCCCGCACCGCCGGCGGAAGGCAGAACAGCTTTGCACCGCTTTCCGAGCCGCCTTCCGAATACAAGAGGCCCTCGAATAGGCCCACCAGATAGTTCTTGTAGGCGGTCGATGCCCAGCCGGCATTGCGGGAGACGCGCTGCAGCACCCGATAGTTCTCCACGTTCATCGGCGCCAGCGTGATCGTCGCCTGCGCCGCCGCGCCGGCGGGCCACCAGAGGACCACAGCGCACAGCAATCCCAACAACACCGCGAGCCTCCGCATGGCGCTCACCGGTAGCAGACTGCCTTTGCCGCCTCGACCACCTCGTCGACCGAGGGCAGCGCAAGCTTTTCGAGATTGGCGGCATACGGCATCGGCACGTCGTCGCCGGTGACGCGCAGGACCGGTGCGTCGAGCCAGTCGAATGCCTCCTCCGTCACCCGCGCGGCGATCTCGGCGCCGACGCCCGATTGCCGCCAGCCTTCCTCGACCGTCACGATGCGTCCGGTCTTCTTCACCGACTCGACGATGGTGTCGATATCCATAGGCTTGATCGTGCGCAGGTCGATCACCTCGGCGTTGATCCCGTCCTTGGCGAGCGCGTCGGCGGCCTTGAGCGCGTAGCTCATGCCCATCGACCAGGCCACGATGGTGACGTCGGAGCCGGCGCGCGCAATCCGCGCCTTGCCGATCGGCACCAGATAGTCGTCGAGCTTCGGCACCGGGAAGCTCTGACCGTAGAGGATTTCGTTTTCGAGGAAGATGACCGGATTGGGATCGCGGATCGCCGACTTGAGCAGGCCCTTGGCGTCGGCCGCCGTATAGGGCGCGATCACCTTGAGGCCCGGAATGTGCGCGTACCAGGCGGTGAAATCCTGGCTGTGCTGGGCCGCGACCCGTGCGGCCGGCCCGTTCGGCCCGCGAAATACGACGGGCGACCCGATCTGGCCGCCCGACATGTAGCGCGTCTTCGCCGCCGAGTTGATGATCTGGTCCATGGCCTGCATGGCGAAGTTGAAGGTCATGAACTCGACGATCGGTTTGAGGCCAGCGAGCCCGGCGCCGATGCCCAGCCCGGCGAAGCCCTGTTCGGTGATCGGGGTGTCGATCACGCGCATCGGGCCGAACTCCTGCAATAGGCCCTGCGTCACCTTGTAGGCACCCTGATATTCGGCGACCTCCTCGCCCATCACGAAGACATCCTTGTCGCGGCGCATCTCCTCGGCCATGGCGTCGCGCAGGGCTTCGCGCACCGTCATGGTCGCCATCTCGGTGCCAGCCGGGACCTCCGGCTCGGGCAAGGTCTCGCGCTTGGGCGGCGTCGGCGATTTCGCCTGCGTGGCCGGCGCCTGTTTGGCTGCGGGACGCTGCTGCGCGGCGGGCGCCGCGGACTCGGCCGCCTTCTGCACCGGCGCCGCCTTGGCGCCGTCCTTGAGCGCGGCGGCGTCTTCGCCCTCGGCCAGGATCATCGCGATTGGCGTGTTGACCGCGACGTCGTTGGTGCCTTCCGGCACCAGGATCTTGCCGAGCGTGCCCTCGTCCACCGCCTCCACTTCCATGGTGGCCTTGTCGGTCTCGATCTCGGCGATCACGTCGCCGGACTTGACGGCGTCGCCTTCCTTCTTGAGCCACTTGGCGAGATTGCCACGCTCCATGGTGGGCGAGAGCGCGGGCATCAGAATGGGTGTGGGCATGGGCGTTCTTAGGCGGTGCGGCTGACGAGATCACTTGTAGACGTCGGTGTAGAGCTCGGAGGGGTCCGGCTCCGCATCGTGGGTGGCGAACTCCGCCGCTTCGTTGACGATCGCGCGCACCTGGGTGTCGACCTTCTTCAACCCTTCCTCGGTCGCCCACTTGTTGGCAATGAGTCGCTGGCGCACCTGTTCGATCGGATCGTGCTCGGTGCGCACCTTGTCGACTTCCTCCTTGGGCCGGTATTTGGCCGGATCCGACATGGAATGGCCGCGGTAGCGGTAGGTCAGCATCTCGAGAATGATCGGGCCGTTGCCGCTGCGGCACCACGCAACGGCCTTCTCGCCGGCCGCCTTGACGGCGCGCACATCCATGCCGTCGACCTGCTCGCCAGGCACGTCGTGCGAGAGCCCGCGCTTGGAGAGGTTCGTGGTCGCCGACGCGCGCGCGACCGAGGTGCCCATTCCGTACTGGTTGTTCTCGATGATGTAGATCACGGGAAGCTTCCAAAGCCTCGCCACGTTGAAGCTTTCGTAGACCTGCCCCTGGTTGGCGGCGCCGTCGCCGAAATAGGTGAGCGAGACGTTGTCGTTGCCGCGGTACTTGTTTGCGAATGCAAGCCCGGTTCCGAGGGGGACCTGCGCGCCGACGATACCGTGTCCACCGAAAAAGCCCTTCTCGGCGGAGAACATGTGCATCGAGCCGCCCTTGCCCTTGGAATAGCCGCCGCGCCGGCCGGTCAATTCCGCCATGACGCCCTTGGGGTCCATACCGCAGGCCAGCATATGGCCGTGGTCGCGATAACCGGTGATGACCTCGTCGCCGGGCTTGAGCGTCATCTGCATCCCGACGACCACCGCTTCCTGGCCGATATAGAGGTGACAGAAGCCGCCGATCAGGCCCATGCCGTAGAGCTGTCCCGCCTTTTCCTCGAACCTGCGGATCAGCAGCATGTCGCGGAACGCGCCAAGTTCCTGTTCCTTGCCGATTTCGGGTACCGCGTCATCCTCCGCCGGACGGCGTTGGGCAGTGGTCGTTTTGCTGGCAACAGCCATGTGGCTCCTCAGAAAAAGGCCGTCCGACGTCGGTCATTGGTCTAACTCCCCTTAGCCGAAATCGTGCCAGGGTGAAAGCGCATGGGGATACGCTGTGGGTGGTGCGGCGTTGCGGCAAATTCGGCAATGAATTCGGCACCCTGGAACGCCAAAGGGCGCTCACCGCCGCTTGAGCATCAGCGTCAGGTCACGGGGGTCCACATAGTCGAGCAGCGCACGGGCGCGCTCGTCGAGCATGTCGGGGTCGAGGCTTTCGGACTTGAGCAGCGAGACGCGCCGGTCCCAAATCGCCCGCTCGGCCTTGAGGGCCGAAAGCTCGACCGAGAGCTGTGCGATCTGCTGGTCGAGATCGTGCCTGGCCTTGAGCCCGTGATTGCCGGTATAGGCGTTGATCCCGAAATAGCCGATCAGCAGCGCGGCGCCGAGATAGAGGCCGAGCGCGGTCAGGAATGATCGAAGCCGCCTGCGGGTGACCATGGCGCGAGAGTGGCGCCGCCGCGTTAAGACCGCTTTAACAGCACACCCCCAGCGCTCTCAGCGCCCGAGGCGGTTTCTGGTCTCGTTGAGCACGAAATTGCCGATCCGCTTGCCGCGATTGCGCAGGTAACGGACCGGGCCTTTGTCGACAAAGTAAGTGAGCAGGATCGAGTCGCGCGTCGTCACCTCAGGCCCGACCGGGTCGGCGGAATGCCAGGTGTTCTCTGCGACCGCGAAGGCGTAGCCGCTGTTGGGCGCGAACTTCATCTGCGTGTGCTTTGGCATGCTGCCGTCGGGCAGCCGCTCGTGGAAGATCGTGCCCACGTGCGTCGCCGAGGGGTCGCGCGGCAGATAGAACTGGACGGTGATGCCCTTCCAGTGCGTGTCCGGGTGCGGGTAGATGCGGTAGCCCGGGATGTCGCGGGTGAGGATCGGCACCGGATACATCCCGACATTGGCGAAATCCGCGCCGAAGCGTCGCCCGAGCCCGGGGGCAAGCCTGCGCACCAGCGCCTGTTTCAGCGGCTTGGAGCAGAGCGCGCGGCCGACGATCTCCCACACCACGCGCTTGTCCGGCGGAAGGCTGCGGATGTACTCGGGAAACAGATCGATCTTGACCCGGGTATGAGTGCCATCTGCCAGGTCGTTGCCCGCGGCGCGGCCGGACATCGGCCGGTAGTCGGATGCGACCGGCATGGCCGTGAGCATGGCGGCGTAGACGTCGTCGGGAAACACCCGGTCGAACACGAGATGATGGAATGGCGCCTCGCCCGCGCGGGCCGCATCCACCGATGCCGCCACAAAGTGGCTCACGCTCTCGATGGCGCGCTGCCGGTCGAGCGTCTTGAGGCCGATTGATTGGTCCATACGGGGAATCCCAAAGCTCGAACATGGGCGGCTTGGGCCGGCGACCACCTTGTCCCGAACGAGGTGCTCTGCAGGCCGGCCACAGTATAGCGGAGACCTTGGCCTGGATCGAGCTTTGACGTCTATCGCGTGGCGAATGCGGCTGCCGACATCAGGCGCAGCCCGTCCGCCGCGGCTCCACGCCCTTGAGCGCGAGTTCGAGATCGCCCGGCGCGCCCGTCACCGGCGCAAGATCGCGGCGCGACAGATAGCCGTTCTGGAGGAGCGTGCGAAGGCCGGACACCACGCGCTCGTCGGTCTGGGCGCTCGGCATCGGCGTGGTCGGCACCGCCTCGCGGCCCGGTGCGCCAAACACGCGTGTGGCGGAGAATGGGCTGCTGGTCGCCATGAAGTATTCCTGACGCACGCGCCCCATCAGCCGATAGTAGTCCTTCAGCGCCGTGACGAGGTGAGATCGATGCGCCTCCTGACAGAAGCGCTCGGGTTGCGTTCCGGCCAGGCAGGACAGGTAGTACGCCGCCTGGTTGAGCGCGGACTCTCCCGCATAGAGGCCGTCGAGGCCGGGACCGTCGAGCGCCCGCGTCCGGCCTTGGTCGAGCCGCACGAAGTCGCTACGTGACTTGCAGTCGTTGTGAATGCGCTCGAGTGTCACGCCGCCGCCGGCGGTGCGCTTGTAGGCGTCCTCGATCCCCGGATAACCGACATTCTCGCGCCAGTGCTGATCGAGCGCGCGGCCGAAACCCTTCATCATCACGACATAGCCGCCGACCAGACAGGCGACGATCGCCAACCCAAACAGGATGCCACTGAGCGCCCCGCCTGACCCGCCGACCGGCGCGACTGCAATGCTCGCAACGTCCAGTCCGGCGGTCTGGCCGCCCTTTGACTTTGCTGGCGCGCCGTCCGGCGCGACATAGGACTGACGTTCCTCTGGCTTGCGTTTCCCGAATCCCTGGTTCTCGCTCATGGTCTTTGCCTCAAACGCGACAAGGCTTCACATCGAGGACCAGCCGAAAGACGTCCCCGACCGTGGTGATCCCCAGGCGGCGAGCCTGCTCGTTCTCGAACCGCTCGTAGAGGATGCTGCGGCCGCGCTCATCGACGATGTCGTCGAGGCGTAGCTCGCCATTGCGCAGCACCAGCTCGATCCGCGCCTTGTGGCCGCCGGCGACGATCGGCGCGTTGCCGTCGAGGATCAGCCTCGCGCCATCACGCGCGACAGCCTGCACCATGAACACCGGGTTGACCTGCCCGTTCACGTAGACCACGACGCCGTACTTCTCGAACGTGACGTATTCGTTGCGGCAGTCGCCGCTCTCGGTCTGCGCCGGAGGATTGGCGTAGCGTTCCGCGGCGACCGCATAGCGCAGCTTGGCGGCATTGGGGGCCGACCAGCGTCCCTTGAGCTCAGGCAACAACGGGTCGTGGCCCGGGACGCAGCCCTGGCTGAGAAGAAGCAACGGGATGAGCAGGCCGAGTCGCTTCGCCATCATCGGATTTCCCCGCTGATGGCTGCATAGGCCAAGGTGGTAAAAGAACCGTCCAGTTAACCCGTGAAAAACGCTGCTATTCGCGCTCCGAGGCCGACATTTCCCGCACCCAGCGTCGGCCAGCGTCAAGGACGACTTAACGAGCGAGGAACCTCAGCGCAGGGCCCGGAGTGCCGCCCTGCCCGCGTATTTCGCCTGCGCCCCAAGCTCCTCCTCGATCCGCAGCAGCTGGTTGTACTTCGCGGTGCGGTCGGAGCGCGCGAGCGAGCCGGTCTTGATCTGCCCGCAGTTGGTGGCAACCGCGAGATCGGCGATGGTCGAATCCTCGGTCTCGCCCGAGCGATGCGACATCACCGCGGTGTAGCCCGCCTTGTGCGCCATCTCGACCGCCGCCAGCGCCTCGGTCAGCGTGCCGATCTGGTTGACCTTGACCAGGATCGAGTTGCCGACGCCGCGCTTGATGCAATCGCCGAGCCGATTCACGTTGGTCACCATCAGGTCGTCGCCGACCAGCTGGCACTTGCTGCCGATCAGGTCGGTGACGAGCTTCCAGCCCTCGAAGTCGTCCTCCGCCATGCCGTCCTCGATCGAGGCGATCGGATAGCGCGAGGCGAGCTCCGCAAGATACTCCGCCTGCTGCTTGCTTGAACGGGTTTTGCCTTCGCCTTCATAAACATAGGCGCCGTTCTTGAAGAACTCAGTTGAGGCCGGGTCGAGCGCCAGGAGGATATCCTCGCCCGGCTTGAAACCGGCCGCCTCGATCGCCTTCATGAGGAAGTCCAAAGCCGCTTCGGCCGATGCCAGATTGGGCGCGAAGCCCCCCTCGTCGCCGACGTTGGTGTTGTGGCCGGCATCGTGCAGCGACTTCTTCAGCGTCTGGAAGACTTCCACGCCCATGCGCAGCCCTTCCGCGAAGGTGGGCGCGCCAACCGGCATGATCATGAATTCCTGAAAGTCGATTGGATTGTCGGCGTGCACGCCGCCGTTGATGATGTTCATCATCGGCACGGGAAGCAGCCGCGCCGAGACACCGCCGACATAGCGGTAGAGCGGCTTGCCGCCGGCGATGGCCGCCGCCTTGGCGACCGCCAGCGACACGCCGAGCACGGCATTGGCGCCGAGCCGGTTCTTGTTGGGCGTGCCATCGAGCGTGATCATGGTCTCGTCGATCTTGGCCTGCGCCGCGGCGTCCATGCCGCCGACGGCGTCGAAGATCTCGCCATTGACCGCCTCGACCGCCTTGCGGACGCCCTTGCCCAGGTAGCGGCCCTTGTCGCCGTCGCGCAGCTCGACCGCCTCATAGGCGCCGGTCGAGGCGCCCGACGGCACCGCGGCGCGCCCGCGCGAGCCGTCCTCGAGGACGACGTCGACCTCGACGGTGGGATTGCCGCGGCTGTCGAGAATCTCGCGGCCGATGATGTCAATGATCGCAGTCATGTCGTATCCATGTGGTGCAAGGATCGGGCCGCTTCTACAGGATCAACGGAGCGGCGCAAAGGCCGTTCCGGCGGCGGGTATATGCGGCACGCGCATCGGTAGCAGGGGCGCCTGCGCTCCGATATTCTGTAGGAGGAGAA
>WNGB01008999.1_pt1 | contig 14086 bp, 5 predicted proteins | sample 5400681 | NCBI WGS metagenome assembly WNGB01 (sample SAMN13153367, study PRJNA577476) | soil metagenome | isolation source: 115 cm soil or saprolite under grassland replicate 2 | place: USA:California | collected 2016-06-15 | reverse complement strand
TATGTAGCGCATCCGAGACTTCCCCACGGTTCGGGCTTGCGAGTTGGCATTTCCCGCTTCCGGGGAGTTTCTCGACCTCGACACGGAACAGGCACGTCCGGCGGTTCCGCCGGTCCCGGCCCACACAGAAGAGTTGTCCGGCGGAGAGTCTCGTGTTCGCAAGGAAACGTTCTTCCACCCGCTCAGGAACCGAAACCTCGTTAGCGGGGCGACCATTCGCCCGGGGGCCATAAGTGAAGCGCGTATTCCAGAATTCCAGCCCGCCCATCCGCTTGAGTTGCTCCTTGACCCTGCGGCGACTCTCCATCGCCAGCAGCAAGAGCGGTTCCAGATCCTCCCCCGTGCATTCCCCGTGCGGATAGATCAGTTTCACCAGTCCCGATACCGTCCGCCGGATCGCCTTGTCGTCGCGTTTGTCGATTGCCGCCCCCATCTCGAACCAGTTATCGAGCACGGTGGCGTAGGATGTGGCGCGCGACTCTTGCAGGATCCCCGCCAGGTAGTCCACGATGAACCCGTAGGAGTTGCCGAACACCCCTACCTGCATCCGCGGCATTTCCCAACCCGGCAGATACCCGTGGAAGCGGTCGAGGAACGCCCGGTCGTGGGCTACGCGGGCCGGGAAGGGACAGAACAGGTGGGAGGTGCGCAGGGCAACCTGCACGTCGAGGTCGAGGTTCCCCTCAAAAACCATCGAGGCATGGGCGGTGATGGGATCCTTGCCGCGGGAGTACGCCCCGGACTCCATGTAGTCCTTGAAAATCTGCAGCGCCTGCGGGTCGCTCACCCGGTCCAGGCCAGCGACCTCATCGAAGGCGATCACGTCCCACTGACTGACCAGGCCGGGTTCGGTCTTCTTCGGCATGTTTCGCCCGAAGAGGTTGGGCACCGTCGTCTCGCCGCCGGAAATCAGGATGGCGTTGGGCGACAATTCGCGGTAGCAGTATGACTTCCCCGTGCCGCGTGGGCCAAACTCGACCAGGTTGTAATTGTCCTCGACGAAGGGCACCAATCGCAGCAACAGGAGCAGTTTCTGCCGTGGGGTGAAGGCTTCGCTCTTGAAACCCATCGACCGCAACAATACGTCGATCCACTCGGCGGCGCTGAAACGCCCGCGTCCCTGACGGACCTCGTCGATTCCCCCGGTCGCCACCTGGATCGGCTTGAGCCGCTGGATCGCGAAGGGGTAGATCACACTGCCGATCACGTTCTCCGGCCTGTAAGCCATCTCGACCTGACACCACACACCGGCTGTCAGCAGCCGCCGGTATTTCTTCTGGGGATACTCGTCAGGGATCGTGACATCGTTCAGGCGCAACTGGACGAGGTCGGCCCAGTACACGTTGCGCTTCGGATCGAGGCGGGCCTTGACCTTGTCGATCACGGTGTAGCGGCCGCGGTCCCGGATGATGGCCTGGATTTCCGGAGCCTTCTCACTACGGACGAAGTGTTCGGTCAGCGTCTTTTGGACTTCCGCCAGACCCGCGCGGATGACTTCCTCGTCGGCGGACGAGCAGTAGCGCCCGAGCAGGAACTCGACGACATAGGAGGGGACATGATACTCGTTGCGCAGCGGGGCCACGAGATCCTTGCGGACCACCTTCCCTGGGAACGTTGCCAGCAGTTTCTTGTCCAGAGCGTCCATCGCACCCCCTACAACAAGTCCTCGTCTGCCTCCCGGCGCATCACATTGGGTACTCCCAACTGCGAGTCCAACTCGTCGCCAGAGTCCTCATCCAGGAGGATGAGATCCACGGCCGGCACGGGTTCCGTCAAGGTCACCTTGATACGGGGGTACGCCTCGGCCGGCCCCAGTTCCAACTCTGGTTTGTACACGACGATGTCGCTGCGCCCGACGACGCGGCTGCCGTGGCGGGCCTCGACACGGACGCGCCGCGCCTGTGCCGACCCATGCGAACTCGTCACCTCCGCCTGGAGATAGAGGATCAGGCTGGCGACGTTGGGCACAGGAGCCAAACGGACCTGCACCGGCGCCTTGGGAGGACCAGCCTGGGTCGAAATCACGAAGCGGAGCAGGCATTCCTGGGGCGACAGACCGCCGTGGATGAAGCGGTGCCGCGGGCCGGCGACGCTGAAGGCCGTCAATCCTTTAGGGACCACGACGCGCGCCGTGCCACCGTAGCCCAGGGCGCTCGCGTCAAAGCCGAGACAGCCGTTCGGCGTCTGCAATGGCCCCACGGCATAGCGCGTGCTTATAGCTACATCGCTGGCCTTCTGCGGCGCCGGCACATCGCCTAGGGACACTCCCTCCGGCACGAGGAGGAAGCCGTGGTCGGTGCCGATCGCCACCCGGCGATAGCCGGCGCGGTGGAGCACCGTGACCCAGCGGGCCAGGTCGGCGATGAGATCCTCGAACAGCTTGGGGGCCACCGTGGCCGCGATCTCGCCACTGTTGTCGATGTCGAGCGTCGTCAGCAGCACCGGGCGCCGAGCGATTGCCCATGCGCGAAGTTGGGACTCGGTGATCTGCTTCAGTTCGCCCACCTCAAGATTAGCGACCGCCTGCCGGAGATGCGCGACCCGGTCGGGTCGGTCGGACACATCCCGCCCGCCGATTTCCGCCCGGAGTTTCTCTCGCTTGGCCAGGACGACCAAGGATTGTCCACGGCGCGGGAGGAGCGACGCCATTCCCACTGGCGTCTTGCTGGGCAGGGAGCCCAGCGCCAACCGGCGGGTGACTGTGCGCCCCGGTTGGCTCAACAGGCCGATCAGCTTCTCGGCCAGATCGAGCCGCAGGGCATCGACGTAGAGGATCGCCGTTTCCCCAAGGTCGCCCGTCTCGACCAACTCGCTCCAGAAGCGATGGTGCGGGATCACGTCGGCAGGCGCCGCGTAGCCTCCCGAGCGCTCGAAGGCGTCAGCGAACTGCTGGGCCAGCTGCCGGGACCACTTCCAGAGGGCCGCCACTGCAGGCTGGCCGAGGTGTTCGACGATACCCGAACGGCAGGCATCGAACCGCAGTTCCAGGCCGCGGTGCAGATCGTCCAGGCGCCACCAGCCGTCGTTTGGATCGGCATAGCGGCGGATCAACTCGTCTGCGGACGGCGCCTGCAAAGCGGCCAGTTCTCGTTCCGCGGTCTCGCACCCCGTCAGCAGCCGTGAGGCATCGGCGACCACGACCCAGTCCTCGGCGACGGCGATGCCGAGGCGGGCGAGCTTCAGGCGCTCCTCCGCCCAGCGGGCCAGTTCGCCGAGGCTCGCGGAGTTGCGTCCGCCGGGTGGACTGCAACGCGCCGCAACTTCCTCCAGGAGCCGATCATCGACGCTGGGCAGGCTCGCCACCTGGGCCAGGGCGTGCAGGTCGCTCGCGTGCTGGACGAGATTGACCTCTGCTTCGACCTCGCGGGCCAGTTGGCAAAAACTGGGCTGGCATTCCACATCCCTGACCGCCGCTTCCGCCATGCCGGCCCAGGTGGCGAGGTGGTTTTTCTGCGGCAGGTAATTGTTGATTGCGAGGGCCGTCTCGCAGGCGCCGCGATGCACCAGTTCGCTCGCCAGCATCGCCCGCACGAGCAGGGTCGGCCGCACCTCGTCGCCCTCGGGCAAGCGGCCGAACCCCAGCTGCGTGCGCACGATCTGCACGAACGTGCTGCCGAGGCCCTCAGCCTGGAGGGTCGCCGCCGTTTGCGACGGGTCGCGCAGGAAACGAAGGACAGCGGCCCTCGGGGCGAGCGGTCCTGGTTCGCCGAGTGCCAGAGCGAGGAGGGCGGCACTGAGGGCATCCAGGTCGAGACCCAAGGTGCCGTTGGGAAAAACCTCGTCCCATTTCTGGACCAGGCGCCGGGCGACGCGATCCTTGACAAGGGTGGCCACCGAGGGCGGCAAGCCGTGCCGACCGGCAATGACCTCCGCGAGAGTTTGCTGCACGGCCCGCCCGAGCAATTCCAGGTCTTCATACCACGACGGATCCTGACGCGGGCAGGGCACGTACACCAGCCACCGCCGCTCTACAGGCAACTGGAGGCCATCCTTCAGGATCTGGTCCTCGATGTCGGCACGAGCCGCCAGCGGGTTCCTGGCACCCAAAGCGGGGACCATCGTCCAGCCGCGCAGGGCAGCCGCCGCGCGCAGGGGAGCTTCCAGCGCCCCCTCGCGGTCGTACCAGACCACGACGCGCTTTTCGTCGAAGAGGGGCTGGAGGATGTTTGTCAGGTACTCCACCAGATCCTGGGCCACAGGTGTTACGGTTTCAGGCATGGCATCCTGGATTATATCCCGTACCCCTTGCGCTGGGGTGGTCAGTTGATCCGGTCCGCGGCGCGCGGCAGGATGCGGGCGACTTTCAGCGGCTCGATGTTCACGCGGACGCCGTAGTCGATGACCGGGAGCCAGCCGCGGCCGTACTGCGGTCCGCCGGTGACCTCGGCGATCTTCTGTTTGAGCCAGGGATCGTCGGCGCCTGGCGGGGGAGTGACGGGGCGTGCTCCGGTGTCGAGGTGTTGCAAGCGCCGGTCGAACTCGACCAGTTCCTGAAGGTTCCTGTCGGCATCGTCGAGAGCACGTTTTGCTCGGTTCAACGTCGTCCGATTGGCCGCTGAGCGTTGTTGGGTCTCATACGCTCCGCGGGCGGCGTCGTACTGAGCCTGAGCCCGCTGGAGAGCGGGGGCCACATAGTGGGCGCGAATGTTCTGAAGCGTGTTGCCCTGGAGCTTGTGGTAGTGGACCAGGCAGGAGAAGGCGCCGGGCAAGGAGCCGCGCTGGACGCAGTAGGCGCTCGTGAGTTGCCAGAAGATCGGACGGCGGCGGTACATGTCGGTGTGGAAGTCGAAGTAATCCTCGGCGAGCCACCGCTCGACCGGCTTGCCAAGGATTTCGCCCGCCTCGGCCCATTTGGGCTCGATCTGGGCGGCGCCGAACCATTCACCGAAATGGGATTTGACGCGATCCGCCAATGTGAGTCTCGTTTCCGTTTGTACGATGGGGATCAGACCGTCGCTGTCCCTCTCAAGGACAAGTTTGACCGCGTATGAGAGGAGCTTAGTAATCTGATCTGCGACAAAGAGGCTCTCGTCTTCAAGGGAAGAGTCAGAGGCATGGTCAATAGCGGTCCCTTCAGGTTCCTCCGCGGGATCCTCTCCCTCCTCTAATACTGGCTGGCACTGCCGAAATGCAATCTCTCTCGCGATTTGCTGCTGATCCGTCAGGCTGGTTTGAAACACCCCGTACACCGCAGCATCGATCTCCTGTTGAAGGGTAGCGATCCCTTGCCTCATACCAACCAGACGCTTTCGTCCTATGGCCGCAAGTTGCCGAAGAGCCATCTCAGAGAACCCATAATTGGCATAGACAGCACGGAACAGTCTCACAGCGTCAGGGATTTCGCCTTCGGCAGCCTCTCCAATAGGCCAGCGGAATTCCGCAGCATGCGGGTGTCCTTGAGGCTTACCGAGTTGATCGATTGGTTGGAGAGCCAGCAGCAGCGCCGGCAAGACGAAGTAGGGAGAACACTCGTCTGTTGATCGAAGGGAAAGTCGAAGGTGGTACGCGGAGCGCGCATACTGTCCAATTTGCTCAAGGTTTCTATCTTCAGGGTACGGAAGTGACGCCACCGGCCCCGCAAGTAGCAGCCTAATCTCAAAGACGCGAACGAGAAAGAAAATCAACTCGGAGTTAAGATAGCCAAGCAGTTCCCACATGGGCTTAGTCTTTGGGAAAATGCAATTGATCGGAATCGCCGGGATAGTGTGTTCTGGCTGTACCCTTGCATTCACCCTCAGTTGATTGCTGGGATATTGCGGAGCGCGATGCCAAGAAAGACCTTGCCGGAAGAAAAATCCCTCGTTCTGAGGGCGGGCACCGAAGCAGGCTCTCACTTCTCTACCATCATCGGCCCAGTTGACCACGCAACTCACATCAGCCTGGTAAGCGTCAAGCCAACCACCTTTCCCAAAAGGGCACCAAAACCGTCCCTCTCGCGTATCAGTGAGATTGGTGCCGACCTTCATCCTGTCAATTTCCCAAAAGTATCTTACAAACCGTGGATCGTCACCTGTAGTTATTCCGCTCTTGACATCAGTCAACTTGGGGAGATCAGATCGGCCAAGGAAATCTCGGTCCAGAGGGGGATAAGTCTCGAATAGTTTGGCAATCCCGACTGGAACCCAGTAGGCATAAACTGAACCAGGGAGAGAACTGAAAACATCAACCGAGGAATAATACACCCGAGGATGCGTGAACCCGCTTCTCATGCTAGTAATCGCTTCGACAACAATCGCTTCTTTGTCACTTTCACTCTCCTGAAACATGCGAAAGCATGGACACGCGCGACTATGGTCGGGCCGCCCTTGTCTCCGCAACACGGTAGCGGCAGTCACCACTTTTGCTCCGTCGAGCACGTCAAATCCAGTATCACACAGGATCTCAGGGGGAGCCAGTTTGTTCAACACCTCCGTTCTCGTCCTGGCGAAGGTCGAGAGATTCATGAAAGTTTGAGATGTCAAAGAGCCGGTTAGGCAATTGTCGCCTACGAGATCAATGCACCGTTCCATGAACGCAGCATAGAGATTGTTGGCGGTATTCGGATAGTGCGCCGTGATACCCTGCCGCCGATTACCGCGGCAGTAGTCCTTGCATGTGTCGGGCATCTCGCCATAGGGAGGATTCATGAGCGCCACATCGTACTGATCGCTCAGCAAGGCCGCCAGGCCGCAGGATTTTGTCAGTTCCCGCGCGAACAGTTGTCGCCCCACATCACCGCTCGGCCTGGCTTCCGCTTCAAAGCGGGAAAGCCGCTCCAGGATTTGCGGAAGCGTGTACTCCTCGATCACTGTGTCTTTGAACAGATGCAGCGGACGGTATTCAGCGGTGCCGAACAGGTTCCCCTGTACCGGCTCACCTCGAAGGCGTTTCTGCCTCCGCAGGAGAGGCTCGAACTTCTGGCGAACCTGAAGCAAAGACCCGATCTCACCCGTCCGCGACAGGTCGTTCAAGATCTCCTTCGCCAACTCCTGGACTGCGAAGTTATCGGCGAAGGAGTCCAGAAGTTCGCGGCGGTTCTCCCCGTCGGTCACGCGAGCACCAGCACAGACAATCTTCATCCCCGAAGGGTGAAACTCGTCGCGAACCGTGATCTCGCGGTAGCTCTGCCGCGCTTTCAGATACAGGTTGAACGCTGCCAGTTGACATGCCCGCAGATCCACGTCGACCCCGTGCAGGTTCCCACTGAGAATGAGGTCCGGAACCTTGGCGGGGTCTGGGCGGTCGGCGGCCGGCTCGACCGCGTACATGCGCCGCAACATGTCGAAGACGTACAGCAGGAAGTGAGCCGACCCACATGCAGGGTCGATGATCTTCAACTCGCGCACTGCTTTCCACGCTCGCGCGGGCACCGCTGCCACCGGCGGTTGGGGCGCCTCCGCCGGCTTGCCGCCTGCCTCCTGATGGCGTTTGCGGGCCTCCTCCACGGCACGGGCCTCGGCGTTGGCCCTGGCCTCCTCGCCCCACCAGCCCAGGCGCTGCTCGTCCGGCAGCGGCACCAGGTACGCGCACGTCGCACGGCAAACCTGGCGCAGCCTGGCGTCCTCGACCGCAATCTCGCTCACCGCCGCCGTTGCTCCACAGCGGCGACGTGCCAGGTCCGGGATGCTCTCCCACCAGATCCGCCCCAGGGTGTTATCGACGAGCACGCGCACGACCCAGTGCGGCGTGTAGAACTGGTTCGCGACGATCATGTCGTCGGCGGTCATCCGGTAGCCGCGCCGCTTCCGCCGCTCCTTGTAGGCCGCGTTCGCCGGGACGTTGTAGTATTGATAGACCCAGCCAAGAATGTCGTCGGCGTGCCAATCCGCTTCCGTCACGGTTGCCGTCAACTCGCGGAGCAAATCCTTGACCGCCACGGGTTCGGGCGTCAACGCGCTATATTCGTCGCGCAGGTCGAACAGCATGCCAACATCTTTGGAAACCTCCTCGCAGGCGGCGCGGATCGCCTGCCAGCGCGCTTCGTCGGGCGTCTCGATGGCGATGCTCTCCCCAAGGATCTCGACGCTGCCGGCCTCGCTCAGATCGCGCGCCCAGGGGGACAGGCCGCCATACTGCTCGTCCTGGGCGATGACGACTTTCGGCAAAAAGCCGCGGACTTCCATTGCCCGCAAGGCAGCGACGCGGTTGACGAGCGTGAAGGCGCAATGTTCGACGTAGCGCTGTCGCGCCTCGGCGTAGCCCAGCCCGCCGACTTCGCGGTCGCGGGCCAGCACCTGATCCACGATACGCCGCTGGTTGAGCCGAGCGGGGTTGTCGATGCGCTCTGCCCCTGTCGCCCTGTCCTTGAACAGACCCAGCCCGTTGAGAGCACGGTCAAAGGCGTCCTCGATGACGCGGCGGGCCTCCTTGACGTGGGACAGCAGATTCTCGCGACGCTCCTTGGCCAGCACAGGCCCCTCCGCAATGGCAAGCAACGACTCAGTCGCTCTTGGCGTTGAAGGCAGTCCGGAAGTGGTCGAGGGAAGTCGCAGTCCCGGCCAGGTCGAACCAGCGATCCAGGGCCGCCGGGTCGCTTTGTCCCTCTACCGCCTGCTGCAGGTCTGCAGGCAGGTCAGGCCCGAACCGCAGCTGCAGCAAGCGCAGCAACTTCGCACGCGAGGTCCGACGGTCGCCCTCGGCGCGGCCCTCCTCTTTCCACTCTTCAACAATCTGCGAGGTTTTCACGTTCCAGCCCTCCAAACCTGTTTCCCAGACGGCGCGGCAGCCAGGCAGGTCGGCGAACACCAGGGCAATCCCGGCATAGTCGGCCCGCTGGCGTTCGTCCACCAGGGCTTCCACCAAACGCCGCCACTCGCGCACCAGCTCCGGCGTGTCGGCCCCGGCCATGAGCGACACCCAGGCCAGCAGCGCCAGGGGCAGCGATCCCGCTGCCACCCCGACGAGCGTCTGGGAGGCGCTGTGCTGCGCCAGGTTGCGCAGGCCAACCTTGAGCCGCATGCCCAGGCCGCCGGCATCCTGCGGGCACATGCTCCATTCGTCGGAGTCGGTGCCGCCAGTCAGGTTGACCAGCACGCCGATCACATCGTACTTCACCAGCGGCTCGGTTTGGTAGGGCAACTCGCGGCGAAAGACCAGGCAGTAATCTGCCAGCCGCTCCAGCGCCTTGCCGCTCGGTTCCGACAGGAACTCGATCACTACCGCCACGGGCGGAGCGTCGTGCGTGCGCCGCTCGAACTCGGCGACGCTGTCGGCGCGCCGGTCGGGCTCGCCGGGAAAAGGCACCGACTGCGTGTCCAGCCAGCGCGTCCAGCGCCACGCCGCCGTGAAGACCTCGCCCAGCAGCCAGCGGAGCAAGCCGAGGGGATCCAGTTTCCGCGCCGCATAGCGGGCTGCCTTGTCGAAGGCGTTGACGACCATCAGGACGCACCTCCTCGAAGGAGTGGCCGCAACCCAACTTCCGCTGCCGGCGAGCGCTCCGCGGCTCACTCCTTCGCGGCTGTATGGACCCGGATATCGACAGTTACCTTTCCCTCTGGCAGGGCCTGCGTCAGAGCGGTGCGGAGGCTGTCAGCAAGGGCCGCGATCTGATCCGGCCCGGCGATGGCCTGCCCCTCCGCCACGACGACCGTTTTCACACCTGGACCAGTGGTGGGTGGCGGCGTGGGCGGGCGATCCAGGGCTTCGAGTTGCGCGAGCGCCTGGTTCTCCAGAACGGGGAGGGTGGCGACCTGGGCAGCCAGGCTATTCGCATCCGTCTTGCAGGTCAGGCACACGAAGCCCGTGTTTTCGTCCAGTCCTCCGGGGTTGGCGTCGCAGAGGTTCCGCCGGATTGAGTCGAGGAGCAATTCCTGAGCGGGCGCATCCAGGCGACTCCAGTTCCGGTGCCCCTGAACCCGCCCCACCGCTGCGTTGATTGCCTGTTGCCGCTGCGTGTGCGCCTGCCGGTAGTCGGCGACGTATGCCTGCCGGATCGCGTGGTGTGCTTCCGTGATGGCGGCCCACCGTGTACCGGAATAGAACTCGGCATGGGCAAGGTTGCCGCGCAGCGATTCGAGTTGGGTCAGCAGGTCACCGCCGGCCCGCTGGACGAAGGGTGCGCCCGGGTAGCTGACGAAATTGCGGGTCTTCTGATATTCCTCCATCAGGCCGTTGATCCGGAACTCGCGGACGGCCTTGTACACAGGCACCCCGGAGGCAAGCCGAACCTGACGCTGGTCCTGCAGAAACGCCTGAATTCGCGGCGTCCCGGCCTGGGCCATTTGAACGGTCTTCAGATCTTGCTGCAGTTTCGCGAGGATGTCGTGGCAGGGGAGATGGGTGGCCTGCGACACGCCGACGAGTTCAACCACCTCTGGCAACCAGGTGGCCAGGACTTCCCCGAGGGCACGGTCGATCTTCTCGAACGTGTCCTCACCGGCCCGCTCGAAGAGGGTTTGCAGCGCCTCCGTCGCCAGCTGGCGCTGGGCAGGGGTCAACTCACCAACATACTCGAAGACCGCGTGTTTGAAACGGTTCCAGCCGGAGAAAACCTCGACCGCCCTGACTTCGGTTGGGGTCCGGATCTCAATCTGACCTTCGCGTGCGGTCACGGCGCCAGCGCGAAGGAGGGCCGCCAGAGCGGCACGCACCACATGGTCCTCCCACCCAAACGGTTTCCCGTCGAACTCGTTCGCGAGGGCCTCGCCCTTGCGCATCTCTTCGGGTTTGTGGTCGGGCCGCCGGAGTCGGTCCACGACGGCCTTCAGCACCGGGCGATCAAGGAGAACCTTGCCACTGGCGTCCATCAGCTGGAGCTTCTCGACGCACTTGGGCCGTGAGGTTTTCCACTTGAGGATCTCGGCCAGGTCGGCATCGACGACGACTGCCGACCCGGCGTCAAATTCCGTGTAGACCGCCTTGATGGCCTTGTTCGCCGTTTCGGCAAAGACTTCCTCGGCCCCCAGTAGGCCGTGCAAATCTTGCTTGTTGCCGTTCCAGACCAACGTCCCCTGGCCCAGACCCTGGAGGATTTGCGTCGGTAGGCAGCCCCGCTGGTCGTCGTGAGCGAGGTGCTCAACCGTCTGCCGCTGCGTCTCGATCTGTTCCTGCTCCTTGCCGTCCGTGGTATTCAGCCGCGCGTCTTTGAGCGCCTTGCGGACGCGGACGATGCGCTCGACGGTTTCGATCAGTTTGCCAGGATCCTTGATCGACCAGGTCAGCCGCTCGGGGGCGCTGGTGCTGTTCATCAGGGCGGTATCGGCCCAGTGCGGATCCGCCTCGACCGCGGCCGGTGTCAAGATCTGCAAATCCAGGTGGTCGCCCGCGGCCAGGGAAGCCTTGCCGGGTGCGTCAACGAGGGTGACCTTGACCGTGAACTTCCGCTTGCCCAGGGTGCCTGCGTAGTCGTGCTTGAAGAACTTCTTCTTCAAGGCTTTCTCCGCCGACTCCAGAAGCACGCCGAACCGATCAGCGTCGGTAACGTCCTGCTCGGCCACGATCTTCTCGAAGCGGGTTTCGGTTTCCGTGAGGAAGCGGTAACCCAACTCGGGATCGAGCGTGGCGTACTGATGGGGGGCCTCGGTGAGCTTCTTGAGCGCCTCCTTCACACGGGCGGCGTGGGCGTTAGGGTCGGCGCCGAGGCGCGGGTAGAGGACAGCGGCGACAAACTCCTCGGTCACGCGGCCGAACCTCTGGGCCGCCTGTTGGAGCAGCAGCACGGCTTTGGCGACCGAGGCCAGGAAAGGCGCTTCGGGGTCGCCGCTCTGCTGGATCTTGACGATCTGGTCGCGCTGGTTGAGGTGGATCGCCTTCAACTCCTCCTCAAGCACGTCGTAGACGCGATCAAAGGTCGCCAACGTGCCGAGGGCCGCCGCTGCCAGGGTGGGGTTTGCAGGCTCCCCAAAGAGGGCGCGGATGACGATGAGGATAGCCCGCTCGCGATCCCCGGCGACACCACCGGATGGGCCGCTGGAGCGCAACTTGTTCAAGATTTGTTGCAGAAGGACCACGTGGTACGGCAACAGCGGATAGTAACGCTCCAGGTCTGCCGGTTCGGTGTTGGTGAAACGCCCGTTGGGATTTTGCAGGACGTTCGGGAGGCGGACCGCGGTTGATAGCTGGGGCCGGTTTGTGGCGATCAAATCGCGCAGGGGCTGGATGCGCGCGGGGGTGTTCGATTTCCTGAGCAACCGCTCGCAAGCCACGTAGTCGATGTTCGTCTCGCTGAGGCGGAATTTCTCGGGGAAGCGATCCGCGAGGACGCCAATGCCCGACGCTGGGTCGTGGAAGCGACTATCGACATCTTCGGGAGCTTCCTGGCCCGTCACGATCAGAAACACCTTGCCCTGGCCGACCGACTTGACCTGCTGGGCGAGGATCTGCAGTTCGGTGATGCGCTCCATGCTGTTGCCCAGATAGAGGCGAACCTCATCAAGGCAGAGGATCAGCCGGCCCTTGTGCGGATCGACAGCCTTGGCCTCCTCGGCGAGTCGGCGAACGACGGCCTCCTGGGTCGGCAGGTTCTTCTCCGCCAAGCGCACGGCATCCGTCGCCGCGGCCTCTGTCTTGTAGGTCCGAGGCAAGAGCTTGTGCAGCCCCTGGATGAGTAACGGCTGGGCCAAATAATCGTCGTTCTTGATGCCTTCCCATTCCTGGCGGTAACCATCGGCGGCCGTGGTGGAGGTGACGAGTTGGCGGAAATCGTCGAGCCGGTTGTTCTTCCGGAGGAGCCTTTCCAGTTGGGCGATCCACGGGACACTGGAGTAGCCGAGAGAGCGCTCCAACCGGCTGAGGATGATGTAACTGATCGAGGCTTCCTTGGTTTGGCGGTTGCCGCCGCGAGCATATTCGAGCATCTGCACGACCACTGGACGAGCGCTAAGTTGCCCGGTAATCAAGGTCGCCATGTGGGGCACAGTGAAGCGGTCGCACAGAAACTTCGTCGCCTTGATCGGCCGGCCACTCTCGTCGGCAACGTCTGTGTTCCCTAGCAGGTGGGCCTGGACCTTGAGCAAATGGCTTTTGCCCGACCCGAAGAACCCGGTGATCCAGGTGCAGACAGCATCAGGGACCGAGTTGGCGCTGGCCAGGTACTGATGCACGAAGCCACTGGGGGTATCGAACAGCCATGCCTTGACCTCGGGCGGCAAGACGTAGTCACGCAGGTCGCGGTAGAGAGTCTTGGGGTCGTCCGGTTGGATGACCCGTTCAAAGGGTCGGTTCGGCTGGTAGTCCAGGTCGAAGAGGTCGAGAATCGAGGGCATGTCCAGGCACTCCGTCAAGTGTTGTCTTGGGGGGCAACGATCAAGGCCGGGTAGCCGGGGTGAGGCGGGCCGTTGAGCAGACCGAACGAGCGCCCGCGATCCGTCACGCGGCCCGGGCCAAGAACGGCCAACGTAGCCTGGACGCGGCGGCTTTCACAGGCAGCAAGTGTTTGCGAAGTCGTCGTGAAGGGGAAAATCGCCCCCGTGCGAACGATCACAGCGACGTGCGTGCGCCCTTTGCCCTGGAGGGCCTGTTCAGTGCGTTCCGCCAGGTATTCGGGCAAGCGGTTTGCCAGGTTGCGTTGCAGGCGAGCGCTGTCGTCTTCCGAAGAGACGGATTGCCGAAGGAAGCCTTGCTTCCGCAGAAAATCGGCGACAAAGGCCCCCCAGGAGAGAACCTCGAATGTGAGTTGACAAGCCTCGATCCTGGAGCGAGCGTTGTGGACGGCCACAAGGGCGTCGCGCTCCGCCCCTGGGTCGTAGGGGTGGAGGACGAAGGAATTACGCCAGTCGTGGCGTCGCCCCTGGGCGATCTGCACGACCGTGTCGAGGAAGCGTTCCCATGCCTCATTGTCCCAGGACATGATCCACCCACTCTTGCCCGGAAGGGTTGTTTCGGCGGAATTCTATCAGGGCGCCGTTCTGGGAAAAAGTCCACCAGCCGTGGTTGTCCAGGGCGCGTGCAGCGCGCACCGCATCGGCCTCGGTCAACACCAGAAGGCTCAACACTCCGTGCCGGAGGATGGCCCCGCCACTGACGCCGCTGTCCGCCACACCGTGGCACAGGAGGCAGACCGTTTCCTCACGGAGCACAGGCTGCCGGAGCGACTCCTGATCCAGCGTTGCGCCAGCGATCATGCCGCTCTCGCGGAGTACGAGCCGGAAGCCTTCGGCCCAGCGCAGCC
>WNGB01008998.1_pt1 | contig 14087 bp, 6 predicted proteins | sample 5400681 | NCBI WGS metagenome assembly WNGB01 (sample SAMN13153367, study PRJNA577476) | soil metagenome | isolation source: 115 cm soil or saprolite under grassland replicate 2 | place: USA:California | collected 2016-06-15 | reverse complement strand
ACAGCGTCTGCAGGATCATGTGCCCGGTGCGGTCCGCGGCGAAGCAGGAGCGTCGTACGACGGCCTCACCGTGGTTGCGGGTGTGCCCGCCGAAGAAGCGCTGGTCGATCTTGCCCTCGGGCGTCCGGTTGAACGGCAGGCCCATCTTCTCCAGGTCGAGAACCGCGTCGACGGCCTCCCGGCACATCACCTCGGCCGCGTCCTGGTCGACCAGGAAGTCACCACCCTTGACGGTGTCGAAGGTGTGCCACTCCCAGTTGTCCTCCTCGACGTTCGCCAGCGCGGCGCACATGCCGCCCTGGGCGGCGCCGGTGTGGGAACGGGTCGGGTACAGCTTGGTGAGCACCGCGGTGCGGGTCCGCTTGCTCGATTCCAGCGCCGCGCGCATGCCGGCGCCACCCGCGCCGACGATCACCACGTCGTACTGGTGTTGATGAGGGGTCTGCACGGCAAACAATTCCTTTACTTGCAGACGTCCAGCGTCGAGCTGGGGTCGATGCAGGGGTCGAAGGTGAAGATGACCAGGGTGCCGAGGACGACGATCACGATCGCTGCGGTGTACAGCAGCATCTTCAGCCAGAACCGCGTCTGGTCCTTCTCGGCGTAGTCGTTGATGATCGTCCGCAGCCCGTTGGTGCCGTGCAGCTGCGCGAGCCACAGCATGAGCAGGTCCCAGACCTGCCAGAACGGGTTGGCCCACTTGCCGGCGACGAAGGCGAAGTCGATCGCCTTGATGCCCTCGCCGAGCATCAGGTTCACGAACAGGTGACCGAGCACCAGCACGACCAGCGCGAGGCCGGACAGGCGCATGAACAGCCAGCTGTACAGCTCGAAGTTGCCGCGGCTGGTGTTGCGGTACTTCGTCGAGCGGGGCCGGGCGATGGAGACCTGGGTCATCGTTGCCTCACTCCCCGAACACGTGCGTCAGGTGCCGGATCACGAACGGCACGAACAGCAGCACCCACAGCGTGCCCACGGCAACCATCAGGTGCCGCTGCAGCCGCGGCCCACGGGACCAGAAGTCCACGAGTACGACGCGGATGCCGTTGAAGGCGTGGAACAGGAACGCACCGACCAGGCCGACCTCGAGCAGGCCGACGATCGGGTTCTTGTAGGTGCCGATCACCTCGTTGTACGCCGACGGGGAGACCCGGACGAGCGCGGTGTCGAGCACGTGCGCGAAGAGGAAGAAGAACAGGCCCACACCGGTGATCCGGTGCGCGACCCACGACCACATGCCCTCACGGCCGCGGTAGAGGGTGCCGGGCGGCTTGCTGGGCAAACCGATCCTCCGATCGGACGACTGAACGGAGCCGGTCGGCGGCGCTCGGCAAGTCTCCCGCGAAGGTGCCTCGCCGAGGAGGTCGGTGCCGTCATCGGCCCGGCCCGGCAGGGCACCAGGCCGTGCTCGATGCTATCCCCGCTTCGCGTGTACGACGTACCTCGGTGGCTGTGAGATCTCTCTCGGCGTGCTGTGACCGGACCGGTCGGTTACGCGGCGTTGCGGCGGCGGGCGGACGTCGTACGACGTGGTGCCGCGGCCGTGCGGGAGGTCGCGGCGGCCAGCCGGGCGTGCAGGCCGAGCATCCGCGCGACGCAGGTGTCCCAGTCGTAGTTCTCGGCCTGGGCCCGGGCGGCCGCGCGGCGCTGGCTCTCGGGGCGCTGCAGGAGTCGCAGTACGGCGTCGGCCAGCGCGTCCGGGCGGGCCGGGCCCCACTCGCCGGACGCGGCGCACACGAGCTCGCGGGCGCCGCCGGTGTCGGCGGTGACGACCGGGGTGCCGGCCGCGAGGGCCTCCAGGACGGCCAGGCCGAAGGTCTCGGCCGGGCAGACCGACAGGGCGACGTCGGCCTCGGCGAGGTGCCGGGCGAGCGTCGTACGGTCCCCGATGTAGCCGTGGAACACGACCGGGGCGTCGCCGGCGATGGCGAGCAGCTCGTCCAGGTGTGGGCCGGTGCCGTAGACGTCGAGGCGCAGCGGTACGCCGCGGCGGTGCAGCTCGACCGCCGTGGCGACGGCCAGGTGCGGGCTCTTCTCCCGGGACAGCCGCCCGGCGTGCACCAGCTTGAGCAGGCCGTCTCTCGTTGGGGTAGCCCGGCTCGGGTGGAAGGTCTCGAGGTCGACGCCGAGCGGGATCCGGATCAGCGGGGCGCTGACCTCGGCGAACTCGTCCGCGGCATAGCGGCTGGTGACCACGATGGCGTCGTACGAGCGGCCGAGGAGCTTGTAGAGCGCGCCGACCCCGGTGGCGACGCCGAGCTGGCGGCCGGAGTACAGGGACAGCATCGCGTCCAGGCGCTCGTGGCTGAACAGCAGCCGGCCGACGCCGTTCTTGCGCGCCCAACGGGTGACCGGGAGCAGTGTGGACTTGTCGGAGATCTCCACGGTCGTCGGGCCGAAGCGCTCCAGCGCGTCGGTGACCCGCCACGGCTCGGCGATGATCCGGTAGCCGCCCGCGACCTTCGGCGCGCGCAGCCGGACCTGGACGCCGGTCTCGGTCTCGGTGACGTCGTCCTTCTCACCGGGCGTGATGAGGATGCGCTCGGCGCCGGCCTCGACGTAGCCGCGGCCGATCTGGTCGATGGCCGTCCGCATGCCGCCGGAAGTGGGCCCGACGAAGTTGGCGAGCTGGGCGATCCGTAGGTTCATGCGGCGCGCCGCTCGGCGGTGCGGCCCTCGAGGACGGCGGTGTAGTGCCGGGCGATGAGGTCGTCCACCACCGCCGGCCAGGTGCGGAACTGGACCCGCTGCCTGCCCGCCTCGGCCATCCTTTGGCGGGTCGGGTCGGCGAGCACGTGCTCGACGGCGGCCTTCAGCGCGCCGGGCTGCGTGTGGTCGAACAGGGCACCGGTGTGGCCGGGCTTGATCAGGTCGATCGGGCCGCCGGCCGCCGGGGCGACGGGTACGACGCCCGAGGCCTGGGCCTCCTGGATGGTCTGGCAGAACGTCTCGTGCTCGCCGGTGTGCACGAACAGGTCGAGGCTGGCGAAGATCCGGGCCAGGTCCTCGCCGCGGCGCATGCCGAGGAAGGTTGCGTTCGGCAAGGACTGTTCGAGGGCGGCGCGGTCGGGGCCGTCGCCGACGATGACGAGGCGGCACGGTGTGGCGGCCAGCTCGGCGAGGCGCTTGACCTTCTTCTCGGCAGCCAGGCGGCCGACATACCCGACGATCGGCTGGCCGTCGGGGGAGATGCTTCTGCGCAACGCCTCGTCGCGGTGCGCGGGGTCGAACAGGTCGAGGTTGACGCCGCGGCCCCAGTGGTGCACGCGGGGGACGCCGTTCTGGACCAGTTGCGCGACGGTGGCCGACGAGGGCGCCAGGGTGCGGTCGCACTTGGAGTGCACGCGGCGGATCCACGCCCAGGCACCGCGGTCGGCCCGGGAGGCCCAGGGGTACTGCCGGGCGAAGCCGGCGATATCGGTCTGGAAGATCGCGACCGTCGGGAGACCGAGCCTGCGGGTGGTCCGCAGTGCGTACGCCCCGAGGACCAAGGGGGAGGCCAGGTGGACCAGGTCGGCCTTGAAGTCGGTGATCGAACGGGCGATCTCCGGCGCCGGGATGCCGACCGGGAACTCCTTGTAGCCCGGGATCCCGAAGCTGCGGGCGCGGACGACCGGGATGCCGTTGTAGCTGTCGTCGCCAGGTCCCGCGGCGATGATCAGCAGGTCGTGGTTGAGTGCCAGCAGCCGGTCGGCGACGTGCCGGACGGTGTTCGACACGCCGTTGATCTGCGGCAGGAACGACTCCGCGACGATGACGATGCGCACGTCGTGAGGTTCTCCACGCTGGGTGAACCCGGGGATACACACCGGTGACAGGTCGCTGAGCGCTGGACGTCCGTTGCACCGGTACGACGTGAACGCCCGGCGACGCGAGCCGGAACCCCGGGTGCGCCACTGGACGGTTGATGCGGGGTTTTACGTACCGAGGTCCGTGTTCACTCCTGGCAAGCGGGTTGCGCCGGTGAGTGTTCGTGGGGTAGATATTTCCCCACCTCACCGGTGCTACTCGGGGCGGCGCCGGACCCATCACCTTACGACTTGGAGTGTCGATGCGCCGCGCCCGCATACTGCTGTCGTCTGTCCTTGGTCTGTCACTCTCTGTAGTCACAGGTGCACCCGCTGGAGCGCTGGCCGGCCAGAGCCGACCGCAGGCCGTCGCCCGTGTGCAGGCCGCGATCCCGGCCATCGCGCCGGCCGCGGGCCCGCTATCGGTGCCGCAGGCCGCCCATGTGGGCCAGGCCTCGACGACCCCGGCCAAGTCCGACGGCAAGCCAGTCCGCGTGCGCGAGCTGGGCTCGAAGCGCAGCGAGTCGTCAAAGAGCTACGAGATGTCGGACGGCACCACGCAGGTCGAGCTGTCGACGCAGCCGATGCACTTCAGGGACGGCAACGGCAAGTGGCAGGACATCGACACCGGGGTCGTCGCGGGTAGCGGCGAGGACGCTTTCGAGAACGCGAAGAACGGCTTCCGGACCCGGTTCGGCAAGTCGAGCGACCACCTCGTCAGCTTCGAGGTGGACGGCAGGTCGATCGGGCTCGGCCTCGCGGGTGACAAGCGCAAGCTCACTCCCGCCGCCGATGGGTCGACGGTGACGTTCCCGGACGTGTTCGGTACCGCTGACGTCCGGTACCACGTCTCGCCGACCGGGCTGAAGGAGGACATCGTCCTTGCCGGCACGACCGACGCGGCGAGCGAGTTCAGCTTCGAGCTTCGCACCAGCGGCCTGGTCGCCAAGCCGCAGGCCGACGGCTCGATCTGGTTCGTGAAGCACAACGACGACACGCAGCCGGCGTACGTGATGCCGGCGCCGTTCATGTACGACGCGTCCTCGCACAACCGCCTCGGTGAGGCGGGGTACTCCGAGAAGGTCACCCAGACGGTGACCCAGCGCGGCGGCACGTCGATCGTCACGATCAAGCCGGACGCGACCTGGCTCAACTCCGCGAGCCGGACGTTCCCGGTCGTCATCGACCCGACGATCACCGTCGTGCCGGCTCCGAGCGCCGCGCAGGACACGATGCTGTCCGAGGTCAACCCGTCGGGCAACTACGGCACGTACTCGAACATGAACGTCGGCAGCGACACCGGCCAGAACACCTACCGCGCGCTGCTCAAGTTCGACACATCGATGATCCCGACCGGGACGACGATCCGGTCCGCGGACCTCAACCTGCACTTCAGCTCGCCGTTCTCGTCCGAGACCAACGTCATCCCGTTCGTGGCACAGCAGGCCACGAAGGACTGGACCGAGACCACGGCGACGTGGACGAGCATGAGTGCGAGCTACAGCGCGACCAGCCTGTACAACCAGATCATCGTCGACGACCAGGACACGCTGTCGACGTCGTACGAGGGTCCGTGGAAGGACTCGTCCAACACCAACGCGACCGGCGGCTCGATGTCCTACCTGCCGCTGGCGACGACGCCGGACGCGTTCTACTGGAACGGCCGTGTCCCGGGGCCTGGCAACTACCTGGTGCAGGCGCACTACGTGCCCTACTCGAACCGTGGTACGCCGACCTACACGATCACCGGTGACACCGGCTCCACGACCGCGTCGGTGAACCAGACCAGCGGTGCCACGACAGGCGTCTGGGCGACGCTGGTGTCGTCGCAGCACTTCGCACCGGAGAAGACCACGCAGGTCAAGCTGGTCCGGCAGGGCGGCACCACGAACACCTCACCGGTCGCGGACTCGATCGCCTGGACCGAGTACGGCACGCAGACCAAGGAAGCGAGCCAGCGCGACATCTGGCACTCGTACGCCGTCGGCTCGCTGGTCCAGAAGTGGGTTTCCGGGACGGCCGCCAACTACGGCTTCATGGTCAAGGGGACGAACGACACCAGCACCGGACCGGTCGGCGGCCTGTACTACAACGCCAGCGAGGACCTCTTCGGTGGCGAGACGAGCAACCGCCCGACCCTGGTGATCACGTACGACGAGCCGGGGCCGGTCCAGAACGCACCGCTCGCCATTCACTCCAACGGCCCGGACCTGACCTGGAGCAAGTACGTCGACCCGACGCCGGAGGCGGACGACGACCTGGTCGAGTACCAGATCTTCCGCGGCTGCAAGACGCTGCCCGGGGGCGCCTGCACGACGCCGGCCGGTGACTACTACACCACCAGCAACCCGGCTGGGCTGCAGCTGGTCGGCACGGTCGTCTCGGACGTCACCTCCTGGACCGACACCACGGCGACGCCGTCGACCGCCACGGAGCCGGCGACGTACAACTACTGGGTCGTTGCGCGGACGGCCGCCGACACCCAGAACGGCAAGGACGGCCGGGCGGCGTCGAACGTCCAGACCGTCACCATCCCGCGCGAGGGCCGGATGGTCCGCCTCTTCACCGGCAACATCTCCGACACGACCCTCAGCGCGGCGCAGCCGACCACCGTGCTGTCCCGTCCCGACGGCGACTCCGGCGGCTACCGCAACTGGATCCAGGCCGGAAACGCGCACGGGACCTACGGCGACGAGCGCGCGGTGATGGAGTTCGACACGTCGGCCATCAAGCAGGCCGTCAAGGTCACCGACGCGCGGCTCGAGCTGTACGAGTCCAGCGGCGCGGGAAGCTCCACCGCGACCTTCGACCTGCACGCGTTGACGCGGGACTTCGTCGAGAGCCAGGCCACCTGGAACCAGGCCGCGTCCACCATCAACTGGACGAGGGCCGGTGGCGACTATGAGACCACCGCGCTCACCAGCCTGACCACGAACAACTCGCCGAAGCGGCTCACCTTCACCTCGGCCGGCCTGATCAGCAAGGTGCAAGCCTGGGTGAACAACTCCGGCGACAACCACGGCTTCCTGCTGAAGGCGCGTGACGAGACGGTGAGCCAGCAGTGGCTGAGCATCGTCAACGGCGAGGCGGCCGACAGCCTGCTCCGGCCTCGTCTCTACGTCGAGCACCTGGAGAAGAACGACGCGCAGACCTACGAGGCCGACGAGGTCCCGGAGCGGTTCGTCCCGGGCACCATCGTCACCACGCCGGTCACGGTCACGAACACCTCGAACACCACGTGGCCGTCCGGTCTGCAGCTGTCGTATCGGTGGACCGAGCCGAACAGCACGACCGACATCACGGTGTCCGGTGAGCGGAACTACGTGCCGCTGAGCCGGGCGCTCGCTCCGGGCGAGTCGGAGACGCTGCAGCTTCCGATCCGGACGCCGATCAACTCGGACACGGGCGCTAAGCGGCTCGCCTACGACCTGTACGTGGACCTGTGGACCGGCAGCGACTGGTTCTCCACGACGAACCCGCCGTCGACGAACACGATCCAGCCGTCGCAGGGCTGCGCGGTGATCACCACCGGGATGCTGTGTGTGGACCGGTACGTGGAGGACCCGACGTCGAGTCAGCTGGGCTTGGAGAAGTTCCTGTCCTACACCGGTGAGGAGACCGGAGGCGGCCCGCAGTTGCTGACGAACCTGTACAGCGGCAACGCGGTCTGGTCCTACGAGTCGACGTCGATCCGTTCGGTCGGCCCGTCGACGTTCGTGCGGCTGGCCTACAACAGCATGGACGTCACGGACGACGGCGCCGGCTACGGCATCTCGGTGCAGCCGTCGACGCTGACCCGGCTGGGGAGCCGGCTGTCAGTGCCCAGCGGTGGCAGCACGAACAAGCTGATGACGTTCATCGACGGCGACGGCACGACCCACACCTACAAGCTGGACACCCAGTCGAGCGCGCTGCTCACCTACACCCGCCCCGCGGGTGTAGCGCTCGACCTGACGCGTGACTTCAGCCAGCCGGCGGAAAAGCAGTGGCTCCTGACGCGGCCTGACGGCACCCAGTTCTTCTTCAGTCAGGACACCGGGCTGCAGACCTCGGTCGTGGACCGCAACGGCAACACGCTGTCCTTCGCGTACGACGCCAACGGCAGGCTGACCTCGGTCCGCGACGCCTCCGGTCGGACGACGCTGACGCTGGGCTACGACGCCCTCGGAATCCTGTGGATCCGTGACATCTCCGGCCGTGCGCTGAAGTTCACGTACAACGACACGCATCAGCTGATCAAGCTGGAGGATGGTGGCGCGTTCGACACCGCGACGCAGACGTTCGGTGCCGGCGCGCCGGTGAAGTCGTTCCAGCTGGGTTACACGGACAGTTCGGTGAACGGCAACGCGAAGCTGAACTCGATCAAGGACCCGCGCAACGCGGAGACCCGGATCGAGTACTTCACCTCGACGGAGAACTCGGCATTCGCGCTGTGGCCGAAGCGCTACACCGACCGCCGCGGCAACGACACGACGTTCAGCTACGCCGACCCGGACGGCTCGGCAGCCAAGGACATCGTTGCCGATGTCACCGACGTGAACGGGACCACGCCGTCGGTGACGACGTACCGGATGGACGGGTACGGGCGCACGACCAGCATCAAGGACGCGAACGCTAACGCGAGCGGGGCGGACGAGAAGACCCTGCTGGCGTGGGACAGCGACCACAACGTGATTCGCCTGGAGGAGCCGAACGGCGCGGTCTCGACGTGGGAGTACAACCCGGTGACGGGTTACCCGCTGAAGGTCCGCGACGCGATGGCGGTCAAGACCGGCGGCGCCGGCATGGTGATGCAGTACCAGACGCTCACCGGTCCGGGACACCCGACGGTGCTGCTGTCGAAGACGAGTGCGGCGGGTCGCAAGGACACCTTCACCTACGACACCAAGGGCAACCTGCTGACGGTTCGCAACGGCCTCGGCTTCGGCCCGACGTACACCTACAACGGCAACGGCACGCTCGCGACGGTCACCGACGCGAACAGCGGCCTGACCAAGTACGAGTCGTACGACGCGAACGGCTACCCGCAGTCGATCACCGAGCCGATCGGCTCGAAGACCGACTTCGTGTACGACGTGCGCGGCAACGTCATCCAGTCGACCGACGCACTGGGCCAGGTCACCACCGCTCAGTACGACGCGCTCGGCCGGTCGATCGCGGTGACGACCCCGTACGACGGCACGCAGACGCGCACGACGGCGACGGCGTACGACAGCAACGACAATGTGATCACCGAGACCGCGCCGAACGGTGCCGTGACCCGGTACGCGTTCGACGCCGCCGACAACCTCACCGAGAAGGCGCTGCCGGACAACAACGGGGGCGGCCGCAAGATCACCTACGAGTACGACGCGCTGAGCCGTAAGGCCAAGGAGACCGCGCCTAACGGTGTCGCGTCGACGACGGTCGCCGACGACTTCGTCACGAAGTACAGCTACGACCGGGTCGGTCAGACGATCAAGGTGGAGACGCCGTTCGTCGACACCGACGGCAGCACGAAGACGCCGACCACGACGTATGCCTACGACTCGGTCGGCAACAAGGTCCTCGAGGTCGACCCGAACAAGAACGCCACGACGGCGACGGACTACACCACGAAGATGGTGTACGACCTGAACCACCGGGTCACCGCGATCACAGACGCTGCCGGGTACACCAGCAAGAACGAGTACGACGGCGACGGCCTGCTGACCGCCGAGATCGATGCCCTAGGCAACAAGCGCCGCACGGTGTTCGACGCCGCGGGTCAGGCGATCGAGGTGCATGTCCCGCACACGCCGAACGGTTCGACCACGACGCAGGACCGGGTCACGAAGAAGACGTACGACAAGGTCGGCAACGTCACCCGGGAGACCCGTCCGAGCGGTCTCTACTCCGAGACCGTGTACGACGCGAACAACCGGCCGATCCAGAAGAAGAGCGCGTTCGACGCCGCTGACACGACCTACAAGACGCCGTCGAGCACGTTCATGACCTACGACCCGATCGGTCAGCTGAAGACCCAGTCCGAGCCGACGTTCGGCACCGCGGGCACGCAGTGGACCAACTTCACCTACTACGGTTCCGGCGACATCAAGACGTCCACCGATCCGTGGCAGATCACCACGTCGTACGAGTACAACCAGATCGGCCAGCAGACCAAGCGGACGCTGAAGAGCGCGAGCGACGACTCCACCCGTTCGCAGAGCTGGAGTTACTTCCCGGACGGTGCGCTGGCGTCGCACTCGGACACCGAGGCGCCGCAGCCGGTCGACGTGATCGACAACACTGACCTGTGGTCGGTCGGTATCTCGGCCAACTGGGCGACGGTGACAGGAGGCACCAACACGGTGGGTGCGAACTACCGCACCCACGCAGCGGCTGCTGCCGGCTCCACCGGGGAGACCGAGACCTTCAGCTGGAAGGTGACGCCGGGAGTGGGTGGCACGTTCGACGTACTGGTCAGCTGCCCCGTCCGGACCGACTCGTCGACGACCGCGACGTACACGATCAACCACGCGACCGGCTCGGACACTAAGACAGTCGATCAGCATGCGTGCACATCGGGCACACCGTGGGTGAACCTGGGCAACTACACGTTCTCGGGTGGTACGACCAAGACGGTGGTGCTGAAGCCGTCGACGTCGGGTGTGGTGGTCGCCGACGCGCTGAAGCTGGTGTCGACCAGCCCGGCCAAGACCCGCTCGTACTCCTACCTCTACGACCCGAACGGTGCGCAGACCGAGGTCACGGACGCCAACGACGGCGTTGCGGTCGACACCTTCAAAGTCGGCTACGACGGCATGGGCCGGACCTCACAGGTGCAAGAGCTGAAGGACGGGGCGGAGAAGGGCAAGACCGACTACACGTACGACCTGAACTCCAACGTCCTGTCGAAGTACGCGCAGCGGGGTGCGGACGTCAACAACCTGGCCGCGTCGCAATACATGGCCTACACCTGGGACGTCCGCAACCTGGTCGACACCGTCAAGGCCGGCTCGACGCCGACCTCGGCGCTCGACACCTGGCAGTACACCTACGACCCGCGTGCGATGCAGTCCACGGTGACGAAGCCGAACGGCAACGTCACGACGACCAAGTACCACGAGGACGGTCTGCCGCGGACCAGCGTCGAGCGCACGAGTGGTAACAACGGATCGCAGCTCGTGTCGTCGCACTCGCTGAAGTACAACCTGGACGGCGACCGCAGCGAGGACGTCGAGAAGGTCGACCAGGCCGGCACCACCGGGTTCCTGGACCAGACCTCGACGTACGCCTACACCCCGTCGCAGAAGCTCAAGTCGGTCACCAAGACCGGTGCCGACAAGGGCGACAACGAGACGTACGTCTACGACGAGGCCGGCAACATCAAGACCCAGACGGTCGGCACCACGACGTCGACCATGACGTACGACCGCAACCGCCTGGTCAAGACGGTGACCGGTACGACGACGATGAACCACCGGTACGACGTGTTCGGCCGGTCGACCACCGTCGACGTCGGGTCGCAGGTCGTGGAGCGGAACGCGTACGACGGGTACGACCGGCTGATCCGGCAGCAGAAGTGGGATGCCGCCGGGGTGCATCAGTCGACGAAGAACGTGAACTTCGATGCATTCGACCGTACGGCTTCGCAGTCGGTGAAGGTGACCACGCAGGCGGCGGTGGCGACCCGGTTCGTGTACCTGGGTGTCGACGACGACATCGCGGTGGAGGAGCAGGCGAACAGCACCGACGGCACGTATGAGGTGTCGAAGCGGTACGCGTACGGGCCGAGCGGGTCGAAGCTGTCGCTGATTGACACGCCCGTGAACGGGACGACGACGAAGAAGACGTATTACGGCGTCAACCCGCACGGTGATGTCGAGACGATGACCGATGCGTCGACGGGTCAGACGACGTCGACGTACCGGTACACGGCGTATGGATCGCCGGACAAGGTGGGTACGACGGGTGAGGATGCGATCACGGGTGATCCGGTCAAGGATGCCGATGTCGCGAATCCGTACCGGTTCAACTCGAAGCGGTTCGAGGGTGCGACCGGCACGTACGACATGGGGTTCCGTGAGTACGATCCGGGGCTGAACCGGTTCCTGACCCGGGACCTGTACGACGGCGCGCTGAGTGACATGGCGCTGGGTTCGGATCCGTGGAACACGAACCGGTACGCGTTCGCTGGTGGTAACCCGATCTCGCGTGTGGAGTTCGACGGTCACTGGGGTTTCAGCAGCATCGTGAACTCGGTCAGTGACGCGGTCTCCGATGTGGGTGACGCGGTCTCTGATGCGGCGGATGCGGTTGGGGATGCGGCCACGGCGGTCGGGAGTTTCGTCGAGGAGCACAAGGCGACGATCGCGGGTATCGCGACCGGGATCGTGGTCTACGCCGGCTGCACGGGCGCCACGATCGGTGGCGGTGCGGTGGCGTGTGCGGCGGTGGCTGGTGCTGCGGGTGCCGCGGTCGAGAATGCGATGGACCCCGACGCCGATCACAGCGTCGGTGGCTATGCGAGGTCGATGGCCGGTGGTGCGGCGATCAGTGTCGCGACACTGGGTGCGGGCCGGATGCTGGCGCCGGTGGCCAAGCGGCTGGCGGCGCCACTGAAGACAGTGGCCGGTAAGGCGACCGGCAAGTTGGCGACGTCGGCGCGGAATGCGATCTCGCGGTTCAGGGGAGGCTGTTCCAGCTTCTCCGGCTCGACGGTGGTGTTGATGGCTGATGGCACCGAGAAGCCGATCGAGGACGTCAGGGTCGGCGACAAGGTGCTGGCCACCGATCCGGAAAGCGGCGAGCAGGTCGCCAAACAGGTCACCCACGTCTGGGTGCATGACGACACGCTGATGGACCTGGTCGTCGCCGGCGAGCGGATCACGACGACCGAGGACCACCCGTTCTGGAATGTCACCGACGGCGAGTTCCAGGAAGCCCGCGAGATCACCCCGGGCGACCAGGTCCTCACTGACGACGGCCACGTCGTCACCGTCCAGGGTGTCGATGAGACCAGCGCCCAGGAGGGCCTCGCCTACAACCTCACCGTCGAGGGCGTCCACACCTACCACGTCGGCGCGCAGCGCATCCTCGTCCACAACACGCAGGTGTGTGAGGTACCGAAGGGCGGTGTGTACAGCCTGCGCAATGAGGCCGGTAAGGTGGTTCGCACAGGGCGCTCCAAGGATCTCGCCGCTCGACGGGCAGCGCACGCCAACGATCCTGTGCTCGGCAGATACACATTCCACGCTGAGTACCGCACAGATTCATACTGGGAGCAGAGGGGCCTAGAGAAGGTGCTGTACGACAGGCATCCGGAGGCTATGGTGGAAAACGGTGGCCTGAACAAGATTCGTGCGATACGACTAAATCATCCGCTGCTGGACGAATATATGGACGCGGCGCGACGCTTCCTGAGGAACCTGCCACTATGAACGCATCAGTGAAGCGTATCCAAGCTAAGTCAGGCTCTTGGTTTGCAGTGCCGCTGCCAGCGGGTGGTTACGCGATCGGGGTAGTCGCTCGAGCGTCGAAGTCTGGAATCTTGCTCGGCTACTTCTTCGGTCCGCGACGCGGTCAAGTGCCCAATATCGACGCAGTTGAGGCGTTGCGCGCATCGGATGCAATTCTGGTAGGGATGTTCGGCCACCTAGGAATTAGGGGTGGCACCTGGCCCCTCATCGGGCAACCTGACGGTTGGAGCGCCGAGGATTGGCCGATGCCGGTCTTCAAAAGGTACGAAGAACTGACCGGGCGCTCCTTCATGGTGCACTACGACGAAGGAGATCCTTCGGGTCTCACCGGGGAACAACTGATTGCTCCTGGCGAGGAGTTCGACGGTCCGGCAGATGGGATGATGGGTGCAGGATTTGTTGAGGAGCGACTGGACCGGCTCCTCTCCTAATCTGAACTGGTCGGTACCGAATAGAGGTATGCGTTCGCGGGTGGTAAACCTGATCTCGCGTGTGGAGTTCGACGGTCACTGGGGTTTCAGCAGCATTTCGTCAGCTCGGTCAGTGACGCGGTGTCCGATGTGGGTGACGCGGTCTCTGATGCGGCGGATGCGGTTGGGGATGCGGCGACGGCGGTCGGGAGTTTCGTCGAGGAGCACAAGGCGACGATCGCGGGTATCGCGACCGGGATCGTGGTCTATGCCGGCTGCACGGGCGCCACGATCGGTGGCGGTGCGGTGGCGTGTGCGGCGGTGGCTGGTGCTGCGGGTGCGGCGGTCGAGAATGCGATGGACCCCGACGCCGATCACAGCGTCGGTGGCTATGCGAAGTCGATGGCCGGTGGTGCGGCGATCAGTGTCGCGACACTGGGTGCGGGCCG
>WNGB01019069.1_pt1 | contig 14088 bp, 14 predicted proteins | sample 5400681 | NCBI WGS metagenome assembly WNGB01 (sample SAMN13153367, study PRJNA577476) | soil metagenome | isolation source: 115 cm soil or saprolite under grassland replicate 2 | place: USA:California | collected 2016-06-15 | reverse complement strand
AGGGGGGGCCTCCGTCGCCGCGGTGTGGGACGAGGTCCACGAAGCGCTGGCAGCCGTGTCGTGGACGTCGCGAGACCCCGCCTACTGGTACGCCATCACTCGCTTCGCGCGCGAAACGAGCCCGGGAGGACGCCCGCGGGGGCCGGACTCCACGTGGCGCGACGACGGATACCGCCTGATCCCGATCATGAGCGCGCCTCCGCAGCAGCTCGAGCGGGAAGGTTTCGTCGTTGTCGACCAGGACGGCTGGACATATCACGGACCCGACGCGGACGAACTGATCAGTGACGCGTTCCTGCGCACGCATTGCTTCGAAACAAAACCCGGTCGCGGCGAAACAGAGGGGCTCATCGGCCTCGCGTTCATACCGGCGCGCGACCGCACGCTCCCGGACATCACCGGCACGCTCTGGATCGACCGGGGGACGGCGATGCTGCATCACCTCGACTTCACGTACGCGCGGCTGCCGCAGGAAGTGGTCGCTCCTCGCGCGGGTGGTCGGATCGAATTCATGCGGGTGCCGTCCGGTGCCTGGATTGTGCGCGATTGGGTGATCCGGATGCCGCGGGCGCAGATGAAGCAGCGGCCGATGGCGATGGGCACAGAGGTGGTAGTCGTAGGATTCCAGGAAGTCGGCGGCAACGTGCTGGAGATCAAGACGCGGAGCGGGACCATCGTCTATCGTTCCGAGTCGGCCTCGGAAGCACTCGCGGCCACACCGGCAACTGGGCCGTTACCGGCCCCCGCGACCATTTCTTTCGCTCCCGCCCCCGCCCCGGCGCCCGCTGCCGCTTCGACCAGTCTCGCGCGTAACCGCAACTCCAACGTGCTCGAGGGGGCGGAGATCGAGGCGTCGACGGCGATCGATGCGTACTCGTTGGTTCAGGAAGCCCGGCCCACCTGGCTGCACTCCCGCGGCACCATCAGCATCCGCGATCCGGGTGCCGGCGTTTTACAGGTCTACCTCAACGGCAACCGGTTCGGCGATGTGAACAAGCTGCGCGAGATTCAGCGCGGCGAGATCCGCGAGCTGCGCTTTTTCGGCGCCGCCGACGCGCAGCTGCGGTACGGAGTTGGCCACGCCGGCGGTGTGATCGAGGTGTCGACGGGCGCCGTCGCGCCGACGGGAGGGGAGCCCATCGCCGCGGAGCCGTCGCCGCCGCCTGCGCCTCCTCCAGCTCCCGCACCAATCGACTCGACGCGCGCTCGCGAGACGCGCCGGTCGCGAGCCGGCAATTCCAATGTGCTCAAGGCGGACGAGTTCGAGGAATCGACCGCGATCGATGTGATGGCGTTGCTGCAGGAATTCCGGCCCACCTGGTTACACTCGCGCGGCGTGACCAGCATCCGCGATCAGAGTGCCGGCCAGCTGCGCGTCTACCTGAACGGCGAGTCGGCTGGAGATGTGAACGAATTGCGCGAGATTCGCGTCAGCGACGTCAAGGAGCTGCGTTTCCTCCCCGCGGCGCAGGCTCACGCGCGTTACGGCCCGGGACACGAGGGCGGCGTGATCGAAGTGTGGATGAAATGAGCTAGACCGCGAGCGGTTCCACGTCTTTGCCGCAGTGCTTACAAATCCTCGCTTTGGCCAGAATCGTTTCAGCGCAGTAAGGGCATTCCCGTTCGGCGCGCGCCGGCAGCGGCGTTGGGGAGGCGGGGACGAACGCGCGGGGCGCATCCTGCACGCTCGCGATCTGCTCCTGTACCTGTTTACGGAATTCGAACGGGTCGGCGATGTTCTTGAAGGGTTCGTGTGAGCCACCCGTGCCGCTAATGACGATCGTCCCGTATCCCCACAGCTTGCCGCTGAGCCCTTGCTCCACGCTGATGCTCTCGATCTTCGTGAGGAGCAACTCGAGCGACCGGCGACTGAGCCAGCCGACCTTCATGATCACGCGCTTGTTCGTCACGGCGAACTCCGAATTGGACGCCGACACCCAGACGATGAGCCAAGCGAGTCCGGCCACCGCAAGGAAGAACCAGCCGGCGGCGCCGCTGACAAGGAGCATGACCAATCCGAGCAATGTCAGGACAATTGGTAGTGAGTAAACGAACCAGTGCAGGCTCGTCGCATACACGACTTCCTCGCCTTTCATCAGATTCTTTTCGACGTAGCCCATGGCTCCTCCTGCTCACACGCTGCAGTGGGATCCTTGGCGCGTCAAGCAAGGGCGGCCTTGCTCCCGCAGCCCGCCCCGGGGATAATTCAGGCCCGGGAGGGGTGGCCGAGTGGCTGAAGGCGGCGGTTTGCTAAGACGGGCGGTCCTGTGCGGGCCGCCCGTTTTGTGCTCCAGTGCTGTCCGTACTGGCGCCATTTTACCCTACCTTCACACGCTGACCGGCAAACAAACGGCAAACAAAATCTGGAGGGCAGATGTGGCTCAATGTGATCGGTCTCGGTCTCGACTTGGTCGGTGCGGTGTTGGTGGGAGTGGTCGTCCCACGTCACTCACACGCGCGCCTCAAGGTGCGCAGCGGTCCCGATGATTCATTCAGCCCCGCCCCGCTGCACACACCGCTCGACTCTCTCGGGCGGTGGGCCGACCGCCTGGGGTGGCCGTGTATCATTGTCGGGTTCGTCGGGCAACTGCTCGGCCAGTTCATCCGGTGAACCTGGGGGCGATGCTGTGGAACGGACAGATCACGAGCAGGAGGAAGCGGCCAAGCTGTTCGGACGGCTTCGGGCGATCGTCGATCGAATCGCTGGCGACAGCGGTGTGGACAAGACGGAAATTCAAGTGATGCTCTCGCACGACTGGGAGGCCAAGCAAATCCTAGCACGGCTGCGCTACCTCGGGTATACAGATTCAGAGATCGAGCGTCAGACGTTCCGATGACTCGTTCACCCTAACGGGAATCTGCCGACGGGCTGACGACGGAATGAGCGCTCCAGCTCGTCGCGCGTCATGCGGCGGTTCTGGTGCCCTCGCCGAATGTAAAACTCGTTACTCTCCGAGAGGTAGTAAGGTTGGTCACGGCCAACGGACACCGTGACGCGCAGTACCCAGTGACCGACATCGTCCACCCACGTGAACTCGGGTGTCGGGGTGAGGGGAGACGGCAGCACGCCCTCCGCAATCAGCCGGCGGAGCCAGACTGTGTACACATCTCGGAGCCGATCGAGGTTCCCGCCGTGTTCAGTCGATAGCGCCTTGAGCAGGGGCGCACCCACGCCCACAACCTCGGACTCGTCCGTGACGCCGATGTAGAGCGCCCCTCCCTCCGCATTCGCAAACGCCACGACGGTCTTGAGCAGCTCCGCCGCTTTGGGCTCGGTGCGAGACAGCGGCACCCACTCCTTGAATTCGATGCGCTGTCCTTCACAGGCTTCGCGCGCCTGATCGAGCGCCAGGTGCGCGGCGTCGCCCGGATACCGGCCCGGGTTGAGTACAGAGCGCCCCCACGACAGCGAGTGTCCGCTCTCGATGTAGTCATCGAGCACGTTGCCGGCATTGTCGAACAGGTACACCTCCAGCGCTCGCAGCGCGCGCCCCAGCTCCACGACGGCAGTGCCGTCGTCACCCACCGGCACCGGCTCCGGTGTCACCGGCTGACCGTCGAGATCTACGGCCTCGATCGCGCAGTAGACGGGGAATGGTCGCGGTATTTCGACGGCCATGTGGAGTGCGCCCCCGTCGAGTTTGATGTCACGCAGTCGGGCGCGGTAGTCCGGGATGACCACTCCGTAGCTGTTCAGACTGACCCCATCATGGCGCGTCGCCGGTTCCTTCAGCCACTGTCGCGCGGCGGCGGCAATGTCCACGGCGAACGGCAACCCCGGCCGGAAGAAGGGTCCGTCTGGATCGTGCCGCCATCCGGTGCTACCCACCTTGTCGGTTGGCTCGACCCGCCAACACGGTCGGTCCGACCAACGGTTTTGACTGTGCTCCCAATAGAGATTGACCTGCTCATGAAACGGCGCGACGGCTAACAGCGACTCCGGTAGATCGAGGTGATTGTGCCAGAAGTTGAGCGCCGCCGCGAGCGCCTCGCCGGGATCGTCCGCCACGTCCAGAAACTCGGCGGTGGTCATTCGCATCCCAATCATCTGGGCGTCACCCCAGTCGTGCGCCACCACTTCCTGCTCGGGTAGCTCCATGCCCTCGCCCACACGCAACACCGTGCGCAGATGCGTCCACGGTTGGCCGGACGGTCGAACGAGAATCGCCCGCACTGCCATCACGTCAGGCGCACCGACGGCGGTGGGTGCTGTTACGACCGCCGCCGCCAACTCCGCGAAGGTCACGGACCCGCGACGCGGTAAGACGGTCGAGCGAAACGGCTTCGGGCGGGTCACGGTAGTCAAGTTAATCACTAGAAGTGTCGGACACCGAGCCGCATATTCCGCGTTGTGGATCACTACCACTTCTGCCCGGGTTGCGTGCTGCCGCCCTGCTGCTCGACGGGAGCTTCCGCGCCGATGTACTGCTCGCGGGTGACGACACCTTCCCCGAGTCGGTACGAGTGGCTGCGCTCGGACGCCTCGCCGATCGTTGTCCACCCCGGCGGTGGCCACGTATCCGGGAAGGTCTCGCCGCAGATCCTCAGACGGTTTGGCGCGAGCGCGTCCTGGCCGCCGTGGCGTATGTGACGTGGGTGCTCGCTCCGACCCTAGCGCCGGAGCTGTTCGGGGCCGACGTGCCGCCACTCTTCACCGCGGACGAGGCGTTGGGAGCGTTCGCCACCTTCCTCGCACCCGTCGTCACTGATGACGTTGCGGCTGCACGCCGGCCGTCCGCGCCTCGGTCCCGTCGTGGGATTCGATGGGAGCCCAAACGCGCGCCACCCCCTTCGGACTACGTGCCCGCCGAGACGGTCACGGCCGCGGCGGAGCTGGACTCCGACCCATCGCCGCGCACCCTCGCCACCTGCTGGCTAACGCTCGCTTGAGTTCCTCTACGAGCGCCTCGGATTGGGGAAGCTTGCCAGCAAACTCAATTTCTTCTGCTGTGCAGACCTCTTCGTGTCGATGAGGAATCCTAACGTAACTTCGAACACCTGACCGATAAAGGCGCGCATGTACGGCTTCGTGGACGATCGTGCTAGCGATGTAGTCTGGCTTCTCACCGATTACCGCACGATCAAGATAGATGAGCCGCAGCGAGGTATCATAGAAGGAAGCTCCTCGCGTCGTCACAGCAATCCCTCTGACGTCTCGCGTCATACGGTTAAACCGCCGCGGATCGAATCTGCATATGAGGTCCAAGGCTTCGCGAGTCTTGGTCATGAGGTCACCGCAATTCATGCCGACGTCTGTACAGAATACAGAAAAACCAAGAACTGTTGACCGAGGCGCGAGGCTCATTTCGGCGTAAGCCAGTGCGGTTACGATTGGCCGAAGCAGCGCGCGCTGGAGAGGCAACAGCAATTTCAATCGCCCCCACCTAACAGGGGTGGTGGTGACCAGCGAGACCATCCGCTAAGACTATCTCAACGCCAGCCAGAAAAAGGACGATGGGGCCGATCAACACCCAACGGGATTCGCCACACCGGGCTTCAGCTCCTCTTCGCGTTTGACAGAGTTTTCTATAGACTTGCTACTTCTTTTTCTTTTTCCGCTTCTCGGCCCTGTCGCTGACCGGGTAGATCTGCACAGGCTTCCTTGTTCGAAACTCCATCAAGAAACCAGCCCCAGCGGCGGCGGTCTTACTGAACTCCACAATGTCATCCCACCAGCCAAGCAGCTCCGACGCCTGCAACATCAATCGCCGATTCTGCCAAGCATCTCCACAAAAGAAGGCGGTCAATCGCGACTCGAGCCAGGCAGCCTTCTCCGCTCTTCCACGGGAGATTCGCGGATCACCAGAGATAATGATCCAGCCGCCCTCTTGACCGAGCGTATTGATCCAGACGGGATCCTCTGTGTCGGCATCAAATCGTTCGCGCAGAGCAACCAGCTCATGCGGGCGACCCTCCAGCCGACGAAGGGCTTCAACGATGTTCGGAGAGATGCAATTATCGAAAAAGAACTTCACGACTTCGCGCGGACACCGTTCTCGAAGTCGATCGCGTCAAGGACGGCCTTGCGATTAACCTTGTACCAGTGGGCGACGAAATCGACGTCATTCTCGAGCGCTTGGGCTCGGGCGAGCAGATACGTCTGCACACCTTCATCGGCTACAATCGGAGCCCCGAACGAGCGGGCTGGGTCTACGACCACGCGCCGCTGCGGCCCGAGGGGCCACCAACGCACTGGCTCGTGGGCTTCGTTGAACTCCACCTTCTCTGCAAGCAGTAAAGACGCCACGACGCGATCCCACTCGTACTGATCGCTCACGAGGTCGACGAGCCGGTGATCTCTTTCGTCCTTAGAGATCAGCTCGAGTAGAATGTGGCGGCCGTCGGTCCTGAATACGCGCGTCGCGAACGGATGGGTGTGGCGGATATGCTGATGGACCTTCTCGGCAACGCGGCGGATCGTGACCCAACTGACGCCGGCATCGCGAAAGGCCGAGAGAAACCGTACCTCCATGATGTCCCGGAACTCGAAAATTGGCTCTTCTTCCCGTTGTTCGAGTCCGGTGCCGATGATCGGTGGGGAGTGGCGCCGCTCCCCGCGATAGGTGTAATCGTAGCCGCGGGCCCAGCGTCGCAGATTGCGCGCCGAGACTTTGGTTAGGCGGCTAGCGTCGGCCATGCTGTACACGCCATGGCCGATGAAGCGGAAGCGTTGGGCGGCATCAACCACGATGAACTCTGGTCAAGGGCACCTGCTAAGTACCGCTGTCTTGACGTCCGATCAAGAGACCAAAACCTCCGAATCGTTACACAATTGGACTAAGAGCGTTAGGGCGCGCTTGCTGCATGCGGGGGGCGCTTTTGCGGCACGCCCTATGTGCCCAAAAACGTTAGGAACCGGTCGCGATCATCGTCGGGATGGAAGACCCGGAGGCCTAACAGCACTTCCAGCTCGGCTGCATGGTTCAAGATGTCCTGTATGTCGGTCGTAAAGAACGCGCGACAGCCAGACTTGTACGCAGAGTCGAGATGACGAGCGTCACCTTCCGTTCTCTGCCCGATGAGCCCGGCAGGGGCCTCGATCTTTTTCTCATTACTTCGCCTGATGATCCGGCGGATCTGCTCGAACTTTTCGGACCCTTCCGTGTCGCTGAACGGGATCGTCATGTCCCAGGTTACCCAGGCGGAGTCGGCAGTAACGACCGAGGGAGTGGCGAGCTGCACTCCGCTCGGGTTGCGCCCGTCATAGGGGAACAGCAGCAGCGTGATTGTCCCCCGCCGTTTCAGCTCGGTGAGCCAAGGACGCATCGCGTTGCGCTCAACGTAAATCTTCATGGATCCAATGTAGCGCCCACTACTCTGTTCCCAATTCTGTTCCCAATGCGACCGAGACTCCCGAAACGGCAGCCCCGTCGCCGTTGCGCATCTTTCGTGTGCTAGCGAACTTCTGCCTTCTGGGAGGGGTGGCCGAGTGGCTGAAGGCGGCGGTTTGCTAAACCGTTATAGGGCTTTAAAACCCTATCGGGGGTTCGAATCCCCCCTCCTCCGTCAGAAGCGGTGCCGGGTGTCAGGTGTCTGGTGTCAGAACACCTGATCTGTCTCGATAAGACCTGACACCCGACACCAGACACCTATCTCAATGATCAGAGTTCGTTTCGCCCCATCTCCCACCGGTTACCTGCACGTTGGAGGCGCAAGGACAGCGCTCTTCAACTGGCTGTTCGCTCGGCGTGAGGGCGGGAAGTTTTTGCTCCGCATCGAAGACACCGACAAAGCGCGTTCCACCGATGAACACACGCAGGTCATCCTCGACGGCCTCACCTGGCTCGGCATCGACTGGGACGAACAGCCCATCTTTCAGGGCGCGCGCCTGGCCCGGCACCAGCAGGTCGCAGATCAGCTGCTCAAAGAGGAAAAAGCCTACATGGAGGAGGACGCGATCCGGCTGCGCGTCCCCCCCGGCGAGCTGTCGTGGGAGGATGCGGTGCACGGCCGCATCAGTTTCAAAGGTGAGGATATTCGCGATTTTGTGATTCTGCGGTCGGATCGCTCGCCGCTCTATAACTTCGCCGTGGTCGTCGACGACATCGACATGCAGATCACCCACGTGCTCCGCGGCGACGATCATATCTCCAATACGCCCAAGCAACTGGCCGTCTATCGCGCGCTCGGCTCGGCGACCCCGATCTTTGGCCACGTGCCGATGATTCACGGACCCGACGGGAAAAAGCTTTCCAAACGGCACGGCGCCACGGCTGTCGGAGACTACCAACACCTGGGTATTCTCCCAGAGGCGATGCGCAACTTTCTCGCGTTGCTTGGATGGAGTCCGGGCGGCGATCGTGAGATCATGAGCAAAGAGGAGCTGCGAAACCTCTTTTCGCTCGACGGGATTCTCAAAAAGCCGTCCGTATTCGATACGACGAAGCTCGAGTGGATGAATGGGCAGTACCTGACGGCAAAGTCCGCCGACGAGCTGCTGCCGCTGGTGGAACCGGAGCTGTCAAAGCTGGGTCTCAATGGCAGTACTGCCGGCGTGCGGAACGCGATTACCGCCGTGAAAACCCGCTCGCGCACGACGCTCGATGTCGCGCGGCAGGTGGCGGTGCGGCTCGACGGGAAATTCGTGACGCTCGATGAGAAGGCGCAGAAAGAAATCGCGAAAGACAAGGACGGCTATCACGCGGCGCTCGCCGCGAGCGTGGACGGCGGGGGAGATCGAGCATGCATTGCGCAATCTCGCGCAGCAGCGCAATGTGGCTGCGGGAAAAATCTTTCAGCCGATTCGCATCGCGCTGACCGGAGGAACGGTGTCGGAACCTGTGAACGAGCTGCTGTCCGTCGTCGGTAAAGAGGCGGCCCTGCGCCGCCTCGAGGCTGCATCACTCGTATGAGGAGGCCCGTTTGCGTCTGCCTGGTCCGATCGCAGTGTTCGTTGCCTGCGCCCTCTCCGCTTCGCTGGGAGTTACTGATGTAGCCTCGTGCCAATCCGTGCTCGAGCGGCCACCCAACCTGTCGGGTGGCTGGCTGGGCGCGCGCGGCACGCTGCAGTTCAACTTCGTGCACCGATTCGGAGTGAGCTCTGCCCCACTCCGAAAGGTCTCGAATTCTCCGACGTTTCTTCTCAGCTACCAGCTTCCTCTCCCACTCCTGATCGGCTTCAACTACGCGACGTCGTCCGACGTCAGCAACGACGCGTTTCCGAACGAATGGGAGGTGTTTGCCCGCTACGGGCGCTCGGGGTTAACGCTCCAGGCCGGTTATAACCAGGCGGCTGCCAGCGCCGACGCCGAGTTGACCGCGGCGCGGACCGTCGGCCGGCTGCGGCTGATGGCGGTGGGACGGCTCTTCACCAACGGCTACCACCGCGATACCACGCGCTACGCGGTCGGGGGTGGCGCCGTGCTGCGACTGCATCGCTGGGTCGCGATCGCCGCTGACGCCTCGACGCTGATCGACCGCCGCCCCAACGTCGGTGCGATTCCGGCCGAAGAGATCGCTTGGGGCGCCGGACTGCAGATCGCGATTCCCTACTCGCCACATACACTCTCCCTGCAAGTCACGAACACGAACACCGCCACGCTGCAGGGGGCATCGCGCGGCATCGACCGCGTGCGGGGCGGGTTCGAGTTCACGATTCCGTTCACGCTGAGCCGGTATTTCGGGCGGCGAGGTACTACGGCGGGGAATAAACCGGCGGCGAATGAGGCGGCGGCGGGGGGCGGCGAAGGGGCGGCAAAAGCTGAGATGCGAACAATGACGTTTGCGCCAAACCGCCTCGAGATCGCAACTGGCATCACTGTCACCTGGACTAACAACGACCAGCTGGTTCATACGATTACGGCCGATGACGGCTCCTGGGATTCGGGACCGATCGAGCCCGGCCAATCATGGAGCCACACGTTCACGCAACCCGGCGAGTACGCCTTCCACTGCACGCCGCATCCGTTCATGAAGGCCGTGATCATCGTGAGGCAGCCATGAGGCGCCTCATCGTAGGAGCTTTGGCGCTCGCAGGCGTGGTGATTGCCGCCTGCTTTTCGGAGCGCGGCTCGGGTCCGGGCATCACCGGCGCGGCGGAGTGCCGCGTGCAGGTCACCGTCATCGACTCGATGCACTACATCATTGCGATCAGAGATTTCGCCTTCCATCCCGATTCGCTCGCCGTTCCAGCGGGTGCCACTGTGACGTGGATCAATTGTGAGGATGTCGGTCAAGAGCCCCACACCACAACCTCCGATAGCGCGGTATGGAATTCGCCGGACCTAAGCCCCGGCGCCCGCTTTTCTCACACCTTCCCGGCCATTGGCGGGTTTCCGTATCACTGCACTCCTCACCCATTCATGCTGGGTAAGGTCGTCGTCCAATAACGCCTAGCCGTCTCTGAAAGGAGGGCCGAGTCCGGTTCCGACGCTTTGTGCGGTATCACCTGCAATTAGACGTTTAAGGAGGATTGGGTATGCACGTATCACGAGCACTGGCGATGTTTGCAACGATTTCAGTGATCGGCGTTGCTTGCAGCGATGACAACACGACCGGGATTCCCGCCGGATTGGAGGTCTACACAGCCACCCTGAACGGGGCGAATGAGGCGCCGACACCGGTCACGACGACGGCAACCGGCCACGCCATCGTGACCATCCTGGGCAACGTGATCACCTGGAAGGTCGACATCGACACACCGATCGACAGCATCATCGCAGGGCATATCCATCGCCACGCGGCCGATTCAGTGGCGGGAAATGTGCAGGTAAACTTCGCGCCTGCCGCGACCGACGTTGGTTTCACAGGGACTGCAACGCAAGGGTCCAACGTGCCGGCCCCTCCGGCCGACTCCATCCTGGCGATTATCCGAGCGGGTCGGAGTTACGTGAACATCCACACGAAGGCGCACACGGGTGGAGAGATTCGCGGAACGCTGGTACGAGTGCAGTAACTACGGTATAGCTGTAACGGTATCCTGGGCGCGGCGCCGTTCCGCGGCGTCGCGCTCTAGTTGTTTTTTGCTCCAGGCCGTGAAATAGTGTGTGACGAACGTCACGTGTCGTGCACCAGGGCGTGACCGCCGACGCCACACGCGATCTTTTAAGAGGTGCGCCCCGCCGGCCGTCGATACTTAATAACCCGGAGTCTGGCATGCGTGTGTCGCGGATCATCATCTGCCTACTGGCCCTCACCGCGTGCACGAATGCAGTCGCCCCCTCGGGAGGATCCGGCGGTGGGGGTGGGGGTGGGGGTGGGGGCGGCAGCACAACGCCGGTCGACACGCCGTCGTTCGCGTTGAACATTCAGTCGATCTTCAACGTCAGCTGCACCAGCTCGAACTGCCACGGCACGAGTGCTTCGCGCGCCAACGCCTACCTCGATCTCCGGCCGGGAAAATCATACGGCATGCTCGTCAGCGTCCTGGGGAACCAGGAGCCGATCATCCGCGTGATCCCCGGTGACGCGAACGCGAGCTATCTGATCATCAAGCTCGAGGGCCGCCAACGCGTGGGTTCGCGCATGCCCAAGGGTGCCCCGGCGCTGAGCAGCGCGGCCATCCAAACCATCAAGAACTGGATCACCCAGGGAGCCATCAACAACTGAACGCGTCCATCTCTCGGAGCATCGCCGCCGTCGCCGTCGGCATCGTCACCGCCGCCGCATCGCCCGCCGCCGCCCAGCAGTACGAGGTCGACCTGCACCGGCCCAGGCGAGTCGTGTTCCATTCAAAGGCCTCGATCGAAGAGTTCGACGGCGTCACCGACCATGTCGACGGATACGTCAGGTGGGCCGGTGGCGGTGCGCTGACCTCGACCACGAACATGCAGGGGAGCGAGTTCTATTTCGAGGTGGATCTCAATTCGATCGATACGGGGATGGGACGGCGTAACCGCCACATGCGCGAGAATTATCTCGAGACCGCGCGGTACCCCTACGCGACCTTCAAGGGCACGATTCGGAACGTCACGGCCGGGCGCGGGGACACCCTTGTCATTGCCGTGTCCGGTGCCTTCACCGTTCACGGCGTGGAGCGCACGCTCGGCGTGGCGTGCCCGGTGGTCCCCGAGCGCCAAGGCGGCTACCGTGTGCGGTGCAAGTTCCCGCTCCGGCTGTCGGATCACCAGATCAAGATCCCCTCGATCATGATCATGAAATTGAACAATCAGGTTGACCTCACGGTCGATTTCGCCGTCGCACGCGCCGAGCACTAGCCTCAAGGAGAGAGCGACCCATGTGTCGAATTGTGGCAGTCTGGCTGTTGGCGCTGCTTACAACGATCGGCATCCCGTCTGCGGCGCAGGGCCAGGCGCCGCAGTGGCGGCGGCGCACGGCCGGCGTCACGCCGCCGCTCGCGCTTTTCCACTCCACGCACGTGTTCCACCTCCCGACCGCTGAGGTGCTGCGCGCGCGTGAGTTCGAGATCGTCATTGCGCACCGGTTCGGGACGCCCGTTTCGGGCGGGATCTCAAACTTCTTCGGGCTCGACGGTCCCGCCAACATCCGGTTGTCTCTGGCGTACGCGCCCTCCGATCAGCTACTCGTGACCCTCGGCCGCAGCAACTGGCACGACAACGCGGATCTCGCGCTGAAGTGGCGGGCACTCAGCATCCGATCGAAGACGTTGCCGCTCGCGGTCGCCGTCGCCGCTGGTGGGGCCTGGAATACGGAGATGCCCCTTCGTCACGCCGCGGACAAGCGCAACCTCCAATTCTTTGCGCAGCTGATCGTCAATACGATGGTGGGCCAGCGCGTCGCGATCGGCGTTGTCCCGTCATACCTGCGCAATCCCGCGCCGGAGGCGAACGTCGCGGCGGATGCACTCGCGCTCGGCGTCTACAGCGACGTCTACTTGTCTTCCATGTGGGCGCTCGTCGGCGAGTGGAACATGAGCGCTCCTCAGCCTGGCTTCCGCGATTACGACCACGATGGCGTGGCGTTCGGCGTGCAGCTCGAGACAGGCGGCCACTTCTTCAAGTGGCTCGTCACGAACAATCCATCTCCCAATGTGTCGCAGTATTTGGCGGGATCACCCTACACCGCCGCTCCCCGGGAGTGGCGGCTGGGCTTCAACATCACCCGTCTACTGGGAGGACGGCGTCCGCCGTCGTAGACGTCAGGGAAGTGGTTGACCTTATCCTGGGCGCGGCGCCGTTCCTCGGCGTCGCGCTCCGTTCTACCGCCTGACGCCATCGTCCCGGACAACTCGCCCCGCCTTCATTACGAACCTGACGCGCCGCAGCGCCGTGATGTCGCGCAGGGGATCACCGTCCACCGCGATGATGTCGGCCTCGAGCCCTGGCGCGATCGCGCCGACTCGCGGGGCGAGCCCTAATGCCTCGGCATTGAGCGACGTCGCCGCCACGATGGCGTGCATCGGTGACTCACCCGCGCGCTCGACCCGGCAGATCAGGTCCTCGGCGTTATGGCCGTCCGCGCCCGCGACGGCGTCGGTGCCGTAGACGACTTTGAGCCCCGGCGTCGCCAGCGCCATGCGAATGGCTTGCGCGGCGAGCGGCAACGCGCGCTCCATCGCCGCGAACCCGGAGTCGGTGTAGTTGCCGATTCCTTCGTAGCGCGCGCGGTTATCGAGGTAATTGCGGAACACGAGCGCGCACTGCGGATCGAAATACGTCCCGCGCTCGGCCATCAGCGTGAGAACCTCCTGCGTCACGAAGATGCCGTGCTCCACCTGCGTGCAACCCGTAAGCGACGCGGCGCGCACGGCAGCCGCGCTGTGGGCGTGCACGATGGTGCGCAGGCCGAGTGCCTTCGCTTCCCCGCACGCCGCGACGAGCTGCGAGTCCGACATCGTCTGCTGGCCGCCTTCGCGAATGCTCGCCGAGGCGAACAGCTTGATGACGTCTGCGCCCTGGGCTTTGCGCTGCCGGACCAGCGCGCGGAGCGAATCGGGGCCACCGCTGCGCTCGGTGAGCGGATCGAGGGAAGTGAGGATCCGCGGCCGCGGCAGACCCTGGGTCGCGATCCAGTCGCGCAGGTCCGCGTCGCTGCGCGATCCCACGCTCTGAATCGTCGTGAAGCCCGCCATGAGCGTCGCGTACGCGTTGGCCGCCGCCCCGAGCGTCGACTGCGCGGGCGTGTCGCCGTCAGTGGCGGTATGCAGCCGGTTCTGGCGATTGAAGTACC
>WNGB01040554.1_pt1 | contig 14090 bp, 20 predicted proteins | sample 5400681 | NCBI WGS metagenome assembly WNGB01 (sample SAMN13153367, study PRJNA577476) | soil metagenome | isolation source: 115 cm soil or saprolite under grassland replicate 2 | place: USA:California | collected 2016-06-15 | reverse complement strand
TACGGGGTGAGCTTCCCGCATCTGTATTTCCGCGCCGCGACCTATGTCGACAAGATTTTCAGGGGTGTGAAGCCAGCAGACCTGCCTGTCGAGCAGCCGACCAAGTTCGAGCTGATCATCAACCTCAAGACGGCAAAAGCCCTCGGCCTTGAAGTGCCCTGGTTTCTGCAGCAGCGCGCCGACGAGGTGATCGAATAGGCAGCGAGGATGTCTCTTCCTGGCACCTTTCTGCCGTGCCAACCGCGCCGAGCAATGTCCGCTTTCTGGGGTACAGCGGTCGAGAAATGCTCGCTGTGAGACTTTCTCATTTTGACCCACCAGCGACATCTTTTGCCTCGATAGACACCCCTCGCTCCTGACCATAAAATCGGTACGAAGTCGTCCTTGACGGAGCCTGGCATGAGCTTGAAGACCATTCTTGCCGCCAAGGGTGACAACATCGTCTGCATCGAACCGACAGCCGATCTGGCGGCGGCGGCGAAGTTGCTCTCCACGCATCGCATCGGTGCCCTGGTGGTCCTCGACGGCGACGGGCGCCTCGTCGGCATTCTGTCGGAGCGCGACATCGTGCGCACGATGGCGGATACCGGAAGTACCGTTCTGCAGCTGCCGGTTGCGCAGGTGATGACGCGTAACGTCTCCACCTGCGACGTGAACGATTCGATCAGCAGCGTTATGGACCGCATGACGAAAGGCAAATTCCGCCATATGCCGGTGCTCGACAAGGATCGCCTCGCCGGCCTGGTATCGATCGGCGACGCGCTAAAATGGCAAATAGAGATGATACGCGAACGTATCCATCAATTAGAACTGACTATTGTTGAGTTGAACCTGATGAGACTCTAGCCTGATCATTTTGACCCAGAGTGAGCGGAGGGCCGAACTGGCGATCATCCGCTCGGAAGCCTATAGATCTCACCGAGACCCGATCGAAGGGAGTGCTCGGAGATGACGACGAACGTTCTTGTCACATTTTACAGCACCTACGGTCACATTCACCGAATGGCGCTGGCTGTGGCCGAGGGCGCGGAGAGCGTGCCCGACATCACCGTGCGGCTGCGCCGGATCGCGGAGCTCGAAGAGGCGCGCAAGGCGCTATCAGCCCAGGACGCCTATGTGCGGGCACAGCAGGCACAGGCCGACATTCCTGCGGTCACGCACGACGATTTGCGCTGGGCCGACGGCATCGCCTGGGGAACGCCGACCCGCTATGGCAACATGAGCGCGCAGATGAAGCAGTTTATAGACACCACGGGTGGCCTCTGGCTCAAAGGCGAACTCGAGGACAAGGCCACCGGGATTTTCACGAGCACCGCAACCATCCACGGGGGCCAGGAGACGACGATCCTGACGGCGCTCGTCCCGTTGATCCATCTCGGCATGGTGTTTGTCGGCACCCCATACGGACAGAACCCGCAAATACTCGTAACCGACGGCATCGGTGGCTCGCCCTACGGACCCAGCACGCTAGCCGGAACCGACGGCTCGCGGCAGCCGGTCGAAGCAGAGCTCACAACTGCACGCAACCTCGGCAGTCGCCTTGCTCGCGTCGCGGGCCGTCTCAAGGACCTCAGGGTAAATCGTGCGCCCGCGTCATAGCTTGGTAGACCATCCCCCACGACGGCGATGAGCTATGGACCAACGTTGCGGATGTGTAGCGCCAAGTCGGCGTCTACATGGCCGCATTCTCAAGGGCGTGAAGCCCGTCGACTTGCCGGTCGAGCAGCCGACCACGCAATCAACGGACGGCAGGCTTATTCTCCCTGCGCTCTGCTGAACTCAGTCAGGGCTTCTTCATGTAATACCCGAATCTGCGCCAAGTATCCTTGCGCCTCTTCAAGGTATTGCCCTACGGCGTCCAGTTCTTCCCGGACTGCAATCTCGCGAGCGTGATTCAAAGAGATTTCAAGGCCCTCGATGCGAAATGCGGCAAAGGCGGTAAAGGCATTTCGTTTTTGTACTCCTTCGCTGGTTGACATGGTCCCCATCCTCAAGTTTTGCCGGAACCTGGCGTTGAGCGCGGCGTCAATCTTGTATTTTGCCCCTCCGTGTTGACACCGGCCTCCGCAGATCGCGGACTTGCCCTAGCTTGCTGAAGATCATCCTCCAAAGTGGCCTTCAGGTCCTTGGGCTAGATCTGAATTGTTCTGAATCTGAAAGCGCGTTAGCGGCCGCAGCGCCCCCCTCGATTCAGAACAATTCAGATCTGCCCCAAGGACTTGCAGGCCCCCTTGCGGCAGGTTGGAGGTGCGGAAACTGCGTGCACGGGCCGGTTGGCGGGCTGATCAGCGCATAGGGGAGGAAGTCCCCATGCCCGACATGACGCGGAGTGAGTTCATTGCACTGGTCGGTGGCAGCGGTCTGCTGCTTGCGACCAAGGTGAGGCGCGCGCGTGCGCAGCAGCCCGCGATGCCGGTGATCGGGTTTCTCAACGCTTCATCGCCTGAAGCCTTCGCGGACCGTCTGCGCGCATTCCGCCATGGACTGAAGGAAGCCGGCTTCGTCGAGGGTGAGAACGTGGCGATCGAGTACCGCTGGGCGGAGGGCCAATACGATCGGCTGCCGGCGCTGGCGGCCGAGTTGGTTCGGCGGCAGGTCGCCGTCATCGTCGCGACCGGAGGCAGCCCCGTAGCATTGGCGGCCAAGGCGGCAACCGCAACGATCCCCATCGTCTTCACCGTCCCCGAAGACCCGGTCAGGCTCGGTCTGGTCGCGAGCCTCGCTCGGCCCGGCGGCAACGCAACCGGCATCAATTTCTTCAGCGGTGAGTTGGCGGCAAAGCGCTTGGGACTTTTGCGCGAACTGGTACCCGCAGCCGCCCGCGTTGCCCTGCTCATCGATCCTGCCACTATGGACAGCATCTTGGAAGACGCGAAAACGGCTGCCCGCACCATGGGACTGCAAATCCAAGTCGTTCATGCCAGCACTAGCCGTGACATTGAAGCGGCCTTCGCCTCGTTTGGGCGCGAGCGGCCCGACGCACTTTTGGTCGGCGGCGGCGCTTTCCTGTTCAGCCGACGTATCCAGTTGGCCCTTCTAGCGGCGCGTTACGCAGTCCCTGCCTCGTATGGGTCGCGTGAGTATCCGGAGATCGGGGGGCTGATGAGCTACGGCACCAGCCTAACCGATGCGTATCGGCAAGTCGGAGTCTACGCCGGACGCGTCCTCAAGGGCGCTAAGGCGGCTGACCTGCCAGTCCTGCAGGCGACCAAGTTCGAACTTGTTATCAATCACCCGGCGGCCAAGGCGCTCGGCCTCGAAGTCCCGCCGACGCTGCTCGCCCGCGCCGACGAGGTGATTGAATGAAAAGGCGCGCGTTCATCACGCTTCTCGGCGGCGCGGCGGCGTGGCCGCTCGCAGTGCGCGCGCAGCAGCACAAGATGCTTCGCGTCGGCTTCGTCGGTATGCAGTCCCGAGAGGCCCCACATTATGCAAATTTCCTCAAGCGTATGGCCGAACTCGGCTATCAGGAAGGCCGCAACTTTACATTCGATTATATCCAGACCGCGGATGTCGAAGGCTACGATAGAAACTATCGCGAGCTCGCGGGGCACAACATCGACGTGTTCCTGGCGGTCGGGAACGAGCCGGCGCTACGCGCGGCGCTCTCGGCTGCACAGGATAGGCCGATCGCCTTTTTGGCGGTGGATTTTGATCCGCTGGCAAGAGGTTATGTGACGAATCTGTCGCGTCCGGGTGGCAATGTGACGGGTATTTTCGTTCGCCAGGTCGAGCTTGCCGCCAAGCGCGTCGAGATCGCTCGTGAGGCGTTCCCGAGCGCGGCAGTCGTCGGAATCGCTTTTGACGGGACTTCGCGCGAGCAAGGCGAGGCGGCGTCCGAGGGGGCCCGCAAGCTCGGCCTCGAGCCGCGCCTCATCGAAGTCAAGGGCGAGCAGGGCTACGCAAGCGCGTTCGCGGCGATGGACGACGCCCGCGCGCAGCCGATCATTTTGCCGGCAGGCCCGATATTTCTGCGCGACCGCGCCGCCATTGCGCAAGCATTGCTCGAGCGCCGGATTCCGTCGGTCGCGGCATTCCGAGAGAACATGGAGGCCGGCGCGCTGATCAGTTACGGCTTCGACCTGATGGGGCTGTTCTATGACATTGCGAGCTATGTCCACCGGATTGCAGGGGGTGCCAAGCCATCTGACATGCCGATCGAGCAATCGCCGCGCTTTTACATGGCGGTTAATCTCAAGACGGCGGCATCGCTCGGCGTTTCTTTATCTGATGCCTTCATCGCCCGGGCCAACGAGGTGCGCGAATGAGACGGCGCGAGTTCATCACGCTGCTCGGCGGCGCTGCCGCGGCGTGGCCGCTGGCGGCGCGCGCGCAGCAGTCGGACCGGGTGCGGCAGATCGGTGCGCTGGCCGCACCCTCATCGGCGCGCAGCAGGACTGTGTGCCGAGGTCCTCATTCGCTTTAGCCTTTTTTGATCTCGATCTTTTGCTGCTTCTGCGCGACCTCCGCTGGCTTTGGTAAGCGGATGTGCAATACGCTGCGTTCCACCACGTACCAGTTCTTATCCTTGTCCTGCTCGTCGCGCTCGGTCTTTTTCTCGCCGCGGATGGTCAGCATCCCATTAGCGAGTGTTACATCGAGATCCTTCTCATCGACGCCGGGCAACTCTGCCGTCATGTCAATCGCGTCCTTGCTCTCGGCGATGTCGATCTTTGGCGATAGCGTGTCCGCACTAAACCGCGCGTGAGTGCGCTGTGAGAAGTCTTCAAATGTCTTTTGAACCTCACGGAACAGCGACCCAAACGGATCATCGCCGCGTCCGAAGAATGAGGGAAGATATGGCCTAGCCATGGTGACCTCCAACTGGGGATATGGGATGGGCTATCCCGTTGTCACGACAGACTTCAGGCTTGGTCGAGTTGTGACAGCAGGGTGCGGGTTGATCTTAGATCGAAATTGGGGCCTTGCCGACCCCTAGCAGGTGTCAAGGGTGATCGGGATCGACCCGGACAGACAGATCTGACCGCCGTGGGTATGGCCGCTCAGAAGCAGATCGCGGCTCCCGAGCTACAAGAGGTGCGCAATGCAGATAAAAGTGTTCGAAGGGCACCGCGTAGAGCTGGTCGAGGAAGCGGCCAATCATTGGCTCAAAGCCCACCCAACGATTGAGGTTCTGAAGATTGAACCGACATTTCCCGTTCTAGTGTTCCCACCGCACGTAGGGGCGACGCATCCTTACGAGCACAAATTTGTCCTCACGATTTGGTATCGTGAACAGCCGGAAAAGCCGGAAAAGCCGGAACAGCCGAAGCGAACGCCGACGCGACCCTTGCCTTTGCCGTAGGTCGTCGGTGGTGCCCCTCTTCGGCTTCTCGCTTCACCGCCGGATGCTGTGGGTTCTTGCTCTTGATCCAGTGCCGTGAGCGGACCATTGCCCGCTCCCGTGTTGCGCGGAATGCCGCCGCGCGCCACACAGCGGCAGTAATAATCACCCGCCAAGTCCTGTTTGGCGAGATAGAAGGGTAAAGCACCCACGGAACGACGCTAAGTCCTACGCCTAAGTCGCGACACAAAATTGCAATCCCCACTGTCCCAATTATCCCGTAACACACATTTAGGGCGAGGCGTTGTTCTGGAGAGCCAATTTGGTTTTGGGTCATTTATGGCTTCATGGCCCTATCCAACTTCGGAGTAGAAGGTTCACTTTTGCGTTTGTCCTCCGTGAGGCCCTGCGATTGCTGCGATATTTGAAATTGTCGGACGAAATCTCGTCTTTGCCGAGGACAGCCATCGCGTATAGCAGGGTAGACATGGGCCGGAACCCTTCGGCAGTGCCGAGCAGTAGCAAATTTCTGGCTTTTCATTTGGGTTCGGAGCTCGGTCCGATTGCTCAGTCTTATCGACCATTTTTCATCTCCCCCACTCGGCTCAGCTGCTGTCGCTAACGAGGGTCTGCCAATGCTGATGTAGTTCTCGGTCCCTGCCCATAGGTCATGAAATCGCAACTTCGCGAATGGTGCGCAGCGTGAAGACCAAAACGCACTTCGCCTTCCGCGTGGACGTTTAGGCTCGTTAGTGCGGCCCTGCCACCTTGACCGTTATGCTTTTCCGCACGCGCGCACCGCGCCCAGCCCGTTGAGAGACGGCAGCTTGAATTGATGCTTGCTGCTCGGGTGTGAGCACAGCAATCACGTCATCAATCGTTGGGAGTGGTGTTAGCGCTGTAGCTGGCACATCCCGACACGGCATCAATGCTCGGAAGCCGATCTGCGCGTCAAGAAACTTACCGCCAATCGCGCGGCCATCCTGGCGGGCTTCCGTCGCAAGCTGACGCTCCTTGAGAAGGTTCTGAAGGTCCTGCCGCAACTGACGGCTGCCGACCGCGACCTATTGCGTCGCGAATTGGAACGAGGCTCACGGCCGCCGCTTCAGCGTTCCCACCTTTTGGCAATGCTCTGTCAGCAATCGTTCAATCAGTGACGACAGCGTCCGCTGATCTAGCTGAGCCGCCTTGCGGGCAGCCTCCTTCTGCTTCGGGGTGATCCAAATGTTTACGTCCGCGGTCTTCAGGATGACGCCATGTTTTTTTGCGTACCGTCTGAGGCGGCGCGCGCTTGCGGGGGAATGGGTGAGGCGGCGCGCACACTGGCGGTCCGGTCAAAGTGATCGAGGGGATGAAAGAACCTACAACAGTACCGGCTACCGCTCTCCCGGTGCTCGAGCCTCCCAAGCGCAAGCCGAACCGGCTGATGATGGAGGTCGATACTGCGATCGGGCCGCAGGAGCGCAAGCCGAGGAAGCGCGCCGATTTTAATGGCGAGCCCACCCGAGTGGTTTTTTCTGCAGCGCATGAGTCCGCTGATGGCACGAATGCGACCTGCGGGCCACGCCGACCAATGTCCGCAGTTGCCGCGCTAGCCGGAAATCTGAGTCCGATTCGGGTGCGGGGGGCAAAAAAAAGCAAGGTTTTGTTGCACGGATTTCGCTGTCGCTCAGCCCGGGCTACGAATTCAATCTTCCATTTGAAAGACCGGGAGTTGGTAGCGACGGCGGGCCTCGTAGATGATCGAGGTCTCGATGCGGGTTACCCCGGGCCGGCTCGTGAACTGGTCGAGGGCGAGGTCCTTCAAATGCTGCGTATCCCGCACGACCACGTGCACCACGACGTCGTAACGGCCGGTCACGAGAAAAGCGACGCGGACCTCCGGCACCCCGGCGATATCATCCATGAACTGATCGACCGTGCCGCGCTGGTGCTTGGACAATTCGATCATGAACAGCGCCTCGAGCCCCACGCCGAGCGCCTTTGGATCGACCTCGGCATGCGTTCCTCGCAGCACCCCGGAATCCCGCATTCGCTTGATCCGCTCGTGCGTCGAGGATGGTGCGAGGGCAACCTCCGCCGCGATCTCTTTGACCGAGAGCCGAGCATTGCTCTGCAACAAGCCCAGAATGGCGACATCCATTCGGTCTAGGCCGGCTTTGGCTTCTGAACTTCGAAAAATATTCGTTCGACCATCTGACATGCCGTCGATAATAGTGATTTTCATGGAAAACACCAGATGAACTTCGGATACATCGGCCGTGGAGCCGCAGGAGAGAAAGCCGCAACGATGAGTGATATCGACAACGACAAGCTTGGAGCATTGGTTGGAAAGATGTTGGGGGATTTGGGCGGCGCGTTCAGCGTGCCGACCGTCCGCATCGGCTTCCGGCTAGGCCTCTTTGATGCCCTTCATCGCCACGGCGCCGCCCGCATTTCTGAACTCGCGGAGCGGACCGGATTGGCCGAGCGCTACGTGCGCGAATGGGCATTCGCGCAGGCCGCCAACGGCTACATCGTTTTCGATGCGGAGCAAGAGCGATTCAGCCTGACGCCAGAGCAGGCGATGGTCTTCGCGAACAAGGATAGCCCCGTGTATCTGGAAGGAGCCTTCGATCTCGCGTCGGCGATGGTTGAGGGCCAGAGCAAAGTTGAGTCGGCTTTCCAGACCGGGCATGGCGTTGCTTGGGGTCAGAGTTGCGGTTGCCTGTTCTGCGCCGTCGGCGCGTTCTTCCGGCCGGGCTACGTCAACAGCATCGTCCAGTCTTGGCTACCCTCATTGGACGGTGTCCTGCCAAAGCTGAAGAACGGTGCCAAGGTGGCCGACGTCGGTTGCGGCGTGGGGTTTTCGACGCTTCTGATGGCGAAAGCCTTCCCTTTAAGTTCGTTCGTCGGTTACGATTTTCACGCGCCCTCGATCGAGCAAGCCAACTCGCATGCGAGGGCGCATGGTCTCGCGGATCGCGTACGTTTCGTGACGGCCCCTGCCAAAGACATCACCGACCGCGACTTCGATCTCGTCACCATGTTCGACTGTCTGCACGACATGGGCGATCCGCGCGGCTGCGCAAAGCATGTACGCAAGCTGCTGAAACCGGGCGGCTCTTGGATGATCGTCGAGCCTATTGCGGCCGACCATCCAGCGGCCAATGTCGGTAATCCCGTCAGCCGACTCTACTACAATGCTTCGACCATGATCTGCGTGCCCACCTCACTCGCCCAGGAGGTCGGGGAGGCTCTCGGCGCCCAGGCGGGAGAGGCGAGGTTGGCCGAGGTGCTCAAAGAGGGTGGCTTCCGCCATGTGCGGCGCGCCGCGCAAGGGCCCTTCAACATGGTGCTCGAAGCTCGGCCGTGAGAACCCGGCTTCGGATGCGAGCGGTTGTTCGTGCAGAGGGCACCCGCTCGTTCCGATCACCGCACCGGCGGACCGCACCCTCGGCCCAAGGAATGGATATTAAGTCTCCATTCTTCAAGTTGGCCGGCATCGCCTGTCCGACCGCATCCCTGATCCAGGTCGGCAAGGGCAGCACGCATATCACAAACCCGGAAGTCATAGCCCACTGGATTGGTCGGACTGGCCCTGCACGAGCTTGGAACAAATGCCGCGAAACATGGAGGTCGGCAATCGGCTCAGCGCGAAGCGCTTGGAGATGCTGCTTGAGCTGGTCCCCAGGGCTCGCGTCGTCGCAGTACTGATCGATCCCAGTTTTTCCTCATCGGGCTGACCGTGCCCGACAAGCTGCTCGCCACTGCCGACGAGGTGATCGAGGGATTTGTTCGTTTACGCCAAAGATTTGTTTCTTCGGGCCTCAGTCCTCCCTTGGACGATTGCCCCTGCGTGCTGAATAGCCGATGGCTGTCGGACGTACCTCTTCCATCACACGGTCGAGCTTGCGTTCGATTTCGTCCAGGCGGCGGAGGATCAGGGAGAGACTGTCGGCGGAGGTCATGGCGCTCACCTGATGAAGAGGCCCCAGCCACCACTTCTGGCTAGGGCCTCTAGTTAGCAGAGCGGGATCGAATGCAGCAGCCTCTTCACTCTGCGGTGGTGGGAGAAGGTGCTTGTTCTTTGCTTCTCACACATCACCTTCAGGCTGATATCGCTTAAGTAGGTATGATCCCGTCAGGGGATTTGTTCGTTTACGCCAAAGATTTGTTCGTGGGAGCCAACGACGGGCCTTTAGCGCCGCTTCATTGTTGGCTAATCTGTTCATGCGGATTACCTGACCCGCCGTTCTCCCTCGGTCAGGCACAGGGGTCGAGAACGAAGGACAGCCTCGGGAGGCGGGATCAGGGGCTCATGCGTACCCGTCAAGGCTGTCGTCCTGTGCAAGGAGCAGGGAGCTACGTGTGGTAGCTCCCTCTCTTTATCGGGCGTTGTACCTAGCCTGCACTGGCCCCAGATCAGGCTCGATCACAGCCACATCTACAATCGTGGTGCGTCATCGACCTGATCCCCATTCGGTTGGCCGAAGCTCGCTTGCAAGCGACTGATGATTTCCGCTTTGAAGCTCCACTCGGCAACGGTCGCTTCCTCTCTCAGCCGACGATGAAGCTCTTGGGGCAGTCGCAGACAGACCACCCAATGTCTCGACCGCCGTTCCGTCAGGGCAAGGCCGGCGACGGTTGCTCCAAGGGCGATCCCGATAATCAAATCGGTCTTCAGGTGAATCTTGGTAGAGAAGCCACCACGCGAGCGGCCGAGGGCCTGACCACTTTGCCCCCTTTTGCGCCTGCCGCCGAGACATGCGCCCGCACCACGGTAGAGTCGAACATCTGAACGAGATGCGCCGTTGTGCTCATCGCCGCCAGCGTCTCAAAGAATGCCTCGAAGACGCCCGCTTGGCTCAACCGCCAGAATCGTTTCCAAACGCTGTTCCACTTGCCGAACTGGGCAGGCAGCGCCCGCCATGTAATGTTGTGGACCGAGAAGTAATGGAGGGCTTCCAGAAACTTTCGGTCGTCTTGCCCCTTGTCGCCGAATGCCCGTCGAGGCATTTTGCGGACAGTGGCTATAAGAAAGGGGCCGATGCGTTGCCACACCGGCCCCGAGAAGCAAAGAGGGAATTGCAACGCTGCGAGCCTACCATCAGCTTCGGCAAACGCACCAGGGCCGGAAAACACTTGGCAGCAACGTGTTGTACCAATGCAACAGAAACGCGGTGCGCGACTCTCGCGGCAACCGAGGGTTCAGGGGCCTCACGATCAAGACGAGCACGCAAAAGCTATGACTGACACCACTGACACGCTTTCCATATCAGGACGTATCAGACGTGTCAGCGCGGCCGCCGTCTAGCGTCCCTTGTACGGCTTGCACAGCCCATCCTGAACCGTCCCGATACTGTGGCGGCCCGTAGTCGCGCCGGTACATGGGCGCGTCCATCGGCACGCACCGTCGCCCATTGTAATACCAGCCGCGTCCGCAGCCATCCTCGGCCTCGGCGACCGTCGAGATAACGGTCAATGCGGCGACCCCGACAAACAAAGCGGTGATGCGGCTCATGTTGCCCCCTCCGAGTTCCACGAACGCTTGCGTCGGCCACATTATCGCAGCAACGCAAATTAGATATAGGCCCAATCGTTCGCTGCACACGGGCTTATAATTATGCCAATTCACCGCAATTTATTGCGGCGGCCGGCCAAACCGGCGGCTGGCAACGGCCGTGTGCAGCGCGGCGTCGAGCGAGCGCTGATCGCCCATAATGGTGGTCCGATCACCACAAGCACGGCGGCAGAATGGGCTTATGCGCTGCGCTGCTATCAGGGCAAGCCGATCAAGTCGCAGCACCTTGTCTACGTGCGTCGAGGGCTCGACCGCGTAGCTGATCGGCTGCGGCGGGTGCCGCCCTACGGCGCTTGGCTGTGGCGGCTCAAGCCGAGGGTGTGTGATTAATCCCCTCGAAATCCCGCCCTCGCCGATCCAATGAAACCGCGGGTTTCTCGAATCGATTTGCGCGTTATCAAAAATATTTGTTTTTCCGCACGGGGCATGGTAGGGGTTGCCGTCTCCAATCAGGAGGGCAAGCCATGCGCAAAGCGGTTCTCTACCTTCGTGTCTCTACCATCGATCAGACGACGGCCAATCAGGAGCGCGAGCTTCGCGAGATTGCCGACCGAATGGGCTGTGAGATCGTCAAGGTCTACAAGGATCACGGGATTAGCGGTGCCAAGGGCCGCGATAAGCGCCCGCAATTCGATGCGCTGTGCCGCGCCGCTGCCCGTCGCGAGTTCGATATGGTCATGGCTTGGTCGGTTGATCGGCTGGGGCGCAGCCTACAGGATTTGGTCGGCTTCCTATCCGAGCTTCACGCGCTCAAGATCGATCTATTCCTGCGCCAACAGGGACTCGACACCACGACACCCGCCGGCAAGGCCATGTTCCAGATGATGGGCGTGTTTGCCGAGTTCGAGCGGGCGATGATCCAGGAGCGCGTCCGCGCGGGCCTAGCGCGGGCCAGGAGCGAAGGAAAGCGTCTTGGCCGGCCCCCGATAGCGCCGGCGCTCGCAGAACGAATCCGTGCGGCGCTGGCGACTCCCGGGCGCCCTGGCGTGCGGGTTCTTGCCGAACGGTTTGGCGTCAATGTCTCGACGGTGCAACGGATCAGTCGCCCTTTCGACGGCGCAAGCGTCGCCGTGGCGTAGCCGCTAGGGGCGCGAAATGAGGCACATAATCCCCTCGGAGCGTTCGTGTATTTGCGTGCAGATACAATCGAACCCGCATTTGCTATCGTGACATTTGAGGCACCTGAGGGGTCGGCCGCCGACCCCTCGATTCAGAACGATTCAGGTCTGTCCCAAGGACTTGCCGGCCGTTCTGCGGCAGGTTGAGCGTGCGGGTAACCGAGCGCCATCGCCTGGCGCTTCTCGGTAACGAAGACGCCACCGACAGGGGAGGAAGTCCCCATGTCCAAAATGAAGCGCCGCGAGTTCATCACGCTGGTCGGCGGCGCGACGGCTGCGTGGCCGCTCGCGGCGCGTGCGCAGCAGAGCCAGCGCATGCGCCGCGTCGGTGTGCTGATGGCATATGCTGAGAGCGATCCAGAAGCACAGGCTCGCGTCGTCGCTTTTCGGCAGGGGCTTCGGGAACTGGGTTGGACGGAGGGCCATAATCTTCAGATGGACTATCGCTACGGGACTGGTGAACCTGATCGCGCGCGAATCTTCGTCACCGAATTGCTCTCCCTGGCACCAGATGTGATCGTGGCTCACGGTACGCCGGCGTTGACAGCATTGCATCGAGCAACGCGCACGATCCCCGTCGTATTCGTTTCCGTTATTGACCCGGTCGGCGCCGGTTACGTCGAAAGTCTCGCCTTACCGGGAGGCAACATTACCGGGTTCAGCACTTTCGAACCTGAGTCTCCTTCTTCACGCCCCGACGGACGACCTCGAATCGGCCGTTGACACGTTCGCGCGAGGACCGGGAGGAGGCTTGATCGTGCTGCCCACAGCTATCAACGCGGTCCAGCGCAATCGGATTTTTTCTCTGGCTGCCCGTAACCGGCTTCCCGCCGTCTATGCCTTCCGGTTCTACGCCACCGACGGCGGCTTGATGTCCTACGGCATCGATACGGTCGACCTGTTCCGGCGCGGCGCTTCCTACGTCGATCGGATTCTCAAAGGCGAGAAGCCAACCGACCTCCCCGTGCAAGCACCAATCAAATTCGAAATGGTCATCAACCTCAAGACTGCCAAAGCGCTCGGCTTGAATGTGCCGGATAAGTTGCTTGCGCTCGCCGACGAGGTGATCGAATGAAACGCCGCGAGTTCATCACGCTGCTCGGCGGCGCTGCGGCTGTGTGGCCGTTCGCGGTACTTGCGCAGCAGTCGGCGATGCCGGTGATCGGGTTCCTTCGCAGCACGTCGCTCGCAGATTCAACGAGCTTTGTGACCGCGTTCCGCCAGGGCCTGAAAGAAGCAGGCTTCGTCGAGGGGCAGAACGTCGTGATCGAATATCGCTATGCAGACCATCAAGTTGACCGGCTGCCGGCGTTGGTAAGCGATTTCATTCGCCGGCCCGTGGCCGTGATTGTCGGGAACACCCTCGCGGCAGTCGCGGCCAAACCTGCAACCACGACGGTGCCGATCGTCTTCACGACCGGGACCGACCCGGTCCAGGACGGCCTCGTGGCCAGCCTCAACCGGCCGGGTGGCAACGTCACGGGAGTGAGCTTTCTCACCGGCATGTTGGGACCGAAACGACTGGAGCTGCTGCGCCAGCTTGTGCCCAAGGCGGCCACGATTGCGGTGCTCGTGGACCCGATCACCCCTGCAGCCGAGAGGGAGCAAAGAGATGTGCAGGCCGCCGCGCATGCGATTGCACAGGAACTCATCGTGGTCGAAGCCGGCAGCGACCGCGACATCGAGACGGCCTTTGCAACGTTCGCCCAACGTGGGGCTGGTGCGCTGTTCGCCACGACCGGCGCGTTCTTGACCTCCCGTCGGGAACGGGTGGTGGCGCTGGCAGCTCGCCATGCGCTGCCTGCAAGCTATGCGCTGCGCGAGTTCACCACGGCGGGTGGCCTGATGAGCTACGGAGCGAGCATTACCGATGCCCATCGCCAAGCCGGCATCTACGCCGGCCGCATTCTCAAGGGCGAGAAGCCGGCCGACCTGCCCGTCCAACAATCCACGAAATTTGAGTTGGTGATCAATCTCAGGACCGCGAAGGCGCTCGGTCTCGAAATCCCCGACAAGCTGCTGGCACTAGCCGACGAGGTGATCGAGTGAGCAACTGTCATCTTGTCGCAGGGAGATCGCTGACCGATTTGGTCGCGTCAAGGCTGGCGCTTCGCGCCCCCGCACT
>WNGB01008993.1_pt1 | contig 14090 bp, 11 predicted proteins | sample 5400681 | NCBI WGS metagenome assembly WNGB01 (sample SAMN13153367, study PRJNA577476) | soil metagenome | isolation source: 115 cm soil or saprolite under grassland replicate 2 | place: USA:California | collected 2016-06-15 | reverse complement strand
TGACCTCGTCCGTGAGGTGGCAGCCGCCGAGAAGTTGCCGCTGCTCGATACGCACAGGCGCTTTGCAACCGAACTCAAACACGACCCGAATATGCTCACCTATCGACGGGTGAAGCTGGACAAGATCCCGACGAAGTATCACGCCCTGATCCCAGCCGAGTCCGTGAAGGGCGGTGACGTGGTTGTGCTGGACAACCGCCTCGATGCCCACTTGCGGAACGTGCCCGGCTGGTTTGGCGACCGCCACCCCAATCTCGCCGGCTACCACGTCATCGGCGACGAGGCGGCTCGTTTCCTGACCCCACGGATTCGGGAGTGGCTCAAGGCCTCCACCGGCCAGGGGAAACCAGCAGCGGGTAAGCAGGAGGGCGCGGCGCACTGGAAGACACTGTTCGATGGCAAGTCGCTGGAGGGTTGGAAAGCGACGGACTTCGTCGGGGCGGGCAAGGTCCACGTCAAGGAGGGGGCGGTGGTGTTGGAGAAAGGGGACCGGATGACCGGCGTCACCTACGCGCGCAAAGACTTCCCCAAGGTGGACTACGAGGTGGCGCTGGAGGGCAAGAAGCTGGCTGGCAACGACTTTTTCTGCACGATGACCTTCCCGGTCGGCGACTCCTTCTGCTCGCTGGTGGTCGGCGGTTGGGGCGGGCGGGTGGTCGGCATCTCCAGCATCAATGGGGCCGATGCGTCCGAGAATGAGACCAATCGGGAGAAGGAGTTCAAGCAAGGCCAGTGGTATCGCATCCGCCTCCGCGTCACCGCCAAGCGGATCGAGGCGTGGATCGACGGCGACCAACTGGTCAACCTGAACACCGACGGGCTGAAGCTCTCCACGCGGATTGAGTGCGTGCCGTGCCAGCCATTCGGCTTCGCCACCTGGGACACGGTGGGAGCGATCCGGGATGTGCGCGTCCGTTTGCTCACTGCGGCCGAGAAGCGGGACAGCGCTCGCTGAGCCACTGACAAGCGTTTCATCTCCATGGCGAAGGCAGAAGCCCCGCGACGTGTCGCGCTTGGGGAACTCCGCGCTGCGGAAGGGAGTGGACTGCAGTTGCCGAGCGAGCGGCACAGACATTCTGTACCGCCACTGCGGTAGCGCACGCGCACGTGACGAGGGGAGAAAGCGGCGGGAATCTTGTTGCACCGCTTCCCGTGGCTGGCCACAATGCACACAGCCTTCCCCGGCCGCACGCCCAGGCCGCGTCACGCTTTCGTCGAGCTAACGCATGAGTAGGCCCCTCGTCTACCATCTGCCTCTCGCCCTCCTGACGGCTGTGCTGTTCACCGCGGTTCCGCCAGGTTCCGCGGCGCCGCAGCGCGACGGCCCGCCAGTGGTTTCCGTCCTCGCCGGCCTGCGCGGCTTCTTCGAGAAGACCGCAGAAGCCGACGGCTCCTTCCGGCCCGGCATCGACCCCGCTTACAAGGGCATGGCCGACACCGCCTACAGCGACCTCGCAGCGCCGACCTACGCCGTCGTCCTGCACCGCACTTTCGGCTGGAAACTGCCTCACGAGGCGAAGACGCTCCAGTTCTTCCTGGGCCGACAGAAACAGGACGGAGCATTCATCAACGTCGCCGGAACGGTCGATCCGCGCTCCGCCCAGGCCCGCCTCTACAACACGACGCAAGGGCTGGTCGCTCTGCGCGCCCTCGGCGCCAAACCGAAGTACGACTCGCGGCCCGTCCTGGAGGCAATCGTCAAGGGCGATTACAAGTCGCTGCCGCCTTACACGACGAGCTTTTTCCCGCTCGCCTACCTGGCATCCGGCAATCCCTACCCCCAGGAGATTGACCAGAAAATCCGCTCGCTGCTGGTGCAGGCCGAGGACGGCTACATGCTCAACCACGTCGCAGCGACGTATCACCTGGTACACTACTACCGACTGCTGGGCGAGCCGACGCCGAAGGCGGAGGCAATCGTGCGGCGCGTTCTGCGCGACCAGAAACCCGACGGGAGTTGGCTGATCAATCCGCCGTCGCGCGACCGGCACGCGGGGTTCGACGCGGTCTTCGTGCTGCGGCATCTGGGCGGCGATCGGCCGGAGGTCAAGAAGGCCATCGCCCGCGCCGCCGCGTGGGTCTTGACCTGCCGCAACGCCGACGGCGGCTTCGGCCACTACCCGGGGAGCCCATCGGATGCCGACGCGGTCTATTTCCACGTCGCCACGCTGGTAATGGCCGGCGTGCTGCCGCCAGCGCGGCAGGTGCGCGACCCGCACCTCCTCGGTTGGGGGCACCTGTTCCCGCCGCCTTGACGTTCAATGCCCGCTTGCGGTTTAGCGGAGTGCTAACCCGCAAGCGGGAAGACAAAGGACAGCGCAGATGAATGCACTCGTTCTGATCTACGGAGTGGTCAGCAGTCTGGGCCTCGCGGACCCACAGGGAGCGCGGGAGAGCAAAACCGCCCCTGCCCAGGTGGCTGCCCTCATTGCCCAGCTGGACAGCAAGAGCTACGCTGAGCGTGAAGCGGCGAGCCGGACGCTCACCGGCCTGGGGCCGCAGGCTCTGGCCGCGCTGCGCCAGGCGCAGCACAGCGACAGTGCCGAGGTACGCCGCCGGGCCGGGAAACTCGTGCAGGTGATCGAGCGGCGCCTGGAAGCGGCTCGGCTGCTCACGCCGACGCGGCTGCGGCTGGTCTACAAGGACACGCCCATTCACGAAGCCGTCGCCGATCTGGCGAAGCGCACCGGGCTGTCGCTTCGCCTGGAGGGCGACCTGACGAAACTCGCTGCCCGCAAGATCACCCTCGACACCGGCGAAGTCCCCTTCTGGGATGCCTTTTTTCTCTTTTGCCGCCGCGCCGGCCTGAACGAAACGACGGCCGCGGCGAACCGGCCAGCGCCGCGCGGCGGCGGCATCTCGGGCTCAATCGTCGTGGGGGGCGGCGTGCAGCCCGCGGCGCGCGACATCATGAAACCGCGAGCGCCCGAGAAACCGCTGCAGCTGGTTCTCACCGACGGCGAGCCGCTCGCACCGACGCACCTGGGCGGCTCGGTGCGCTTCCGTGCCCTGTCGGCCGATCCCGCCCTGATGCCCGCGAGGAAACCCGGCGACCGAATGATCGAACTGGAGGCCACCGCCGAGCCGTCGCTGCGCTGGCGGCAGGTCTTCGGCGTCACCTTCGAGAAAGTGGTGGACGATCAGGGGCAGGTACGCAAGGGCGAGCTGATGCCTCCGGCACCCAAAGCGCCCGCGGTTCAGCGCGGTGTCATCATCATCAACGGCCAGGTGATCGACCCGGAAGACGACACCCCCACGGGCGAGGCACGCCACATCCCGCTACGGTTCGAGGCGGCCCCGAAGCCTGCGCGCTTCCTGAAGGAGGTCAAGGGGACCGTGACGGCGCTGGTTCAGTCGGCACCCGCAGACCTGGTCACCGTTCCTGATGTCCTCAAGGCGGCAGGCAAGCGTTTCGAGGGGCCACAGGGCACCTCAGTCCTCGTCGCCGACGTCACGCGCCAGGACAACGGGACGGTGCGCATGCGCGTAGACGTCGCGGCGATGCCCGAGAAACTGTCCGATGGTTCGGCATCCACGGTGTTCAACCAGACCATCATCATCAACGGTAGACGGCTCGGCGAGAAAGAAGAGACGTTGAGTGCTCAGAACTTCGTCTTGCTCGATGCGAAGGGCAAGCCGTTCCGCGTGGCGGCTGCCGCCAACACGAACAAGCGTCAGGGTGCGGTGCAGCAATACGAACTGACGTACCTGCCCGCCGAGGGGCAAGGGCCGCCGATGTGGTTTGTGTACCGTGATCGCCGCAGTGCGATCATCGAGGTGCCGTTCAGCCTGAAGGATGTGCCGCTACCCTAATGGCTCCGGAGGGACTCGAACCCTCAGGCCCTTACGGGCAGAGGCTCCTAAAACCTCCGCGTATACCAGTTCCGCCACGGAGCCGACGAGGGAATTGTAGCACTGGGTAGTGGTCCGTGGATAGTGATGAGTGGTGAGAGCAGAAGCCCACGGGTCGCAACCCGTGGGCTTGGCCCTTACTAGCCTCTTTCAAGATCCCCGAAGGAGTATTCCATGTCCAGCAACCGTCGCGCTTTCCTCCAGGCTGCCGGGCTGTCCGGCCTCGCGATCGCCGGTCTGACGAGCCAGCAAGCCCAGGCTCGCCCGCAGGACAAACCGCCGGCCGGCAAGCCCACACAGTTTCAGATCGCGTGCATGACGCTGCCGTACGGCGCGTTTTCGCTGCGGCGTGCCCTGGAGGGCCTCCGCGGCGCCGGCTATCGTTACGTCGCCTGGGGCACGAGCCACACGGAAGACGGCGGCAAGCGCGTGCCCGTCCTCGCCAGCGACGCCCCCCCCGCCCGCGCCCGAGAACTGGCGGCGCGCTGCCGTGACATGGGCCTGGAACCGGTCATGATGTTCTCTGGCTCCTCGCCCGACGCGAAGAACGGCGTGGAGGCGATGCGCGTCCGCATCGAGCAAGCTGCCGCGGCGAAAATCCCGCAGGTGCTGACCTTCGGCGGCACCCGTGGCGGCGACCACAAACTCTGGGTCGAGCGTTGCCGCCAGATCGGCCCGATCGCTCGCAACAACGGCGTGCTCGTCGTGATCAAGCAACACGGCGGCCCCACCGGCACCGGGGCGGCGTGCGCGCGGATCACGCGCGAGGTGAACGATGATGGCATCCGCGTCAACTTCGACTCGGGCAACGTGATGGACTATAACCGCGTCAGCCCCGCCGAGGTGATCAAGGATCTGGTGGCGTGTGCCGATCAGGTGCGCAGTTTCTGCATCAAGGACCACCGCGATTTTCCGCCGCCGCACGGCGATTGCGGCCCCGGCCTGGGCGAGATCGACCATTACCGCTTGCTGCACCCGGTCGCCTTCACCGGCCGCGTCATGCCGCTTTGCTGCGAGAACATCTTCGCTCCGCGCGTGCCGCGGCCGACGAAGCCTGACGGCATCGATGCCCTGGCGCGGCGGGCGCGCGAGTTTTTGGACCTGGTGATTCAGGGAATTCAGAGGCAGAAGACCGGATAAAGGGGAACCACAAAGTACACAAAGCAACACAAAGAAGAAAAAACAACAAAAAGACGGACACTAGATCGTATCCACTCCTGTTTCTCTCTTTTTTCTTCTTTGTGTTGCTTTGTGGTTCCCTTTTTTTTCACTCCTGCAGCCGGAACAGTTTTCGCAGCGCCTCCAGCAAGGTGTGCCGCCCTCCCTCGTGCGGTTCCTCCGCCAGTGCCGAGATCGGGCCGTGCAGGAAGCGATTCTGCAGCAGCCGAAACGCCCCCTCGATATCAGCCCGGTCCTCGTCCGCCAACCGGCCGTTCAACCGCCCCAGCAGTTGGCTCACGATCGCCTGCCGCTTCGTCTCGAAGTCCTGCGTCAGCTGCGCAATGATCGGCCCGTTGCGCCGCCGCGTCCATTCGCTCAGGAATCGCCGCTGCTCCTGCTCGATGATCGCCTCCGCCGGGGCGACGTGCTTCAGGCGGTCGCGCAAGGTCTGCTCGCGGATCCTTTTGAGGTCGTCAATGTTGAACAGACAGGTGCGGTCGCCGTCGTGGATGCGCGGGTCGAAGTCGCGCGGCACCGCGATGTCCAGGATCACCAGCGGACCGCCTGTGCGGTGCGGCAGGATCTTGTTGTAACGCTCCAGGCTTACAATCGGCTCCGGCGCCCCTGTCGTGCTGAGGACGATGTCGGCCTTCGCCAGCACTTCATCAAGTTGGTCCCAGCCAACCGCCACGCCGCCACAGCCCCGGGCGACCGCCTCCGCCTTCTCCGGGCTGCGGTTGGCGACCACGATGCGCCGCGGCTTGAGCTGACGCAGGTGCTTGAGCGTCAACTCCCCCATCTTGCCGGCGCCGATCACTAGCACAGTCTTGTCATCGAAACGCTCGAAGACTTGACGGACATAATCGACCGCGGCACTCGAAACCGAGACACGGCCACGAGCGATGCCCGTCTCGGTGCGGACACGCTTGGCGGCCCGCTGGGCATGCTGGAACAGGGGATTGAGAATCGCGCCCGCGGCTTCCTGAGCCTGCGCCTGCTCGTAGGCCCGCTTGACCTGCCCGGCGATCTGCCCCTCGCCGATGAGCATGCTGTCGAGGCTCGCCGTCACGCGGAACAGGTGCCGCACCGCGTCGGTGCCCTGATGGTAATACAGGTGTGGGCGCACCGCGGTCACGGGCAACTTGTGAAACTCCGCCAGGAACTCCGCAATCAAGTCAACGTCGGGAGCGACCTGCGCGTCGGTACGGGCGAGGTACAACTCGACACGGTTGCAGGTGCTGAGAATGACCGCCTCGCAGCCGTAGCGCGCTCCCAGTTCTTCGAGGGCGGCCGGCAACTTGTCGGGGCCGAACGCGAGCTGTTCGCGCACCTCGACCGGCGTTTTGTGGTAGTTGCAGCCGACCGCGAGCAGGAGCATCATCGCACACCTCCCGCCGCGAACGGATGGACGGCGATGAGCGATAACAGCATCAGGGCGAAGGCGAAGATCGTCAGCAAGGCGACCTGCCGCCCGCGCGCATGCACGCGATAGCGCAGGTACAGCAGGACAGCGAAGACGACCCACAGCCCACCAACACTGACGATCCGCGCCCAGCCGCCGCCGCGTTCGCCACCGTGCAGCAATAGCACGACTCCGAGCAACAGCCCCGCGGTCAACAGCGGAAAGGCGACGAGCAGGGCGCGCCGGTTCATCATCTCCAGTCGTTCGAGGCTGAGCAGCTTGACGCCGCGCCTGGGGGCAGTCTTGACGCGCAGCCGATGGACCTGAACCAGGTACATGACGCTGGCCACGAAGCCGACGCAGACCCCGATGGCAGCCAGCAGCACCAGAATGCCGTGGACGGCTGGCCAGAAGTGTCTGCCCTGCAGTGAGAACAATTCCCACGACACCTCGGCCGGACGCGGCCCGGTCGGGTGAAAGAGTTCCGCGAGCAGCACGAGGCCGAGGATGAGTGGCAGCACGAACAGGCCCCAGGCGACGCGGCGGTGATGCAGCGAACCGTAGAGATAGAAGACCGCCAGCACCCAGGCCAGCAGCACCAGCGAGCCGAACGCGGTTTCCAGCGGCAGCGGGTTGACCGCGATGAAGACGGAATGGGCGAACAGCCCGGCGCCGCCGAAGAAGAGCGCAAGCAAGCGCAGCACCGGCCGCGGCCGGAACTGGTGGAACAGCTCCAGGGCCAGAGCGACGCCGTAACTGGCGGCGAAACACACTTCCGAGATTTTGCCGAGCAGCGCGAGCATGGTAGGTCGATTATAGCGACGAGCGCGGCCCCTGTGCTAGAGCCTGCATCTCGGCGTACATCGCGGTCCGGACGGCGTCGCGTCCCTCGGCGCGCAGCCGCTCCAGCCACGTCCAGGCGCAGAGTTTTTTCAGCAACGGTCGGCGCAACGGGGCGGCCACGGTCTTGCGAATCAACGGGCGGAGTTCGGCGAGGAGCGCGACCCAGACGGCGAAGGTTTCATCGAACAGGTCTTCGAGGCGGTCGCACACTTCGCGAGCCAGGGCCGGGGCGTGGCCGCCCGTGTGGACGGCGACGACGAACTCGCCGCGGCGCACCGTCGCGGCCATGTGAAAGTCGCCCTCGTCGGGCTCGGTGGCGGAGTTGACCCAGATCCCGCGGGCGCGGGCATCGGCGACGACCTGACGATTGACCTCCGGCGTGGCGGCCGCGATCACCAGACTGACGCCGTCGAGATGTTCGGGGCGATAGGGGCCACACACCCGTTCGAGCCGTGGCGCGGTCTGCTCACCTGGAGGCCCTTCCGGCCAGATCAACCGAACGCGAGCGCCGGCTTCCAGCAGGGCAAGCCCCTTGCGGCGGCCAACAGCACCACCGCCGATCACGAGACAAAGTCGGTCGCGTAAGTTGATGAAGAGGGGGAGCATGGTAGTGAGGGTCGAAGCCCACGGGTCGCAACCCGTGGGCTTGGAACTGCATTATTCCTCCGCGCCGTTCTCCTCGTCGATGGGAAGGGGCGCACCGGGGGGGCGGTTGTAAATGGCCATTTTCTTCTGGAGCGTGTTGCGGTTGATGCCGAGCCGGTCAGCTGCCTTCACGGTCACTTTGTCGCAGGCCAGCAGCACTTGCTCGATCAGCTCGCGCTCGACACGGTCCACCACCAACGGCTTCAACTTGCCCTGACCAGGGGGAATGCTCTGGATGGCCGTGCGCACGAGCTGCTGGATGAGCGCCTCGACATCGCCGCCGCGAGCCTTCGCCGGCTTGAGCCGTCGCTCTCCTTGCGCTCCCGGCTGCAACGCCTCGAAGTTGACCATACCGTCCTGCCCCAGCACCACCGAGCGCTCGACGTAGTTCTCCAGCTCGCGCACATTGCCCGGCCAGTCGTAAGTTTGCAGTCGCTCCAGCACCTCATCGGGAATCGAGGGTGTCTCACGTTTGTTTTCCTCGCAGTAGCGCTCGAGGAAATGGCGGGCCAGCGCCGGGATGTCCTTGCGCCGCTCGCGCAACGGCGGCAGGTAGATCGGCACCACGTTGAGGCGGTAATACAGGTCGTCGCGGAACCGGCCGGCCTCGATTTCGTCCTCCAGGAACTGGTTCGTCGCGGCGACGACGCGCGTATCGACGCGGATGGTGCGGCTCTCGCCGACACGCTCGAACTCGCGCTCCTGCAGCACGCGCAGCAGTTTGACCTGGAGTTTGGGGCTCATGCTCGAGATTTCATCGAGGAAGATCGTCCCCCCGTGAGCCGCCTCGAAACGGCCGGTCTTGTTATCGACCGCGCCGGTGAAAGCACCCTTGATGTGGCCAAACAGTTCGCTCTCCAGCAGGCTCTCCGTCAGGGCGCCACAGTTGACTCGGACATAGGGGCCGTCGCCGCGCGGACTGAGGCGGTGAACGCTGCGCGCGATCAACTCCTTGCCGGTGCCGGTTTCGCCGACAACGAGGACGCTGGCGCGTGTCGGCGCCACCAGCCGCGTCAGGCGGTAGACCGCCCGCATGGCGGGGCTGTCCCCGACCACGCCGGGTAGAGGAGCATCGAGAGGGCCTTTGGGGGGAATAAACGCCATTGCTGCTTTCGTCCGTTGTCCGCTGACCGCTGCTTGTTTTACAGAGACGGGCCGCTTGCGGCTGAGAAGCGGTTTGAAAACCACTGTTGTGGCACGGTCTCCTGACCGTGCCACTCTTGCGACCGCAGGTCTCCCGAATGCCGGGCCCCCGGAGGAGACCTTCGGTCAACAGCCGTGGCACGGTCAGGAGACCGTGCCACAACAGGGTGGCAAAGGGGTGATGCTACACGACGGGCAGGCTCTTGCCCCGTGCGGCGAGCAGCTGGGCGAGGTGATCGACTGACAGACGCGGATCGTCCAGCAGTACGCTGTGCATCTCCGTGCGGACGTAGTCGGACAGGTCGTCCCCGGTCCAACCCTGCTCCAGCAGGCGCTTGCCGAGGTGCTCCAGGCACTGGTCGCGCAGCTGGTCGGTGCGGCGCGAAATCGTGCCCTCGTGCATGCCGAGCAGCGCCGCCACCTCGCGCTGGCTGAGGCGATAACGCAGCCGCAATCCCAGGATCAGCAGTTCCGTGTCTTTCAACTCGCTGGCCCACTCGGCGGCTGCCTCGCGGAACGACTCGTGCCAGCGCGGATCCCCATTCGTGGGCAACGGCAGCGCCAGGTCGTCTTCCGGCAGTGCCTGGATGCCGGCGCGGCGGCGCAACTGCGAGACGTGCCAGTTCTGGAAGACGCGGATCAGCCACGGCACCAGCGGCCGCTGGCCGTCGTAGCGCGCCAGCACCGCGACGCTGTCCTCGGTCTCCGGGACGTAAAGGTGCCCCCAGAATTCGTTGACAGCGCTGTCCTGCCGCTCCTCGTCGCGCGGGTAGAGGCGGGCGGCGCGGGCGCGGAGGGCATCCATCAGCAGACAGTCGGTGCGGCCGGCGCGGGCGGCGAACAGGTATTCCCAGGCGCGGGTGTTGCCCTCCAGGCAGGCGCAGGCCACGAACCAGTCCAGGGGATAGAGGTTTTCCAGGTAGGCCGCCCAGTTCGCCGCCCCGGCCTTCGCCTGGTAAAGCTGGAAGGTGCGCTGCAGGTGGCGCTCGAAGGTGCCCGGAGCGAGCACGATGGCGGGCAGTTGCAGGCGGCAGAAGTGGTACAGCAGGTGAGTCTGCGGACCGTGTTCGGCGGGTGTCTGCTCGGTGGGAGGTTGGGGGCCTTTGTGCATGCGTGCTGCTCGCTCGTCAGGACTCGGGACGGCCTGCAACCTCATTATACCGTTCGCACAGAGGTCAGCGAGGAGCCCGGGAAGTACAATAAGTGGTGTTGACCACAACCTGAAACTGTCGCCCGGCTGCCTGCCGCGTGTGCCGTGAGGGGACAAGTATCATGACGCTCGACCGCCGCCATTTCCTGGCGTCCTCAGCCGCCACCGTCCTCGCTGCCAGCGGCGCCGCTGCCGCCGGTAACCAACCGCAGCCTGCAGGTCCGGGTCCGGGACTGCCGCAGGCCAGGAGGCAGCGGGGCAATCGCATCGCCGTCTCGACCTACTCGTTCTGGCAGTTCCGCAACAAGGATCTGCGCGACATCGAGACCTGCATCGACCTCGCTGCCGAGATGGGCTTCGACGGCGTCGAGATCCTCCATCGGCAGATGGAGAGCGAGACGAACGACGTCCTGCAGCGCCTCAAGCGGCGGGCATTCCTCAACGGCCTCGACCTGTGCGGCTTCTCTACCCATCAGGGCTTCCTCTCGCCCGACAAGGCCACCCGCCAGAAAAACGTCGATCACACGATCCACTGCATCGAGTTGGCCTACAGCATGGGGATCCCGACGATGCGCGTCAACACCGGCACCTGGGGCACGAGCAAGAACTTCGATGAACTGATGAAGAATCGCGGTATCGAGCCGCCGCGCAAGGGCTACACCGACGAGGACGGCTTCCGCTGGGTGATCGACGGTCTCGGCAGTTGCCTGCGGGCGGCGGAGCGCTGCGGGGTGCTGCTCGGCCTGGAAAATCACTGGGGCCTGGGCCGGACCGCGGAGGGCGTGCTGCGCGTCGTGAATGCCCTCAAGTCGCCCTGGCTGCAGGTGACGCTCGACACGGGCAACTTCCTGGACAACATCTACGAGCAGCTGGAGCAGCTCGCGCCGCGGGCGGTGCTGGTGCAGGCGAAGACCTACTACGGCGGCGGGCTGTGGTACACCCTGGACCTGGACTACAATCGCATCGCGGCGATGCTCCGCCGGCACCGTTACGGCGGGTACATTTCACTGGAGTTCGAGGGCCGCGAGAACCCGAGAACGGCGGTGCCGCGCAGCCTGACGCTGTTGCGCAAGGCGTTCGCGTAACCGCGGCGATCCGCCCTTGCCGTCGATTTCACTAGAAAGAGGTCCGAAGTGTCGGAAGCCGTGATCCTCGAAGCGGTGCGCACTCCGTTCGCTCGCCGCGGCGCTGCCTACCGCGACATTCGCCCCGACCGCCTGCTCGCTCACACGCTCCAGGGCCTGGTTCAGCGTGCCGGCGTCGCCCCCGGCAAGGTCGAGGACGTGCTAACCGGGACCGTCACTCAGGCGGGGGAACAGGGCGCCAACGTGGGGCGGTTGGCGGTGTTGCTCTCGGGCTTCCCGGTCACCGTGCCGGCCGTCACGCTCAATCGCATGTGTGGTTCCAGCCAGCAGGCCGTCCATTTCGCCGCGCAGGCCATCGCGAGCGGAGACATGCACTACGCCATCGCGGGCGGGGTCGAGAGCATGACGCGCGCGCCGATGTTCAGCGATGTCGGCGGCGGGTTCGAGAAGCTCAACCCCGAGTTGCGCGCGTGTCACGATCTCATCCATCAGGGCGAGAGCGCCGAACGGGTCGCGGACCGCTGGCGGCTGGGCCGCGATGAGGTGGACGCCCTCGCCGCGGAGAGTCACCGACGGGCCAATCAAGCGGCTCGCGCCGGCGCCAATCGCGAACTGCTCCCGACCGCGGGCGCGAATGCCGAAGGGGCCGCCATCACCCTGACGCGCGACGAGGGGATTCGCGAGGTGATCGATCGGGCGAAAATGGCGGCTTTGCCGACCGTCTTTCGCCCCACAGGCAAGGGCGTGGTCACCGCCGGCAATGCCAGTCAGCTCTCCGATGGAGCGGCGGCGTTGCTGCTGGCGAGCCGCGAAACGGCGGTGGCGGACGGTTTTCGGCCGCGGGCGCGTTTCCGGGCGCGGGTCGTGGTGGGCGACGATCCCACGCTGCAGCTAATGGGCGTGGTGCCGGCGACGTGGAAGGCGCTGGAGCGTGCCCGGCTGACGCTTCGAGACCTCGACTGGATCGAGATCAACGAGGCATTCGCGACGGTGGTGCTGGCCTGGGCGCGGGAGTGCAAGCCAGACATGGCCAAGGTGAATCCGTGGGGCGGCGCCATCGCGCACGGCCACCCGCTCGGGGCGACGGGCGCGGGGCTGATGGCGAAGATGCTCGCGGGCCTCGAAGCGATCGGCGGGCAGTTCGGCTTGCAGGTCATGTGCATCGGCCACGGGATGGCTACCGCGACGATTCTGGAGCGGATCTGAGGAAGGAACTCATCCCCGTTGCCGCCGTTTACCATTCCCCCTCCCCTGCCGGCGTAGAATGGAGACAGGGACGAGGGGTCGCATGAAAACGTGACGAACCACTCTTTTCCCCTCACACTCCTGCGATTGGTTCTCAGGGGTGTGATACGAAATGTGTCGGCGGAAAGGCTTGAAGGAAGAGCAGTTGCGCCGGGACACACTTTCGTCTCATTTCATTCCATGCGGACACCCCCCAACGGTGGCCCGACCGTCCGTGGTGCGCCCGGCACCGCCAAGTTGGGTGAGAAAGATCAACATCTTGGATACCGTCACGGCACGTATCTGGTTGAATGGCACGGCATACAGGGTACTTGCGGCCAACCCAAACTCGGCGAACGGGGCGCCGGGCGTATGAGCCATGCCGCAAACCCATCAGAGCGGGTAAGGGACACCCTCGCCTGTCTCTTGGACCTGGTAAAACTCCCAACTTTGTTGTCCCATCGTTCCACTCCTGTGCAGGGCCAGGGCGAGGGTCAAGGATCTCAGGTTTAGCTGTCCCCTTCTCTGTCTTTTTCCTTCCCGGCGCGCGCTCGGTCGAGCCAGATTTCGGCTTCCAGCCGAAAGAACCTCGTCGAAGCAACCCGTTCCGGGGCGGCAGCGCCGGCTTTGCCGAATCGCTTGGCGAGCGCTTCCAACTCGGTCATGCGATCGCAATGCGCTCGAAAAGCCGCGATCCGATCTCCCTTGTTCTTGCTCAGTTCTTGCTCCGACTGCAAAACACGAACGGACATCTGGTACCACTTTTCTTCGTTAAAAGAGTCGCTGCCCCCCATCTTGGCTCGCTCGACATGCAGCCGATAGGCTTCCTGCGCTGCTTTCAATTTGGCTTCGGCAAGGGGATGAGGGGCAGGCGCAGGCTGCTTGGCTTTTTCACCCCCATTCGCGGTGGAGAGAGCGAGGAACAACAGCGGAAGGCCCAGGAGGTAACGTCGGTGCAGGGCAGGATACCCTCCAGCAAGGTTTAGGCTTGGTGAGTGGCAACATAACGAGATTGCCACGAGAGAGCCAACCCCAAGGGGATGGTTCATCAAGAGATTTGACAAAAATCAACAGGGATATTACCAGTATCCATCGCCCTGGGCAGCGCTTTTCGCACTTTTTCCGTTCTTGGCGGCTGCCCCCTGCACTTCGCACCTTGGCATCACTCGACCAGTGCGGGAAGCACGCGGAGATAACGACGAAGGCCGCCCGGAGCCAACCTCCGAGCGGCCTTCGTCGATTCGCCAGCGCTGGTGGTGAGGGCTACTTCAGGATCTTCGGCACATTCGCCATGATCTGCGTGATGGCCTGGTCGTTCAGCTGGCCCTTGCGGAACGTGTGGTTGGCGAGCACCACATGCTCGTTGTACAGGACAACGGTCACGTCGGCGTCGCGGGCGACCTCAAATTTCTCCGGGCCGCTCGGGCCGTCGATGGCCAGTACGGTGTTCTTGATGGTCTCCGTTGTCGCCAGTTTCTTCAGCTGGTCGGGCAGAGCTTCGCTGTTGGTCAGGAAGACGACGAAACTGCCCATGCCCTTGTCCTTGTTCTTCGCCGTTGCGGCGTCGAGTTGCTTGATCAGCTTC
>WNGB01008990.1_pt1 | contig 14093 bp, 15 predicted proteins | sample 5400681 | NCBI WGS metagenome assembly WNGB01 (sample SAMN13153367, study PRJNA577476) | soil metagenome | isolation source: 115 cm soil or saprolite under grassland replicate 2 | place: USA:California | collected 2016-06-15 | reverse complement strand
CCGAGACCACCCATGAGGTGTTTCTTGTCAGGGCCCAGCCTGGTCAGCCGTGGGCGTCATTGCCATACGCGACCAGTGAAGGTGGCACCCCCAACCATGTGCAGGTCCTAGCGGCGCCTGCGGCAGGTCCGCCAGTGCCCAAGGGCCGCCCAGTGACGGATTTCGTGGGCACGCTGCCCTACGCCAGTGAGGTGTTCGGCGTCTATCAGCCGCTGGCCGGATGGTTCGGTGCGCTCAACACGCTGCGGGCCGCCGAGGGGATTCCCGGCTACGAGGTTTCGTGTCTGGACTACCAGATGTTCTTGGGAGACTCGCCGCGCACACTGAGCGACGAGGCCCTTGCAGCACTGGCCGACCGCTTCGAAGCTGCCGCGCAAGGTGTGCTGTCGCCGGTAGGACTGGTAAACCTTTTCCGACAATACTTCTTCGAGTTCGACAGCTTTCTCGGTCCGCCTGCTGGGCACCTGTGGATCAGTCCCGGCGGGACCGTGGAGGTGGTCGAGACCAGCACCCGGCGCACGCTGGTTGAGAAGGTCGCCGAGCAGGCGGAGGAGACCTCCCGCAAGATCGAGGAGAGCCTGACCGAGCAGGACGACGTCGCTGACGCGGTCAAGGAGGACAACGCCAACGACACCAAGCTCGGCGTCAGCGTGACCGGCGGCGTGAACGCTCCGATCTACCACGCCGACGCGAGCGCGAGCTTCAGCACGCAGAGCACGATCAAGCGCTCCTCGGAGGAGACGCACAAGCATACCCGCACGCAAAGCGCGAAGGTCACCAGCGAGATCAAACGGAACTACAAGACCACGTTCAAGACGGTGACCGAGACCACGGACACCTCCAGCCGCCGCTATGTCGTGCAGAACACCACGGATCAGCTGGTCAACTACGAGCTGCGGCGCAAGATGCGCAAGGTCGGCGTGCAGTTGCAGCACATCGGGGCGCGGCTGAGCTGGCAGGTGTACCTCCCCGATCCGGGTCGTGACCTGGGGTTGGGGGACCTGGTTCAGGTCGTCCCGGCACCCGACCTGACCGCGATCAAGAAACCCGAGGTGCTACCCCCGCCGGCGGACAAGCAGGTGCCCTTCCACGCGGACGTGCCGTTCATCCTGATCCAGGGGGCCGACGACGAAGCCGAGAACACCTACAAGACCTCACCCGAAAACGCCGACCACGGGATCTTCAAGCCCCTTGCTGGCGATAACGACATCATCCAGTTCAGGTTCGATTATCCATTGCCGCCTCCTCCGCCGGGTTACGTTCTAACCAAGCTCGCCAGCATCGACTTCCACGGTGCTCAGGTCCAATACACCACCACCGCATCCGACCTGGGCATGAGCGCCAACCCCGACCCGGTGAAGAACAGCTTCTCGCTGCGCCTGACCCACGCGAACTTCCAAGGCAGAAAGTCCATGCCGTTCGACGCCGTCTTCATCTACGTGGCGACGGATGCGACCAAGCAGGCGATCGAAAAGCAGAACGCCGACGCAGCGGCCGCCTACGACGAGCAGGTCGCGCAACTCCAGCGTGAAGCCTATGGGAACGCCGTGCGGGATCGCCTCAAGCTGGTCAGCTCGATGCGACCCCGACCCCCTGAGAACCTGCGCAGCGAGGAGCGCCAGACCGTCTACGGGAACCTGATCCACAAGCTCACGGCGCTCTTTGAAGATCCGCACCTCGGCTCGGAGCTGATCCGGCAGATCTTCGACGTGGACGAGATGCTGTACTTCGTCGCCCCCGACTTCTGGCGGCCAGGCAGCGTCGGGACGCATCCCACCAAGAACAGTGTCGGCAAGTACCCGGTGCCTGCGCCGCCGTGGGCAGCCGACCAGGCGACACCCCTCGCCGGTGAGACCGTGGCCAGCTGGTATTCCTATACGGACAGCTACAAGAGCTCCGATCCACCAGACCCGCTCGCCGACGAGTGGCGGGTGAACTACCTGATTACGGAGCAGACCCTGCCCGCGCCCCTGGGCAGCTCGCTGGGATGGCTGATCCAGATCGACGGCGACGAACGCCGCAACCAATTCCTCAATGCCGCCTGGGCCAAAGCGGTCCTGCCGGTCCGGCCCGGTCACGAACTCGCCGCGCTCCAATGGGTCACCGAGGTCGAAGGTGAGGCGGCCCTGGGCCTGCCCTACCCCTTCCAGCCGGGCGACCCGCCCGAGTACCAGGGCAAGAAGGTCGGAGAAGTCCTGAAGCTCGTCGCGTCGGACCTGCAGAAGTCCAATACCAACATCGCAAATCTCCTCGCCACGGAAGAGGTCTTCGAGACCGGCTTCGACCCGCTGGCCGGCGGCTTCCGCCCAGCCGAGCCCTACCAGGTCTTCGACCAATGGATCGAAGTCCTCCCCACCGACCAGGTCGTCGCCCTGCAAGTCTCCTACGATCCGAAAACTGGGCAGCAGCTATGACCGAACCTGGGGCGGCCAAGGTCTCACGGCGAACATCCGTGGCTGAACACCGCAGTCAATCACCGCCCGGCGGCGATACCGCTGCCCATCGGTCGGCCCGTTGCCATCTATCACTCCGCCGAGCCCAGGAGCCCCATCCAGCGCTGGTTCCTGACGAAGCCCGGCAGCCCTTCACGTAGAATCAATAGCACGATGTCTGACCGGCAGCCGGGTGCTCGAGTGCAGGAGAGGTCATGGCCAGGATGCGCACCGTCGTTGAGGATGACACTCTTTCGGCGCTGACCGAACGCTTCTACCGTGACACAACCCACTTTCCATTGATTGCGACCGCGAGCGGTATTCCTAATCCCGATCTCATCAGCGTCGGGCAGGTGTGTAGGATGCAGCTCCTTACAAGGCATTCTTACCGAGGCTCCTGCCCTGACAGTCAGTCCGTACAGAGAACGACAAGTTCGCACTTCAGCCTGCTCCGTCGGCATTTATCGAGATGGCCGTCGGCATGAAGTTACTCCCTATCAAACTGTGGGAACGAAGTGTTGATCCGAACCTTGTCCCGCTGGTGCAGCTCGTCGTGAAGGTCAACGACTCCTTAGTCACTGCGACGAACCCAACGAGCGGGCTGGTGGAAATCCCGATAGACCCCGTCACGCCTGGCACCCGGGTGTCGGTCGCCATGACGATCGTCTCCCCCGATCGCGCGACGGTCGTCGAGCAGTGGGAGCAACTCTTCCGTGTCGCGCGGGACGCATCGTTAGAGCCCGATCCCACTGGTCCTACCCTTCCTGTATGGGCCCGAAGGCTCCATCCCCGTCTGTCATGGGCGGTGACAGCAACGGATCCAGGAAAATTCATCCAGCTGAATGTCGATCTCACGTTTCTGGAAGTGACGAAGAGCGTCAACAATTCGAAGTACCAGGACGAATACAACCCTCCGTGGCTATTCGACCCAAAGAATCCCTACCGAGATAATCCACATCATGGCTGCACATTCCATGTCCTTGAGCTGACTTCGGCACCGGTACCCAAGACTTGGATGGTCGTCGTTCCGCCGCCGCTCGACACGAGCCGGTTCAACGACTTCCGGCCACGTGGGCACTGGCACAGTCGTGGGGATGACCGTGCGCATAGTTCTTTTGACATTCTGGTTTTCTACCGCCCAGCAATCCCGCAGGGTACCTACAGCAAGACCGCCGATGCGATGGTGAGGGGCCGATTGCAGCGCTATGTGATCGATCCGCCAGTCGACGGGCCCTTCTTTGTCCGGTCACCCGACACGACGCCACGATGGGCAAGTTGGGATGCAAACTCCAACAATGGTTTCGAACAACAGCTGATGCGTTCTGGAAAGCGGATCCTGCTCATCTATCCGTGGCCGAGTGGCGGAAACTACGGGGAAGCGATTACGGCCTCGCTGCCGGGCCTTCTACAACACCTACTCATTTGCCTTCACGCAAACGGTGCCATTGCGGAGGCGGTCGCGTCCGGCGTACAGCTCGACCGGCTCACCTTGGCCGGGTTCAGCTTCGGCGCGAATCGCGCCGTAGAGTCCTGGTACTCGAACCGGAACCGGACCGACGAGCTCTACCTGATGGACGCCGTTGAGAACCGCTCAGACCCAATATTCACCCGATTCCTTCGTGACACTGATTTAATCCGGAGTTGGCTGCAGCAGGATGCTCGCAGCGGCAAGAATCGAAAGAAGAAACTGCGGATGATTGGTGGCCTAAGCCAGAAGCGGATGCTCGCCTTAGCGAACCAACTCGATCCGCGATGGCTGTCGTTATTGGTCGCTTCCAAACCGTCGAATGTGTGGGTCAGGCCAACTCATGAGGCTTTCTGGAAAGGAAATGGCACAGACGAGATCTATTCGCGAGCGCAGCTTCCCCCTGCCACCCCGGGAGAGCTTAAGGATCCAAAGGACCCGCTGTCGTTCAAGGAGTCGCCCGAGCGCTTCAGCACGGTAGCCGAACGTGGCGCGTCCACGATCAGCAGACTGTCGCTAGACAGCTGGTTGTTCGTGCGGGACGAGCCAACGCCGACAACTGTTCACCTTGAGGTGTGGGAACCGAGGGCGGCCAAAACCCGGGTCGCCGAGTTGTCGCTGCCGGTATCGCATTGCGAGGTCGCTGGGTTCGTCAGATCCTTCTGGTTGATGGACAAGAATAGCGGTCACGTTGGAGAGGCAATCACGACCGCAGCGCTCGCCGCCTTGCTCATCCAATTCGTCCAAAGCCGCATAATCACCGGTATCGGCCACAACCTCCGACATCAATGGACACTGGTCGGCGGCGAGGTCGATCCATCGCGAAGCGAGAAGTTCCTTGGCCACTTGTTGCTATGCCTGCGAGACAGCAACTTTGACTGACAAATAACCCCTGCCTTTTTTCCCACGCTTCCCCACGCCACCCAGGCCATTCGCATCACCCGCAGGGTCAAGGTCTCGGCAAGGTGCCGAGTGTCGGTTTCACGGGCTTGTGATGCCCAGGAGTGGCAGGAGTGGCAGGACTCACACAAGGGGCGATGGCTTACCAACCATCTCCGACATCTCCGCCACGTCGCCTGACCAGGGCGGCGTAAGGGCCGAGCCAGAGGGGCCCCCAAGAGGGCGGCGACTGCTCGCTGGGCGACTCTCTGCTTGCAAAGCAACGCCGAGCATGACTCCGATGAGTGATGGTGATGGCCTCCCCCCGATGGTGATGGCCTCCCCCCGATAAACAAGCTTGACCTTAGGGTCTCACTTACCCTTGCTGATGATCGTCAATAGGGCGCCCAGGTCTACCACTAGAATGGTAAAGGCTACTGCTCTAAGCCGCCGAAACCCAATAAGGGGAATAGTCCACACGGCAGTCAGAGCCGTCACTACAATACCTAGCCGGTTTGGATGATCTCTTAGGAAGGCTATAGGCCGCCCATAGCTCCAATAATAAACCACGAGGGAGGAAACCAGAGCGACGAGCCCCAGCAGGCCGGCGCGGTAGACCTTGGCTTGCCGTATAGCCCCAGCTGCCTTTGCACGCTCAGCTTCCAGTGCCGACTGAGAATCTATCTCTACCTGCTGCTCTCGTTCCATCTGCGCCTGACCGGACTCCGCTACTTCCTCCAAGCGAGCCTTCACTTGCTGCAGCTCTGCCTTCGCCCGTTCCTCAGCTCGCCTTCTTTCCTTGAGCTGGTTTTCGAGGGCGATGCGCTCCTCTAGCAGGCCGGCATTCTGATCGACCATCTGCTGATCAATAATCGTAGCAAAGTCTTTAGACCTGCTGTCTATTCTGCCGAGTCTCTTCATTACTATGGAATTCGCAAGAATGCGGCGTGCCGTCTCTTCTGGAAGATCGGAGAAAGTCGCGAGATAGGCCAGGACAGCACCAATCGTCTTCTCCGCTTCAACCCCAAGCGCACGAAATTCAGGTGCGGCAAATGTCCGTAGAAAGGCAGCGTCAAAATTTGGTATCGTAGCCGAAAACGGCCTGAGCACCTGCATCAGCGAAGTCGGCAGCACGACGCATGGCGTTGCCTTACGCTCCACTCTAAGGTACTCATGGTCAAATCGCCAGAGGAGGAAATCCGCAGAGAGCAAAATGCTCCCCGAATCAAGGGCAGCCTTCCTCGATCCTTTTCTTCCGCGTTGCGTCGCTAACCAAACGACAATGTCGTGGTCCAGCGCTTCATAGGGTCGAGGGTTCCTTCGTCGCATATCTTTGGCATACTCCTGATATTCAGCGATTAACTCGCCTTTCATCTCAGTTGTATATCCAAGGTTGTTCGGATCCCTGTATATCTGGCATCCATAGGAATTTAGGAGTTCTGGTAGATTAGCGTATCGACTCAAGTAAGCGGATACTGGAGTCGGGGATTGAGAATTGAGGCGATGATACCGCAGCTCGATACCGCTCATTGCTTGAGCAAACCCGAGTGCAGCGCGGCTTAGAGCCGGGGACCATGTCCGTGACCGTAGGTGAGAGCCAATGGCATCTAATGTCATGTCAAGTTCTTTTAACGTTCTCGCATGATAATAGAGCTTGAACGGCAACCGATTCACTGTAATGGCCCTTATGGCCTCCCGCGTAACTCCTGCCATGGGACTATCGTGTATGTCGAGGAGGCCAAAGATTACGTTGGTGTCTAAGAATATGCTGAGAGGGGGGAGGGAACCTTTTAGGAAGTCAGCGGTTTCAGGATCTACACGCAAAGAGAAGAATGAAACCGTTCCATCTAACAGCTGGGTAACATACTTGACGCGCTCCGGGTCGAGAACCTCGAAGAATTCTTTGATGGCTTCTCCAACAGCGTCACGATCTGAGCCGACCGAAGTTGTCTCCGTAATAGCAGCTTCAAGAAGCTGGGCCATGCTCAGACCATCCGTTTGCTGCACTGGCTCAGTCGTTAGCAGCGAGATCGTCTCTACGCCATGTTGACGAAATGCCTTAGCCATGTACTCTTGGAGCGCCGACCATAGAGTGTCGGCTCCTGGAGATTCGAGGAGCGAAGGTGGTATCTGCGATAACCAGTTATCTCGTACCCGCTTCTCTAGGGCCTCGGCGTCGCGGATCTTGCGCTCAGCGACTTCTCTCTGCTTTGGTGATAGACTGTATTCTGGTCTTCCTGCTCGTGTGAGGCGGCCTTCTGCTAAGGAGCGATCGATTCCACCTTGTATTTCTTCCTCTGTTAATTCGAGTCCGTAAATGTCGTCTAGCGCTTGTTGCCAGTCCGTCCAGTCTCGCCATGGACCATCGCGGTAGAGCATTGCTGTAATGATGAGACCATCAACGACAGCCTGCCGCTTGTCGCCTTGCTCGTCCAGGGCCGCCAAGTGGCACAAGCGTTTGAAGGCTGGACTCTTAATGGTTTGGTCATCAACGGCGGCGTAGGCGTCGGGCATAACGGCTCCTCCATTTAGCATGGCGCATTCGAAAGGTAGCAATCTAATTACGTATCACTAGGAGCATACTCGGCTGAGGGGCCTGATGCGAGGGGTCGGCACGTCCGGCGGCTGGGATGCCGGCGGCCGCTCGCAGGCGGCCGCCTGCAGGCCGGCTTGGAACCGTTGAGCAGATTGTCACAACGCGGATGCTACTGCAGGTCGTTGGCCAGAGACGGCCTCGACGTACTCGACCGGGTCAGCGCCGAGGTTGGCGCTTCTCGGCGAGGAACAGGTACCGGTTGAGGCTGAAGAAGTAGTCGTCCTGGCGGCCGAGTTGCTCCAGGTCACGCCTCCACGCCTCAACCTCGTCACCGGTGATGGCCTGCCGGCCGACGACGAAGTCGGCCATGATGCGGCCGTTGGTCACGCTGTAGGTGTCCGGTTCGTACTCGGGGTTGAAGAGCACGAGCACGTCTCGGGAGCGGACCGCGAAGCCGGCATCGTGCAGGCGACGGGCGAGCGTGCGCGGGAGATACGGGTCGGCGAACCGTTCGTTCCAGGCGGCCAACATCCGCTGCATGCGTGCCCGGTCGTGGGCGTGCCACACCACCGAGTCCCAGTCGGTGTCCAGGATGAGCACCCGACCACCGGGCCGCAGCACGCGGTGCAGCTCGGCGAGCGCCCGAGTGATGTTGGAGACGTACTCGTAGACCTGGGTCGAGACGCCCACATCGAAGCTGGCGTCGGGGAAGGGAAGCGCGGTCGCGTCGCCCTTGACGATGGATGCCCGGCTGGCGATGGGCTCGTGGGCGCAGCGCCGTTGGGCGAGCGCCACCATGCTGTCAGAGATGTCCAGGCCGGTGACGTGGCCGCCTGGTCCGACCTGTTCGGCCATCTCCACCACCAGGAACCCGGGACCGGCGCCTACGTCGAGGACCCGTTCTCCAGGCTGAAGCCCGAGGCGGTGCAGCGTGGCGTGTCGTTGCGCGACCACGTCTGGGGTGCGGTAGACGGCTTCGAGCTTCGTGGAGGCGTTAGCGTCGAAGAGTGGCCGGGTCGTCACGAGAGCCTGCCTTCCTGTGCCCGTGCCGTTGCGGGCTGGTTGGCGGTCTGCTGTTCCTCGGTCTCTTCGGCTGGGCCCTCGTAGGTCTCGAAGATGATCACGTTGCTATCGGCTGGGCGGACGCTCACCACCACCTCCAGCGGTTCGTCGCTGGCACCGTAGGTCGCATGGATGACCTCGATCACGATGCGGCTCTCCAGCGGCGCCAGGTCAGGATCGACGCCGAAGGCCCGTAGCTCATCCTCGCCAGCGAGTCGGGCGCGGGCCTCGTTGGCAGTCCGCATGACGCGGCGCCCGAGGCCCTCGAGGGCCGCGACCACGCCGCCGGGTGGGAATGGCCCCGGGGTTGTGAGGATGGTGCCCTCGGCCAAGTCGAGCGGGAAGTAGCTCACGCTGAGTTCGGCCACGCGGCCGTCGATGAGCGCCTCTCGTGCCCGCGCCCACACGTCTTGCCCTGGATCGATGCGCAGGAGTGCCGCTACAGGCTCTAGTGCTGGGACTTTACCGGTACCGGTGGTCTGCTTGTCGACCTCACGGCCCTGCATGTCGCCGCCGAACACCAGCCCGCGTGCTTCCCTGGCTCGCGCGTAGCGGCGATTCATGGGCCAGCGATCGGCGCGCTGGTTGCGGGGAAGGACGATTGGCCGGAGTCCTGGCCGGCTCATGACGAGCCCTTCCGCGATCAACTGCTGGATTGCCCGCCCGGCCGTCTTGTCACTGACGCCGTACTTCGTACCGAGCTCCGCGGCGCCGGGTAGCTCGTTGCGGCGCGGGTTGTCGTCGGTGGGCTCGTAGTCGCCGGCCAGGATCTCCTGGCGTAGAAGATCAGCGATCTGGCTGTAGGCCGTTTGGCGTGGAAGAGGCATTCGGGGCTCCTATCCCTTCCGTCGTCTGTACTGGCTGACCAGGCCATTTGCATTTTAGTCCCGTACCTCGGAACCCGGTGGACAGGTACATAGGAACGTAGTAACGTAGTTCCACTCCCGTAAGGATCTGTGAGAACCCAAAGGAGGGTGAGTACAGGAAGGAAACGGCCCCGGCAGAAGCCCAAGGTGTGCCACCACCTCGGCGCCGGGGCCGCTGGTCGCATCGAGGTAGGAGCCCCAGATGCATGCTCAGGGTACCGCCTTGCCCGCCGGGCAGGGCGTTTCCAAGCGCGATCAGGCCACCGACGAGCCGATCGCGTACACCGTCGCCAAGGTCGCGCGGCTGCTGGACAAGCACCCCAACACCATCTACGAGTGGGTGGCCAAGGGCGTGCTGCCCCACCAGCGCATCGGCAACACGATCTACATCCCCAAGTGGTCGCTCGCTGGCCTGTTCACGCCGGCTGCGCTTCCCGAGTCCTCGCAGGCCTCACCCCCGGCTGGGGGCGCGGCCGCATGACGGCCGGCGTCTCTTCACACAAGCGGTGCCGGTGCTGCCGGGAGACCAAGCCCGCAAGTGCCTTCTACCAGCGCCGCGACGGTCGGCTGTCGGCCTGGTGCCAGGACTGCACCCGCGCTGCCTCGCACGAGTCCCGGCAGCGCCGCCGCGCCAACCCGGTGGAGCTGGAGCGGACGCGCGCAGTCGACCGCGCCCGCCAGCGCCGACACCGCGCCCTGTCCATGGCCGACAGCCACGTCTGGGACGGCAACGGCATCTGCCAGCGCCATGGCGGCTACTGCTCCATGGCACCCACCAGCCCCGAGGGTGGTGAGGCCGCATGACCGCCCCCCCGTCGCCTCGAGTGGACCCGGCCGCCGCGCTGGAGCTGGTGAGCCTGATCCAACAGCAGATGGCCCGCCTGATCCAGGAGCACGAGCCCGAGGCGATCACCCAGCCCAACGTTGCCTACCAGCTTGCGGGCGCCCTGGGGAGTCTTGTCCAGGACCTCGGCGGGGACCGGCCGAGCTTGATCCACCGGGCGCTGGACACTGACGCGGTCGGACGGGTGCGCCGGTCGGTGCAGGTGGGCCGCCGCCTGGACATGACCGCGGCATTCGACCGGCTCAACCCCACCTTTGGCGTGCGAGCCGAGCATGGCTGCTGGGACGCGGTGCCTGAGCAGCGGGTACGGCGGGCCGCGGTGCGGCGCCGCGAGCTGGCGCTGGCGCTTAGCGACCGGGTCGCCGACCTGCTCGATCCCTCGCAGGTCGAGGGCGGTGAGGCAGCGTGACCGACCTGCTGAACCTCCGCCTGATCGCCGAGCCGCCGGCCGCCGCCGCGGCGGTTGACCGGCTGGCGGAGGTGTTGGACCTCGACCGCCGCGACGGCCCGTATCCGTCCCGCAAGAGCCCCGGGCTGGTGCGCTACTACCTCGCCGGGCGGCTCCGTGCCGCCGGCGCCGCGCTGGCGCCGCTGGCAGAGATCGAGGACCTGAAGGCCCGCCGGGACCTCGGCGGGGAGCTGGCGGCGATCAGCGGCCATTGGGCCGCGATGGAGGCGCAGCCGTGGTGGCCGCCAGCGCTCGGCGACGTGGCCATCGGCCACCCTACCGGCGACCCCGATCCCTACGGCGAGACCTTCCTGGCGGAGGAGTACCCGGTGTTCGGCCTGCGGTTCCGGTCGGTGTCCAGGACCCGCGGGCAGTACGAGCCCGAGGACGGCTACGGAATCGAGGACCTGTGGTTTGAGTGGCCGGCCATCTCGATCGTGCGGGCCGGCACGGTGTACCCGCCCCGGCGGAGGGCGGTCCGGTGACCGCCGCGGTGGAGCTGCCCACGGCAGCGGCGGTCGACCCGGCCGCGCTGGCGGCGTTGCGCGTCAGGGGTCGGGTGGTGGAGGTGGCCGCCAGCCTGCTGGCCAGCCTGGACTACACCGGCGCCGCCGCCGGCCTGCCGGCCGCCGCGCAGGCGCACCTGAGCCGGCTGCGGCACGCGGTCAAGCTCGCCATCCACCCCGCCAACCCGATCCCGCCGGTCCTGCCCCCTCGGCCCTCGGTGCCGGCCAGCACGACCGCCGACGTTGCCGCGGCGGTGGGGCGGTGGGCTGCCGCCCAGCCGTGGACGCAGCCGGACCCGGGTCCGCCCGGCTTCGTGTACTTGCTCTGCTTCCGCGATCCCGCCAGCGGCGAGCACCGGCCCTTGCGGGGCAACGGCTGCCGCGGGCAGTACGCCGGCCACTACTGGGGTTGGACGGACGACCTGGTCCGCCGGATCGTGCACGAGCACCGCAACCCCAGGTGGGCTGGTCCGGGCCGGCTGGTGCAGGTCGCCTTGGCCGCGGGCCTGACCTTCGAGCTGGCCTACGTCGAGTACCCGGCCACCAGAGGCCGCGAGCGGCGTCTGAAGAACCAGGGCGGCGCCGCCCGGCGCTGCCCGCTGTGCCGCGGCACCGCCGGCCCGCTCGACCCCTTCCAAGCCGCCGCCAACGACCCGACCACGGGCGGGCGACGGTGAAGCGCTTGGGGTTCCGCGCGGTCCTGTTCGTGGTGGCGGTGCTGCTGGTCGCCTCGATCGTCGACGGCTACGCCGCCGGCTGGGCCGACCGCCTGGTCAACCCCTTCCCCGCCCCACCCACCACCACCTGGAAGGAGGTGACTCCCCCGTGACCCTGGCCATCGCGTTCCTGCTGTTCGCCGGCTTCGTGACCGTGTTCCTGCTCGACCGGCGCCGCAAGCACCGCCCGCCCGCCGTCCCGACCCAGCGGATCGACCTCGACCCGCCGGCCGACCCTGAGCCCGCCCCGGACACCGAGCCCCCCGCCTGGCCCCCGACCCGCTGACCCCCGGCGCGGGGGCGCCAACCCGGCCCGGCTCCCCGGACGCGCCCCCGCAACCAACCTCGAAAGGAGGCATCACCAATGGGCTACTGGCTCATCATGCTCAGCATCGACGCAGCCCTTGGCGGCTACGTCGCCCACCTGTGGGCCCACCACGGCCACGTGGCCCTCCTCCAGGGGCCGCCGCACGGGCTCCACGGCCAGGGCTTCCTGATCTACGCCGCCGCCGTGGTGGTCCTGATCAGCCTCAGCGTCTGGGTGCTCCTGGGAGACGCCAGGCCAGCCGTCCAGGTCTGGATCCTCGTCCTGGATGGTCTTGCCGCCGCCGTCTACCAGGTGGGTCCGCTCAGCCACCTGCAACGCGACTTCGTCGCGTCGCTGCTCCCGCTGACCGTTCTGACCAACTTCATCCTGTTCGCCAACGTCCCGTTCTGGCTCGGCGGCCTGTTCGAGGGGCGCGGCAGCGCCCGCTCGCTGGAGGTCGACCGGTAGCGGCTCACCGATCGCCGCGTCGCAACCCAACAACCCGAAAGGAAGTGCCAGGCATGTCCCGCCCGAAGACCCTTCACGTCGGCGCCGGCGTCCTCACGCGCCACCGCAACGGCGCCTGCACGTTCGCCTGCCGTCACGACGGCTGCCACGCCTACAGCGAGCCCCGCGGCTGGCGTGCAGGCGTCCGGCTGGCCCGCCAGCACGACGCCGACCACGCCGCCACCGAGGCCCGCAACGTCGGCACGCCCTGGGGCATCCCCGCCCACGAGTTGGCGCCCACCCGCCGCGCGCACCCGTTGCGCCGCCTGGCTATCGCCCTGCTGGTCCTGGTGCTGACCACGCTCATCCTGCCCGCTCTGCTCGGTCCGTTGACCAGCCACGCCGCCCCGGCGCCTACCGCCCCGCCCACCTCGGTCGCGTCCACCGCCACGCCCGGGCCCGCGCCCGAGGGCTACGTGCCCACCCCGGCCGGCCCGCCGGCCAGCTCCACCGCGGGAGGTGACCGCTGATGCTGGTCCTCGCCATCGTCGGCTGGGTCAACGTCCCCATGCTTATCGTTGCCGCAGGGGTCGAACTCGTCCGCCACGAGTGGGGATGGGCCGCTGTCCTCGCGGCCCAGGTCCCCTTGAACCGCTGGGCGGCCAACTACTTCTGGCGGCGGCGAGTGAGAGGTGACCGCTGATGCTCCGCACGCTGCGTGACCGGCGCGCCGCGCAGCCCGAGCGGGGCGAGCCCGTTCGGGCGCGCCGGTCGGCGCGCCGGCCCTGGCTCCTGCTCCTGGTCGCCGCGTTCCTGGTGGTCGCCGCCTTCGTTACCGGCCAGCTCACCACCACCCGTGGATGGCTCATGGTCGCCCTGGCCTGGCTGCTGGTGGTCGCGCTCACCGGCCACCGCGACGCCGGCCTGGGCCACCTGCTGCGGATGCTCGCCGAGTACGCCGCGGTCGCCGTCCTGGCCGTGCTGCTGGTCATCGGGACCGGCGTCACCAAGCCCACCCTGCCCCACTCCGGGGGGCGCACCACCGCTGGGGCTGCCCAGCTCTGCCCGGAGGCCGTCCAGGGGGTCGCAGGGGACGCCTGCGACTTCCTCGCCAAGGTCTGGCACGCCGCCAAGCAGGCCAGGCAGCGCGCCGCCACCACCTCGCCCACCACCACGACCAGGAGGACCCGATAGCCCATGTGGTCTCGACTTCCAACCAACCTGCGCACCATCCTCGGCTGCGCGCTGGTGCTCGGCATCGGCGTCACCGCCGCCGCGTTCACCCTCTCCTTCTTCGCCCTGCGCGCGGTCGCTGAGAACCCGCAGCTCGAGTTTGGCAAGGGCCACGCCTGGCTGTTCCCCATCGCGCTGGACATGGCGCTGATCTTCGCTGAGGTGCTGCTGCTGGGCGCGTCGATGGTCAAGGACTACAACCGGGCCATCCCCATCCTGCTGGTGCTGGCCTTCGGGATCGGCACCCTCTACTTCAACGTGACCCGCGTCCCTCCCGAGGTCCGGCTGATCACCGCCGTCCCCCCGCTGGCGTCGATCTTCATGACGATCGGGCTCGCGTACCTGATGAAGA
>WNGB01008989.1_pt1 | contig 14093 bp, 11 predicted proteins | sample 5400681 | NCBI WGS metagenome assembly WNGB01 (sample SAMN13153367, study PRJNA577476) | soil metagenome | isolation source: 115 cm soil or saprolite under grassland replicate 2 | place: USA:California | collected 2016-06-15 | reverse complement strand
AGAGAACGGGCCGGAGGCCCGACCTCATTTGGGACCCCAAGCCCGCCTTGTTGCCCGTGGCCCGTTCCCAGGAAGGCCGGGCCTTCGGCCCAATTGATTTGAAAGCCGGCGAGACGCCAGCGGTCCCAGGGGGCGCACGTCGGCACCTTGGTGCAGTCGGGGTCGCCGCTGACTTCCCGGATCGTAGTTGAGACAGTTATTTCGTGACGAGCCCTAACCGTGATGCTGCGAAACGGCGGGCGTAGCTGTCCGCTAGCAGCCAGCCGTGTTAGGGCGCCTATTGTTTCGCCGCGCATTTCCGGACCGCTGCCTCCACGAACTCCTGGAGTGCTCCGCTGTCTCGCTGATGCCGGAGCTCGTCGAGCAACGGCCATACATACTTCGGTTTCTGCTGTCTGATCGCCTCGTACGCCTTCAGGGCACCCTCCAACCCTGCTCGGTAAACAGCTGACTGATCATTAGTGCTGTCGGGGTGTTCGATGATGAACGTAGCTCCGGAGTATAACGTCTGCGTAGTGATTTCGGCTGAGTACTTCTTGGCGGAATGGGGCGCGTCCAGGAGGTCGCACATAGAGACGGTGATGTCAGGCACCTCGATCAACCAGACCGTAAGCCACTGACGGGCGTCCTTCGCCTGCGGACCCAGAGGGTCGGTCTCGAGGAGCCTCGCGAGCTTCACCGCAGTTGCGCGCTCCTCCGGCGTCGACGGTCCGCGTTCTTGCGCCGAGGCCGTCCCAAGGGTGAGAAGGACTGCTACAAAGATTCCGATTACTCGCATTATTGCCCTCCTCTAGGTGCTGACGCAGTAGAGTCTTCGGGCTTCAGCGGGGCCGTCAGGCATCCGCTGGAAGCCCCCGGTTACACGCCCGCACTTGCCGAGATTCTCCCAGCTCATGGGGTTCCACTCGTCTCAGTCGGATCTTCGGCTACTGCAGCCTCAAATCGCTTGCGGAATTCCTCGGCACTGGTGCCGCTTGGATCAATGGGGAGCCCCAACTCGCTAACGAGATCCGCCACCGCCGGAAGATCGACCCTATGTTGCATACCCCCTGGAGTCATGATTACAGAACCGCATTCGAAGCCGACCTCGACCGCCGCCACTGCCCGCTGGGAGCTATCGTAGAACACAAATGCATGGCGTGCATCAACGCACAACAGCGGTTCATACTGTCTATGAGTAGCCGCAAGAGCGGTTAGGAGGCGACCCGTCTGGCTGGCCGTCAATAGCTCCCCGGCCTCATCGGCGGCAATTCTCCTTATGGCAGCTTCGTCCAGTATGGCATCCATCAATGTGCCTGCTTGGCGGTAGTGGTAAGCCCGAACTTCAGAGTAGTCCGTCCCTGGCCAACGAGGATCCTCTCTCGAGTGCGCAGGATCGGACGGAGTGACAACAGCAGTGGGTACACCACTATCGCCCTGTTCACGACAACTCGCGACCACCACCAAAATCAGGAGTAACACTCTGAATGATGGCCATCGTGATCTAGCCAGCTTTGCTGTTCCGAGAATCATGCCGCCTCAGCTAATTTCCGCGTGTAACGGCTAGCTGCTCAGCGGCACGCGAAGCGTGTCCGTTGGAGCAGCAGGGTTGAACGATTCTCTCTGGCGTTTAGCAGCCACTGCCACTGCAGCACTAAGTTCGTGATAGGCAACAGCCCCTTCACACAGTTTGCCGAGTGTCGGAAGCGTGATCGAGTGCTGGCTTCGTGTCCTGCCATCGAGCACGGAGGTTGGCAGAACGTAGAAGCACCACTGGCTGACATCCATAGGATCTATGGTCTTCTTGTCTTGGTGAGTCAGAAGTGCAAAGACATAGACATCTGCTTGCCTCGTAAGCACCTCGCTGAGCCGGTTGGTCGAGGCGTCCCATGCTTGAGTTTTCGGTACAACGAATGAAACTCGCGACGGACGTTCTTGGTACCAGGATTGGAGATAGGCTGCTGACTTCACCTCAACCTTTACGCTATCCAGAGTCGTAAGGTCGTAGGGCGCCCACTCATCGCGAACACTCTCTGCACCGAGACCAAGAGCACGGGCTACAAGGTACTCGGCAAGGATTCCTCGCGTCGCATTGCTCAGAAGGCCAGAGGCACTCCATCGCCAGAAGCTCAAAAGATCAAAGGCAAGCTCAACAGCGCCATCTGTGAAGCGCTCATGCCCGGACTTCCTGGTAGCCGTGACTCGGTCAAGGTTCGACATCATGTGTGGCTGCCTTGTCGTTCAACGAGGACGCACTTCACCGGCGGCGTCAGCCGTCCGGTGTAAGTGCCGGGTTGGGCGAACTCTCTTGAGGCCGTGCACTAGTCACTTTCATCTCCACACACTCAAGTGTTTGCCAGTCGAATTCAAATTTGCGCTTTCCTGAATTCTGCCGGGATTTACAGTCAGAATATAATTGTAACATTTTTTCATCCAGCTTGGGAACTTCACGACGGTATTGATTGAAGGTTAGGTAGCTTGAGACTGCAAGGGTGAAATTACCTATCGTCGCGAGAAGGGCTACCGCAGCTGCTGCCAGTGCTAATTTGGTCGACCTATCACCGGGGCCAGGAATATCGATGAAACGGACTGCATGGGGAGAAGTGAGTTGCTTAATTGTAGGCTTGCACCCTTCCGAGTTCGGCACCAAATGGAGACGCAACGAATATGATTCTTTGCGGTTGAATGGCCGCAGCCGGAACTTCATATCCGATCGCGTCTCAGATGCGGAAACTGCGTCAAGAAGGCTAAGCACATGATGCTGATCCGGGTTTTCCCAGCCAACATGGACGCATTCACTCCCTGCGCCAAGGGAAATCCCAAACTCAAATTCTGAGTAGTCACGATTGCTGCCGTTGCGCAGCATCACATCAGCCACAAAAAGAGTCCTGAACTCCGAAACTAGACCATTATGTGTGACGGATAATACCGCCTCGAAGTCATCAAACTGCCTGTCCTGTCGGAATAGAGAGAAGATGCTTACTCTGCTAGATATCGACTGTCTACGCTCACGGCCTAAATCGTAGAGTATTTTTATCAACGCGCCCATCGCCCCACCACCAAGTAGGGCAAGCGCGGTCCCGATCCAAGTTCCATTCATTCTCGAATCCCTTCTTCGCTTAGCTTGCGCCTGCGCCCAACGTGGCTGGGCTTCAGCGGTGCCGTCAGGCATCCGTTGCAAGCCCCGGGTTGTGCGGCCCACCTCTCCGACCCTTACCCCAAGCGCTGCTGCTTTCACCAATTCTACAACGGATTGGCCTCGAGAGGAAGGCTCCTGCTCGCAACCGCTCCCGGCGAGTGAGGCGCTCACGCCAATCGCCGGGATCGGCAGCGGCCCGTCTGTGCCCAGAGGCTTCTCAGGCCCGAGCAGTTTGGCAGCCACATGCCCAAGGCGAATCTACGACCGGAGAGCCGCCGCCAACTCGGCCACACACCCAGAGCCAGGCTACTTTGCCTGCTCGGGTGTATCAGAGGGCGTTCTATTTGTTTCCAGAACTCCATTCTGCCTCTCCGCCGCTAACCGCCTGACATTATCCAAAAGGTACCATGTCAGAAAGGCTGCGAAGGTCAACTTCTCGATCCCTCCGGCAAGACTACCTTCTTCCAGCAGTGCGCACGCGACGATGGTAGCTAAAGTGTGACCGAAGCCTGCAAGTAGGCTCTAACTGTGCCGATGGTCTCCGGGAGAACATAGCCCAGGGATGAGGCCGCAGGCCGATTCCCTGGGATCCAACGGCCGCCACGATCATGCGGCCTGAAGGGCCGCGGGAGCCTTCACCAGGAGCGAGCCGTTTCAAACAAACCTCTCGCGGCCCTTCAGGCCGCGGGGTAGATCGGCCTCCTGTGACCCAGGGCATCGGCCTATGGCCGAAGCCCTGGGCTCCGATCTCCCGGCCCGTTGGGCCGGTGGGAAGCGGTGCCTAGGTTATTACGTGGCAAGCCCTAAGTCCCCGCATACCCCTCAACTTACGCCTCTTGCTTGATCGGTGTCAAGAGCGAGACCTAGCGGTCATATGGAATCGAAGCCACCGCCCCCCTGAGCGCCTTTCAGTGGGGGGCTTGAGTACATATGACCGGCGATAGGCATTCCCGCCCGATGGCGGCTTCGGCGGCCATGAAGGAATCGGACGGGATTCCCGTAAGTGGCTCCTCGACAGTGGATTGGCTCGAAGGTCAGAAGGTTGGGCGGTGGCTTACATGACGGGACAGGCACGAGAAGGCAGCCGCTATCGAAGGAGCCTTCTGATTTGGGAGCTTGCGCCCCCTGGGAGCGCCGGCGTCCTCGCCGGCTTCATCGAGACAGTGGGCCGAAGGCCCAGCCTTTCTTGAGAAGGGTGGGCGGGAGGCGAGCGGGGACTGTTGAGCCTGTTGCCGGCCCGCCGTGGTCGCGGGGACATATGAGCCGGCGGGACGCCGGCGCTCCCAGGGGGCGCGACTCCAGCCGGAAGGGGCAAAGCACTGGAATCGAGCTGCCGCCGACCGTCGCCAGTCTCTTCGTGACGGGAGCCAGCGTCCCATCCCCGCCGTACCGGGTGTTCCGCGAATCATCCGACCTTCGGTCTGGGCCGGTGGACCTCTCTCGGGGGCGGTGTTGCGCGCTCCTCCGGCGTCGACGGTCTCCATAGCCACGTTCCCGAAGGCCCCCTACGATCCCGGACGGTCGGATTTCCCCTCCAGGCATCGGCCTTCCTCCCGTTAGGAAGGTTCGGCGCTCAGCGTCTTACCCATGCACCGCGACTTCAGCATGGCGCCACTTTCGGGAGCGGAGTCCGGAGACTTTCCACGTGATTCAACAATGCCGTCACCTGCACCAGAGTCGCTTCATGATCCAGGGGTTCGTCATCCAAGATCTCGTAACGAAACTGTACGGCAAACGGGTTGAGGTCGAGGAGCGCCCATAAGCTCGTCACCTCGGCGCCCCCCTCATCCAACTTGTGGATCAGCAGGCTCAGGTCATGGGTCCGCGGGAAGTCGATCCCTAGAATCGCGAGCCAGGCCTTGAGGGCTTTCTCGGCCGCCTGCTGAGCATGGAAGCCGATGATGCCGTCGCCCACCTCCGGCTGATCCCGAAGAAGTTCCGCGGCGCGGAGATCTCGGCGGGCCAGAACGAGCAGTCTCGATGGCAGCTCACCTTCGCTCATAGAGAACTCTCCCCTCCTGCAGCGCTCGGGCCACTAGATGGCCGGGAGAGTCTTTCCACGCGGCCGCTTCCGCCTGACTGTAGACCATAATGTCCTTGGGCACGGGGAAACGGGCAAGGGCGCGCCACAGCAAGGACGCCTCACGGCGCCGACTGCGGTGTTTGCCGAAATCCTCCCGCTCGATGACCAGCAGGTCGACATCCGAGTCTGGACTGGCCTCGCCGCGGGCATGAGAGCCAAACAGGATGATCCGCTCCGGCTTGACTTCTTGCACGATCACCTGTGCCATCTGCGCCAGCAGGTCGTCTGAAACGGAAGAGGTGATGACCATGACATTCTCCTGCGCGACCTCCTTCGCGGATCGCACAGATAGAGGATATCAGAGCCCCTGCCGGAGAGATGGGAGCAATAGGGCCGAGGCCGAGTTTGACCAGGCTTCGACCGGGGCGCATACAGTTGGGCAGCTGAGGCTTCGCTCTGACGCTGAAGAAAGGCTGGCACCTTACTGGGGGGGAAGCCAGCGTTCCATCCTCGCCGTACCGGGCTCGATCCCCGGTGTGCTGCTCGCCAGCCCCAGTGTACCGGAGGCTCCCCCTCGTAGGGCGAAGGTCATCCCTCATTGGGCGGAGGCCATCCCTCTCGGGGCGAAGACCGTCCCTCTTTGGGCGAAGGTCATCCCTCGTGGGGCGGAGGCCGTCCCTCTCGGTGCGAAGGTCATCCCTCTTGGGGATGAGGCCATCTCTAATGGGGATGAAGCCACCCCTCGTGGGGCGGACGCCATCCCTCAAGGGGATGAGGTCATCCCTCGTGGGGGGGAGGCCGTCTCTCGTGGGGCGAGCGCCGCCCCTCGGGGGATGAGGTCATCCCTGGTAGGGACGAGGCCATCCTTCATAGGGATGAGGTCATCCCTGATGGGATCGACCTGTTCCGCGAATCATCCGACCTTCGGTCTGGGCGGGTGGACCTCTCTCGGGGGCGGTTCGACCCGGGATCTGAGCCGCAGGCCCCGGAGGTCGAGAGTCCCGCCCCCCGACGCGGCCCATGAGCACCTCGGGGTCGACGATTTGACCCGAAGGTCGAGCGGTTTGCCCCGAAGGTCGAGCGGTTTGCCCTTTGGGGCCGGTGGCTCGACCTTCAGGGCGAGCCACCGGACCCAAGAGGGCAGCGGCTGCCCTGTTGGGTCGAGCCGTCTGACCTTCGGGTCAGGCCTCTCGCCCCTCGGGTCAAGCCGCGCGACCCTGCGGGCGAACCGTCCGACCCGCGGGTCAAACCTCTCGACCTTCAGGTCAAAGCGCGTGACCTTCGGGTCAAAGCGCGTGACCTTCGGGTCAGGCCTCTTGACCTTCGGGGCGAACCACTCGCCCCTCGGGTCAGGTCGCTTGCCCCTCAGGTCCAACCGCCCGCCCTTCGGGTCAGGCCTCTCGCCCCTCGGGCCAGGTGCCTGAGCCCTCGGGGCGACCGGCCGGCGTCAGAACCTCGGGAGCGAGAGGAGGTTGTCGGCCTTGGTGTTGTCCGGGACGGTGGCGAGATAGAGCCCCGTCGGGTTGACCTTCGAGGTCCAATGCTTCAGGACCTGGACCTGCGCCCGGCTGCCATCGGCGCCCGTCACATAGAAGCGCTTCCCCGACTGGATCGAGCGGATGACCCGCGTGTTCGTCAGCTGCCAATCCTGGCCGTTGAAGACGCCGGCCAGACGTTCGATGTGGTGGGCCTCGGCGTTGCCGGTGGGCTTGTGGACGGAGCCGATCTCGAGCTCGTTGATCTCCGCGTTGATTCTCCCGCTGATCTGCCAGCGGCCCTCGTTGTCCCAATCCTCAAAGAGGGGGACTCCGTCGAGGAGCGCCTGGCAGATGTCGTTCTGCGACTTGAAGAAGACCTTGCTGCCGATCTTGTCGTCCTCGTTGCCGAACCCGAACAGCCAGTCCCACACACTGACGTTGTCGGAGATCGCGTCCTCGACCGCCTTGCCGACCTTGTCGGTCAGCGCCTTGATCTCCGCGTCGGTCGGCTCCTGGTGCAGGAAGTTGAGCGTGGGGATGAGCTCGTCGAGCGCGGTCTGGACGGCCTGGTTGAGGGCCGCATGGCCTTCCTGCACAGCGTGGAGCGGGGTTTCGTCCTCTTCCAGCAGGACGACGATGCAGCCGATCACGCCGGACAGGGTCCTGTCGGGAAGGAGGTCGACCGGAATCGGCTTGAGCACGGTGGAAAACTCGCCGAGCGCCGGAGGGATCGGCACGTCGTCTCCGGCGCTGACGTCGTGGACGCCGAGATTGCCGTGGTTGCCGTGGGTCGAGACGACCGTGGCGGTGCCCTGCAGGGTGAGCGAGCTGTCGACGTGCACCGTGTCGCCGTCGATCTTGAAGAAAACCGTCCAGAGATAAGGCTCAGCGCTGCCGATGAAGTCGCCTTCGTCAACGCAATGGATCTTGTCCAACTTGATCTTGACCGGGGTGGGTTCCATGTTCGTTCCTTTTCGAGTGATGCGCCCGACGTCGGGCGCATCTCCAGAAGAACGTTGCCGGTCCCGAGATCCCCTCAAACCCCAGGCCGCCGATCATCGTCCACGCCTGCGATGTGGGGGTTTGGCATGGCGGTTGCTGACTCGCGCTGGGAGAGGGGGAAGCGTGTGTCGTTCCCTCCAGAAGCAGAAAGGAGCACATCATGAGGTTTTGCAGCACCCGCCGCGGCAGAGTCGTGGCCTTCTTGTTTCCAGCACTGCTCGCCGCGGCGGCAGCCTTCGCAGCCGAACCGGGCAACTCCTATCACCGCCGGAACCTCGTTTCCGACGGTGGCGTTCCCGCAGAACACGTGGACGCGGACCTCATCAACGGCTGGGGCCTCGCAGCGAGCGCATCTGGGCCATGGTGGGTGAACGCGGCTGACTCCGGCAAGTCGTTGCTCTACAACGGCGAGGGCATCAAGAATTCTCTCATCGTCTCGGTGCCGGGCGCGCCGACCGGGATCGTCTTCAACGGCGGCCCGCGCTTCGTCATCCCGAGCGTCGGCGCGGCCCGCTTCCTGTTCGCGAGCGAGGACGGGACGATCTCCGCGTGGAGCCCCAGTCTCGTGCCGAACACCCAGGCGGTCGTCGTCGTGGACAACTCCGCCTCGGAGGCGAGCTACAAAGGGCTCGCGATCGATTCGACGTCCGCCGGCACGCGCCTCTACGCGGCGGACTTCCACAACGCGCGCGTAGACGTCTTCGACGGCGCCTTCGCCGCGGTGACCACGGCCGGCGCCTTCACGGATCCGAACCTTCCGGCGGGTTACGCCCCGTTCGGCATCCAGACGCTGGCCGGCAGCGTATTCGTCGCCTATGCCCTGCAGGATGAGGAGGGCGAGGAGGAGGTTGCGGGGCCGGGGCTCGGTGTTGTGGACAAGTACGATCTCGACGGTCGCCTGATCGCGCGGGTGGCCACGGGAGGTGCGCTGAATGCTCCATGGGGGATGGCCCTGGCACCGGCGGGGTTCGGCCGCTTCAGCGGCAAGCTCCTGGTCGGCAATTTCGGTGATGGCCGCATCAATACGTTCGACCCCGTGACGTTCGAGCCCCAAGGTCATCTCAAAGGAGCAAAGAGCGGCAGACCGATCGTGATCGATGGGCTCTGGGGGATCGCGTTCGGCAACGGCGGGACCGCCGGGCCGGCGACCACGCTGTACTTCGCCGCGGGGCCAGAGGACGAAGAGCACGGGCTCTTCGGGCGCATCGACCCGCCGTAAGAGCGCACGGTCACGCGGCCTGATCGAGTGGCGCGCCGACGGTTTCGGACTCCGCCAGAGTCCGGACCTCGGTGCGCCACTTCCAGAGCTTGTAGATCGCGGGATAGACCAGCAGCTCGAGCAGGAACGAGGTGACCAGGCCGCCGAGCATCGGTGCGGCGATCCGTTTCATCACGTCCGCTCCCGCCGCGGTCGACCACATGATCGGAAGCAGGCCCATGAAAGCGGCACAGACCGTCATCATCTTGGGCCGGGCGCGCTTGACCGCTCCGTGGACGATCGCCTCGTCCAGATCCGCGCGGCTGCGCAGCCTCCCCGCCTGCTTGGCTTCGTCATAGGAGAGGTCGAGGAAGAGGAGCATGAAGACGCCGGTCTCGGCGTCCAGGCCGAGGAGTGCGATCATCCCCACCCAGGCGGCGATCGAGACGTTGTAGCCGAGGATGTAGAAGAGCCAGATCGCGCCGATCGCCGAGAACGGCACGGCGAGCATCACGACCAGCGCCTTGAAGGCCGAGCGGGTGTTCAAGAAGAGCAGGCCGAAAATGAGAACCAGGGTGATCGGCACCACCACCTTCAGCCGCTCGCGCACCCGCATCATGTTCTCGTACTGGCCGCTCCACTGCAGCGAGAAGCCCGCCGGCAGCCGGAGCCCTGAACGCACCGCCTGCTTTGCCTCTTCGACATAGCCGCCGATGTCGCGGCTGGCGACGTCGACGTAGACATAGCCGGCAAGGAAACCATTTTCGTCGCGCAGCATGGCCGGTCCCTGCAGCACCTGGACGTCGGCGATCTGCGCCAGCGGCACCTGCGCGCCCGTGGGTGTCGCCACGAGCACACGGGCGAGACGCGCCGGATCGTCGCGCAGCTCGCGGGGATAGCGCACGTTGACCGGATAGCGCTCCCGCCCCTCGATCGTGGTCGAGACGTTCTCGCCGCCGATCGCGCTGGCGATCACCATCTGTAGCTGATCGATCGTGAGACCGTAGCGGGCGAGCTGGTCGCGCCGCGGCACGATGTCCACGAAATAGCCGCCGGCGGTCCGCTCGGCGTAGACGCTTCTGGTGCCGCGGATGTTGCGCAGGATCGACTCCAGCTGCTCGCCGGTGCGCTCGATCTCCTCGAGATCGTTGCCGAAGATCTTGATCCCCACCGGTGTGCGCACACCGGTGGTCAGCATGTCGATCCGCCCTTTGATCGGCATGGTCCAGGCGTTGGTGACGCCCGGCGCGCGGACCGACCGGTCCATCTGATCGATCAGCTCTTCGTAGGAGATGTGATCGGGCCAGAACGGCCGCAATGCGGGCTTGATCCACGCCGGCACCCAGGCCGAGTACCAGCGCGCCTGGGGCCGCCACTCGCTCTCGGGCTTGAGCACGATCGTCGTCTCGAACATCGAGAACGGCGCCGGATCGGTCGAGGTGTCGGCGCGGCCGGCCTTGCCGAAGACGCGCTCGACTTCCGGGATGCTCTTGAGCACGCGGTCCTGGGCCTCCAGGAGCTCCTGCGCCTGCGCCACCGAGATGCCCGGCAGGGTCGTGGGCATGTAGAGGAGGGTCCCTTCGTGGAGGGGCGGCATGAACTCCGAGCCCAGCTTGAAGTAGACCGGAACGCTCACCGCCACCAGGGCCAGAGCGCCGAGGATCACGGCCCCGGGCCGCCTCAGGACCATCCGGCAGACCGGCTCGTACAAGCGGAAGATGCCCCGGCTGACCGGGTGCTTCTCCTCCGAGTGATAGGTGCCGACCGCGATCCGGGTGGCCAGGCGCGCCAGCCAGCGCGGCCGGAACGTGAAGGGGTCCATGCGGGTGAAGAGCATCCGCAAGGCTGGATCGAGAGTCACGGCGAGCAGAGCGGCGATCGCCATCGCCAGGTTTTTCGACCAGGCGAGCGGCTTGAAGAGGCGGCCTTCCTGATCGACCAGAGCGAAGATCGGCAGGAAGGCCACGGCGATGACCAGCAGCGAAAAGAATACGGCCGGCCCCACCTCCTGCATCGCCTGGAGGAGCACCTCGCGGTAGCTCCCCTTGCGGCCGCGGGCCTTCCAGAGGTGGAGCTTGTTGTACGCGTTTTCCACCTCGATGATCGCGCCGTCGACGAGGACGCCGATCGAGATCGCGATGCCCGCGAGCGACATGATGTTGACGGTCACTCCCATCAGGTAGAGGGGGATGAAGGTGAGGAGCACCGAGACCGGAATGGTGAGGATCGGCACCAGGCTCGACGGGAAGTGCCAGAGGAAGATCAGGATCACCAGCGCCACGATGATCATCTCGATCAGCAGCTCGTGCTCGAGCGTGCCGAGGGCGCGCGTGATCAGGTTGGAGCGGTCATAGGTGGTGACGATCTCCACACCTTCCGGCATGCCGGGCGCGAGCTCGCGGAGCTTCTCCTGGACCCGCTGGATCACATTGAGCGCGTTCTCGCCATGGCGCATCACGACAATGCCGCCCACGTGATCGCCCAACCCGTCCAGGTCGGAGACGCCGCGGCGGATCTCGGGGCCGAGGTCCACCCGCGCGACGTCGCGCAGCAGGACCGGCACGCCGCCCGGGCTGACCTTCAGGACGACCTGCGCGAAATCCTCCGGGCTCCTGGCGTAGCCGCGCCCGCGGACCATGTACTCGGTGCCGCTCCATTCGATCAGACGCCCGCCGACCTCGTTGTTGGATCGCCGCAGCGCTGCGATCACCTCGTCGAGCGGCAGGCCGTAGGCCGCCAGCCGGTTGGGATCGACGGTGATCTGGTATTGCTTGACGAAGCCGCCGATCGCGGCGACCTCGGCGACGCCGGGCACGGACTGGAGGGCGTAGCGCAAGGTCCAGTCCTGATAGGAGCGCAGCTGGTCGAGCGAATGGGTCCCCGAGCGGTCGACCAGGGCGTACTGGAAGACCCAGCCCACGCCGGTGGCATCCGGCCCCAGCTCGGTCTGCACGCCTTCGGGCAGCCGGCTCTGGATCTTCGAAAGGTATTCGAGGACGCGCGAGCGCGCCCAGTAGAGATCGGTGCCGTCCTGGAAGATCACGTAGACATAGGAGAAGCCGAAGTCGGAGTAGCCGCGCACCGCCTTGACCTTGGGCGCTCCGAGGAGAGCGGTGACGATCGGATAGGTGACCTGATCCTCGACGATGTCGGGCGAGCGGTCCCATTTCGAATAGATGATGACCTGCGTATCCGAAAGGTCCGGCAGGGCGTCCAAGCGGATCGCATGGAGGGTCCACAACGCGAGCGCCACCACGGCCGCGGTGCCGAGCAGGATCAGCCAGGGGTTTTTCGCCGAAAAAGCGATGACCTTGCGGATCACCGGACACCTCCCATTCCTTCCACCGCTGCGCGCAGCCGCGACTCGGAATCGAGCAGGAAGTTGGCGCGGATGGCGACCCGCTCGCCGGCCTCGACACCGGCGACGACGAGCGCCTGGCCGTCGGCGCGGTTGCCGATCCGCACCTCGCGCGGCACGAAGCTGTCGCCGTTCTGCACGAAGACCACCTGCCGCGCGCCGGTATCGATCACCGCCGAATCGGGGATCACCACACCCTCGGCGGCCCCGAGCTCGGGCACGACGTCGACGTACATGCCGGGCTTGAGCCGCAGACCGGGATTGGCGAACTCGATCCGCACCTTGACCGTGCGGCTTTCAGGGTCGAGGAAGGGATAGATGTAGGAGACGCGTCCGGCCAGGCGGGCCGACGCGTCGTAGGGCACCGTGACGGCCACCTTCTGCCCGAGAGAGAGCGCGCGGCTCTCGTACTCGTAGAAGTCCGCCTCCACCCAGACCCGCGACAGATCGGTGACGATCAGGAGATCCGTGCCGGGTTGAACCTCCATCCCCTCGAAGACGTCTTTGCCGGTGACGTAGCCGGAGGAGGGTGCGAGGAGCGTCACCGTGCGCTGCGCCTCGCCCGTGCGGTCGAGCCGCTCGATCAGGCTGCGCGGCACGTCGAGCAGCTCGAGACGCTGCCGCGCCGCGTCGAGGAGATCCGCTCCGCCCCGCCGCACCTCGGGCAGCTCCGAGCCGGCGAAGCGCGCGGCAGCCTCGCGGGCCCGCAGGTACTCCTGCTGGGTCGCCAGGAGCTCCGGCGAGTAGATGGCAAGCAGCGGCTGCCCGGCGCGGACCGACTGGCCGGTCGAATTGACGTACAGCTTCTCCACCCAGCCGGAGGTCTTGGTATGGACATGGCGGACGCGGGTCTCGTCCACCGTCACCAGGCCGACCGTCCGCGTCGAGCGGGTCAGCGTCCGCTGCTCGGCGACCGCGGTCTGCACGCCGGCGAGACGCAGCGCCGCGCTGCTCATCTCGACGGGAGCCAGCCCCTCGACCTGGCTCGCGGCCCCCTTCGCTTCGCCGGCGTAGACCGGCACGTAGTCCATCCCCATCCCATCCTTCGCCGGCACCGGCGAGGTGACCGTGGGGTCCATGGGGTTGCGATAGAAGAGGACCTTGCGTTCCGCGGGAGCGGTCTGCCCGGCGGCCGGCGTCTCCTCGGCTCGCGCATCGCTGTCACGGCAGGCCGTGCCGAGCCCGGCCACCGCGAGCAGGGCGAGAAGGGGGAGGAAGGGGTGAAGGTATCTCATTGCACATCTCCTTCGCGGCGGGTCAGCCGCTGCAGCTCGGCCCAGGCCTCGAATCGGTCGGCTTCGCGGCGGGCGAGTTGGACGCGGGCCTCCAGCCAGAGATCGAAGTCTTCGATGACGGTGGAAAAGTCGCCACGGCCCGCGAGATACGAGGCGCGGGCGGCGTCGAGCGCGGTGCTGCTCTGCGGCACGATGGCCTGCTGGAAGCGGACGATCTGCCGCTCCGCCTGCTGCCAGCGGAAGGCGAGGCGGGCGGCCTCGGCACGGGCCATCGCCTCGGCGTCGCGCAGCTCGGCGCGGGCCATCTCCAGCTCCTGCTCGGCGGCCCGGATCATCGGCTCCTGCTTCCGGCTCTTCCAGAACGGCAGCTCGACGCCGAAACGGAGGGTGAGGACCGGCCCGAGCGAGCCGCGCGCGGCGAAGCCCGCCGAGGGCACGAAGTCGGGTTTCAAATCGAGCCGGGAGACGGCCAGGCGCCGTTCGGCCGCGGCGACGGCCGCGCGCGCCACCATCACCTCGGGCGAGGCCTCGACCGCGGCCTGCTCGGTGGATTGGAGGGCGACGCCGGCGGAAGCGGCATCCTGGGGCAGCACCGGCAGCTCGACGACGTCGCCCAGCGGATTGTTCCCCGGCAGGTCGAGCCACCGGTTGAGCTCGGCGACCAGGGCGGCGCGCTCGGCG
>WNGB01027535.1_pt1 | contig 14094 bp, 11 predicted proteins | sample 5400681 | NCBI WGS metagenome assembly WNGB01 (sample SAMN13153367, study PRJNA577476) | soil metagenome | isolation source: 115 cm soil or saprolite under grassland replicate 2 | place: USA:California | collected 2016-06-15 | reverse complement strand
CGGCCGGCCGGTCAGTGTTCGTGTGCCGTGGCACGTCTCGCATGTCGTCGGCGCTTCGCCGTGACACGCCGGGCAGACGCGCCCGATCAGAAGATGTTCAGCAAGCGCGTTCACGTCTCTGAGCCGTTCGGCTCTCAGTGCTTTCAGACGCGCGTCGTCTTGCTCGCCTTCAGCACGCTTGATGCTCTCCGGCCATTTGAAGCACACCTTCGCGGCAAGCTCGTTAAATCGCACGGACCAATCGCGCCAACCCGCGCCGTATTCCGCGTCCACTTCCCGGCGGATCTCCGGCTCGACGAGCGCCACGCCCGCGCGGTATTCGCGATCTTGCTGCTGAAGGAGACGCTTCGCCTTGATCCGAGTGCGAAGCCGGCCGCTTCCGGGCGGGCTGTCGTCCCAATCGTCGTCGTCGGCTATCGCTGTCCGTTTCGCCACGGGTTCCGCCTTCCGCCTTTTGGTTTCCGACGAAGCGGGCGGCGTGCGAGTAAGGCGGAACTCGCACGCACACGGCCGATCAAGCCGGCCCGCCGGCCGGATCATCATCACGGCGCGTGCCATCCTGCGACGTGCGGAACTGTGTCGAGAAATGAACCGTCTGCGTTTTACTGTTTCAATATCCGCTCAGAGTGGACACCCGTCCATCGGAACGGACACGGCAACGGTTTTGTGATCGACCGGATGAAACTGTGATGGGCGGGATCGCGGAGTCGGGCTTGCGGGCACAACAAAAGAGACCGTTGTTGTAACCGTCGAGAAACGCTACGCTCGCACCCGTGGTTCGATGCCCGCTCTGCGACGGACGGGAGCCGCAATGTCGCGTATGCGATTGTGCCGGCTCGATCCCACGGGCACGGATCAAAGAGCTTGCGGATCGCGTCTCGATAGTCGCCAATGCGATGCAGGCAGGTGACGCAGATCGCGCAGCGAGGGAAGCGCGGATCGCGTATCGAATTGCGCGACGATTACTTGAGGGAGACGACTCGATGACGGCGAAGCAAGCTCTCGACGCGGAAAACGACGCCGAGTCGGGCGAGAGCGTACGGAGAAATTAGATCGCGGGGCGAAGCTGGCCCGTTCTGTCACGATACACAAACTCACCGCACGTCCGACACGCAAAATAATCCCATCGCTCTAACGGCTTCACGCCGCCGAGAACCGTCTGTCGATACACGAGCGGACGATCACACATCAGACAGAACATCTGAGGAGCAGGCGTCTGCGGCGTTGACGTAACGTGCGCCGTCCGTCTGGTTCGTTTCGCCGGCAGTTCAGGCCGATTGTTTATCGGTTCCATTCGTAGGCTCACGCAGTTCCCGTTCCCGCGTCAGTGTCTACGCGATCCATCCGTCACACCGTTGAGCAAAGTCGTCGCGGCCCGGTAGCATTCGCACGACGCGCCTTCGAGCTTTTCAGGGTCCACGATGGTCACGTGGCCCCGGTGATACGTGATCAGCCCGGCCTTCTGCAACGTCCCGGCGACGACGGTCACGGTCGGGCGAGTCGCGCCGAGCATCATTGCGACAAATTCCTGCGTCAGCGGAAATTCATCTGATCCCATACGGTCTCGGGCCATTAAGAGCCAACGCGCTAATCGTTGCTCGACTGAGTGGACGGCATTGCACGCCGTGGATTGAGCGACGAACCCGAAAAGCGCCTGCGCGAAGTGGACCATCAATTCGTGAAAAGCGCCACGCCGCTCGATCTCGCGTCGAAAGGCATCGACCTTCATTCGGTAGCAGGTATCCGTCTCGCCTTGCACCATCGCGGCTGACGTAACGGGCGTGCCATCCAACACGGCGGATACGCCGACCATTCCTTCACGGCCGATGGTCGCAATTTCCACCATGCCGCCGTCTTCGAGCACGGTCAGCATCGAACAGAACCCGCCGCCGGGAAAATACACGTCTTGAATGGCTTCGCCGGGTTTGTGAAGCACGTTTTTCAGCTTGAGCGGAACGACGGTGAGTGACGGAAGAATGCGGGCGTAGTCGGCGGCGGGAAGCGCGGCAAGCAGACGATTCGGATTACCGACTGGCGGCGGTCGGTTCGCTGAAGGGAGTGCGCGGCGCTTGACCATCATGGCAACCTCTCCTGCCGTCGATTTCGAAGGCAATTTCAAGAGGCTGTCGCGGGCCAAGCTCTGCCCTACGTTTCAGGGCGAGGCAGGCGCTAGTCCCTTAAACCTTTATAAAGTCTACTACTTTCCTGCCGAGTTTGGTCAGAAAGCCGACAGACGTTCGTTCCTGCACGAAATATGCTCAGGTTTCCCAGGGTCACACCCCCAGATGAAACGCAGGCAGCGTTCTTTGCCGGCCCGTCCCCGATCAGGCGGTAATGGTTCGCCGAGCGAAGCTGTCCGCCCAAACGGCACGCTTGCCGCTCAATTCAGACGCCTGTCCACGCGAATGGATCAGATGGAAGGTGAACTGGACCACATCAAGAGCGCATGGGACAGGATGGGAACATCGCGGCAGGGAGTTCGTGAGCAGATCGAAAAGAATGGCGCAGATTTGAGCGTGCAGTTCCAACGGATCGCGATGATGCAGGCAGAAGTTGATCGACTCAAGGCCAACGAGACGGCATTGCAGACCGAGATCGATCAATTGAGAACGAAGAACCGCCAGCAGGAAACTATGTCCAACGAACGACGCCGAAGGTCTAATGCCGTTCGCCCGTCCGCTGCTGAGGATCGAAAGGGTCCGGCGGCAGCAGTCACCGAAGATGCGATTTGCGGTCGCGCCTATCAGCTTTACGAAGCTCGCGGCGGCGAACCCGGCGCAGACTTGGATGACCGGCTTCGTGCGGCGAGAACTGAACTGGGGATGACCTCTGCCGTCGCTACTCGCGTGCTGCTGGTCGATGACGACCGGTCAACGCTCGACGGAGTTGCAGAGTATCTACGAGGATGCGGATTCGACGTTTTGCTTGCGTCCACAGGTCAACAGGCATTGACGCTCGCAATGACTTGCTCTCCCGCCGTCGTGGTGCTCGACCTCGGGCTGCCGGACATCGATGGATGGGAGGTCGCGCGGCAACTAAGGGCATCGTCACAGATGGCCGCAGTGCCAATCATTGCCCTAACCGGCTCGGATCTCCCCCACGAGCGCGTCAGCGCGATGCACGCGGGATGTGATCGGCATTTGGCGAAGCCCTGCGCTCCGGCCGATCTCCTTGACGCTATCAGACGCTCACTCCCCGAGCCGGCTTGAGTCGATTCGCCGCCGGGGGTGTGCGAACATAAACGTCGCCCACGTCGTAACCTTTCCCGCGCAGACGTTTTTCGTTGAAGCTCTTGCCTCAAGGTAAGCCGTCTCGCCACGCGGCTTCAGAAAGACACGAAACAGACACAAACGAAAACGGCGTGGCACTCAACCACGCCGTTTTTCTAAGAATTGGCGCGCCCGGAGGGAGTCGAACCCCCGGCCTACAGGTTCGAAGCCTGTCGCTCTATCCAGCTGAGCTACGGGCGCACTGTAAACCGCTGTGAAACGGTGTGAATCGAACGCATTAGCCTATCGCATTTCGCCTCAAGCTGAGGTAATCTTCTCTCGCTCACCGGTCTCTTTTTCCACGACGAACGCTCTCCACCGCTTCTGATCGGAAGCGGCGTCGGCGGAGCCTTCCGTGACGCGGCCGGTGCGTGGGAGTATCCGTGCTGAAGCGCGCGATCGCCGCCACGCTCATCGGACTGCTGCTGCCCGCCGCGCCGGCCGGGGCGCAATACTTCGGGCGCAACAAGGTCCAGTACGACCGGTTCGAGTTCCGCGTCCTCGAGACGCCGCACTTCGACATTCATTACTACGCCGAGGAGCGCGACGCTGTCGTTGTGGCAGCGCGTATGGCCGAGCGCTGGTACGCGCGCCTGTCGGCCGTGCTCGACCACCGTTTCGATCGCCGGCAGCCGATCGTGCTGTACGCGAGCCACGGACATTTCGCACAGACGACGATCACGGCGGCGTTTCTGGGAGACGGCATCGGCGGCCTGACCGATCATCAGGCCGGACGCATCGTCCTGCCATTCGCGGCGGGCCTCGCTGAAACGGACCATGTGCTCGGCCACGAGCTCGTGCACGCGTTTCAGCGCGACATCCTGAGGCGCCACGGCGGGTCGCTCGCGATGCTGCCGCTGTGGTTCAGCGAGGGGATGGCCGAATACCTGTCGGCGGGCCGCATCGATTCGAACACCGCGATGTGGCTGCGCGACGCGGTGAACGCGGATCGCCTTCCACGCCTCGCGGATCTGAACAATCCACGGTGGTTTCCCTACCGGTACGGCCAGGCGCTGTGGGCGCACCTGACCGAACGCTACGGCGAGTCGATCAGCGCGCGCGCGCTGAAGGTGCGGACCAAGGGCAGCGCGATCGCGCGACTCACCGCGGTGACCGGCGCGAACGCCGAGACGCTGTCGCGCGACTGGCGCCATGCAATGCAGCAGCTGGCCGACACGACCACGCGAGGCGAGATGACGCGCGTCGACAGGGCCATCGTGGCGTCGGGACAGAACGGCGGGCGGCTGAACGTCGGACCGTCACTGAGCCCCGACGGATCGCAGATCGTCTTTCTGTCCGAACGCGACGGCTATTCGGTTGACGTGTTTCTGGCCGACGTTCGCACCGGCGCCATCGTCCGCAAGCTGCTCAGCACGGCGACCGATCCGCATTTCGACAGCATTCAGTTCATCGAATCGGCGGGTGCGTGGGATCGCGCCGGGCGGCGCTTCGCGCTGGCCACGGTTCGCGACGGCACGGCCATGCTGACGGTGTTCGAGCTGCCCTCGGGCACCGTGTCGCGCGAGATTCCGCTGGCGGCCGTCGATGAAATCTTCACGCCGACATGGTCGCCCGACGGATCGCGGATTGCGTTCTCGGGCCTCAAGGGCGGGTTCTCCGATCTCTACATCGTGACGCTCGATACCGGAGCGCTGCGGTCGATCACGGCGGACATGTACGCGGATCTGCAGCCGGCCTGGTCGCCCGACGGCGGACGGATCGCGTTCGTCACCGATCGCTTCTCTTCGTCGCTCGACGCGCTCGCCTTCGGGAACTACCGTCTCGCGAGCGCCGACGTGGAGTCCGGCGCCGTTCGTGAGATGCCCTCCATCGAAGGCGCGAAGAACATCGACCCGCACTGGTCGCCGGGCGGCGAGCACGTGTATTTCGTCGCGGATCACGACGGCGTGAGCAACGTCTATCGCATCCCGACGGCAGGCGGCGACGCGGTGCAGATCACTGACGTGCAGACGGGCGTGAGCGGCATCACGGCGCTGAGCCCCGCGATCTCGGTTGCGTCGAGCGCCGGCACGATCGCCTACTCGGTGTATCGCGCCGGCACGTACGAGATCCGCGCGCTCGCCGGCGCCAGCCTCGCGGAGGCCGCCACCGCTCCCGTGCCCCTCGAAACGCGCCATCTCGTGACCGCCGTCGGGGACACGATCGTGCTTCCCGACTCCGGTCCCGATCGCAAGTTCCTCGAGAAACCATACGCGCGCGGCCTGTCGCTCGTCTCGGTTGGACAGCCGTATCTGAGCGCAGGCGGCGGAGCATTCGGGAGCTTCGTGCGCGCCGGCGTGTCGTTCGGGCTCGGCGACATCCTGGGGGAGCAGGAAGTCGAGACCGCAGTGCAGGTTGGCAAGAACGTGATGGACTTCGCCGTTCAGACCGCGTATCTGAATCGCCGATCGCGCTGGACGTGGGGGGCCATCGCCGGCCAGATTCCATCGGTCACCGGCATCACCCGAACGGCGCGACGCGAGGCCGCGGGCGGCGGCAACGCGACGATCGTCCGGGAGTCGGTGCTGTCGGAACAGATTCACCGCCAGACATCCGCGCTGCTCAGGTACCCGTTCAGCCGCGCGCGGCGAATCGAATTGTCGGCCGGCGTCGACGCGATCGGATTCCGTACGCAGGCGCTGACGAGCGTCTTTTCCGCCGCAACAGGACAACGACTCGAGAACACGCGTGAGCAGCGGCCGGGACTCGCGTCCGCGACGGTCGTGCAGACGGGCGCTTCGCTCGTCCATGACACGTCGGTGCACGGCGCGGCCAGTCCCATTCTCGGTGAGCGCTACCGATTCGGCATCGCGCCGATGTTCGGCGGTCTCACGCTCGCGACGGTCGTGGCCGACTACCGGAAATACGTCATGCCGATCCGGCCGTTCACGCTCGCCATGCGCGTCCAGCACGTAGGCCGGTACGGCCGCGACGCCGACGACCCGCGGCTCCTGCCGTTTGTCTGGCTCGTGCAGGACGTCGTGCGCGGGTACGACGGCCGCCAGCTTCCGGTGCGCGGCTGCAGCACCGCGACCCTCCAGGGCTGCGATCCCATCGATGCGGCGACCACACGCCGCCTGACTGCCGCGAACGTCGAGCTGCGCTTTCCAATCATCGGCGCGCTGCGGCGGACGACGAGCTATGGCGCCGTGCCGCTCGAAGGGCTTGTCTTCTCCGACGCGGGCGCCTTCTGGACCGGCGGTCCGGCGACGACGTCGGCCAAAACGCTCGTGCGCAGCAATGGCGTCGGGGTGCGTCTGAACGTGGGCGGCTTCGTGTTCGAGTTCGACGCCGCGAAGCCGGTCGAACCCGTCGCACGCGGTTGGCGGCTGTCGGTGAACTTCCGGCCCGGGTTCTGAGCACACGCGCGAGCGTATCGCAACGACCGTTCTGTGCTCCGTTGATCGATGGTGGCGAGGCGTGTACCCGTGGCCGCCGCGAAAGCGGTCACACTGACCCACTACCGACGGTTCGAGCGCGACGGCTTCAGCCGAGCGCATGATAAGCGTTTCTCGCTGCCCCATCGCGGCGGCTTTCGGTTGCGCCGGGGTTGCAGATGGTTGCGCGTCGTCGAGTCGATCGACCGCCGCGCGATTCCCGCCGGGCACCAAGTGCCCGTAGATGTCGTGATCGGAACGCGGGCAACGCGGAACTGCACGACCCACGCGTCGTACTCGCTGCGACGGACGAGAATCTTTCCGCCAATCCGATACGACGGCAACGGCCGAAGCCGATTGTGCGGTAATCGCGTAGGGTCCGCACACTCAGCCCGGCATACATCGCCACGCCTTCAGCGGCAGGTACGCGTCAGGTCAGTGCCGCGCCTTCGTCGTCTCCGCGCGCGCGTGTATCGCTCGTCTGATTCACCGCGAGGGCGGACGCCTCGGCGTTGGTCTCGGTCGCGTGTCCTCAGTCTAGCGTAGCTCAGCCAGGCCGGCTCGGCTCGCTCACCACGACGACGGCTCAGTTTTTGCGCCTCCAGACGCAGTGATCAGGATTCAGGCCCTCCTCGTCCTTGTCGCCATCTCTGCTGTTGCATGTGCAGAAAAATCCTCGGTTAGTCCCACGTCCGTTCCCGCCGCCATCTCCCTCTCAATTGACGGCAATGCGAGCTTCAGTCTGAGAGGGGAAACGTCCCAACTCAAAGCGCTCGTTACGCTGTCTGACGGGCGCGTCGAGGATGCCACCGCGACGGTTGGCTGGTCATCGTCCAATGTCAGTGTCGTCACGGTGAGTCCGTTGGGTGTCGTCACAGCCAGAGGCGATGGCCGAGCGACGGTGACAGCGACGTTGAACGCAATCGTCGCCACCAAACCCGTGCTCGTGGACCTGCCGATACCATGACCTCTCAGACGGCATGCGAAGCCATCCAGCAAGGCATCCCGAGCTCTCTCCCTTCTCTGCGCGGGTGTATCATGACGCCTCCGGGAAGGAGGCGTCATGCGACTCGCTGCACTCATGCTGGTTGCGGTGATCGGCCTCGCTGCATGCGATCGGCCGACCTCGCCGTCCGCGGTATCTACGCCCAGGTCAGCGCCACCGCCACAGACAGGTCCGCCACCAACACCCACCGGTTCATCCGCCGTCGCGGGAATTGTGACAGAGCGAACGCCGCTTGGAGATCGTCGGCTCAGCGGAGCCAATGTGAACGCCTGGATTCAAACCGGCACTTTCGGCTACTCCTACATGTGGGCCAACGGGCCAAGGCGGAGTGACATCGAGGGACGGTACGAACTGAGCAACCTGCCCGAAGGCGCTGAGCTTCAGCTGCAGGTCTATAAAGACGGTTACGTGCAGCAATGCGCCGCGGCGCCGATCGTAGTAGGTGGACAGATGCACATGGATTTGCAGTTGGTCGCTCGCGCAAACGTGTCCGCATCCGCCGACACCGTTCCGCCGTCGGCCCCGGGATTTCGCCTGATATCGGGTGTCGTGTACGAGCTCACGAACGATGGGCGGCGGCCTGCGCCTGACGCGTTCGTCGATTACGAACCGACCGATGATTCTCCGGCAGCGATTACGAGGACGGACGCCGCAGGCCGATTCCTGCTATGCGGCATCTCCCAGACGCGCACGGTGACCATCGGCGCGTCGACTGGCTTCAACCGCGTGGCTTATCAACGCGTGCCGCCGGGGGCTGATGCGAACATCGAGATTGAGATCAAATAGAGGATTTCTGATGATCAAGGAGAGGAGTTGGGGCCGACGAGCGCCCACCGTCGGCTCGGATCATCCTCGTGCAAAACTGGTTCGAGGAGCTTGAAGCGCCTCGTGCCGACCAAAGAGCCCCCCACGCTCATCGACGAGGCGTGCGTTCGGGTTTGATACAGCGTCACGGCTCCAATAGAGACCGGCACTCCTCAAACCGTGCCGCCGCCGCACTTCCGTCGGTTGCACTTACTTCTTCGGCTACGTACACCTGCTTGATATCCGAAGGATGTGTTTCGAGCTTCTTGCTTATGGGGAGCCATTGAGCGGCCGGGAACATCGGTAACAAAGTAAACCGGCAACATGGGTAACACTCTGGTTGCCGATGACACGCGAATTCTCCAACGAAGTTCACGACGGTGGTTTCCAACACCACGTGCAGGACATTAGACGGCACTCGCGGGCTGCCGTTCTTCTCCGCCGACGTCTGGCTAGGTCCAGCATTTTCACTGGCCGTAGACAGATTGCCCATCGTCGTTCGTTGCTTGTTCTCAGCACGCCTAGCGGGCTCTTATCGGCCGCCTACACTCGATCCCTTCCGGCATCGCAGCGGATCGGAGGCCGAAGGTCTCGCACCAGCGCCGGATGGCTTCGTCGCAGAGTGTCGTCCTCGTCCTATGAGGAACGGCACCAGCTTTGCCTTGTCGAGAGTGCCATGTCTGAAATCGTGGTCCCACCCACCTACAACGAGCCGACGGTCATGTGGAGAATGCGGCATGCAGATGGTCGCTCCGCGCAAGCCGTGATCGAACCGAGCAACAGCGGGCCGCGCGTCCTGTGGTTCGTGAACGGTCATCCCCTGAACGTTCGCTACTTCGCTGACTGGACGGACGCGCTTGACTGGATGGATCGACTTCGGGCGCAGCAGTGGACCGTTGGCTGGCGCCTGTCAGACGACATTACCGAAGGCCCCTGAGGGTGTCAGGAAAGCCTTGATGCCTGACGCGCCGCTGGCGCGTGCGAAGAGTACGGTCCCCCACAAATACTCGGGCAAAGCCGACGTTGGACAGCCTCGGTGGATCGAATAGGTGCCACAGGCCCCATCCAGCCAGAATTACGCCGAGCGTAAGCGTCACGAACCGGATGGTTTGCTCCCGGCTCCAAGTCATACCCAACGAAAATGACGACTCCGCCTAGAGCAGCTAACGCCGCGACCGCCAACGCCAGTGCGTGTTTCAGCATATGAACCTCCAGATTCGCGATTTGGAAACCCCTATCGGAGTTTTATCGGGGCGGGCAACGGCGCCAGGGCACTCGAGGCAGCGACCGTCAGAATCGAGCTGAGGATCAGCAGGATGGCCACAACTGCGTGTTTCATCGGGGCTCCATCGGACCGAATCCTCACCTTCTGCTGACACACTATGTGACACACTAACGGATGGCCGCAAGCGGAAACCGGCGGACGAACCAGCACAGCGAAGAGTGAGGTTTTGCGAAGCGAAAGCATCACGTGGAAACGGGTGGACGGCGGCCACTCGTTCTCTTAATCTGCGGGTTGGGGGTTCGATTCCCCCCGGCTCACCAGCCTTCGCTCGCCTGTGGCGAGCTTCGGCTGGCAAGCCAGCGACTCATTTCACACGCGAAGGCGGACTTCACAACGCTGCGTGAGCTTCGGTTGTCAAGCCAGACGACTTGTCCGCCATAATTCGAAGCGCAAACAGGCCACTGCCCCTTCGCACCTGGAGCCTTCTTGACGCCCGACATCGAGACCGGCACGTCGACGGTGCATTCCCCGGGTCTCTCCCGCGCGGCCCAGCTCGGAAACACTCATGTCCGCCACAAAGTGCTGGCCATGACGATGGCGCTGGGGGCCATTACCTATCTCGATCGGGTCAGCATCTCGGTGACGCGGCCCTACATCGCACGCGATCTCAATCTCAGTCCGACGCAGATGGGGTACGTGTTCAGCGCGTTTTATGTCGCCTACGCGCTGTTCGAGATTCCCACCGGCTGGTGGGGCGATCGGGTCGGCACGCGACGGGTCCTGACGCGAATCGTGTCCTGGTGGTCCGCGTTCACCGTGCTGACGGGCTTCGCGTTCAGTTATTCATCGCTGGTCGCGATTCGGTTTCTGTTCGGCACTGGTGAAGCCGGCGCGTGGCCGAATGTCGCCCGGACGTTTTCGCGGTGGTTCCCGCGGCAGGAGCGCGGCACGGCGCAGGGCGTGTTTTTCATGGGTGCGCACCTCTCCGGAGGACTGACTCCGATGCTGGTGACGGCACTGCTCGTGTACATGGATTGGCGGGCGTTATTCGTTCTGTTCGGGTCGATCGGGTTCGTCTGGGCGTGGGCGTGGTATCGGTGGTTTCGCGATTCGCCAGCGGAGCAGCCCGGCGTCGGCGCGGCCGAGCGCGAGCTGATCGAGAGCGGGCTCACCGCCGATGGCAGCCACGCGCTCGAAGCCACGCAGTGGAAGCGGCTGCTGGCAAACCGCACGGTGGTCTGTCTGTGCTTGATGTATTTCACACAAGCCTTCGGCGGCACGTTCTATGTGACGTGGCTGCCGACGTATCTCGCGTCGCGCGGTCTCACGGGGATGACGGCCGGAGTGCTCGCGGGGTTACCGCTGATACTGAGCGCCGCCGCGGATCTCATGGGCGGAATTGCGACCGATCGGGCCGCGCGCCGGCTCGGCCTGCGTCTCGGACGCATCACCATCGGAGGCGGCGCGCTGGCCGCCGCGGGTCTTTTCACCATTGCCGGCACGTTCGTCGCATCGCCTGTGGCGGCGGCGGTGCTGATTGCGCTTGGCGGCGCATCATCGAATTTCCTCCTCGGCGCGGCGTGGGGAACGTGCCTGGACATCGGCGGCTGCCGTTCGGGCGCCGTGAGCGCGGCGATGAACACGTCCGGGCAGGTGGGAGCGATCCTCAGTCCGATCCTCGTTGCCGCGGTCGTGCGGAGGTTTTCGAATTGGAGCGCGCCGCTCTATCTCGCCGGTGTGTTGTTCCTGCTGGGTGCGCTCTGCTGGTTGTGGGTCGATCCCACCAAGCCAGTTTCTGAATGAACGACTTCGCGAGCCCGCACCACCGCGTCCGTTTCGGCCTTGCTGTCCGTACCGCGATTACCGAACGTGTTCAACCAGCATCAGATCGTCCACCGCCGAGTCGCGCCAGGCATACAGAATGGTCGGACCTGAGGCTACTCCGCTCGTCGCAGGATGCGCGCGCCTTGAAACGTGAACGACGGAGAGGCCGATGACGCCAACCGCACGGCGGTCAGCGTGAGTGCGTTCACGCCGTCACGCACGACACCGGGCGACACCGTCACATCGCATGGTGGCTGTCGGCCGCCAAGCTCGCACCCGCTCAGCATCACGCCGTTGAGAGCCGTCTCGATATGAGTGGGAGCCGTCGCGGTGAGATCGAAGGCGATCTGATACCCGTAACCGGTCGTGAGCGGCAGGAGCAACGTGGCGCGATCGTCCGCGCGCCGCACGCGACCCGTGGGCGTGCGTTCCGCATCATGCCATCCGCCCCCAAAGTAGGCTTCCGCCTCGAAGTCTGGCCTGAGCACGGAACGCTCTGCGCCGCCCGCGAACAACGGCGGCGGCCGGTGCGCACACATCGTCACGGTTGACTCCATGCCGCCACGCCGGACCCTGGCGCGCGCGTGCGAAGGCGGGCAGTCGAGCGCCATGCGAAACAGCGGGCGGCCGTCGCCGCGCCTCAATTCTGTGACGAGCACGACGGAGCCATCGGCATTCGGAGTGCGGCTCAATTGCCGGGTCGCGCCGGCTCCAAGCATCTCGTAGGTCCTGGCGTTCGGCGTGGCGCACGATGCCGGCAGCTCGTGTTCGATCACCACCGATCCGGTCGCGGGCAACGTCGCGAGCCAGCTTCCCGTCGACAGCACCGGCGCGACATCGGACCATCGGTCGGTCGTGATCTCGACACAAGGCGCGTCGCTTTTGAGCTCGTAGAGTGCCATCTCGGGCTCGACGCGCAGCGGGTCGCCCGGCTGGAACTCGAGCGTCCGCCAGAGCGTTCCGTCCGGCCTGAAGACGCCCAGCGCAAGCCCTCTGTCGACGCTCGCGATCCTCCGTCCGGCAAGCTCGACGCGCGCCCCGCGATCGTCAGCAGACGCGAGTATTCCTCCGTCGACTGGAAGCGACAGCCCTTCGTCCGCTTCGCGCGTTGCCCGCGGCGGCCGTCGAGCGGCCAGCGTGAACACCGCAAACGGATGGACTCGCACGCTGTCGGATATCGGACGATCGATGGCAGAGAGCTCGAACGGCACGGCGCTGTACGCGGCCGCTCCCGCAATCACGGTCCCGCGCGGCAAGCCTCTCACCCACTCAGCGAGTGACGGCCCGACGACCGCCGCTCGCTCGAACGAGAGGCCGTGGGCGCCGAAGAAGGAGGCGGCGCGGCCCAAGGCGAACACTCGGCGACCGATCCGCGCCGACTCGCGCACGGCGCCGTCGCTGAAGACGATCGGCGCGATCCCTCTGTTCGGGCCGCCTTCTCCCGTGAGCATGTAGTAGTGCAGCGCCATGTCGGAGAAGTAGTCTTCGGCGACGATCGCCGCTCGATCGGGCAGGTGTGCATACACGCTCCGGAAGAACCGCCCCTCCTCCACCTGATTGCTGCGATCCACCTCCGAGTAGTTCGCCCGCACGTTCACCACAGGGATCGCGGCAATCACGGCCGCGGCCAGCGCGCCGATGCCTGCGCGGGCAAAGCGCGGCGAATCAAGGTGTTGGCGCACGGCGTCGGCGCCCAACGCGACGAGCGGCCAGAGCAGCACCACGATGGGCGTGATGAATCCCTTCAGGTCGCCGGACAGGTTCACGACCATCACCAGCATGCCGGTCGCGGCGCCAGAGACCAGGAAGGCCGCGGCGTTTCGGGCCCGCACGGCCGCGACCACTCCCGCGGCCAGGAACAACGTGCCAAGGATCCCGAGCTCGCGACCGATGACTGACAGCACCATCGGCAACTGCACGGTCACCACAGCGGCCGGGCCGAAGGCGAATCGCTCGCGAGCAAATCTCTGCGCCGTCACCACGCTCCACAGCTCGGAAAGCGAGCGCGCGCTGCTCTCCAGGTAGGGGGCCCGCTGCGACGTCCGGAGAACGATGAAGCCGTACTGCGACACGCACAGCAACAGGACGACGACGGCGGCGGCGATGACTCGCCATCTCACCACTCGACGATCACGCCACAGGACGAAGAAGATCGGGGCCGGCAGCAGGCCGACGATCGTCAGGTGATTGCCCAGACCCATCCCGAAGGCGGCGACCGCGGCGACCAGACGGACGGTGCCGCCCCTGGCGCTCCACGCGAGCAGAAGCACGATGGTGAGAGCCGCCATGGACGCGGCAAGGCTGTAGACCTCGGCGAACAGGGCATTCCGCCAGAAGCTCGCACCGGTGGCGAGCGCGAGGGCCGCACAGGCAGCAGACCAGCAGCTCGATCCAATCTGTCGCGCCATCGCATACGCGATTCCGCACGCCAGCGCCGCCATGACCGCAGAAAACAGGTTCGCGCGGTACGCGATCGTGCGAATCGGCAACCCGACGAAGAGATGCGACAGGAGCACGTACAGCGGATATCCCGGCGGGTGGGCCGTGCCAAGGACGTACCCGAGGAACTGGAACTTCGGCGCGTCTTCG
>WNGB01023464.1_pt1 | contig 14095 bp, 11 predicted proteins | sample 5400681 | NCBI WGS metagenome assembly WNGB01 (sample SAMN13153367, study PRJNA577476) | soil metagenome | isolation source: 115 cm soil or saprolite under grassland replicate 2 | place: USA:California | collected 2016-06-15 | reverse complement strand
AGGCGATGCGCTTGTAGAAGCGCATCGCCTGCTGCGTGATCGGCCGCAGGCCGCCTTTCTGCGCCGATACGGCGAGGTTCGCCGGGGAGTGCGTGTGCACGGCGGCGGCGATGTCGGGCCGCGCCTTCAGCACCGCCGCATGCAGGTTGTATGCGGCCGGGCTCGCCTTGTGGCCGGAATCCATCGCGAGGTTCCCGTCCAGGTCGTACTTGACGAGATTGGACGCGGTGACCTGCTCCATGAAAACGTTGTCGGCCTTGACGAGAAAATGATCCGGCTCGCCGGGAACGCGCACCGAGATGTGGTTGTAGCTCATGTCGACGAACACGAAGTGCGCGACCAGGCGGTGCGCCGCCGCGAGCTCGCAGCGCAGCCGCCATTCCTCCGCGCTCACGCGCCCGCGGAGCGGGCGCTCGGGCCTTCCGATCTCGACGACGTCGCGTTTCATGTGCGATCCCCCTTCGCTGCCGGCACGCATTATCATCGAGCGCATGACCCGCGCGCGCCAGGCTGTTGCCGGACTTGCTCTCGCAATTCTAGCAGCGGCGCCCCAGGCTTCAGGGCAGGGTTACCCGAATAAACCGGTCCGGATCATCGTGCCGAACGCGGCGAGCGGCCTCGCTGACATCTGCGCGCGCCTGGTCGCGGCGAAGCTGGGCGAGGCGCTCGGCCGGCAGTTTCTCGTCGAGAACCGCCCGGGCGCAGGGGGAACCCTGGGCACGGCGGCCGCGGTCAGGGCGGCGCCGGACGGATACACGCTGCTCGCGGTGTTCGACAGCCATGCCGCCAATCCGCACCTGTTCGGGAATCTCCCCTACGACACGCTCGCCGATCTCGCCCCCATATCGCTCCTCGTGCGCGGGCCGCTGGTGCTCGTCGTGCGTCCGGGCCTGGGCGTCGCGAGCGCGGGGGATTTCGTCAAGCTCGCCAAGTCGAGGCCGGGCGCGATCAATTTCGCGGTCGTGGGGCCCGGGTCCCCCGCGCGCCTCCTGATGGAGCTGCTCAAGATCGAGGCGGGAATCGAGGTCACGATGGTGTCGTACAAGGGGGCGGGGCTCGCTCTCGGCGATCTGGTGGGAGGAGAGGTCGATGCGATGTTCGCGACCGTTCCCAGCGTCAGCTCCCACATGAGGGCGGGGCGCCTGCGCGCCCTCGCGATCACCTCCGCGCGGCGCAGTCCCGTCGCGCCGGGCGTGCCCGCGATGAGCGAAACCTATCCGGGCTTCGTGTCGGAAGCCTGGGTCGGCCTGCTCGCGCCGGCGAAAACGCCGCCCGGGATCGTCGCGCGCCTGAACGCGGAAGTCATAAAGATACTCGACCTGCCGGACGTGAAGGCGCGCTTCGCCGAGCAGGGTCTGGAGACGGCGGGCGGCACGCCCGCGCAGCTCGACCAGTGGATACGCGCGGAGCTCGAGCGCTGGGGCAAGGTGATCCGCGAGCAGAAGATCACCCTCGAGTAAGCGCGGTCGCGGGGCGGTCGCCGTTCAGGCCGATGCTTCGGGCTCGGGCTCCGGCTCCGTCGCGGAGCTGGAGCCCTTGAGCGCGAGGGCGCCGTCGCCGATCATGGATTGCACCACCAGGACCACGGCCCAGAACACGGGATACTCCCAGCCGCCGCCCTTGCTGTCGAACGCCCAGCCGTTGCCCCAGTGCACCGTGGTCGCGCCGAGCAGGAGCGGCACGAACGCGAGCGCGACCCAGCGCGCGTACACGCCCAGCACGAGCATCGCGCCCCCGATCAGCTCCGCGGCGAACACGACGTAGGCGAGCGGGCCCGGGAACCCGACCGAGGCGAAGAACTGCGCCGTGCCGGGCAGGGTGAACACGAAATACTTGAACGAGGCGTGGGCGATGAACATCGCCCCGAGCGACAGGCGCAGCAGCAGCGCCCCCAAGGATGCGGTACGCGGATCGATCATGACGGCCTCCTTTCGCGAGAACATCATCCCCTCTCCCGCTTGCGGGAGAAGGCAGGGTGAGGGCGGCCTGATAAAATCAGGCGCTTCTCCCTGAGGTTCTTCGCGAAAGTCTACTCCAATGGCATATGAAAACATCATAGTCGGGACCCGCGGCCGGGTCGGCATGATCACCCTCAACCGGCCGAAGGCGCTGAACGCGCTCAACGACGCGCTGATGAACGAGCTCGGGCAGGCGCTCGCTGGATTCGACGCCGACGAGGGCATAGGCGCGATCGTCATCGCCGGCGGCGACAAGGCCTTCGCCGCGGGCGCCGACATCGGCGCGATGAAGGACCGGGGCTACCGGGACGTCTATATGGGCGAGTTCGTCACGCGCAACTGGGAGCGGATGAAGTCGGTGAGGAAGCCCGTGATCGCCGCGGTCGCGGGCTACGCGCTCGGCGGCGGCTGCGAGCTCGCGATGATGTGCGACATCGTCATCGCCGCGGAGGGCGCAAGATTCGGCCAGCCCGAGATCAAGCTCGGCATCATCCCCGGGGCGGGCGGCACGCAGCGGCTGCCGCGCGCCGTGGGGAAAGCGAAGGCGATGGACCTCGTGCTCACCGGGCGAATGATGGATGCCGCCGAGGCCGAGCGCGCGGGGCTGGTTTCGCGCGTGGTGCCTGCCGACAAGCTGATCGAGGAGGCGTTTGCCGCAGCGGCGCAGATCGCCGAGTTCTCGCTGCCATCGGTGATGATGGCGAAGGAATCGGTCAACCGCGCCTTCGAGTCGCCGCTCGCCGAAGGGATGCTCTTCGAGCGGCGGCTGTTCCACGCGCTCTTCGCGACCGAGGACCAGAAGGAAGGCATGGCGGCGTTCGTGGAGAAACGCAAGCCCAACTTCAAGCACAAATGAGCGGCCCTCACCCTAACCCTCTCCCGCAAGCGGGAGAGGGAACATTCAGGTGATGCAGCCGCGGGAAATGCGTCGCGAGTGGTTGCTGCTGCTGGTGCTCTCGGGCATCCAGTTCAGCCAGATGGTCGATTTCATGGTGCTGATGCCGCTCGGCACGCAGCTCATGCGAGCGTTCGGCATCACGCCGATGCAGCTCGGATTCTTCGTCTCGATCTACGCCGTGGCCGCGAGTTTGTCGGGCTTTTTCTCCGCGCTCGTCATCGACCGCTTCGACCGCAGGGCCGCGATGCTCGCCCTGTACGCCTTTTTTGCGGCGACGATGGCGGCATGCGCTCTCGCGCCGAGCTACGCGACGCTGCTCGCCGCGCGCACGGCAGCCGGCGCTTTCGGCGGCGTAGTCGCGGCGAATATTTTTACCATCGTCGCGGACGTGGTCCCGGAAGGCCGGCGCGGCCGGGCCTTCGGCGCGGTCATGTCGGCGTTCTCGCTCGCCTCGATCCTGGGCGTTCCGATCAGCCTGTACCTCGCGCTGCACTTCACCTGGCGCGCGCCCTACGTGTTCCTCGCCGCGCTTTGTTCGGCAATCCTGCTCGCGGCCTGGTTCGTGATCCCGCCGGTGCGCGCGCACCTCGCGACAGGCGGGGAGCGCAACGCGCTCGCTCAGCTCAGGGTCGTGTTCGGCGAGGCCAACCATCTGAGGATTTTCGCGTTCTCGGCGCTGCTGGTGTTCTCGGGGTTCCTGGTGTTTCCGTTCATCGCGCCGTACCTGGTGACGAACGTCGGGGTGAGCGAGGCGCAACTGCCCCTGGTGTATCTGGTCGCCGGGATCGCTGCGCTGCTCACCGCGGGCCTGGCCGGCGGGTGGAGCGACAGCGTCGGCAGGCGGGCGGTATTTGCCGTCGCCGCCGTGGCCACGGCCATCGCGGCGATCGCGATGACCAGCCTGCCGCGCTCGCCCCTCCTCGTCGCGGTGCTCGTTTCGATGCTGATGTTCGCGGCGTCCACGGCGCGCATGGTGCCGGCGATGGCGCTGATCACCTCGGGTGCCGAGCCGCGCCTGCGCGGCAGCGTGATGAGCTTCAATGCCTCGATCCAGCAGCTCGCCGCCGGCGCCGCCTCCTTCGTTGCGAGCCTCGTGGTGGGCCGCTCGGACAGCGGTGAGCTCACCGGTTACTGGATCGTCGGGATCTTGTCGGCAGTGGGGACGCTTGCCTGCATCGCGCTCGCGCTCCGCGTGCGCCCGGCGGCGCAGCCTACATGAAATCCCGCGCGCTTTTGCTGCCTCTGGTTTTTGCGAGCGGAGCTCAGGCGGCGATGCTCGCGCAGGGCGACCATCGGTTTTCCATCCCGGTCGGCGGGACCGAGCGCAGCTACATCGTTCACATTCCGCCCGGGGCGCGCGCCGCCCCCGCGGTGATCCTCAGTTTCCACGGCGGCGGCGGCAACGCGAAAATCCACCAGAAGTACGTGCGCACGGATGCGCTCGCCGATCGCGAGGGGTTCATTACCGTCTATCCCTTCGGGACCGGGCGGCTGAAGGATAAGCTCCTGACCTGGAACGCCGGCACCTGCTGCGGATTGGCGGCCCGGCATGACGTCGACGACGTCGGCTTCGTCGCCGCGCTTCTCGACGATCTCGCCGAGCGGACGCCTTACGATCGCACGCGCGTGTACGCGACGGGGCATTCCAACGGCGCAATGATGGCCTATCGGCTGGCGGCTGAATTGCCGGATCGCATCGCGGCGGTTGCGCCGGTCGCCGGGGCGATGGTCGTGCGGTCCTTTGTGGCGCGGCGGCCCGTCCCGATCATGCACATTCACAGCGTCGACGATCCGCGCGCGCTTTACCGGGGCGGGCTCGGCCCGCCGTTTCCGTTCACCAATGCAAGAGTGCAACACCCTTCGGTCGAAGCGACGATCACCCGGTGGGTCGAGTTTTCCGGATGCAACAAAGCGCCGGTACGGGCCGATCGGCGGGAATGGCGCTCGGCCGAGGCGTTGCATGCGGCGGAGCGCTTCGTATTCTCCGGCTGCCGCGACGGCGTCGAGGTGGTGTTGTGGAAGCTGACCGGTCCCGGACACGTGTGGCCGGGCGGCGAGCCCGATCATCTGACGCGATGGCTCGGGGCTTCGACAAAGGTGATCGACGCGAACGAGGAAATGTGGCGTTTTTTCGCGCGCTTCGCCCTCCGGGGGACTCAACCCGTGGCGCCTTGATGCCAGGGGGCCTACAATTCGGCGAAGCGGCGGCCGAGTCGCAAGGCTCGGCCGCCGCCTCAAAGCGCGGGATGGAACGGACGGCAGGCGCGCGAGAGTTCCCAAAAACCAGGTTGATGACGAAGAGACCACAAGTCATCGTCGCCGGCGCGGGGCCGGTCGGGCTGCTGACCGCGCTCGCGCTCGCGAAACAGGACGTCTCGGTGCTCGTTCTCGAGGCCGAGCCGGGCTTGAGCTTCGACCTGCGCGCGGGCACCTACCATCCGCCCTCGCTCGAGATGATGGCCCCTTACGGCATCACCGAGGAGATGCACAAGACGGCGATCAAGGTTCCGCGCTGGCAGATCCGCGACCGCAGGGAGGGCGTCATCGTCGAATGGGACGTCACCGAGATCGGGGACCTCACGCCCTATCCCTACCGGCTGCACCTGGAGCAGCACCGCCTCACGCCGATCATCCTCGCGAAGCTCAGGGCTTTCCCGAACGCGGAGGTGCGCTTTTCGCACAAGGTGACCGACCTCTCGCAGGCCGCCGACAAGCTGACGGTGACCGCGGCGACGCCCGGTGGGACGGAAACGTTCGACGCCGAATGGCTGGTCGGCGCCGACGGCGGCCGCAGCACCGTGCGCAAGTGCACCGACGTGGGGTTCGACGGCTTCACCTGGGACGAGCGCTTCGTCGTCGCGAGCACGCCCTACGACTACGCGCCGCACGGCTATGCCCTGAACGCGTATCTCGCCGATCCGGAAGAATGGGCCGCGCTTTTCAAGATGCCGGACGACGGGCCGCCGGGGATCTGGAGGGTGATCTTCCCCGTCCCGCCCGAGGAGGAGGACGCGGTGACGCTGTCGGAGGAGATGGTCGAGCGGCGCATGCAGAACTTCCTGCCGAGGAAGGAGCGCTACCAGGTCAAGTACAAGAGCATCTACAAGGTGCACCAGCGCGTGGCGAAAGATTTCAGGCTGGGGCGCGTTCTGCTCGCCGGCGACGCGGCGCATCTCAACAATCCCATGGGCGCCTTCGGATTGAACGGGGGCATCCACGACTCGTTCAACCTCACCGAGAAGCTCGGCAAGGTCTGCCGCGGCGAGGCCGACGAGACGCTCCTCGACCTCTACGTTCGCCAGAGGCGCACCGTGAACCTCGAGTATGTCCAGGAGCACTCGATCAGAAACCTCAAGCGGCTCAACGAGAAATCGGAGGAGGGGCGCAGGAAGAACTTCGACGAGCTGCGCGCCCAGGCGGCGAGCCGGGAGGGACGGCGCGAGTTTCTGCTGGTGAGCAGCATGATTGCGAGCATCCAGCGCGCAAACGCGATAACCTAGCGTGTGTTCCAGGGCGCAGGCGCTGCGTTCCCCGCGCCGACCGGACTCGACCAGGCGCCCCGCAGAGGCGCGGCAAGAGGAGGAGAGTCATGGATAAAATCTGGCTCAGGCATTATCCGCCGGGTGTTCCGGCCGAGATCGACTATCGCCAATACCGCTCGATAGGGGATCTGTTCGAAAAGAACGTTGCGCGCTACCGCGATCGCCCCGCCTACTACAACATGGGCAAGACGATCAGCTTCGGTGACCTCGACCGCCTGTCGCGGGATTTCGGCGCGTGGCTGCAGGCGAAGGGCCTCGCGAGGGGCGCGCGCGTCGCGGTGATGATGCCCAATTGCCTGCAGTACCCGGTATGCGTCTTCGGCATCCTGCGGGCCGGATTCGTCGTGGTCAACGTCAATCCGCTCTACACCGCGCGCGAGCTCGAGCACCAGCTCAAGGACTCGGGCGCCGAGGCGATCGTGATCCTGGAGAACTTCGCCCACGTGCTCCAGCAGGTGGTCGCGAGGACCCCGGTGAGGCACGTGGCGGTCGCCGCGCTCGGCGACCTGCTCGGCTTCAAGGGCCCGATCGTCAATTTCGTCGTGCGCAACGTCAAGAAGATGGTTCCGCGGTGGGAGATCCCCGGCGCGCTGCGCTTCAACGCGGTGCTCGGGGAAGGGGCGCGTTTGCAGCTCAAGCCGACCGATGTCGGCCACGAGGACGTCGCGTTCCTGCAATACACCGGCGGCACGACCGGCCTGTCCAAGGGCGCGGTGCTGCTGCACCGGAACATCCTCGCCAACCTCGAGCAGGCCGCGGCGTGGCTGGAGCCGTTCGTGAAAGACGAGCCGCAGGCGATCGTCACCGCGCTGCCGCTCTACCATATCCTGTCGCTGACGGCCAACTGCCTGCTCATGATGAAGGCCGGCGGCTGCAACATCCTCATCACCAATCCGCGCGACATTCCCGCATTCGTGAAAGAGCTGCGCAGGCACAAGTTCACCATGTTTACGGGAGTGAACACGCTGTTCAACGCGCTCATGAATCATCCCGATTTCACCAAGATCGATTTCTCCCACCTCAAGGTCGCCCTGGGGGGCGGAATGGCGGTGCAGAAGGCGGTGGCCGACCGCTGGAAAAAAATGACCGGCTGCACGCTGGTCGAGGCCTACGGAATCCGCTCGACCTCGAGGATTACAACGGCTCGATCGGCCTGCCGATCTCGTCCACGGAAGTGATGCTGCGCGCGGACGACGGAAAGGAAGCGCCGCTCGGCTCGCCCGGGGAGATCCGCGTGCGCGGCCCGCAGGTGATGAAGGGCTACTGGAGGAGCCCCGGCGAGACCGCCAAGGTGCTCGGCGCCGACGGCTTTCTCGCCACGGGCGACATCGGCGTGATGGACGAGAAAGGCTACGTGAGGATCGTCGATCGCAAGAAGGACATGCTGCTCGTGTCCGGGTTCAACGTGTACCCGAACGAGATCGAGTCGGTGGTGATGATGCACCCGGGCGTGCTCGAGTGCGCGGTCATCGGCGTTCCCGACTCGCATTCGGGCGAGGTGCCGAAGCTCTTCGTGGTGAAGAAAGACCCCGCGCTCTCCGAGGCCGACATCCGCAGGCACTGCGAGGCCAATCTCACCGGCTACAAGCGGCCCAGGCACATCGAGTTCAGGAAGGAATTGCCCAAGACGAACGTGGGCAAGATCCTCCGCCGCGCCTTGCGCGAAGAAGCCAAGGCCTAGCCCGGCTCAGCGGGCTCCGGGGTCCGTCCGGCGCGGGGCGAGCAGCCTCTCGATCGACCTGATCAGCTGGTCGCGCTCGACCGGCTTGGTGAAGAAATCGGCCACGCCGAGCTTGCGCGCCCGCGCGTAGGTCTCGTCGTCGGTGCGTCCCGTCAGCACGATCACCGGAATGGGCCTGGTCGCCGGATCGGTGCGCAGCGCCTTGAGCAGCTCGAATCCGTCGAGGTAGGGGACGAAAATGTCCAGGACGATGAGATCGGGGACCTCGCCGATGATGGCGCGCAGGCCGAGCGCCGCGTCCTCCGCCGTTACGACCTCGTGCCCTGCGCCCGCGAGGTGCACGCGCACCAGCTCGAGGAAGCTGAGGTCGCCCTCGATCACCAGAATCTTGGCCAATTTTCCCCCGAGAGTGCCGGGCCGCGAACGCAAGCGCCGACGCCCACCCCATATTTCCCCAGAATGATACTCGCGCCGCCGCCGTCTAGCGTGACGGCGCGTGCTCGACCACCTGGTGCTCGATGGCGCCGAAAATCGTCTGGCCGGCGGGATCCGGCATTTCGATTCTCACCCCGCTCGCGCCGGAGAGGCGCGAGCGCTATCGCGCGTGGGTGGGAGCAAGTTCCGGATGCATGGCGAGCACCCGCTTGCGCAGCTCGAGCAGATACGGGTCGCGCACGCCGTGCTCGATGAGGCCGCGCACCGTCTCGATCAGATACTCGGCCGGCGTGCCGAGCTGGCCGCGCGTGCTCACCAGGGTCTTGATGACGGTTTCGAGCGGCAGCTTTCCGGCGTAGTTCGCGTGCTCGCGGTTGACGAAAAAGGCGATGGCCTGCAGCGGTTCCTCGCCCGAATCGACCTTCGCCCAGCGAGGGCGATAGGCGCCGAGCACCATCTCGCGCCGCCACAGAAGCCGCAGCTCGTCCTCGGCGTGGTGAGCGGCGATACGGTAAGCCACGCCGCGGCAGCTGCCGCCCGCGTCGAGTCCCAGCACGAGCCCGGGCCTTTGCAGCGAGCCGCGGTTGACGTGCGACCACAGGCAGAAGCTGCGGTGAAAGCCGTGCAGCCGCGCGACGCGCCGCTCCTGGTAATGGACGAGCGGGTTCCAGACGAGCGAGCCGTAGCCGAACAGCCATACGTCCGCGCCCGGCTCGTGCCGGTCGAGAATTTCGCGGAGCGAGGCCTCCTGCTCCGCGTCGGTGAGCACCCGCACCTCCGGATTGACCCTGCGGAACGTCGCCCGCAGCAGGTCGTTCTCGAGATCGGCGCGGGTGAGGAACATGCTACGCGGCCCTCGCCGAGGGGCGCGCCGCCCGGAACGCGGCGAGCAGCCCGGCTTCTTTCTTCTTCGCCTCCTCCAGATGGCGGCGCTTGACGTGGCCGAAGCCGCGGATGTGCTCGGGCACGCTCGCGATCTCCGCCGCGAGTTTTTGGTTCCCGCCGTCCAGGCGCTCGAGCAGCTCGGCGACGGTCGCCTCGTACTCGCCGATCAGCCGCCGCTCGGTCCTGCGCTCCTGCGTCATCCCGAAGATATCGAACGGCGTCCCGCGCAGGCGCTTGAATTTCGCGAGGACCCGGAACGCCGCCATCATCCAGGGACCGAACTCGGACTTCCTCGCCTCCCCGGTGCGCGGATCGGGCTTGTTGAAGATCGGCGGCGCAAGGTGGAATTTCAGCTTGTAGCCGCCCTCGAACATGCCTTCGATCTTTCGCGCAAACCCGGGATCGGAGTGGAGCCGCGCCACTTCGTATTCGTCCTTGTAGGCCATCAGCTTGAAGTAATAGCGGGCGACGGCCTCGGTGAGCGCGGTGCCGCCCGCCTTTTGCGCTTCCACTTCACGGACGCGCTCGACCAGCTTGCGATAGCGATTCGCGTAGACCGCGTCCTGATAAGCGGTGAGGAACTCGACCCGGCGCGCGATCAGCTCGTCGAGATTTCGCGACAAGGCCTGCGAGATGGATATGACCTCGGCCGGGGTCGCGAGCCGCTCGACGCGCGCAAGATCGATCGCGGCGCGCCGTCCCCACAGGAAAGCCTTCCCGTTGAATTCGACGGCGACGCCGTTCAGCTCGATCGCGCGGAGGAGCGACCTTTCAGCGAGCGGGACCCAGCCCTTCTGGAAGGCGTAGCCGAGCATGAACATGTTGGTGGCGATGGCGTCGCCCAGGAGCGCGGTGGCGAGCTTTCCGGCCGGCAGGAACTCGACGTTTTTCGCGCCCGCTGCATCGACGATGTCCGCCTGCAGCTGGGTTCCGGGAAGCTGCCAGTCGGGGTTCCTCACGAAATCGGCGGTCGGCGATACCGTCGCGTTGACCAGCACCTTGGTGCTCTTGTCGTTCATCTTCGAGAGCGCCTCGGCGCCCGAGGCGACGACGAGGTCGCAGCCGAGCACGAGGTCGGCGGCTCCCGTGCCGACCCGCACCGAATGAAGCTCCCCGGGCGAGCGCGCGATCCTCACGTGCGACATCACCGGCCCGAACTTCTGCGCGAGGCCGCTCATGTCGAGCACGGTGACGCCCCTGCCCTCCAGGTGCGCCGCCACCGCCATGATCTGGCCGATGGTGATCACGCCCATGCCGCCGATTCCCGTGACGAGGACGCCGAACGGGTGATCGAGAGCGTTCTGCCCCGGTTGCGGCAGGGGCGCAAATTCCGCTTCGCCTTCCGGCGATGCCGCTCTGCCCTTCTTCAGCTTGCCGCCTTCGACCGTGACGAAGCTCGGGCAGAATCCCTTGAGGCAGGAGTAGTCCTTGTTGCACGAGGACTGGTTGATGGTGCGCTTGCGGCCGAACTCGGTCTCGAGCGGCTCGACCGAGAGGCAGTTCGACTGGACGCTGCAGTCGCCGCAACCCTCGCAGACGAGCTCGTTGATCACCACGCGCTTGGGCGGATCCGGAAACTCGTCGCGTTTCCTGCGGCGCCGCTTCTCGGTCGCGCAGGTCTGCACGTAGATGATCGCCGACACGCCTTTCGCTTCGCGCAGCTCGCGCTGCACCGCGTCGAGCTCCTCGCGCGGGCGGATCGTCACGCCCGGCGCCCAGTCGAGTCCGGCGGGCAAGGGCTCCTTCTCGTCCAGCACCGCCACGATCGGCTTCACGCCCTCGGCGGCGATCTGGCGCGAGACCATCGCCGGGTCGAGCGGACCGTCGACGTGCTGGCCGCCGGTCATCGCCACCGCGTCGTTGTAGAGGATCTTGTAGGTCATGCTGACGCCGGCGGCCACCGCGGCGCGGATGGCAAGCAATCCCGAATGGAAATAAGTCCCGTCGCCGATATTGGCGAACACGTGCGGGCAATCGGTGAAGTGCGCCTGTCCGATCCAGGGAGCGCCCTCGCCGCCCATGTGCGTGAAGGTCGCCGTGTTGCGGTCCATCCACAGCGCCATGAAATGGCAGCCGATTCCGGCCATCGCGCGGCTGCCTTCGGGCACTTGCGTCGAGGTGTTGTGCGGGCAGCCGGAGCAGAAATAAGGCAGGCGGCCCGACACGACGCGCGGCTTCGCGAGCGCCTTTTCCTTGAATTCGAGATACGCGACCCGCTCGCGGTAGCGATCGCCCATCGTGCGGTCGAGCCCGAGCTTCGCGAAGCGGTTGGCGAGCGCCTTGGCGATCAGAGCCGCGGAGAGCTCGTAATGAGCCGGCAGAAGCCAGTTCCCCGCGGGCTGTCCTTCGGCGATCGACCATTCGCCGTTGTCGTCGAATTTGCCGACCACGCGCGGGGGACGCATCCCCTCGCGCCAGTTGTAGAGCTCTTCCTTGATCTGGTACTCGATGACCTGGCGCTTTTCCTCCACGACGAGGATCTCTTCGAGCCCCTCGGCGAAGCGGCGCGCGCCCAGCGGCTCGAGCGGCCAGGACATCGCCACCTTGTAAAGGCGGATGCCGGCGTCCGCGGCGACGCGCTCGTCGATGCCGAGGTCGGCGAGCGCCTGCAGCGTATCGCCGAAGGACTTTCCGGTGGTCACGATGCCGAGACGGGCCCGCGGGCTGTCCCATACGATGCGGTCGAGCCGGTTCGCGCGGCAGTAAGCGAGCGCCGCGTAGACCTTGTAGTCGAGCAGCCGCGCCTCCTGCTCGAGAAATCCATCGGGCCAGCGGATATTGAGGCCGCCCGGCGGCATGGCGAAGTCCGGGGGCGTCACGATGCTCACGCGCTGCGGGTCGATCTCGACCACGGCGCCCGATTCGATCACGTCGGTGACGCATTTGAATGCGACCCAGCAGCCGGAGAAACGCGACATCGCGAAGCCGTGCAGGCCGAGGTCGAGATATTCCTGGACGCTCGAGGCATTGAGCACCGGGATGCAGCAGGCTTTGAAGACGTGCTCGCTCTGGTGCGCGAGCGTCGAGGATTTCGCCGCGTGATCGTCCCCGGCGAGAACGAGGACTCCGCCGTGTTTGGACGTGCCCGCGGAATTGGCGTGCTTGAAGACGTCGCCGCAGCGGTCCACGCCCGGTCCCTTGCCGTACCACATGGCGAACACGCCGTCGTACCTCGCGTCCGGAAACAGGTTCACCTGCTGCGTGCCCCAGATCGAGGTAGCGGCGAGGTCTTCGTTGACCCCGGGCTGGAACTTGATGTGATTTGCGTCGAGGAATTTCCTGGCGCGCCACAAGGCCTGGTCAAACCCGCCGATCGGCGAGCCGCGGTAGCCGGAGATGAAGCCGCCGGTGTTGAGGCCGGCGGCGAGATCGCGCGTGCGCTGCAGCATCGGCAGGCGCACGAGCGCCTGAGTGCCGGTCATGAAGGCGCGGCCGCGATCGAGAGTGTATTTATCGTCGAGCGTGACCTCGTGGAGCCGGGCAGGGGCGTTCATGTGGCCTCATTCTACCCGCCTCGGCTCGAGCGGACGGAGCTCCGCCGCGTCACCCCGCAAGCCGGCGCCTGAGCGCGCCGCGCCGACCCGCGGAGCGAAGACAAGGCCCTGCCCGGCGGGGATGTTCAGGGCGATTTCACCGGCAAATCCGGATCTGCGCCGGCGCGAAAGCGAAATGCGTGCCAGCGAGCATTGACAGTCCTTTGAAAACCACGCACAATCAGCGGTTTCGTTCGGAGGGGTGCCCGAGCGGTTAAAGGGGGCAGACTGTAAATCTGTTGGCCTTGCGCCTACGTTGGTTCGAATCCAACCTCCTCCACCAGGTCATCGGTCGCCTCGAAGGGTTTTGCGAAGGGTTCAGTCGCGAAGTGTCGCACGGCGCGGGTGTAGCTCAATGGTAGAGCAGAAGCCTTCCAAGCTTACGACGAGGGTTCGATTCCCTTCACCCGCTCCAGTGATTTCTGCGGCGCGAGTTTATCGAAACGCACCTCGCCGTTGTAGCTCAGTGGTAATGGCGAAGAGCAAATTTGAGCGGACCAAGCCGCACGTGAACGTGGGGACGATCGGGCACGTGGACCATGGGAAGACGACGCTGACGGCGGCGATGACGCACGTGCTGGCGAAGAAGTACGGCGGGGAGGCGAAGAACTACGACCAGATCGACGCGGCGCCGGAGGAAAAAGCGCGCGGGATCACGATCAACACCGCGCACGTGGAGTACGTGACGGCGAAGCGCCACTACCGGCGCAGATGGACGGGGCGATTCTGGTGGTCAGTGCCGCTGACGGGCCGATGCCGCAGACGCGCGAGCACATCCTGCTGGCGCGGCAAGTGGGGGTGCCCTACATCGTGGTGTACCTGAACAAGGCCGACACGGTCGATGACAAGGAGCTGCTGGAGCTGGTGGAGGTGGAGGTGAGGGAGCTGTTGTCGAAGTACGAGTTTCCCGGGGACAAGACCCCGATCATCATCGGCAGCGCGCTCAAGGCGCTGGAGGGGGAGGATTCGGAGCTGGGGGTGAAGTCGATCTTCAAGCTGGCGGAAGCCCTGGACAGCTACATCCCGATGCCCAAGCGCGCGGTGGACGGGCCGTTTCTGATGCCGGTGGAGGACGTGTTCTCGATCTCCGGGCGCGGCACGGTGGTGACCGGCCGGGTGGAGCGCGGGATCGTGAAGGTGGGCGAGGAGCTGGAGATCGTGGG
>WNGB01029533.1_pt1 | contig 14101 bp, 10 predicted proteins | sample 5400681 | NCBI WGS metagenome assembly WNGB01 (sample SAMN13153367, study PRJNA577476) | soil metagenome | isolation source: 115 cm soil or saprolite under grassland replicate 2 | place: USA:California | collected 2016-06-15 | reverse complement strand
TACAAGGACCGGTCTATTCCCTCTCCTTCGACTCATATGGTGGTACTCTTTATGGGGGCAATGAAAATGGGGCTATTTATTCCTGGATCTTGGGAATAGAAAACCCGACGCGAACAGATCTTTCTTTAGCTATTAATCAAACTCGGGCATCTACACTGGCAATATGTCCTTATGGAGGTTGTTGGGCGAGCGTAAGAAGTGACAATAAAGTATCATATTGGTCCTGGGATGGAAATGACTACAAACCAGTTACGCTAGAAGGGGAGCAAAAAGAAACTGTTACATCCTTAGCTATTAGTCCCGATGGGCATTGGCTGGCAAGCGGAAGCGCCGATTCGACCATTAATGTATGGGATCTCACGGATATAAGCAAACTTTCTTCTGACCAACCGACCGTGCTTTCCCAAAGCAATGATGCAGGTGTAAACGCGCTAACATTTAGTTGGGATAGCCATTGGTTGGCTAGCGCGGGCGACGATGGGAGTCTGTTAGTTTGGGATGTTTCTGGCGAAAATATTCAGAACCAACCCTACCGCAATTTTGTCGGAGAAGCAGGATCAGTCAATGCATTAGCTTTCAGCCCTGGCGGTAGATGGTTGGCTAGTGGCGGCAGTTATCCAGACATCAAGTTATGGGATATGGTTCGTCAAGCTTCTGACCCGATTATCTTGAAAGCTAGTGAAGGATCCATTTTTTCTCTGGCATTCAGCCATGACGGCCACTGGTTAATCAGCGGAGGCAATAATAACGAGATTCGAGTCTGGGGACCTGATCTAAATCAATTAATAGACCAAGCTTGTCGTACCATTGGACGGAATCTTGAATGGTTGGAATGGAAATCTTATTTCACCGGCGAGGATTATCATATAACTTGTTCTGGGAATCCATTCCCTACCAGCGTGGCAGACCATTACTTGGCTTCCGGTGATAAATATGCCCGCTTAGGAGATATTACGAATGCCGTTGCTAAATACAACGAGGCATTGGAGCAATGCCCGGAGTTGCGTTGCCCTGGCTTCAAGAAGAATTTCGTTCCCGACCCAACAGCCAGAGCTAATAAACAAGCAGCACAAGCACTGTTAGTTGAAGGAGATAAGCTGGCCCAGGAGGGAGATGTTGACGGCGCAATCATCAAATATCAACAGGCTTTAGACTTCGATCCAACCGTTATTCCAGATAATATGACGCCTGAAGCTCGTGCGAACAAAAGTGCGTTCGGGAAAGTTCTCGATGAGATAATCCAACGTAACAGCGACAGGCGATACGAAGAGGCTGTCTTGAAGTTCTTAGATACCCAACCAGCTTATCCTGGTATCGTCGAAAGCATAGATGACCCATCTCTATTAAATATTTTGTGCTGGTGGGGCAGTATTCTTGGACATCCATCAGAAGTGAAGGATGCATGTGAAAAAGCCGTGGGAATTGATCCGCAGTATGGAGCTAGTATCGATAGTCGAGGCTTAAACCATGCCTTATTAGGTGAATACGATCTCGCAGTCTCTGATTTTGAGACTGCTATCGATTGGATGAAAGAGAATGGATATGATGAGTCTTACATAACTAAACGAGAGGCTTGGATCAAGGCTCTCAAGGCAGGCCAAAATCCGTTCGACAGTGCAACACTTGAATATCTTAAAAACGAATAGATTGCTTCTGAAAGGTTAGGCTTTAATAAAAGTAGGTCACGCTTCCCCCTTACGGGGACTTCGCAAGCCAACATCCTCACAGGATTCTCCAAGAATCCCGCTAGCGCTTGCATAAATTGTGCACCCTCCGCTCCATCGCTGACGCGGTGATCTATTGAAATCGTCGCCTTCATTCTCCAACCCACTTTCAATTCGCCACTTTCTACCACCGGCACTTCGCGTGCGGAGCCAATTGCCAGAATCCCAGCCTCGGGCGGATTGATGATAGCGCTGAATTCTTCTACGTCGTACATGCCTAAATTAGATGTGGAAAATGTGGATCCATCGATATCCGTAGGCTTGACCTTGCCTTCGCGGGCGCGGCCTGCCATTGTCTTGATTTCACCGGAAATTTGACGCAGGGGCTTCTGGTCCGCATCCTGGACAACTACGGTGAGCAATCCACCTTCGACGGTCACTGCCACCCCAACATTGACATGTCCGTAATGGACGACGTTTGTGCCATTCAAGGATGCGTTCAAGTTAGGGAACTGCCTTAATGTAAGTGCTGTGGCCTTGACGATAAAGTCGTTCACGGAAATTTTTTCATTATCCGGCAGATACTCATTGACCTGCTTACGCATTTGCATAACCCCGTCCATTTTGTATTCATGAGTTACATAGAAATGCGGGACGCTGGTCTTGGATTCGCTCATGCGACGCGCAATAGCCTGGCGGAGCTTTGTAGGCTGAATTACTTCATCTTCATGGGGAACAGGAACAAATGAAGGCAGCGGCATAACAGCAGGAGCCTTTGTCGGTGCGGCTGCGCCTGGCTGTCTGCCTGCTATACCACTTGCAAGCGCGGTTTCGATATCTTTACGTACAATGCGTCCACCTGGACCCGTACCTTGGACTTTCGACAAGTCCACTTTTTGATCACGGGCGATCTTCTTTGCAAGCGGCGAAGCTTTGATGGGGCCTTCTTGAACCGGCGCGGCGGCTTGAGCAACAGGAGCAGGTGTTGGGGCAGGTTGAGGCGCTGGCTTTTCCTCCGCTTTTGGCTCGGCTTTCTGCTCTTCTGCCTTCTTCGGCTCTACCTTCTGTTCTCCACCTTTTGGCTCTTCTGTCTTCTGTTCTACTTTTGGCTCAGTAACTTTCTTCGGCTCCTCAATCTTTTCATCTGCAGAGCCGACGATCGCAATCGGGTCACCAATCGGTACAACACTTCCTGCTTCTACCAGCAATTTACGGACAACGCCGCTCGCTGATGATTCAACTTCAACCGTAGCCTTATCGGTTTCAATCTCGGCCAGCACATCGCCTTTGTTAACGTTCTCGCCCTCGTTCTTCACCCAGCGGATGAGTGTGCCCTCAGCCATGTCAAAGCCCAGTTTGGGCATGGTAATTGTTTCGGCCATTATTTCAAGACCTCCTTTACCGCATCAACAATATCGTGCACTTGTGGAAGTGCGGCCTGTTCGAGCGTGCGGTTGTAAGGGAGCGGCACTTCTTTTTGTGCAACGCGGATAATCGGCGCGTCGACATAATCAAATGCTTCTTCGTAGATGCGGCTGGTGATTTCACTGCCAACACCATAGGACTTCCAGCCTTCCTCTACCACAACGGCGCGGTTGGTTTTTTTGAACGACTCGAGCACAGGCCCCATATCGAGCGGACGTAATGTGCGCAGGTCAACAATCTCCACTTCGATGCCTTCCTTTGCGAGTTCATCCGCCGCTTTCATCGAAAGTTCAAGTCCTTTGCAGTATGTAACGATGGTGACATCATCCCCGGCACGCTGGACTTTTGATTGACCAATTGGGATCAGATACTCCTCATCAGGGACATCGCCTCTTACTTGATACATTGTCGCGTGCTCGATGAACAGGATTGGATCATTCGACCGAATGGCTGATTTGAGCAATCCTTTGGCATCTTCCGGCGTCCCAGGGCTGACGACCTTGAGTCCCGGGAAGTGTGCAAAGATCGCGTCCGGAGTTTGCGAGTGAGTCGCGCCCAATTGACGTCCGCCTCCTCCTACGGCGCGGATCACCATTGGGACGGTGAATTGTCCGCCAAACATGTAATGCAGTTTTGGAGCTTGGTTGACGATGTGATCCATCGCAGAGAATGCGAAGTTGATCGTCATCAATTCGGCGACCGGACGCTGGCCCACCATTGCTGCACCAATCGCTGCGCCGATAATGACAGCTTCTGCAATTGGTGTATCTTTCACCCGCTTAGGTCCATATTTATCATAAAAGCCTTTGGTTACTGCATACGTGCCACCCCACACACCGACCTCTTCACCAAGAATAAAGACTGCTGGGTCGCGATCCATTTCTTCCATAAGTGCTTGCGAAATTGCTTCGCGCATTGTAATTTTTGCCATGTCTATTCCTTGTGTATTAGTAAAAACGTACACAAGTAAACCAGTAGACAAGTACACAAGATATTGTTTACGTGTGTACCTGTCTACCTGTCTACTTGTCTACTGGTTCCGCATAAACACCCTCAAATAAAGCTTCCATAGAAGGTTCAGGAGAAGTCTCCGCAAACTCCACTGCTTTATTCACTTCTTCATCCACTTTTGCTTCGATCTCATCGAGCATTTTTGCTGTGACTGTCTTTTTTTCAATCAAATACTTGCGGAAAATACCGATGGGGTCGGTCTCCTGCCACTTCTTCACTTCTTCCTGCTTACGATAGCGTTCAGGGTCGCCCATCGAGTGACCGCGATAGCGATAAGTGATTGCTTCGAGTAAGTAAGGCTGGCTGTTGGTACGGACGTATTCAATTGCTTCCTTTGTCGCTTCATAAATCTTCATGACGTCCATACCATCTACGCGGCTATTCTTCATGTTATAGCCTTCCGCTTTTTGCCGAATTTCAGGAACAGCAGAGGCGCGCTCTACCGATGTACCCATACCATAGATATTATTCTCACAGACCCAAAGCACGCGCAACCCCCAAGCCTTTACCAGGTTCAAAGCCTCATGAAAATAACCGATGTTCGTCGCACCATCGCCGAACATACAGATGGTGACATTATCGTTGCCTGCATATTGGTCGCCCAAGGCCAGTCCAGCGGCAATAGGTAAATGGCTACCAACGATGGCATGTCCGCCCCACATATTCTTGGAAGTATCTGCCATGTGCATCGAGCCACCCTTACCCTTGGAAGTTCCTGTTTCTTTTCCAAGCAATTCAGCCACAACCTCATTAGCAGAAATCCCACAATTCAATGCAACCCCATGATCACGATACGCCGTGATGACACGATCACGTGACTCGCGCGCGGCAATCACACCGGTGCTCACTGCTTCTTGCCCAATGTACAAGTGCATAAAACCACCAATTTTGCCCGCTTGGTACAGCTCCGCACCACGTTCCTCCACGCGACGAATGAGTACCATCTGATGATACAAATCAAGTTGTTGTTCTTTCTTCATTCTCTCTCCAGTGAGTATATCTTGACCTGAGTCATTGCATAAAGTTTATTTAATAATCGCAACAAACAACACCAGAATTTCCTTGGCGTTGTGCTTATAAAATCAAGCACGGCATTATATCAGAGAATTTTATTCCAATTTTCTCTCAAATTCACTCTGTTTTGTAAGCCGAATGTAATTTCGTGCCATACGTTGGCAATCCGACCTACGGTAAAATAGACTTATGAATTGGCTGATAGGTGGACGAACAGGGGAGGCCAAGCGCCTCATTTCACAACTTGCTGACGTCAAAAAGCGCGACCGCTCTGCACAGGAATTGATTCGACTTAATGCCGAGGCTGTTCCTGCACTGATAGAAGCGCTTCAAACCAAGGATGCAAAACTGCTCTCCTTATATCGGCAGGTTCTCGTCCAAATTGGCGCTCCCGCCATCCCCATTTTGAGAAAGGCACTTACCAGCGCGCACCCAATTATCCGCGGACGGATCGTAGAGGTCCTTGCACAGACAAAATCTGACTCTGCTACACCTGCTTTGCTAGATGCGTCACGAAGCGAGTTTTATACTGTCCGTGCAAAAGCTGTCACTGCGCTTGGAATCATCGGTAATCCAGAGGTGATCGATTGGATATTGCCTGCGCTTAGAGACTCGCATGAGGAAGTTCGATCAGCAGCGGTTCTTGCCCTAGGAAAATTCCGTTTACCATTCACATTTGATAAAATCGCAAATGTTTTGCTTGATGACCCTATTATTGAAGTCCGTCAGGCCGCGGCGAGGGCATTGGGAGATACAAAACACCCCACTGCCGCATTCTTCCTCATGGAAGCCTTACAGGACTCCTTTTGGTGGTATGAACGCGAAGACGCTGCGCATGATTTATTGCAGGCCATTGAAAATATTGGCAGTCCAGCCGTTGATGCATTGATTGAGGCCCTGGGGAATAGAGAAGGAACAGTCCGAAAATTTGCTGCAGAAATCCTTGGGAAAATCGGTGACCCACGTGCAATTGAGGAATTGGGCATGACCTTATATGATCTGCACCACGAAGTAGGAGGCGCGGCAGCGGAGTCACTGGCAAAATTTGGCCCACTAGCTATACAGCCTCTGCGTGATGCCTTGGTCCATCCCGAAGGAGCCGTTCGCGAAATCGCGGTGATGGCATTGGGTAGCATACAAAATCCACGGGTTGCGCCACTTATCATTGATATGTTGAAAGACCCAAATCGAATGGTACAGAAACAGGCCATTCAAGTACTGGGCCAAATAGATGACCCGCGCGCCATATCTGCTTTGCAGATTATGGCCGACGATCGGAGTGACCGGGAACTTTCCATACTTGCAAAACAGGTGATGGAAAAAATGAATAGAAGCACTTCGTCCTGAGCGGAGCGAGCGACAGCGAGTGAAGTCGAAGGACAGACTTCAAGTAAAGTTTGAGTTGCCAGGTTACTCGCGCTTCGACTACGTTGCAAAGAACACACCTCCGCTCACTTGTGCCGGCACCAGGTGCCCTGTCTTGGCTCGGACGGGACAGGGCAGGCAGCGCGAGCTTAATTTTAGGAGTAATCGTGAATCGCATTCATACTTTACTGGCTGTGCAATCTCTTGTCGCAATATTGGTTTCCCTCAATCGGCTTGGTACATGGACACTAGGCTACGTCTTGCCGAACGAGTTTCTCCGCTGGGTGGATTTCAACAACATGCTCGTCCTGCCGCTGATCAGTATTGTCGCTTCCTATCTGCTCAAAAAAACTATTGAATATCCCTCACCACAACGCGAAAGCAAAGTGCATATTGCCTGGAACTTGGTTTTCATTATTGGCCTTTATCTGATCGCCGCGAGCTATGGCGACCACGAAGTGACCAATTATTTACATCAGCGATTCTGCGCAGCAGATAATACAAGTGATCTATGTCGTATTATCATTTTCAATGACGATGAGTTCAGCCATTGGATATTTTTTACAGGCTTTGTGATGACGAATGCATCTTTGCTGTTTTTGCAAAATGTTTTTCCCTATCGAGCAGCATTGACTCGAACCGATTTCAGCTTACTTATTCTTAATTCACTTTTCCTCGGCGCTGGAATTCTCGCAAATCTTGGCTTTGAAGAAATTGGTCTTGACCTTTACGTTGTCGCTATTCTTGCCTTGCTTTCAGCTTACCTTCTCTGGAAGCGTGGAAGACAGCCACTATTCATTTATTACACTTCTGCATATTGGTTAGGGTTGATTGCCAGTCTGATCGCCCAGAGTATGAGATAGTCACTTCATTAAACCTGGGATAAACAGGGATACAACTATGCTGAGTTACGCCTGCATGATGACCTTAATCGCTTTTGGTTTCCCTTTGCTTCCATTTGCCAGCGCGATGGCTTGCTTATAATCCCTAAAAGAGAAGCGGTGGGTGATGAAGCCGTCCGTTTCCACTTTTGTCATTGGCTGAATATGCGCCCCAACCATGACAACTTTGCCTCTGGCTTTGACCCAGCGCATGCAATCATTAAGGGTATTTGAATTTCCAACACAATCATAGATAATATCAAAACCGCCAACGACAATACCTTTATTCAACGGCGCTGAGAAAAATTTTCCGCCCGAAGCTTTTGCCATGCCCTGATAACCATCTTTGGAAGTCAGGATATTTTTCGCACCTATTTTTTCCGCCATCTGTGATTGGAAGTCGTAACGTGAGAGGACAGTTGCTTCGCAATCAGGTTGTGCGGCTTTTGCCGCCATCAAAACGGATAAACCAATAATCCCCGCGCCAATCACTAAAACCTTGGCACCTTGCTCTGGTGGATGCCGCAATACTGCATGTGTTCCAATTCCGAACGGCTCTACTAGCACCGCCTGGTCCAACATCAATTCGGGCAGACATAAATGAATCCCAGTCTCGTGTGTAACGTAACCATCGCCAAATCCCCCACCATAACCTAAATAAGGGTAATCCGATTTATTCAAGCAAAAATTCGTCTCGCCTTGTGCACACATTTCACAGAGCGTTTCAAGTTCGAGATTCAGACAGTTTGCGCCATAGAAATGTTTGTCCATGATTACGCGGTCACCGACGCGGAAACGAGACACGGCTGGGCCAACCTCTGTGATAACGGAAACAGCCTCATGTCCCAAATGAAAGCGGGAGAGTCCCGGTAACGCGGCAGGCGCGACAGATGGATCTGCTTTTACGTAGAGCAGCGATAGATCCGTGGCGCAAATCCCACAGGCAAGATTTTGAACGCGCACCCAGCGCGGACCGGGTAAGGGCGCATCGTCAAACGAGCCAACCCGCGCTGCGGAAAGAGGCGTCCACACAAAGTCATGCCAAAGAGGCGCAATAGATTTTGTCAGAAGCAGACGTGGGATATTTTTGTCAACGTAAATTGATCGCATGGGTAAGCTCGCTTCAACTAAGGATTTGAATCATTTTACCAAAGCAGTTGGTTCTGGGAAAATTAAATCGCCGAGAGGGTCTCGGCGATCTCTTGTTTAAGCAGGCGAGTGACTACCGCTTGTGCCGCAACCTCCATTAAGTTTTGTGGAAGTTGCGGTACTTGCACCGCAGCATCCTTGCAGTTTATGTGGATGCTGCGGCACTTGTTGCATAACTTACTAAACTTGCTGGAGCAAATTGTGCGTAAACACTATAATTCCGGTTTAGTCATTTATGCGGTACTCTGTCATTCGTCTATTAGCGAAGTATTTCATAGCCAGTTGATCGATGAAGCCTTCATCTTGGAGGTGCTTGATAATTTCGTTGATAGCCTGTTTAAGTTCAGTATCCCCTTCGGGGAGGACTATATTCACAGGCCCGCTTGAGAGCACGCCGTGATAGATAATTTTTAATTCGCCTAATTGTTTGAACAGCGTCTGAGCAGGGATGTAATCAGACATTATTACTTCAATACGGCCTTTCTTGAGGTCGAGTACAGCTTGGTCAACGCGGTCGTAGCGGAATAAATTTTGTTCGGGCATTGAGCCATCAGCAACGAGTGTGTCTGTGAGCCAACTATCCTGTGATGTACCGGTCTGCACACCAACTTTAAAGGCACCGACATCTTCGGGTTTGGCAATCGTGCCACCGAAATTTTCTGTGACAGTGAAGGCATCCTCCAAGGTGAAGTAGGCATCGGAGAAATCAACCGTTTTGTCGCGTTCTTTGGTGTAGTTGATCGCTGAGATAGACACGTCGATCTTGCCTTCCTGGACGGCGGCAATCAGACTGTAAACAGGCATATCTACCCATTCGAGTTTTACCCCAAGTCGTTTGGCGATTTCAGTCATCAGTTCAATATCGAAGCCGACCTTGTTGCCACTGGCATCAAGTGATTCAAAGGGGGGATAATCGGCTGACGTACCGACCTTAATATCTCCTGCCTGTTTGATGTTTTCGAGGCGATTGATTGTGGTAGGTTGACTTCCGCATGCGCTAAACACTAGGCTCATCGCGGCAAGCAACGAAACAAGAACTATAATGCGCTTCATAGATTCTCTTTCAAATGAATTCATGGAAATGCGAGGAATACCCACGAAAAAGACAGATTTGACTATAGACGGAATTTATCTGCAAAACAAGTGAACATTGTCATAATTAATGTCCTCCCTATCATAATTGAAATGAAAAGATTTCAGAAGTCCATCGAAAATCTCCTAAATCTCAGGACTTTCGAAAAAGTTCAGAAGACTTCGATTACCGGAGTTCGAGATATTTCTCGATGGCTGGCGCGATACCTGTCAGATCATGAACATCTGTCTGGAATTCTCTACGCGCTTCTAAATCCCCGATCAACAATAAAGGAACTTTGGCATCTGTGTGCCTGCGAGTGGACATATCTTCCATATTCCCGTGATCAGATGTAAGCAAAATCAAACCATCTTCAGCCTGCCACGCTTCGAGGAGGCCTTTCAATACTCCGTCAAAGGTCTCAAGTTGATTGACTGCCCAGGTCATATCTTGTTTATGTCCAGCGTAATCACTGGCCCAGTATTCGAAGAGGGAGAAATCAAACTGTTTGGCAAGTTCGGCGAGTTTAGTTCCTGCCTCTATTGGTTGATAAGACGGAGCATCGGGAAAACCGAGAAAGGTAGTCCAACCTTCGCCAACGAAATCAGCAGAGAGCGCGCGGCCTGCATCATAGTCATCTTTGGTGAAGAGGGAAAGTCCAGCATTTGTGACCGCGAGGGGAATGGAGGAGTAAAGTCTTTTTCCAGATTCAATCCCACCAAAATATCGGGGGGGATAAGCATTGAGTAACGCAGCTTTCTTTCCGGCTTCTAGTGTTTTGGAAAAGAGCGTGGCGCTATTAAGAAAGCTTGCCACTTCAGGGTTTGGTTTTGGGCCGTAATGGTATCCGAGCTTCGCTGGGATATTGATTCCAGTCATCAATACAGCCTGTCCCGTCGCGGATTGGGGTAAGCCTTGGACGCCAAGACAAGCATCCACAGCGACTAGTGAGGCGTGATCTCCTTCAAACGGAGCGGCGTGACGGGTGAACGGTTTATTGCCGATGAGATGATTCAGCGTTGGAGTCTGTGCGCGTGCGAAAGGATTGATTTCAGGATCGTTTTCGCCGAGCCCGATGCCATCAAGGAAGAGGAAGAGGAGTTTCATAAGAACCGTTATATTCGCGCTGAGCGGAGTGAGACAATGTTCTTCTGTCGAACGCAGTCGAAGCGCGGGTAACTTGGAAATGTAAAGTTGGTATGACGCCCGTCCTTCGACTTCCGCTTCGACAAGCTCAGCGTCCGCTCAGGACGATCACTCCACTAGGACGGAGATTTTTGATACAAAAACCACGCGGATGGTCGTTCGCGTTTATCGAATCCATCCTGGCGGGAGAGGAGGGTCAAGCCTCGGGCCAAGATCAGATTAAGATCTGTCTCCAAAAGTCCGGGTCCGGAGAGATGCGGGTCACCTTTAAAAAATCCGTACATGAGCCAGAATCCATTTGGCGCTATGATGTGGGTCAATTGATCGAGATAAGCTGCCTTATCATCTATACCATGAAAACAACCAAGATCAAGCGCGAGATCGAACAGGGAGTTGGTCTTAAATTTGGTCACGTCGCCAAGTATGAGATTTGCAGTTACACCTGCATTTCTAATTTTTCGTTTTGCAATTTGGATGGCGCGGACTGCAAAATCTATACCTGTGACTTGCCAGCCTGCTTGCGCAAGTGTGATCACGTTTGTGCCTGTGCCGCAACCGAGATCAATGGCGCGACCCGGCTTATGTTGGGTGAGGAACTCATATAGTTCAGGCGGGGAAATGCCGCTATCCCATGGCGGTTTGCCGAAATAGGAGAAGTTGAATTTCAGGCGGCGGAACATATTGTGGAGTTTAGGTGACAGTCACTTGGTCGTGGATTTGTTCCAGGGATATTTTGCAGAAGTGACTGTCACCTCTTTATTGAATCACGCACTTTTTGCGCATTGAAATCACCAACCGAACGCCAGAGTTCATTTCCTTGAGCATCGAAGAAAATGAAGGTTGGGGTGAATTCAAAGCCGTAAACCGGCGCAAGTTCGCGGCCAACAGATTCCTGTATATTCAACCGAATAAAAAGGACTCGATCGCCAAGTTCCGTTTCGAGCTCGTCCACGACGGGCTTAATCGCTGTGCAGGCAATTCAGTACGGTGATTGGAATTCGAGCAGGACGGGTTTGCCCGCACCAATCATATCCTTGACCATTTTGGCGTCGTCCATCAGTGGGGTTTGCCGCGGGTGCATCACGATCCACGCCGTGATCAGGCCAGTGACGATGACGCCAAAGGCCAGATAATCACTCCATTTTGGTTTGTTGGAAAGGAGCACGAGCCCGACGACAAGTGTCAGCGCAGAAGCTATCAGCAGGAAGGAATATTGATTGGCTAACGATCCCATAAATAAACGTCTCTACATCTAAAGTTTGTCCCATTTCCTTTGTGACGCATCACACTTTGACAATTCATTCGACTTCTTTTACAATCACGCAACCTGATTTTAGTCTATCCCCATCTTAGGAAGGGCTTTCCATGAAAGAGTATACCACTGAGTTTCTCCGCAACGTCGCGCTGGTCTCGCACGGCGGCGCCGGCAAGACCATGCTAGCGGAAGCATTTTTACACGCAACGGGGGCGACCACCCGCCTCGGCAAAGTCGAGGACGGGACGACGATCTCTGACTATGATGATGAGGAACATCGTCGAAAAATATCGCTGTACACGAGTGTCATCCCCGTTGAATTTCGTGACCATAAAATTAACATATTGGATGCACCTGGCTACAATGACTTCGTCGGAGAAGCCATCTCCGCGTTGAGTGTTTCCGATGGCGCGATCATTTTGGTGGACTCTGTCGCGGGTGTGGAGGTAGGTACAGAGATTGCTTGGCGCTATGCAGACGAATTCAACCTGGCGCGCTTTGTGGTGATCAATAAAATGGACCGCGACAACGCCAATTTCGATCAGGCATTTGCAAGTGTTGAGTCGCTGGCTAAGGCACATGACCGCCGCTTGATCAAAGTTCATTTACCGATTGGGTCAAAGCACGATTTCAAAGGTGCTGTTGATGTGATCCGTATGAAGGCCTATATCGGAGACGGTAGTACAGCTTCCGATGTCCCTGCCGATATGAAAGAAGAGTCAGAAAATGCACACTTCACGTTGGTGGAGGCCGCGGCCGAGGGTGAAGATGAACTGCTTGAAAAATATTTGGAGAACGGTTCTCTCTCAGACGAAGAGCTGGTGCGCGGTCTGAAGAAGGTGATCCACTCTGGGGCATTCATCCCGGTTTTTTGCGCTGCGGGCGCACACGAGATTGGCGCAGTTGCCCTGCTCAATAATATCGTTGACCTGCTGCCTTCGCCGTTGAACGCAGCCCCACGCGTTGCACAAGGCAAGGATGGCGATGAGACGTTGAAACCATCTGACACCGAGCCATTAGCCGCTTATATTTGGAAGACGACGGCTGATCCATTCGTGGGCAAGATGACCTACTTCCGCGTGTTCTCCGGCTCCATCCAGGCTGATGCTCGTGTTTGGAACCAGAACAAGGGCGCGGAGGAACGTATGTCCGGTTTGCATTTCCAGCGCGGCAAGGAACAGATTCCCGCGAAGGTTGTCCATGCTGGTGACATAGCTTCGGTGTCCAAGCTGAGCGTGACTACGACGGGTGATACGTTCTGCGATAAGAACCATCCGCTCACGGTTCCTGTTCCCAAATATCCCGCCGCGTTGTATCGCGTGGCAATCATGCCAAAAACGCAGGCCGATGCCGCCAAGATTTCCCCGACTTTAACCCGTCTGTGCGAAGAGGATATGACGCTCTCCTGGCAAAACGACCGCATTACGCATGAAACGGTCCTGCAGGGTATGGGCGATCAGCATATTGATGTGGCTTTAAATCGCGCCCAGACCAAATTCCAGGTCGGCCTCACCACACACGAGCCGAAGATTCCCTATCGTGAAGGAATCACTCGCAAAGCTTCGGCTCAATACCGCCATAAGAAGCAGAGTGGCGGCGCGGGACAGTTCGGTGAAGTCCATCTACGCATTGAGCCATATCACGAAGGTGATTTTGAATTTACCGACGAACTCGTGGGTATGAACCTTTCGAAATCATACCTGCCGCCAATTGAAAAAGGTATTAAGGCTACCATGGAACGCGGCGCTTTCGCCGGGTACCCAATGAGCAATGTGAAAGTCATTGTATATGATGGTAAGGAGCATGAGGTAGACTCTAAGCCGGTTGCATTCGAAATCGCCGGACGCGAGGCCTTCAAGCTCGCGGTGCAGGATGCTGGCCCAGTTCTCTTTGAGCCGATCATGAACGTCCGCATAACCGTTCCGGATGCAAACATGGGTGACGTGATGAGCGACCTCAACACCCGCCGCGGCCGCGTGCAAGGGACCGAATCCGAGCGCGGTAGCACGGTGGTTATTGCGCATGTGCCTATGGCGGAGATGACGCGCTACACCACACAACTACGCTCTATCACCGGTGGGCGCGGCTACTTCACGATGGAATTCGATCACTACGAGAC
>WNGB01019174.1_pt1 | contig 14101 bp, 18 predicted proteins | sample 5400681 | NCBI WGS metagenome assembly WNGB01 (sample SAMN13153367, study PRJNA577476) | soil metagenome | isolation source: 115 cm soil or saprolite under grassland replicate 2 | place: USA:California | collected 2016-06-15 | reverse complement strand
CAAGCGCTAGCCGCGCTTTGTGTCGTCACATCGTGCCCACCCTACGACTGGCCTGCGCGCCGGTAATGATATAGTTCAGCCCCATCCTGAAATCGGTCTGTAGGTCGAGATCTCTGGCACTGACATCCTCAAGCACGGCTGTGAGGAACGGATGGTGGGGACCGGTTGCCTGGAGCTGTGCAATGGTGTCTGGTGTCGGCCCAGCCTGCTCTTCGATCACGAACCCAAAGGTGTAGTTTACCACTGTCCCGCAGAGCCACCGTGCTTCGTCAGCTTGAAAGCCCTCCGCTCGCAGGGCGTCCACAATACACACAAACAGCTCCATTCCTGATTCAGCAGCTGTAATGCGGTCGCGACAATTTGTGAACGTTGTAGGGTCATACTGCTTGACAGTATACCACATCCATGGTATACATTGAGCAATGTTCAATTGAACATTGCTCAATTTTTGGGATGCATTGTGAAATGCTTCATGCGGCTGGCTGTGATGCGACACCAAGAACCGAGGCATCTTGCTGATTGCAACAATCCTTTATGCCATCGCCTCCATGGGCATACTCAAGAGATGGCGACGACTACACTGCAGAAGTCTATCGCAGGAGACCATATCCACAATATCAGCGCAGAGGCTACGCTACGACCATATTTCGGAAATTGCTTCGCACAGCGAAGTAATACTGATATAAAGAAAGGACGAGCACATGAATGACCAAGATAAACTCATGTCTACTGTCGCGATAACTGAAGTTATCAACCGCTACTTCGCTGCTTTAGATCAGAAAACAACTATGAGTCAGATTTTTGCAGATGATGCAAAAGTACAGCGGCCCAACCGCACAACCATGACAGGGCCAAAAGAAATCGGCTTAAGCCATAGCCATAGCTTAAGCCGTTTCCAAGCCACACAGCACCTAACCAGCGGCTTCATCATTACGCTGAAAGACGACACTTCCGCCGAATTCCGGGCGAACGTGGTTGCTCTGCACCTTTGGGCCGAGGGCGAGGGTGACCCAAGCGCTGATCCAAACGATAACTATTTTCTCGCAGGTTTGGTGATAACTGGGCAGGTGACCTTGGGTGCAGACGGTTGGCGGATTACTGAGCTCACCGGTCAGGCGACCTGGCGGCGAGGTACCGGCTTCCAAGAGATGCTTAAGACCAAGTAGCCTGAGCTTCATTCAAAAAAGTTCAACTGGAATTTCCGGGGAAAAGAACAGCAGCCTCACGGGCCAGTTTCCACGGCCTGCGCCGCGGCAGCGGAGTCACCATTGGGCCGAAGCGGATGCGTTCGGTCGTCGCGGCAATTGCCGCCAGGGCGATCCAGGGATCGACAACCGGGGAGGGCGCGGTCGAGTCGCCGCCGAAGACGTCCCAGATGAAGAAGCCGTCCCACCCGGCCGCGTCCGCTTCACGCGCCAGCGGTTGGGGATACCCCAACACACCGGTCATCTGAACGAGCAGTCCGAACCGCATCGCCGCCTCCGCTCATCGTAGAAGAAAGGACAAGCACGTCTCCACAGTCGACCTTTTTGGAGGTTGGGCAACAACCCCTCCTTGATCACCTCGTCCGCCAGCTAGAGGAGTATCGGCAACCGTGTGATACCAACCCGCGATGAACATACGACATGCATTGCTTGGATCAGATGGATTGCTTGCGTGGTGAGCCTGTATGGTTACGTAGGAAAGATGCATGCCAAGTGATGTGCCATCGCCTCAGTCGTGGCGTCACCCATGTAGTCAGGCCAGTACAGCAACCGTGTACGCCGTTCGGACTCGTTCATTGCGGACGTAATGGCACGCTCGTTGACGCCCGCAACTCCGGCTGATTCGAGGGCTTTGCAGTACGCTGCAACAACGATGTCGTGAGTGATGTCTGCTCCATTTGCCTCAGCCCGTTGCAGCAAGAACGTCAGATCGCTTGGACCATGCCCAATGCGTACCTCTTGCCAATCTGCCCAAATCAGATGACCATCCTGATCACGCAGCAGATTGTCGAGATGACAATCCCCGTGGCACAACGTCATCACGGTGTCTGGATCATATTCTGGGGTTGTCCTGACATCCACTAATGCCGATTCGATGTCATGCAACGTCGATTCAGTCAAGATTTCCTGAAACTGCGGCCGCTGTGCCAGCGCGCGCCACGTCTCACAGGCGTGTCGCGTGTCATTCGTAAGGTCTGGTGTCGTTGGCGTTGTCAGCCATGAGAGGTTCGTCAGCTGATCGGTGCGATTCCAGTATACCGCATGAAATTTCGCCAACTGTGTGGCAATTTCAGTGAAATCATCTGCCCGCAATGCATTCGCTGGCTTCACAGGTTCATATGCCGTGATGAGCAGCGCACAATAGCCTGATTCCTCGATGAGACTTGCCAAAACACGCGGTGTGTGCAGGGGCAGACGGGCTGCAAGTTCGTGGTAGAAGTGAATCTCACGATACCCGCGGGCACGTACATACGCTGCACTTTCAGCTTCAATGACTTTCAATACGCACGACTCAGATAACCCATGCACCCGATAGGTTGACGCTCCGGATACACCTCCACGCAGCAACTCCAGTTGAGCGGCTAAAGCCGCATCAATGCGCGAACGCCGCGTTGTCACGTGATTGCCCATTCTTTCACCCGTTTCGTTCAGGAGTGCCTCAACCTTGGCGAGAAAATCGGAAACGAGTAGGATCGGGCCAGGGTGGAGCTAAGCGGCAGAGATGGCGCTGGTAGAACGCCCACACGGCGTCCGCATACTCGGCGTGGTGATAGTCCCCACCAGCTTCATAGCGCTGCAGCGTGGCATAGACGGCTGGCTATGCAACAACGAGCAACGGTCATGGCTTGGTTGCAATCTCTTGGCCATATCCTGCTGATACCGCGTACGGCCAGCCGTCGAGATCGGGTGTTTCAACGCCGACGTGAGCGAGCGCCAACTTCACTTCGGTACGGTGCTCAGTGCTGTGCTCCATTGCATGGACCAAGAAGAAGCGCTTGGGATAGCGGTAGGTTTTGCCCTGGTATGCAAGCTCAACGTCCTCGTCGTCCTCAAGTTGCTCCGCGATGGAGATCAGTTCATCACTCGTACGCGCAGCGATGTGGATGAGCGTCTCGATCCCAGGCCAATCACTCCACCGCCCCAGTTCCCCCTCGTGTTGGCGGCCTTTCGTCCGTAGTACGAAGGTTTGTTGCCCTCCGGCAATATGCATCAAAAGGTCACGGACCGATCCAGAAATGCCCGGAACGTGCGTATCCAATTGCGCTTCGGTCAGTGAACGGCATGCTTCGAAAAGCGCGCGATTGGCCCAGGCGTTGTAACGAAACATCTCTGCAAGACCTTTATTCATACGTCAAACCCTCACTCTATGGCCATGTCATTATGAAACAGTATCAAGAGCAAAGCGCCCAACGTGCCGCGTTCGCCGCTTGCGGAGTGCCGTCGCCTGCACGTGATGGTGGGCGGCGTAATGGCGCGAGCGCTCCGACGGCTCAAATGCTCGCATGCGTCCTTCGCCTTTCAATGCTCCCAACCATCATACTCCAGATGGATCGGTGGGGATCCGCATCTCGGTGAACTGCCAGGCTGGATACCAGCTACGGAGGTACGGCAGATGTGCCTCCCAGTCAGCAGCGGTGAGGGAAGTAACAGGCGCGAGGGCAACGCTCCCGTCGTGAGCGATATGAAAACCCCAGGCAACCCCGAGCAGCGGCGTCACGCTCCGACGGTTGTCGCGCAGCGGCGACGCGGCCAGGAAGCTGTGCGCCACCCAATCGAGGCGCTTTCGTTCGTCTCGTGCGGGCGCATCGAAGAGCGTGGGTGCGCTGCCGTACCAGCAGTACGGCGACGGAGCGTGTTGGTAGAGCCCGAAAGGATCAAACGGATCCATTTCGAACTGGCGCCCATGAAACGCGTTGTCGGAGGAGCGCACGAGCTGGACCCATCCCAGGAGCTGCAGGTAGCCACGGCCAGCAAACTCAATGGTCGCCGTGCAGTTGGCCAGACCGATCGCGCCATCTCTGGCGCCCAAGACCGCCGGTTCCGACGTGGTCGCCACCGACACGATGACGCGCCCGTGATGACCGTGATGCGTGAAGGAAAGCTCCATTGGCACTGCCCTCTTCTATTCGAGCCGTGGACTGGCTATGACAGCCGCCCAACGGGTTGCCCGTCAGCCGCGCCGCACTCATAGATTGAGATGACGTCCGAGCGCATCGAGATGCCAAAATCGCTACAATCTTGTCGACCCGTAGCGGCGTCGGCTCCATGCCTTTGTGCAGTGGCTCCTTACAGCCAGCGACGCACAGAAGCCTTATAGGGTACGTAGTCCGACGGGAAGTGGGTCTCCAGGTAGTGCTCCTCGCGCGGGATGACCACCAACGACATCAGCGCCAGCGCTGGAATGAGGCTGACGAGGAGCCAGAGACTGTTGGCCCAGCATGCGACTCCAAGCTGGAGCAGCGAGAAAGACAGATAGATGGGATTGCGGCTGAAGCGATAGGGCCCCGTACGCACGATCGTGCTGGTGGGACGATTGCCCGGAACAGGCGTGCCAGCGGTCCGAAACGTGCGCACAGCCCAGAGGAACAGCGCGACAGCGACCAGCACCGCCGTGCCCCCGAGTGGCCCACTCACGGCACGAGACACGAGCCACACTGGCCAAGCGAAATGCAGCAACAGGCCCAGGGCGAGAGATCCCAGGTAGACAAACGGCGGCCGTATGATCCCGAGGTTCGCGACTTCCGGCACCATGCCTGTCTCCGCCTTCTCGCTGCGATCATCGCTTGCCATACGAAGCTCCTCCAAGTCGAAGGACGTTCACCTAGGGCTGCCGCTCAGCCGCGAATGCCATACAAAAGGGAACTAACCCTTGCGCTTATCCGAAGATGTCGTGGATTAGACGAGAGGGTCTGCTACAGGGTTGCAGCCGCCGAACAGGGCGGTTGGAGCCACAGATACGGTCTAACGACGAAATAATAGGCTTTGGATTGCAGTTACGCGAGAGCAGCCAGTTGAACGTCCGCTCGACCACCCAACGTCGTGCCGGAAAACTCGCCTCCCCTGGTACGTCACCAGCGGGTGCAGCCGCTTCGCCACGCCGTCGTCGATGCTTGCTGTGTGGCGTATCGCCCGCACCCAGGACAAACGTATGTACATCAGTGTAGTCATAGCCGCGATCGGCACAGAAGTGTTGCTGCTGACCGGGACGCTTGGCCGCGATGGCTAGCACCACCTCGCACACCATCGTTTTGTCGGCTTGATTGGCCGCCGTGATCTGCTGGTCGATCAGCGCGGTGCGCAGCCGCAGCTCGCGGCCAAATACGCTCTCTGCGCCGGCCAACACCAGCGTGGCCGGCACCAGATCGACGCCATGCTCGGTGTGCAGTGTGGCAGCGTCCAGGCTGTGCGTAGGGTTGAGCAGCACGTTGTGGATCGACTGCTGAAGCTGGGTCGGGTCGTAGCCCAGCGCCTGGGTCAGGTTGCTCTGCGGGTCGATGTCGACCAGCAGCACGCGCGCGCCGAGCTGGGCCAGCTCGACGCCAACCGCCAGGGTCGTCGTGGTCTTACCGACGCTGCCCTTCTGCATCGCGAAAGATAAGATAGCCATAGCATCACTCCGATCGCGCCGACACGCTGGCAGCCTGCGGCGGGCGTGGCGCACTGCGCAGCACATCGAGGTCGGCCCGCTTGAACAGCTTGACCCGCTTGTCGAGCGGGCTGGTCACATAGGGGATCGTGCCTTCTTTGACCAGCTGACCAAGCTTGACGCGGCTGACGCCGACATACTCGGCCGCGCGCATCAGGGGCAAATAATCGTCGCTCATATGTTCCACCTCCGCCGACTATTATCGCATGATACGTAAAGATGTGCAACTGTGGTGAATGATACAATGATCGCGTAGTGGCGGTTCCAGGCGCTGTTCTGGCGGAAAGCGACGCGATTGCCGAACTGCAGCGTATCGCCGAGATGGGTCGGGCGATTGCGCGCCTGGCCGACCAGCAAATCGAACTTCAGCGACAGCAACAGCATCTCAGCCAGCGGGTCGACCGTGCGGGTCAGATCGTTCGGGTCATCCAGGGCGACGTTACCACCACCAGGTACGCCTGCGATGCTCGAGGATACGGTCCGTCCCGGCGCTCCTATCGCAAAAGCACAGGCTGCCGAGATATCGCAGCGCGCGAAAGGCCTTGCCGAACGCCTGATCGGCATGGAGAAAAATAAGAACATCTACTAGGGCATCTTTGGCGAGTTGTACCGGCGCTTTCACGTCACCAGTTATACTGAGATCCCGCAGGAGCAGTACGCCGCGGTGCTGGCGTTCCTCGACGACTGGCGGCGAGCTACAGATAGCGGGGCACGATGCCGCCATTGTAATATCCAAGGAATGGGGTATCATCCGTTATCGAGCACGCGAATGTGTTCGGTATTCGCGACGACTTCCCTTGTCCTACTGACGTATGATTGGAGGCTACCTGTGACTGAATCTCAAGCACTCATGTCGACCATCTATGAAGGCTGGCATACCTACCAAGCTCTGCTGATCAAAGCGCTGACACCGCTGTCACCTGAACAATTAGCATTGAGCGTGGGCCCAACCCTCCGTTCCATCGAAGACATTGCGACGCATGTGATCGGCGCTCGGGCACGCTGGTTCTATAAGTTGATGGGCGAAAGCGGCGAGGAGTTTGCGGATCTGAGCACATGGGATCGTCAGGGAATGCCAGAACGCAGTGCTGACGAACTGATCCACGGCTTGGAGACCACGTGGCAGGGTATGCAGGAAGCGATCGCCCGCTGGACGCCGGCCGACTGGCAGCAGACTTATCCTGGCGACGACGATGACAGCGAGCCCGCGATTATCACGCGGCAGTGGGTTATCTGGCATCTCATTGAACATGATCTGCATCATGGCGGCGAGATCAGCCTCACACTCGGCATGCATGGCTTACCGGCACCAAATCTTTGACGTATGATGCGGGTACTACGAGCAGGTGTGCTGAAGTCTCGGAGCAAAGCGCGCGCTCCTGATCGCGCTGACGCCGACGATACTACGGTTCGTACACGCAGTAGCCCTCATGACGGCAGAGGAGGTGCTTGATGTATGCAGCAGCACTCTCACCACTCGCGAATGTCCCTATTCCGGCGCATATTGCCGCGCTGCCAAAGACCAATATTCATATCCACGCCGAGACCGCTGCTCGGTTAGAACAGATCCTTGCTGCAGAGCGTGGCCAGCCGCCTATCGACCATCGCCCGTGGATCGCCGATCTACTCGCGACCATACCGCCCGGGATGCCTCGCCTGCTGCGTCTCGATCACAACCGGCTGTTCGACCGCGCGACCGTCGATGCGCTCGACACCGACCCCGTGTACATCATTGCACGGATCATGCACCTGCTGCTGGAGGGCGCCGCCGATGGCGCAGTGCTGATCGAGATCACCTTCGGCCCGGCGACGATTCTCAAGCCCGACTTTATGGCGCTGTTCCGCGAGGCGGAGCGGTGCGTCCAGGCGCAGTTCCCCAAACTACGGGCTGAGGCACTCATCGCCGGAACCCAGCCAACGGGCGAGCTCTGGTGCGATGTGTATCTCCCAGCCTGCCTCGCGGCAGCACAGGATGGGCTGGCTGGCATCCACATCATTCCCGACCCGTATGATGCGGAAATGGACTGGGCACCGGTGTATGGCTGGGCCACGCGTGCCTCCGACGCAGGACTGGGGCTCGCTGCGCATGTCGGCGAATTCGACACCACCAACATCGCAGCGGCGCTCCAGGTGCCTGGACTGACCCGCCTCGGCCATGCAGTCTACGCCGCGCACAACCCCGAGCTGCTTGAGCACCTTGCCCGCAGCGGGGTCACGGTCGAGTGCAGCCTCTCGTGCAATGTAGTGTTGGGCGCGACTGATGCGTACGAGGCCCATCCCATCCGCCAATTCGTCACGTCCGGTATCCCCGTGACCCTCAGCACGGACGACCCGGTTCGGGTTGCCACGACGATCGGGCGCGAGTACGCTATCGCCGGCTTGCTCGGTTTCACGGCGGAGGATCTGCGCGGCTTTACCGCAACGGAGTGCGGGCTTCCTTTGCGCCACCAGCACGCCGCACCGCCATCTTGGCCGATGTTGATGCCACATTCCCGAAGACTCCCTGCCTGATATGACTCTAGTGGTCAGGCGGAGAGTAGACGACGTACCGAAACTCCTTTTCGCCCTGGTGCCCCAGGCTGCGCGCCAATCCAGCCGAGGCCAAGTTGTCTTTGGCGCAATTCCAGTAGGTGCGATACCCGCGCGCTTCGCATTCCCGAATGAGATGGGCGCAGGCCACCGCCGCATACCCGCGCCGGCGATAGGACTCGTTGGTGATCGTGCCGATCTCGATCATGCCCAGCGCCGCGTCGGCGGCGAATGCTTCCGACAGCAGTTCCTGATCGCTCACCAGGCAGTAGCCGAAGCCCTGCTCCAACGTGCGCTCCGCGCTCCCAAAATAGGCCGCATAATGGTCACGGTACCGACAGCGCGCAAACCATGGTGCGTCGATCGGTCGCAGCGCACAGCCCTCCGGTACGGTCAGAAAAGGCTCCAGGTCAGCGTGCAATGAACGCTCGGTGAATTCCAGTTCCCAGCCGTCGAAATCGGGAGCGCGTGGGAGGAGCTGATTGTAGGGGTGGTCAGGCCATAACGCGAATGGGACATCCCGCGTCTGTCGCAGTTCCGCAACGAGCCCATGCACCAGGCTGGCGTTTGGGCTCCCACCCAGGAACAGGGTGCCAAACGCTGCCTCCTGGACGGCGCCCCACGTGGGTCGGGCTGGATCGTCTGTCCATATCTGCCCGCGATTCGAACCGTCCAACACCCCAAAGCAGCGAATGGCAAGCGGCTGGCCCACGTCAAACAGCGCGCGGAGCGAGAGAGATACTTGGTGGGCTTGGATGCGCATGGTTTCGCTCATGCAACCGTCTCCTCCATTGGTGTACGCTGGGCATTCCCGATGGAACCATCGTACCAGCACGGGTCGTCAGCGGGTTTGCAGCAACAGCATCGTGCGCTGCGGCGCAATCACGCCGCGCTTGCGATCGGCTGCCTGAGGGTGCGCTCCACTCGGTTACGCCTTGAGGGCTGGCAGCACCTCGCTGATCAGCAGCTCAAGCGTGGTCAAATCAGGGAAGCCCCCGCAGTCGACGATGAAATAATCGACGCCCATGGCAATGAACGGGCGCATCTGCACCACAATCTGCTGCGGGGTGCCCACAAAGTCAAAGTTGTCAGGGTCGTTGTTGGCGCTGTAGCGGTCGCCCTCAATAGTTTCAGCTTCTACCTGGGTTGGCGCGCAGACGCACCCGCCACTCCACGTCCGCCGCAAGGAAGCCGGGTCGCGGCCAACCTCGGCGCAGGCGCGCTCGCACAGTTGCCGGATTTTCAAAAGCTTTCTTCATCCTTCTGCTGGACTTTCCACGCTTTTGTGCGGGACTTCGTAGCACAGGAGGACATTGTCGGAGTCGTCCCACCTGCGGGTGTCGATCAGCCGAAGCGATGTGGGAGGCTGGCCCACGAAAGCAGGCACTCCCTGCCCTAAGACGAGGTTGCCTATCAGCAAATGAATCTCATCAACCAGATCATGTGCCAGCAGATCGTTCCACAGGGTCCTGCTGCCGGTTATCAACATAGCTTTGCCCTCCTGGCGTTTGAGTTCGGCAAGCTGCTGATAGGCGTCTTGACGCCTGATGATGCGGACATCCTGCCACTGTCCCTTCAGCGTATCTGAGACGACGATGCCCTTGACGGACTTGCCCGCCGCCGAGAGATCGCGTTGTGAGTCGGTCCACGCATCCGAGGTAGGATCTTCTGCGACCTTGGGCCAGAAACTTTGGAACAGCTCGAAGGAAACACGGCCCATCAGATGCACGTCGGCGGTACGCAGCAGTTCGGCATTATAGGAGTCGAAGACGTTGCCCATCATTGGGAACATGACCGAAACATCATTCCCTAAACCGGTATGATACCCATCCAGTGAGATGACGTTGTAGACAATGATTTTTCGCATGACGGTTCTCCTTTGGTTCGTTTGTCAATCGCATCGATCGCTGTCATGATAGGCATTGCCCAGTTTCGTTTGCATCGACATTCTGACCACTGTCGAGCAGGAGCATGGCGTGCAGGTGCTCAGCGAGACGACGATCGTCGGTCTGATCTCCGACGCCACATATCCTCATGGTGCGAACGGCTCAAAGTGAACAACTACTGGTGCATTGCAGCGCTCGATAGCGTGGATCAGCAGCAGCATACCAAACTCAGGCCGTGCCTGCAAAACGGCCTAGACCAGTTTCCGATCACCATACAAAACTGGACGTACAACCCGCTCTTGTACGAAGGTGTTCCCCACTCCTGAACGATGTTGGCGTACAGCAACTGTATCCTTATTGGATACTCCTTGATCCTCATGCTAGCATGGGCGCAGAAAGAGGCGGATCGACAGCCCGTGAGGCCGGTAGAGATTGACGAGTTTCCCTCTACTTCTCGTTATACACCTGGAGGAGGTTACAGATGGAGTTCCAAGAAGTGGTGCGTCGGCGGCGGATGATCCGAAGCTATCGGAGCGAGCTGGTTCCAGAAGACGCAGTGGAGCGGATTGTGTCCGCGGTCCTGCGTGGTCCAACTGGTGGCTTTGCGCAAGGCATTGATGTGATCATCATCACCAAACCAGAAATGCGCCAACGTGTGGTGGAAGCGCTCTACGACGAGCCCGAGCCGAATAGTCCGATACTGGCCGCACCGGTTCACTTGATCATCACCGTTGATGAGGAGCGCTACCATCGCCGGTACAATGAGCCGGATAAGTTAGCCGTCACTGGCGGCAAGGAGACCGTTTGGCCGGTGCCCTACTGGTACATTGATGCGGGTGCGGCCATGATGCTGGCGCTGCTGGCGGCGGTCGATGCGGGCTTGGCGGCCGGCTTTTACGGTCACCCCGACCAGGAGGTTCGGCTTCAAACGATTCTGGAGATGCCTGCCTCCATCGTTCCGATAGGTGTGATTGCACTTGGATACGATGCCGAGGGGCCTCTTTCGCCTGAGGCGCGGCAACGCTTCCGTGCGCGACACCGGCCGAGATCCGAGGCGATCCACCGTGAGCAGTGGTAGTCTGCGAGCGGATGTGTAGACCAGGCCGTCCAGACCGATCCAGGTGTATAACCACCGCGTGCAGCCGACGCGCTTCGCGCTGCGCCCTTTGTTCCGCTCGGCGCGGCTGACACGAACCGTTGAGCGCCCTGTCTATTCATCTCTCTATCAATACAGGCACTAACTAATGCGTATCGCTCTTCTTTCTGATATTCACGGCAATTCAGTTGCTCTTGACGCGGTTCTTGCCGATATTCAAGCGCACGGTGGTGTCGATTGCTACTGGATTCTTGGCGATCTTGTCGCTCTCGGTCCTGATCCGATCGGCGTACTTCAACGCTTAACTGCACTCCCAAATGTTCACTTTGTGCGCGGTAACACTGACCGTTATGTCATCTCTTCGGATCGGCCCCCTCCTTCTCTCGAAGATCTCCATTCCGACGTCTCGCTCCTTCCTATTGCGCTCGAAGTCGCCGGCACCTTTGCCTGGACTCAAGGCGCTATCACGGCTGCTGGATGGTTCCATTGGCTCACGGATTTGCCACTCGAACAACATCTCATATTGCCCGATGGAACACAGCTGCTGGGCGTACATGCTGCGCCCGGTCGAGATGATGGTGATGGTATCGCGCCAGAGATGTCTGACGATCAGATTGCCACTCACCTTCACGAGTGTGGCGCGGCGCTGATCTGTGTCGGACATACGCACCGACCAATGAATCGCAGGATTGGCCGATGGCATGTGATCAACCTTGGCAGCGTAAGCAATCCGCCGAGCGCCGATCGTCGAGCAAGTTACGTGATCCTTACCGCAACGAATAGTGGCTATAACGTGCGACACTATCTGATTGACTATGATCGAGCGGCGGTGCTACAATCGCTCGACACACTCCAACATCCAGGTGCAGCCTTTATTCGCAAGCACCTCGATGGAATGTGAGCAGGACGCAATCACTGCGGCACCAAACACGTGCATCAAGCCGACCGCTTCGCGGGAGATCCTGGCGATTTTAGAATGTGATACCAGGCGCTTGCGGCGGCTAAGCGCCTATCCGTTCGGCATCCAGAAGCGTTGTGCGCGCCCTTCTACTGTTTATTTGCATTCACTCCTGTTGCAATCGTTTATGCTGTGGCGAGAGCAGCGGAGGCCCCTCCTGATCGGAGGATCAGATTGCTTCCTCCTTGGCGAATGGTTCTGCGATTTGATGCGCCCTGCACGCCCGCTCGCTCCGGGGCGCGCCGTTGACCGTCTCGTCCTGGCGGACCGCTGGCTCAAACTGACGTCCACGGAGCGGAGGCAACGCAATGTTTCCACCCCAGGATCGCTTGACGATCTGCTTTGCTCACGCCGCCTATCAGCTGCACGAGCGTTTCCTGCGCCGACAGTTGAGCATGAATAGCTTCGAGGTTCGCACGTTCGACGAATTCGAGCGGCGGATTGGCGAAGCTGACGTGGTGGTCGTCTCCGGCATGTGGCGCAACGACGTGCTTGACCGCGCCCAGCGCCTGCGCTTCATTCAGTCGATCAGCGCCGGAACCGACCAATTCGATCGCGGCAAGCTGATCGAACGCGGCATTCGGCTCGCCAGCGCGCAAGGGGTCAATCTCCACGCAGTCGCTGAACACGCGATGGCGCTCATGCTCGCGCTGACGCGCAAGCTGCCTCAAGCACGCGACAATCAAGCAAGGCACATCTGGCGCGGCATGATCTCCGATCCTACACAGCGCGAAGACGAACTCAGCGGCAAGACGCTCCTGATCATCGGTTTGGGTGGCATCGGAAGTCGTCTGGCGCTGCTTGCCAAAGCATTCGGACTGCGTGTGATTGGCATCAAGCGCAATCCACTCACGGGCGGCGAGGCCGCAGATTCGGTGCACGGACTCACGGATCTGAAGACGATGCTTCCGCAGGCCGATTTTGTCGTGCTCACCTGCCCGCTGAACGCGGAAACGGAAAAGGTCATCGATGCCGACGCTTTCTCGCGTATGAAGCAATCTGCCTATCTCGTCAACGTGGCACGTGGCCGATGCGTGGACGAGATCGCGCTGATCAAAGTGCTTCAAGACCAGATCATCGCCGGAGCGGCACTCGACGTCACGGTGGAAGAGCCGTTGCCGGCGACCTCACCGCTGTGGGGCTTGAGCAATGTGCTGATCACGCCGCATACTGCCGGAGAAACGCAGCAGTACGAGGACACTGTGCTGGACATGCTGGTTGAGAATTTGAATCGGCTCTGGCGTGGCGAAGTGAGCCTGCGGAACGAGATCGTCTGACGTGAAGGCTTCGTGTGCATGGGATACGCATCCGATAGCTGATCTAGCTCACACCTAGGCCACCATCGCTTGATTGGTCTCCTCCATCAGGGCCGAATTTCGACGATGCCATGCTGACCGCGATCGTCGTCAATGCCTCGCCGCGTACATCGGCATTGGTGCTGCGTTGCGCCGCCTTCCATGCCGTAGCATAGACAATCTGACCTTCATCATCCGGCAGGGCCTGGACGATTGCGGCGAGCGCTCGTACACGCGGAGCGATCGAGCGAACGGAGGTCGCCAAAGCGAGGGCGCGACGCGCCTGTTCGCCCCGCAGATACGGCGCCAGGCAACCATTGCTCAGGTCAGACACCAAGTGGATCGCATCTGGTACGCCAGCTTTCAGACCGACCTTGCCGACACCTTGGCGTCGCACTTACGCCGCCATGCGCTTGCGGGTGTCCAAGCGGCGCTGGAACTGGCCTTGGTCGAAGAACTGGAGGCGCATCGCCAACCCTATCGCCAGCAGTACCTCCCTGAATCGCTCCAGCGCTCGGGTACCTCCACCCGCCGTGTGCTGACCACCCATGGCTTTATTCCCGATCTCCACGTGCCCAAACTGCGTGGTGACAATCACGCGCGCCGCTGGCAGGTGCTGAGGCGCTATCAATTGTCGATGCCGCTGCTGCTCGACCAAGCGCTGTATCTCTCCACCCGCGGGCTCTCGATCCGCGATCGGCAAGAG
>WNGB01008985.1_pt1 | contig 14101 bp, 13 predicted proteins | sample 5400681 | NCBI WGS metagenome assembly WNGB01 (sample SAMN13153367, study PRJNA577476) | soil metagenome | isolation source: 115 cm soil or saprolite under grassland replicate 2 | place: USA:California | collected 2016-06-15 | reverse complement strand
GCGAGCCGGCCGGCGGCCTGGCACTGTCGTGCGTCAACCGGATCCCGAAGAGCGGGGGACTGGGGTCGTCGGCGGGGGCGATCGTGGCCGGGGTGCTGGCCGCCTTCGAGCTGTCGGGTACGACGGCCCATCCCGAGCGCGTGCTGCGGATGGCGGCCGAGCTCGAGGGGCACCCGGACAACGTGGCGGCCTGCGTCTACGGCGGGTTCACGATCGCGTGGACCGACTCCGGCGGCGGGCGCGCGGTGCGGCTGGAACCGGACCCGGCGGTGTCAGCGGTGGTCTACGTCCCGGCCGTCGCGGTGCCGACGAGGGTCGCGCGCGGGCTGCTGCCGGCGACCGTGCCGCACGCGGACGCCGCCGCGAACGCCGGCCGGGCCGCGCTGCTGGTGACATCGATCACATCGCGGCCGGACCTGCTGCTGGTCGCGACCGAGGACCGGCTGCACCAGTCGTACCGGGCGCCGGCGATGCCGGACAGCGCGGCGCTGGTGGCGTCGCTGCGGGCCGCGGGCATCGCCGCCGTGGTCAGCGGAGCGGGGCCGAGCGTGCTGGCGCTGCTCGACGGGCGGACCGGCGAGGTGCCGGCGGCTCCGGACGGGTGGCGCCGGTTCGAGCTGCCGATCGACTCCGTGGGTGCACAGGTCTGGTCCGCCGCAGCGGAATGAATCGGTGAAGACACGCGTTGGAAGGACCAGAGTCGTGCTCTGACCCGACAGTGGTGCTAGTCTCGACTCACCCGATCCCCTCCAGGTGATCGGCGAAACTCTCGCCACGACCCCGGGCCGCCCTGCCCCCGGCACTTCGGTGGCGTACCCCTGTGGAAACCCGACGTGGGGGCGTCGGGGGCTCATGGTGGTCCTGGTTGAGCGAGAGCTTGTATGCCCGCGTACCCGTTCCGTTGGTCGTGGGCGATGCCTCAGGGCGATGGGCAGCACAGCCGTCGTCCATCCGTGTGGGAAGGACCTCACGTGACAGAAACAGTTGATACCTCCACCGGTGTCGCCGGCGATCAGTCGGCTCCGGACACCACCGCGGCGCCCACCCGGCGCCGGCGGAGCGGAGGCGGTCTCGAAGGCATGCTGCTCCCCGAGCTGAAGCAGCTCGCCGGGTCGCTCGGCATCAAGGGTGCCGGCGCCCTGCGCAAGGGCCAGCTGATCGAGGCCATCAAGGCCGCGCAGGGCGGAAGTGCGCCCAGCGGCGGCGGGGGCAACGGCGAAGGCGGCGGCACGAGCCGCGCGACCCAGCCGACTCTCGACGAGGCCGGTGACACGCCGCCCGCGCGGCCGGTCGAGATCAGCGCGCCTCGTGAGGAGGCGCCGGCCGTGCGCGAGAGCAGCGACGCCGAGCGTCGTACCGACTCCGGCCGGCGCGCCGAGAACGGCCAGAGCGCCGAGAGCGGTGAGAACCGCCAGGGCGGTGACGCGGGCCGGCGCGTTGAGTCCGGTCAGGAGGCCCGGCAGGACAACCGCCGGGGCGAGCGCGAGAACCGCCAGGACGGCGAGGGCCGCGACCGCAGCCGCCAGCAGGACGGCCAGAACCGTGACCGCGGCGGCGAGAACCGCGGCGAGAGCCAGCAGAACCGCGAGCGGCAGGATCGCGGCGACAACCAGGGCAACCGCGACAACCAGGGCAACCGGGGTGGCGGCGACCGCAACGACAACCGCGGCGAAGAGGGCGACGGCCGGCGGCGCCGGCGCCGCGGGCGTGACCGCGGCCGGGACCGTGACAGCGGCGGCCAGGGCGGCCAGGGCGGCCAGGGTGGCCGCGGCGGCCGCGGTGGCCGCGAGCGCTTCGACGTCGAGCCGGTGGTGACCGAGGACGACGTGCTGGTGCCGGCCGCCGGCATCCTGGACGTGCTCGACAACTACGCGTTCGTACGCACCGGCGGCTACCTGCCGGGCCCGAACGACGTGTACGTCTCGCTCGCGATGGTGAAGAGGTACGGCCTGCGCAAGGGTGACGCGATCACCGGCGCGGTCCGGCAGCCGCGCGAGGGCGAGCGCAAGGAGAAGTTCAACCCGCTGGTCCGGATCGACACCGTCAACGGGTCGGACCCGGAGGCGGCCAGGCACAGGCCGGAGTTCCAGAAGCTCGTCCCGCTGTACGCGACCGAGCGCCTCCGGCTGGAGACCGAGCCGCAGGTCCTGACCACCCGGATCATCGACATCATGGCCCCGATCGGCAAGGGCAACCGAGGCCTGATCGTGTCCCCGGCCAAGGCCGGTAAGACGATGATCCTGCAGTCGATCGCGAACGCCATCACGACCAACAACCCCGAGGTCCACCTCATGGTCGTGCTGGTCGACGAGCGGCCCGAAGAGGTCACCGACATGCAGCGCACGGTCAAGGGTGAGGTCATCGCCTCCACCTTCGACCGGCCCGCCGACGACCACACCACGGTCGCCGAGCTGGCGATCGAGCGCGCCAAGCGGCTCGTCGAGCTCGGCCACGACGTGGTCGTGATGCTGGACTCGATCACCCGGCTCGGCCGTGCGTACAACCTGGCGGCGCCGGCGTCCGGCCGGATCCTGTCCGGTGGTGTCGACTCGTCCGCGCTGTACCCGCCGAAGCGGTTCTTCGGCGCCGCGCGCAACATCGAGGACGGCGGCTCGCTGACCATCCTCGCCACGGCGCTGATCGAGACCGGCTCGAAGATGGACGAGGTGATCTTCGAGGAGTTCAAGGGCACCGGAAACATGGAGCTGCGGCTGCGGCGCGAGTTCGCCGACAAGCGCATCTTCCCGGCGATCGACGTGGACGCGTCCAGCACGCGGCGCGAGGAGCTCCTGATGAGCAAGGACGAGCTCGCGATCACCTGGAAGCTGCGCCGGGTGCTGTCCGCCCTCGACGGCCAGGCCGCCCTCGAGCTGATGCTCAACAAGCTCAAGGACACCAAGTCGAACATCGAGTTCCTGCTCCAGGTGAACCAGTCCACACCCACCACCGGCAGCCGCCGCACCAGCGACGGCGACTGACCACCCGGCGAGCGGGATCGGGGAGGGCGGAATACGGGGCGGATTCGCGTGGTTGGACCCCGCGATGGCAGACTTGTCTGCTGGTCCCGGTTCACCTGGGCACTCCGCGCAGGACCCGGGCCGCCTTTGACTCGAGGAGACCCATGAAGAGCGACATCCACCCGACGTACGTGGAGACCACGGTGACCTGCACCTGTGGCAACACGTTCACCACGCGTTCGACCGCGGAGAACGGCGTGATCCACGCCGACGTCTGCTCGAACTGCCACCCGTTCTACACCGGCAAGCAGAAGATCCTGGACACCGGTGGCCGGGTCGCGCGCTTCGAGAAGCGGTACGCGAAGAAGAAGTAGCTGTCGTACGGCGCCGGTCCGACGAACCCACGCGGTTCGGGACCGGCGCCGTTGCGTTGCTGCACGCATCCAGTACGACGGACAGGGAGGTGTCGGCCGGTGTTCGAGGCGGTCGAGGCGCTGCGGGACGAGTACGCCGCGCTGGAGAAGCGGATGGCCGACCCCGAGCTGCACGGCGACCAGGCGGCCGCCCGCCGGGTCGGCAAGCGCTACGCGGCGCTGGCCCCGATCGTGCGCACGTACGACGAGTGGCTGCGGGCCGGTGACGACATCGAGGCCGCGAACGAGCTGGCCGCCGACGACCCCACGTTCGCCGAGGAGGCGACCCGGCTCACGCACCGCCGCGAGGAGCTCGCGGACAAGCTGCGGCTGCTGCTGGTGCCGCGCGACCCCGGCGACGACAAGGACGCGATCCTGGAGATCAAGGCCGGTGAGGGCGGCGACGAGTCCGCGCTGTTCGCCGGCGACCTGCTGAAGATGTACCTCAAGTACGCCGAGTCGCAGGGCTGGAAGACCGAGATCATCGACGCCGCCGACTCCGACCTCGGCGGGTACAAGTCCGTCACGGTCGCGGTGAAGGCGAAGGGCACCCCGGAGCCCGGCGAGGCGCCGTACGCGAAGCTCAAGTTCGAGGGCGGCGTGCACCGGGTGCAGCGGGTCCCGGTGACCGAGTCGCAGGGCCGCATCCACACCTCCGCGGCCGGGGTGCTGGTGCTGCCGGAGGCCGAGGAGGTCGACGTCGAGATCGACCAGAACGACCTGCGCATCGACGTGTTCCGCTCGTCCGGCCCCGGTGGGCAGAGCGTCAACACCACCGACTCCGCGGTCCGGATCACGCATCTGCCGACCGGCATCGTGGTCTAGATGCAGAACGAGAAGTCGCAGCTGCAGAACCGCGAGCAGGCGATGCGGGTGCTGCGCTCCCGGCTGCTGGCCGCCGCGCAGGAGGAGGCCGACAGGGAGGCCGCGGACGCGCGCCGCTCGCAGATCCGCACCGTGGACCGGTCCGAACGGATCCGCACCTACAACTTCCCCGAGAACCGGATCTCCGACCACCGCGTCGGCTACAAGGCCTACAACCTCGACCACTTCATCGGCGGCGACATCGCCCCGGTGATCCAGGCCCTCACCGAGGCCGACCTGGCCGGGCGGCTCGCGGCTGTCGACCCGACCCGATGACCGCTGCCAGGACGCTGATCGCCGGTGCCGCGCGCCGGCTGGCCGAGGCCGGCGTCGAGTCCCCGGAGTACGACGCCACCGAGCTGCTCGCGCACGTGTGCGGCACGTCGCGGACGAAGCTGGCGCTGGTCGAGGTCAGCCCCGCGCAACAGACGTCGTACGACGAGCTGGTGGCGCGGCGGGCCGCGCGCGAGCCCCTGCAGCACCTGACGGGTACGGCGGCGTTCCGCTACCGCGAGCTCGCCGTCGGACCGGGGGTGTTCGTGCCGCGGCCGGAGACCGAGGTCATGGCCGGCTGGGCCCTCGAACGCCTGGCGAGCACAGCAAATCCCGTCGTCGTCGACCTGTGTGCCGGCTCCGGTGCCATCGCCGGCGCGATCGCGACCGAGCACCCCGGCAGCGTCGTACACGCCGTCGAGAAGTCGCCCGAGGCGTGTGCCTGGGCGCGGCGGAACCTGGCCGGCACCGGGGTCGTCCTGCACGAGGCCGACATCGACGGTTGCCTGAAGGAGCTGGACGGGACGGTTGACCTGGTCGTCGCCAACCCGCCGTACATCCCGCTGGCCGCGTGGGAGTCGGTCGCCGCGGAGGCGCGCGACCACGACCCGGCGCTGGCACTGTGGTCCGGGGACGACGGGCTGGACGCGATCCGTGTGGTGGTGGCGACGGCGGCACGGCTGCTGAAACCGGGCGGCTGGTTCGCCTGCGAGCACGCGGACGTGCAGGGCGAGTCGGCGCCGGCGGTGTTCGCGGCCACCGGCGACTTCGCCGAGGTGCGCGACCGGGCCGACCTCGCCGGGCGGCCGCGGTTCGCGACCGGGCGGCGGGTCACTCGTACGTGACGAGCACCGGCCGCGGCCGCAGGGCGAGCACCTCGGCGGCGGTCATCAGCCGGCCGTGATGCCGGGTGTCCTCGTCGTAGAAGAGCTTGAAACCCGGCTGCACGCCCGCGGCGCGGCCGGGGACGAGGCGGTTCCAGGTCTTGATCTTCTCCGTCCGCGGGCCGATGCCGTCGACGGACTTGATCGTCGCCACACCCGGGTGCGGCCTGAGCGCACGCTCCTTCGACACGATCAGCGGCGACAGCTGGTGGAAGACGAAGACCTTCTCCGGCAGGCCGTGGCGGGTGACCAGGCCACTCAGGTACGACGCGATGGCGTCGAGCTCGGCGCCGGTGGTGTGCCCGAACACCTCGCCCGGTATCTGTCGCGGCCCCACGGCCCACTCGGGGTCGAACGCCAGGCCGACGTCGGGCTGGGTGAGCCAGCGCTCGTAGCGGCGGATCTCGCGCAGCGGGTCGGCGCGGCCGGGCTGGACGTCGATGAGCAGCAGCATCCGGTGCCGGCGGGCGACGGCGAGGTAGCGGTCGACCTCGGCGTCGTCGATCCGGCTGCGGTACATGCGGTCCGGGCCGGGGTGCGCGTTGGCGACGACCGCGATGAGCTCCATGACCGGCAGCGGGACCCGGCCGGCGGCGTACGTGCGCGCGACGCGCTCCAGCCGGTCGGCGCGGGCGTCGAGGTCGGCGTCCAGCGGGCCGAGCTCGGGGGAGCCGGGCATCCCGACGTACGCGACCAGCTGGTGGCGCGGGAACACCGTCCGCCCGCCGCGCGGCAGGTCCCGGGCCCGAGGCACGGACGGTGCGGTCGGGTGCGGGGTGACCTTGGCGGGGCTGGGCGACGGCGACGGAGCGCCGGTGGCACGTGTGTCCTCGATGCTGCACCCGGCCGGCGCGCTCGCGCAGACCAGGGCGCAGCACGTCAGCAGGACACGGACCGGGCGGAACATTGCGCCCAGTCTGCCGTGCCCGGACCGGCGTGTCAGCCCGCGCCGGCCGCGTAGTCGTCGATCTCGGCGAGCACGCGGTTCTGCACCGCGTCGCCGGCGAACGAGTGCCGGACCGCTGCCCGGGCCAGGTCCGCGACGCCGGCGGCGTCCAGACCGAGCAGCCGGGCCGCGACGCCGTACTCGGTGTTGAGGTCGGTGCCGAACATCGGCGGGTCGTCGGAGTTGATCGTGACCGGGACACCGGCGGCGACCATCGCCGGCAGCGGGTGCTCGTCGAGGGACGCGACCGCGCGGGTGGCGATGTTGGAGGTCGGGCAGACCTCGAGCGCGATGCCGTTCCCGGCCAGGTGCTCCAGCAGCGCCGGGTCCTGGACCGCGGAGGTGCCGTGGCCGATCCGCTCGGCGCCGAGCAGGCGGACGGCGTCCCACACCGTCTGCGGCCCGGTGGTCTCGCCCGCGTGCGGCACGCTGTGCAGCCCGGACGCGCGGGCGGCGTCGAAGAACGACTGGAACTGCGGCCGCGGCACGCCTATCTCCGGACCGCCGAGCCCGAACGACACCAGGCCCTCCGGCCGGATCTTCGTTGCCACGCGCAACGTCTCCTCGGCGGCCGGCAGGCCGGACTCGCCGGGGATGTCGAAGCACCAGCGCAGCACCACGCCCAGCTCGCGCTCGGCCGCGCCCCGGGCGTCCTCGATCGCTTCGCAGTACGCCTCGGCCGCGATCCCGCGCAGGATCGACGTGTACGGCGTGCAGGTCAGCTCGGCGTACCGGACCTGCTGGCGCGCCAGGTCGCGCGCGACCTCGAACGTCAGCATTCGCACGTCCTCCGGCGTCCGCACGAGATCGTCCACCGACAGGTAGACGTCGACGAAGTGCGCGAAGTCGGTGAACGCGAAGTACGACGCCAGCTCGGCGGGGTCGCGCGGCACCTTAGAGCCCGGGTGCCGGGCGGCGAGCTCGGCGACGATCCGCGGTGACGCCGACCCGACGTGGTGGACGTGCAGCTCGGCCTTGGGAAGGCCGGCGATGAAGGCGTCGAGATCTGGTTGCGCGCTCATTTGCGTGGAATGGTACTTGCGCACGGGGACAGTACGACGTCAGCTTCCACCGCCATGAGGAGCAACTGATGCGACGATCCGCTCTCGTACTGACGTTCACCACGATCTCGGCGCTGCTGGTCCCGGCCGCGGCGGCCGCGGCCCCCGGGCCGGGGCCGGGCGACTATCGGCCGGTACGCGGCCCGTCGGCGCCCGAGGAGCACGGCTACCTGCAGAAGGGCGTGCCCGGTATCGGCATTCCGCGGCACGCGTACGCCGACGCCGCCGCGGCGGCGCTGCAGCTGCCGGCGACCGGCCAGCAGTGGCGCCTGATCGGCCCGTCCAACATCGGCGGCCGGGTCGTCAGCGTCGCGCTCGACCCGCTGCACGCCGACAGCCTGTACGTCGCGGCCGCCAGCGGCGGCGTCTGGAAGAGCACCGATGCCGGCCATACCTTCGCGCCGGCCTGGCCCGAGCACGCCACCCAGGCGATGGGCGCGCTCGCGACAGCGCCCGACGGAACGGTGTACGCCGGGACCGGAGAGCCGAACCCGGGCGGCGGCAGCATCACCTACGAGGGCACGGGCGTGTACGTGTCGCACGACGGCGGCGCGACCTGGCGGTTCAGCGGGCTGCGCGACTCCGGCGCGATCAGCGCGATCACCATCGACCCGCGCGACCCGAACCGGATGTTCGTCGCCGCGGCCGGGTCGCTGTACAACGGCGGCGGCCAGCGCGGCGTGTACCGCTCGCTCGACGCGGGACGGTCCTGGACCCGGGTGCTCGCCGGGGCGAACGAGTTCACCGGTGCCACCGAGGTGTTCCTCGATCCCCGCGACGGCAACCGGATGTATGCCGTGCTCTGGGACCACCGCCGCACGCCGAGCCTGCGCCAGTACGGCGGTGTGGGGTCGGGGGTCTTCCGTTCGACCGACGGCGGCGCGACCTGGCAGCGGCTCGACCCCCTGGTCCCGTCCGGGCCGCTGGTGGGGCGGATCGGGCTCGGTCTCGCGCCGGGGCAGCCGGACCGGCTGTACGCGATCCTCAGCAAGGGCAACACCGGGGCGGCGACGTTCGACGGCTTCCTGCGCTCCGACGACGGCGGGGACACGTGGACCCGGCTGCCGGACGATGCCGCGCTCGCCTCGTCGCAGTCCAGCTACCCCTGGTGGTTCTCGAAGGTCTGGGTGGACCCGGCCGACGCCGACCATGTGCACGTCGCCGGCATCAGCCTGATGACCACCCGCAACGGCGGCCGGTCGTGGACGGCGCAGAATCGCGACATCCACGCCGACCAGCACGCGATGGTGTGGGATCCGCGCTACCGCGACCGGGTCTACCTCGGCAACGACGGTGGTCTGTACCGCTCCGACGCCGACGGCGACCGGCAGTGGGTGAAGGCGGTCTACGAGCCGTTCACGCAGTTCTACAGCGCGGCGATCAGCCCGCAGGACGCGACGCGGTACTCCGGCGGCACCCAGGACAACGGCTCCCTGCGGTCGTGGGGTGGCACCGACTTCAACGAGTACCTCGGCGGCGACGGCGAGGAGAACATCATCAACCCGGCGAACAATGACGACGTGTTCGCCTGCTACCAGTACGGGAACTGCTTCCGTTCCACCGACGGCGGCGACACACTGACCTACTTCACCGCCGCGACCGTGTCCGCGCGGCGCAACTGGTTCACGCCGATCGAGCTCACCCCCGGCAGCCCGGCCGTGCTCTACACCGGCGGCAACCGGCTGAACCGGTCCGCCGACGGCGGCGTCACCTGGACGGTGGTCAGCCCCGACCTCACCGGCGGCCCCGGCCCGGAGGCCTACCCGTTCGGCACTATCACCACGGTCGCCGCCGCCGGCGACGGCCGGACGGTGTACGTGGGCACCGACGACGGCCGCGTCTGGCTCACCCCCGACGCCGGTACGACGTGGATCCTGGTCCGCAACGGTGGAATCTGGGTGTCGCGGATCGTCGTCTCGGCCGCCGACCCGGCACGGATCTGGGTCACGCTGTCCGGGTACCGCTCCGGTGTCGGCCAGCCGTTCGTGCTCACCTCCGGCGACCACGGCGCCACCTGGACCGACCTCAGCGGCAACCTCCCGCAGGCCCCGGTCAACGACGTCGTACCCGGCCCGTCGGGCGCGCTCTACGTGGCCACCGATCAGGGCGTCTTCGTCTCCACGGCCCCTGGCGACTGGTCCCGCGTAGGCCGCGGCCTCCCGATGGTCCCGGTCGACGACCTCGAGTACGATGCCGGCACCGCCCGCCTGGTAGCCGCCACCTTCGGCCGCAGCCTCTACGTGACGACAGTGGGGTGACCCCTCCAAACCCGCTCATCGGGCCCTTGTGACCCGGCGTGTCGCCGTTGATCGGGCCGTTGTGACCAGTTGTTGTGCCACCTCGGGAGCGCCCCGGCACCCCGAGGTGGCACGATGCACGTCGTGAGTGAGCGCTTCGTGTTCAGCGGGGACGACGTCTGGGCGGCGTACTCGGCCGCGGTGGACGCCATCCTCGACGGTCAGCTGGTGGTGTTCCCGACCGACACCGTGTACGGGATCGCGGCCGACGCGTTCAAGCCGGACGCGGTGCAACGGCTGCTCGACGCCAAGGGCCGCGGCCGGGACATGCCGCCGCCGGTGCTGATCTCGGCCGTCGAGACCCTGGACGCGCTGGCGACGTCGGTCAGCGAGACCGGCCGCAAGCTGTGCGAGGCGTTCTGGCCCGGCGCGCTCACCGTGATCTGCCACGCGCAGACCTCGCTGATGTGGGACCTCGGCGAGACCAAGGGCACCGTCGCGCTGCGCGTCCCGGACCACGAGAACACCCGTGAGCTGCTCAGCCGCACCGGCCCGCTCGCCGTCTCGTCGGCGAACGTCAGCGGGCAGCCGGCGGCGACCGACGTGTACGACGCGGAGCGGCAGCTGGGTGAGTCGGTCCGGGTCTACCTCGACGGCGGCCCGGTCTCGGACGCCGCGGAGAACGCGCTGCCCTCCACGATCGTCGACCTCACCGGCGACGTGCCCCGCGTCGTACGCCTCGGAGCGATCTCGCTCGAGCAGCTGCGCGAGGTCGCGCCGGACGTCGTGGGGCCCGAGGATGCCGAGCCGGCTCAAGAGTCCGCGGCGGAGCCCGATGCGTGAGTATCTGCTGGTGATGTTCGTGGCGGGAGCCACGACGTTCCTGCTCACCGGGCCGGCCCGGCAGCTCGCCACAAAGGTGGGTGCGGTCGCGAAGGTGCGGACGCGTGACGTGCACGCGGTGCCGATCCCGTACTTCGGCGGGGTGGCGATCATGGCCGGCCTGACCGCGGCGTTCCTGGTCGCGAACCGGTTGCCGTTCCTCGGCAGCGACCGCCAGGTCGGCGTCGACTCGCGTGCCGTGTTGCTCGGCGGCCTGGTGATCTGCGCCGTCGGCGTGGTCGACGACGTGCTGGAGCTGGACGCGATCACCAAGTTGGCCGGCGAGGTGCTGGCGGTCGGCGTGATCGTTGCCCAGGGCATCCAGCTGTACTGGATCCCGCTGCCCGGCGGCATCCTGGCGCCGCCGCCCGCGCAGCTCGCGGTGATCACCGCCGGCATCCTGCTGGTGTCGATGAACGCGGTGAACTTCGTCGACGGCCTGGACGGCCTGGCCGGGGGAGTGGTGGCGATCGGCGCCGGCGCGTTCTTCACGTACTCGTACCTGCTGAACGTCGAGGAGGGGCTGACCCGCGCGACCACCGCCTCGCTGATCACGGCGGCGCTGACCGGGGCGTGCCTGGGCTTCCTGCCGCACAACTTCTTCCCGGCCCGGGTGTTCATGGGCGACTCCGGCTCGCTGCTGATCGGGCTGATGCTGGCCGCGTCGACGATCAGCCTGACCGGGCAGATGGACTCCAAGGCGATCCGGTACGAGCCGGGTGGCTCCAGCCTGCTGCCGACCCTGCTGCCGCTGGTGCTGCCGGTCGCCGTACTCGCCCTTCCGGCGCTCGACCTCACGCTGGCCTACATCCGTCGTACCAAGGCCGGCCGGTCGCCGCTGGCCGCCGACAAGCAGCACCTGCACCACCGCCTGCTGGAACGCGGCCACTCGCACCGCCGGGCGGTTCTGCTGATGTACCTGTGGACGGCGCTGATCGGCTTCGGCGTCGTCGTCCTCGGCCTGCTGCTGTCGTGGTGGACCGTGCTGATCGTGCTGGCCGTCACGGTGACCGCGATCTACCTCACCACCGGACACCCGCGGCGAGTCCCGGCAAAGGTCTGACGTCGGCGTGGTCGGAAGGGACCGACGAGTGGCGACACGCCGGGTCACAAGGGCCCGATGATCGAGAGAAGGGGTAGGACCAGGCCGAATACTGGTCTTGTTTTGCTGCGAACGCGTTGCTTGTGCTAGTTTTCACAAGCACTGGGCAGCACCCCGGTAACATCGCTTGAAAACCTGACCCCGCCCACCGCGACGACTGGCATACCAGCCAGGTCGCCAGCACGGACGGAACCACCAGATGGCTCCTCGAGACACCGCCGACGGCGACATTGCCGGCCGGGCGACACGGAACCCCGCGCTGGCCATGTTGCGGGGCGCTCTCGTCGCCGCCGCGGTCGCCGGCCTGAACGCCGCGCTGATCGCCGCAGTGGCGGCCGGTGCGGCCGGGGTGTGGGGCGCGTTGCTGGGACTGCTGATGGTGATCGTCTTCTCCGGGATCGGCCTGCTCGTGCTGCACGCGGCACGCCGGACCAGCCCGACCACGCAGCTGGCCGTCGCGCTGGCGTCGTACACCGGGCGGATCGGGATCTTCGGCGGGCTGCTCGCGATCGCGCTGAGCTCGGAATGGCTGGACGCGCACGTCGACCTCACCGCGCTCGGGATCACCGCGATGGTGGTCGCGATGGCGTGGACCGCCGGCGAGATCTGGGCCTGGTCGCACGCGCGGATCCCGATCTACGACCTCGACGAGAACGCGGCCGGACAGGTGGCGCGATGAACGCCGATGTGACCCGGTGTGTCGCCGACTGCTACGGTTCGGGTGCCAATGAGCGAGACGCCAGCACGACAGCCCGCGCCGTCACCGAACGGTTCGATGGACGGCTGGCGGGTCCTGTCCTACCTGATCGGCGGGGTTGGGTTGTACGCCGGGATCGGGTGGCTTCTGGACCACTGGCTCGGCACCGCGTTCTTCCTGCCGGTGGGTCTGGTGCTCGGCGCCGGACTCTCCGTGCTGCTGCTGTACTTCCGCTACGGCCGATCCTGAGCCGCGGCGGGTTTGTGAGGACCGACCGCCATGTTCCGGATCGCACGGCGTGTGACCGGAAGCACGACGTGAGTACGACGCGAGAGGAGACCCGGTGATCGCCGGCGTTTCGACCGAGGGCTTCACCCCGCCCGGTCCTGAGGACTTCAACCTGCCGCCCGTGTGGGACAGCATCCCCTGGCTGACCAAGCCGACGCTGGTCGCCGCGCTGTCCGTCGTGGTGATCGTCTGGTTCTTCTGGGCCGCATCGCGCAAGGCTGCCGTCGTTCCGGGCCGGCTGCAGTTCGCGGGTGAGCTCGGCTACAACTTCGTGCGGAACTCCATCGCGCGGGACACGATCGGCAGCGCCGAGCACATGAAGTACGTGCCCTACCTGGTCGCGCTGTTCTTCTTCATCCTGGTGAACAACGTGGCCGCTTCGGTGCCGTTGCTCCAGTTCCCGACGTTCAGCCACGTCGGCTGGGCGTACGCCGCGGCCGCGCTGAGCTGGATCATCTTCAACGCGGTCGGTATCCGGAAGCACGGCTTCCTCGGATACCTCAAGCACCAGACCATGCCGGCGGGTGTTCCGCTCTGGCTGATGCCGCTGATGATCCCGATCGAGTTCATCTCGAACATCCTGGTGCGGCCGGTCTCCCTGTCGCTCCGGTTGTTCGCGAACATGTTCGCCGGCCACATCCTGCTGCTGGTGTTCGTGCTCGGCGGCGAGTACATGGTGCTGCACTCCGGCAGCATCGCGTTGGTTGGCGTCGGCATCCTGACCTGGGTGATGGGCCTGGCCATCGCCGGCCTGGAGCTGTTCGTGCAGGTCATCCAGGCCTACATCTTCACCGTTCTGACCGCGCAGTACATCGGCAGCGCCATCGCCGAAGAGCACTGATCCACTGACCCGCACCACCCCGATCACCACGGAATTTCCGTACCGAAAGGAAGCACTTCAATGACCGCTCTCCAGATGACCGGTGACATCGCCGTCTTGGGCTACGGCCTCGCCGCGATCGGCCCGGGCGTCGGTGTCGGCCTGATCTTCTCGGCCGTCATCAACGGCACGGCGCGCCAGCCGGAGGCGCAGAGCAAGCTGCAGGCGATCGCCTGGATCGGCTTCGGTGTCACCGAGGTGCTCGCGATCATCGGTATCGCGCTCGCCTTCGTGTTCCGCGGCTGACCTTCCCCTTACCGACAGGACGCAGACATGCTGACGACAGTGATCCGGCTGGCCGAACCGGCTGCTGAGGCGGAGCAGCCGAGCCCGCTGGCTCCGCACACGGCGGAGATCATCTTCGCGTTCGTCTTCCTGATCCTGCTGTACTTCGTCTTCGCCAAGTTCGTGGTGCCCCGATTCGAGCAGGCGTACGCCGAGCGGACGAAGGCCATCGAGGGCGGCATGAACGAGGCCAAGCAGGCCCAGGCGGAGGCCAAGGCCGCGCTCGAGCAGTACAACGCGCAGCTGGCCGAGGGCCGGCAGGAGGCGGCGCGGATCCGCGAGGAGGCGCGCGAGCAGGGCGCCGCGATCATCGCGGAGATGCGCGAGCAGGC
>WNGB01028997.1_pt1 | contig 14102 bp, 15 predicted proteins | sample 5400681 | NCBI WGS metagenome assembly WNGB01 (sample SAMN13153367, study PRJNA577476) | soil metagenome | isolation source: 115 cm soil or saprolite under grassland replicate 2 | place: USA:California | collected 2016-06-15 | reverse complement strand
GGCGGTCCAGCAGGCCGGGCTCCGCCGCTACCGCCCACCCGGGGTGATCAACCCGGCCTGGTACGCGAGGACGACTGCCTGCGCCCGGTGCCGCCGTACCCCACCTGGGGTAGGTCTCGGAGTGGCCGGGAAATGACGCCTGTTCGGGGGGTCGCGCGGGCGCCGCGGCCGGGCTAGCGTGACTCGGCAGCGCGGGGGTGCAGCCCCGCGGAGTGGCCCGTCGATGAGCGACATTGGTGACGACCTCGCTGAGATCGGTCCGGAGCCGGTGCGCCGGACCGTGGCGCGAATCATGGCAGCGGTTCGCGCCGGTGAGGCTCTGTGCATCCCGCCGTTGGCGTTGGCGGCCGCGATACCCCCGGTGTCGCTGCGCTGGCTGGTACCCGCGCTGGTCGGGTTTTCCGCGTGGAGCGCCACGTATGCGGTTGTGGCCTTCACCCGAGGCCTCACCGCGTGGCTGGTCGTCACCGACGTGGCCATCACGGTCCTGCTCTGTCTGGCCAACGGACGCCTGGTCGCGATCGAGCGGATCAGCGACGGGTCGGGGTGGGTGGCGACCCTGGCGACGCTGTGCGTGATCGGGCTACCGCTGGCGTGGCCGGCACGCGCGGCGGTGCCCGCCGGTCTCGTCGTGCCCGCGGCCTTCGTGGCCGGCTCGGCCGCCGCCGGGCACGCGGTGTTCGGCTGGTCCTATGCCGCGATCCTGGTCGGGCAGCTCGCCGCGGCCACGGTGGTGATGACGCTCGTGCGGCGGGCCGGTCGGGCCGCTGACGCGGCTCTCGCCGCGGCCGCCGCGGCGCGCCGCACCGACGCCGTCGAGCAGGCGCGCCGGGCCGACCAGGCGAGCCAGCTCCGGCTGCTACACGACACCGCGCTGACCACGTTGACTCTGGTCGGCACCGGCGCGGTCGACCACTGGTCGGCGCGACTGGCCGGGCGGGCCGCGGCGGACCTCGCGACGGTGGAACAGATCGCGGACATCGAGCCGGAGGCCGGTTCGGAGTTGGTCGAGTTGGGCCAGGTTCTCGCCGATGTGGTGGGCGGGGTGGACCGGCCGACAGTGGCCGTCTCGCTGCAAACCTGCCGGGTACCTGAGCCGGTCGCGAAGGCGCTGGCCAGAGCTGTCGCCGAGGCGCTGCGCAATGTCGCGCGGCACGCCGGTACCACGACGGCGCAGCTCAACCTGCGCGCCGACGGCGGTACCGCGGTCGTCGAGATCAGCGATCAGGGCCGGGGGTTCGACCCGGACAACGCTCCCGCATACCGGTTCGGGGTCCGGGAGTCCATCGTGGCCCGGGTGAGCGCGGTCGGTGGCCGCGCGCGGGTGGAGTCCAGGCCGGGCGTCGGTACCCGGTGGCTGCTGGAGTGGCCCGGTGACGGTGACTGACACGGCGAGCGCCGCGATCACGCGGTACGCCCGGGGACCGCTGCTGGGCGCCATCGCCGTCGCCCTCGGCTGGCACGTCGTCAATGATTTGACCGGTACCGTGACCAACTGGTCCCGGTACCGGTCGCCGTCGGTGGCCGTGGCGGTGTGGCTCGCCTTCGCGGCGGTCGGCGTGCTTGCGGCGGCGAACCTGCTCCGCCGCGACGGCCGTGGTATCGCACTGGCCGGCGGCGGCATCGCGGTCCTCCTCGTCGCGGTGGCCGCCCAGCTGGTCGTCTGCCCGCCCGCGGCGATGTTCCACCTCGCCGACTGGGCGTGGTCGAACTTCGCCTGGTTCGCCATGCTCCTGCTGTGGCGGTACCCGCTGCGGTGGCTCATCGCGGCGATGGCCGTCGATGTCCTGGTCGCCCTCGCGGTGTTGCTGCTGACCCGCGAGATGGACCGGGTGGAGCTGGCCAGGTTCGCGATGATCGTGTTCAGTTCCAGCGCGATCGAGTTCAGCGTGGCCTGGGGCGGCCGGGCGTTGGAGAATCGGGCCCGGCAGGCCGCGCGGGCGGCCAGCGAGCTGGCCGAGATCCGTACCACCCAGGCGGCCGCCGAGCAGGTGCACGCCGACCGGCAGCGTCGGTACCAGGACATCGGACAGGCGGTGCGGCGCCTGCTGGCCGGGCTCGCCGAGGGCCGCCTCGACCCCAGCGACCCGGCGGCGCGGCGCGCCTGCGCCGTCGGAGCCTCCCACCTGCGCCGGCTGATCGCCGAGCACGACGACAGCCCGAGCCCGCTCGTGCACGAATTGCGGGCCTGCGCCGACCTGGCCGAGCGGCGTGGCGTGCAGGTGTCCCTGGAGACGGTCGGCTCGCTGCCCCGACTGCCGGTGCCGATCCGCCGGGCGCTCACCGACGCACCGATGCACCTGCTCGTGGCCGCCCGCAACCGTGCCAGGATCACGGTGATCTGGTCCGACGACGACCGGGAGGTGGAGGTCAGCGTGGTCGCTGACGGGGATCCCGGACCCGGCGGGCCGTCGCCGGTGGACGGTGTCACGTCGAGCCGGGTACAGGAGGGAGACACGCTGTGGGTCAGGACCCGCTGGCGCGACCGGTCACCGTAGCGGTCGTCGACGATCACCAGGTGGTGCTCGACGGGATCCAGACCTGGGTGGACCGCGACCCGCGGCGCCAGATCGAAGTCACCGCCGCCGGGCACTGGATCGACTCGGTACTGGCCGGTCCCGGCCGGCTCGCTGACGTACTCGTCCTGGATCTGGGTATCTTCGGCGAGTCCGTGGTTGACCGGGTGGCGGAGCTGGCCAACGGCCGCAAGGTGGTGGTCTTCTCGGCCGACACGACCGACGACGTGATCCGCGGGGTACTCGACGCCGGCGCCTCGGCCTACCTGACCAAACACGAGGGTGCGGAACACTTCATCGACACCATCGTCGCGGCCGCGAGCGACCGGCCGTACGTCCCTCCTTCGCTGGCCAAAGCGATGCTCGGCGACCGGGGCCCGGCCCGGCCCACCCTCTCGCCGCAGGAGCGGCGGGCGCTGCGGCTGTGGTTCCAGCAGCCGAAGAAGTACAACGTGGCCCGCGAGATGGGGATCTCGATCGAGACGGTCGACCAGTACATCAACCGGGCCCGGATCAAGTACGCCGCGGCCGGGCGCGCGGCGCCCAACAAGGCCGCCATGGTGGCCCGCGCCATCGAAGACGGGCTCATCCGCCCCGAGGACGTGCGCTGACCCCCGCTCAGGGGTCTTTGCGCGCACGGTTGCCCGCGACGAGGGTGAGGGCATGCGATTGTTCCCGCGCCGTGCAGAGACCTCGAAACTCACCGACGAGGAGTGCCGCGCGCTGAAGTCGTGGCTGATGGAGATCGGCCAGCGCATGCCCGCCGACGGACGCTTCGTGCCGCGCATTCTCGACGAGGTCGGTGTCCTCCCCCTGGCACCACGAGCGAATGAGATGGACCGGGACATCGCCTTCTACGCCGCGCGGTGCTTCACCGCCGGGATGGCGGCCCGGTACGCCCGGCAAGCCTCGCGCGCCTGCGCGCAGTCCGAACGGGCCGGCGAATCGGTCAACGTTCACGCGTACCGGATCCGAGCCCGCTACTGGGAGGCGGTCAGCCACCAGCTGGCGCCCTGAGGAGCATCTCCACCTTGCGGTCGGCGCGGCGGGGGACGAGTATCCGCGGTATCGGTGATCGTGACATCGATCTTTCTTGCGGAGGCGACGATGATCGAGCACTCCGGATCAACTCCACCCGCCGGGCCGAGACGGTTACTGGTCTGCGCGGCCGCGGTCGTACTGCTGATTCTCGGGTTGCCGGCCGCCGCCGTCGCCGACCCCGGGCCCGGAGCCAACGCCGCCGAGCTACGCATTCAGGTGCTCTCCAATCGAGCCGATCTGATCTCCGGCGGTGACGCCCTGGTGCGCGTCGCGCTGCCGTCGCGCCACCACGCCAGCGACGTACGGGTGACTGTGGGTGGACGCGACGAGACCGCCGCGTTCTCCCGGCAGCCCGACGGCTCGCTGCTCGGCGTGGTCACCGGTCTGGTCGTCGGGCCGAACGTGGTGCGGGCGACGCTGCGCCATGGAGCGGCCGTGGTCGGGGCACAAGTCACGATCACCAACCACCCGATCGGCGGGCCGGTTTTCGCCGGCCCGCAGGTACAGCCGTGGGTGTGCCGCACCCAGGGCCTGCCGGGGATCCCGCTGGGCCCGCCGAGCGACGCCCAGTGCGACACCGCCACCGTGTACCGGTTCGTGTACCGGTCCAGCGACCCCGCCAAACCGGCCGTCCCGCCCGTGGACGCCGGTCGCGCCGCAGCCGGCGTGGAACGGCCGCCTCGTGTACGTGTTCGGTGGTGGCTCGGCACCGCACCACGTCCAGGACCCGCCAGCGTCCATTCTGGACGACATGGCGCTGTCCCGGGGGTACCTCGTCGCCTCCAGCGGGCTGGACGTGCAGGGCTCCAACGCCAACAGCGTGGTGTCCGCCGAGGTCCTGATGATGGTCAAGGAGCACCTCATCGAGGCGTACGGGCCACTGCGATGGACGGTGGGCGAGGGCTGTTCGGGCGGCAGCATCCAGCAGCACCTGATCGCCGCCAACTACCCGGGTCTGCTCGACGGCATCCTGCCCAACTGCAGCTACCCCGACCTCTGGACGACCGCGACCGAGGTCGCCGACTGCGGTCTGTTGATCCATTACTTCACCACGGCCACCGGCTGGACGCCGGCACAGCAGGCGGCGGTCGCGGGGGAGAAGACCCCGGAGGCGCCGTTCTGGCCGCCGCCGCCGACCATCTTCCGGGAGGTACACCCGACCACGAGCGTCTGCACGAACTGGCAGGTGACGTTCGTCAGCGGCAGCAACCCGGCGCTCGCGGCCAACTGCGAGCTGCCGGCGGGTGACCCGAGGGTGTACAACCCGACGACCAACCCGGGCGGGGTCCGCTGCGACGTACAGGATTACCAGGAGGCCGTCTGGGGTTCCCGCGAGCCAGCCGATTGGACCGCGGTGGAGCAGGCGCTCGGTCACGGCTTCGCTCGCTCGCCGGTGGACAATGTCGGAATCCAGTACGGGCTGGCGGCGCTGAACGCCGGCACCATCACTCCCGCGCAGTTCCTGGACCTCAACGCGCACATGGGCGGCTTCACCATCGACGGGCAGGTGTCCTCCGCGCGTTCGACGGCCAGCGCCGGTTCGCTGCCGATCGCGTACCGCACCGGGCAGGTCTCCAGCGCGCGGTACCTGGCCGACGTGCCCATCATCGACCTGCGCGGCTCCGCGAACGTCGACGACATCCACAGCGACTACCACAGCTGGGAGATGCGGGCTCGGCTCGACGCGACCAACGGTACGCACGCCAACCAGGTCATCTGGACCTGGCCGTCGGTCGGGTACTTCGTCGGGATCACCCCGCCGCCGGACATCGCGCTGCGGGCGTTTCTGACGATGGCGCAGTGGCTGGACGGCATCACCGGCGACCACAGCAACCGGCCGCTGGCCCACAAGGTCATCAAGCACAAGCCGACCGCCGCCGTCGACACCTGCTGGCCCAACGGCACTCCCACCGCGGGCGGTACGGCGGTCGTCGACCCCGGGTACGCCGGCGTCTGCGGGCGCGACTTCCCGCACTACGGCGACGCCCGTAACGTCGCCGGCGACCCGGCGACCGGGCAGGTCCTCAAGTGCCGGCTCAAGCCGCTCGACCCCGGCGACTACGCCGCCAGCTTCACCGCCGCGCAGTGGACGACGCTGCGAAGCCTCTTCCCGTCCGGCGTCTGCGACTACCGCCGGCCCGGGGTCGGGCAGCAACCGTCGGTACCGTGGCTCACGTTCGCGGCCGGTCCGGGCGGCGAACCGCTCGGGCCGCCGCCGAGTTCGAAGGTGGTCGGCGCCGGGGCGGGCTGACCCGGTAGCGAGGATGACGCGGCCGATGGCCGCGGCGGATCGCCGCGGCCATCGGCGCCCCCTGTCGGGTCCTTGCCGGACAATGGCGGCATGGGTCGGGCGTCGCGTTTGTCATGCCCGGATTGCGGAGGGAATGCCGTCGCTGAATACCTCGGGCGGCTCGGGGTAGCAGATCGCCTCTCCGGTGGTGACCCGAACGGCCGACCATGCGGCAGCGGCGGCGTCGAGGACATCATCGACGGCGGCTACCGCGCCCGCATGGCCCAGATAGCGGTCCAGTTCGATGCCCGCTTCGGCCAGCAGAGTCCGGCGTAGCTCGACCCCGGCCCAGCTGGTCTTGCGGTACGGCAGGGGTGCACCGGCCAGGTGCGCGAAGGACAGCTCCGGGTGGATTTCGACGATCCGGGGTCGCTGCTGGCGCACCCAGCGGTCCACTTCACGGATCTTGATGCGCAGGCCGAATGCCTGCGCGGAGATGCCCGCACCGGTCGCCTTCCGGTTGAGCCGTACGGCCGTGGGGTAGTCGTCAGCCTCGATCGCGGCGCGGACCGGAGTCATGAACACCGATGCCCGGCGAGGTCCGAGAGCCCGACTCGCCAGGAGGTCCGCGCGGCGAGAACCCGCATCCGGCAGACCGATCGGCATGTCCACCGCGATGACCGCCAGCTCACCTCCGGCATCGACGGCGGCGACCAGGTCAGCGATCAAGGGCGAGAACTGCGCCGAGGTACGACCGCCATCCACGACGATGCCGATCCAACCACCCTTGCAGGCGTCGACCCCCAGAACCCGGCCGGTCACCCGGCGAGGCTATCGCGCCGCTCGGGCCCGTCGGCGGTGCCGGCTAACCGGCATTCTGACCACGCCGTCGCACACGGAGACGAGCACGTCATCAAGCTGACCGACACCGCACTCGACGCCCACCAGCGCACCGGTGACCCGGACACGCTGGCCGCCGCCACCTACGCGGCCGTCCTCATCGAGCGGCAATCCCACCACCGGCGGTGACCCGGTCACGCCGGCATCGACCCGGTCCACCACAGCCGCGTCCTCCCCGCCGAGCGTGAATGGTGTCGGTGGGGAGGTCTAGGGTGGTCCGAGACCAGGATCCGCACCCCCCGGGAGGCACGATGACCACGCTCGTCAACCGACCGAACACCGCCCTGCTCGTCATCGACGTGCAGAACGGCGTCGTGGGCAAGGCGTACGACCGGGACAACGTGGTCGCCAACATCGCCACCCTGGTCGACAAGGCGCGGGCGGCCGACGTGGATGTCGTCTGGGTCCAGCACAACAGCGACGAGCTGCCCCGGGACAGCGAGAACTGGCAGTTCGTGCCCGAGCTCGTGCGGCGCGATGCCGAGCCGTTGGTGCACAAGGCGTACGGCGACTCCTTCGAAGAGACCGACCTGGAGTCGGTGCTTGCCGCGCGCCGCATCGGCCGGCTCGTTGTCGCGGGCGCGCAGACAGACGAGTGCATCCGGTCGACACTCCACGGCGCGATCATCCGCGGCTACGACGCGACGCTGGTCGGCGACGCCCACACGACGGAGGACCTCTCGCCGTACGGCGCGCCGCCGCCCGACAAGGTCATCGCCCACACGAACTTGGGGACAAGCAGCCACCATCCCCAAACCCGGATACCTCCAGACCCAACTCCTGGGACTACTCCGCGTCGACCCCACTCAACCCCGCTGGCCATGACCGACGGCCACTCAACGGCATGTGCGAACGACGGGGCTAGTCGAGATCAGAACCCCGTCGCTCCTGGTCGAAGTCGACGGCCGGTGCCTGCGCGCTCAGCGCGCCCACCGGGTCAAATGCAGTTCCATTTGATCCCTTGGAACGCTGCGAACCGGGTCCACTTGAACTTACCCTCGTGACCCGGTCGAGTGATCTTGCAAGGCCCGTCATCTCCGTTGATCTTCACGAGCCAGCTCACCGTCCGGTGGCAGTTGTTCTTCACGTAGACGGTCTGGGTGACGTTTCCCACCGTGTGGCGCACTCGCACACAACTCGGCGCGGCCGCCACCGCGGCGGCGTCGACCGCCACCGTGCTCTCGTTGGTGGCCGGGCTGGCGTTGGCGGCCTGGCTCAGGCCGACCAGAGCGGTGCCGATGACGGCCAGCACGGACAGCGCGGACAGCAGTGCCGTCGCTGATCCCCGCGCCCGGGCCAGTTTCCGCCTCATCCACGACATCTTCACGGTGCCTCCCTTGATCGGGCAGGACACACCTGCCGGTACGAAGTCGCGTGGCCACACGCGGCGCCATCTGTTCGGCGCCGGTGGTCAGCACACGCCGGCGCCGGGATGGTCCGAAAGGTGGCCAGGCCGGCGGGACTGACCAGGGCCAGACCTGACCGGGTCCGCGGCGGCCCGACGCTTAGCGGCCCAGGTACTCGGTGATGGTGTTGGCGATCGCTGCGCCCTACCGGATCAGGCCCGGGGACTTCGTATCGCACGACGGTGGGCTGCCGGCCATCGCGCCGAGGCAGAAGTGGAGATCGTCGCTGTCCTTGTGGAGTTGGGTCACGCCGCCGAACGCCTGTGGCAAGGTGCAGTAGCCCTCTCGCCGTTCCACGTCGGTACAGGGTAGGAACTGTGTCCATTTGTACCGACCATCGGGAATCGACTGGTACGGGTACGCGGCCATGCTGACGTGCCAACCCGCGTCGGACACCAGATCGCCCTTGGCGTTGGCGATTGCGTTGAAGACCTCCTCGTTGAGCCGGCGGGGCCGCTGCGGGTTGGCACGGTCGGGACCCTGGAGGACCCACACCAGCTTCGGACGGCCGATGCCCACCGCACGTGCCGCCTCATCGATCTGCGCCACCGCCTGTTGTGCGTCCGTCCGGTAGCGCTGAATGGAGTCGTCACTGCTGGCCGGCGCCGCCCCGGCGCAACGCGCAACATCCCCCGGGCCACCGGTGAACTGCAGGGCCACCACCCGTGGCTTCACGCTCTTCACCAATGCCGGCAGCTTGTGTTCTGCCGGCACCGGCGATTCGCTGGTGCGACCGGCCAGAAAGTCACAGATCGCCGTGCCCGGATGGCCGGCGGACACGACGCCGGCCCGGCCGGTGCTGTGCAGGACGTACGTGACCATGTTGCTGGTCTCCATGGCCAGCGAATCACCAAGGTAGAGCACCCTCGGCGCACCGACGGGTGCCGGCGGCGGGCTGTTCAGTTGCGAGCCGTCGGGCAGGGGCGAGGCTGGCCGGACCGATGCGGCGCCGCCGGTGTCCGCCGGCGACCAACCGCCGGCCTGATCCGACGGCCCGCCATCGGGCGAGCCAGAGTGGGCCAGGTCGCGCACGGTCGTGACCGCCGCGGCCACCGCGGTGAGCGCGACGACCCCCACCAGAGCGACCGCCAGGACCCGCATGGCCCAGCTACCATGCCGGATGGCCGGTGGCACCAGGCCGGCCAGCATGGTGAGTGATCTCGCACGGTCATCGGTGTCGCCGGCGCCGGTGCGTACCTCGACCGGTTCGGGCGCGGTCGGGTCAGCCGCGGCGGCGATACGTCGGCGGGCAGCGATCCACCGTCGCACCTCGTTGTCGTCGCACCCGCAGGTCCGGCTGAACGTGGCCACCAACTCCTCGCGAGGCAGCACATCACGGGTCAGGGCGACGGTCAGGGTGCTGCGGGGCAGCACGTCACCGGCGGCGGCCGCGCGTTTCTCCAATTGCCGGTAGGCCAGTCCAGACCATTCCTTGAGCCGCCGCATCGCGCTGACGAACTCACCAGGTGTCGTCGCGGTGGCCGGGTCAGGTCTACCCGCGGCGAACGCAGGATCGGCCGCATCGCTCATCGAGCCATCCCCTCGAACATGAGACCTCGGCCGACCATCGTATGAGGAAGCAACATCATCAATGCTCGTGTCGATATTCTGTCGCAAATGGTGACGGTCAGGTACGGGAGACGTCATACCAGCGAGGATGGGCGGCCGGCGTTCCTCTGGCGGCATGCCTGAGCCCAAACGCTCGACGACGCCCGCGCGTGGTCGACGGGGGGCTACTGCATGCACCCGACGGCCGGCTCGCGATCACCTACATTCCCGGCGAGAGTCCGCACCCGCGGGCCTGGTCGGAAGAAGCAGCCACCACGATCGGCCAGCTGCTCCGCCAGCTGCACACCGCTACGACCAGCTTCCGGCCGCCTGCCGAAGCGGTATGGCAGCCGGTCTGGCTACGAGAGCTTGACGGCGAGGAGCCGGTCTACGGGCAGTGCGGCGCACCGCACGGAGGTGCCGACACCCCGGGTGCTCCCGGCGCTCGTCCACAGGTTGTGGATGGCACATGTGTACGAAAGTCATGGTGCCGGTAGGCCGCGCCGCAGCGCCACGTTTTCGATCGCCGTCCAGGTCAAGGTGGTGACCAGGTACACCACGGCGGCCAGCGGCATGACCGGTGCGGCAAGCAGGCTGGCGTAGGGCAGTAGGGAAAGTACCCCGCGTGGTGGCGGGGTACCGGTGGCGATCGCGACTCGCCGGGCCCGCCGCGCCGCTACCCAGCCCAGCAGCGCGAGCAGGACCAGCAATGGCAGGAACACCAGCGGGTGGCCGCCGGTGAGCAGGCGGTCGGACAGGGCCGCCCCGAGGAACGGGTGAGCCAGCAGGGCGTTGGCCTGGCCGGCGATCCGGGGCGCGGTGAAGATGCGGTACCAGACGACGAACGCCGGCGTCTGGAGCAGCACCGGTAGGAACCCGGCGAGCGGGGAGGTACCGGCGGAGCGGTACAGCTCGGATAGCTCGGTCCCGAGCCGGACCGGGTCCCGGCCGTACCGGCGGCGCAGCTCGGCGACCCGGGGAGCGAGGGCGGCGCGGGACCGCTCGCCGCGCACGGCGGCTCGGGTGAGCGGGAGGAGCAGCAGGCGGAGGGCGGCGGTACACAGGACGATGGCGCCGACCGGAGTGACGGCGGCGGCGAGATCGGCGACGAACGGGTACACGGCGGCGACCGCGCCGTCGAGCAGCGGAATGGACATGGAGAACCCCTCGGGCGACATGACTGGGTCGGATGGCAACCGTCATGCGCGGCCGCGCGGCGCGGTCGGGGTGAGAACAGCAGCGCTCAGGCGGCCGCGCGGGCCGCCGTGGGCGCTCTGGGTCGGGAGTGGCCGCGGGCGTCCGGGTCACGATGGCGGGGTACCCCCGGACAGCCGGCCCGGTCCCGCAGGATCCGGCGGGTGATCCGCGGACCGGGACCGGCGACCAGGCAGCGGACCAGGACGCGCAAGGCCAGCGCGGCGGCCAGCAGCAGGCCGGCCGCGGCGGTCCCGGCGAGCAGGCTCGCGGGTCCCACCTCAGCCAGCACGCCGAGCAGGTGCCAGAGCGCGTCGAACCAGGTCACGCTGCCCACCATAGCCGTCGTCCGCACGCCCGGGCGCCGGCGACGAAACGATGTACCACGTCACGTACCGCAAATACCGCGTCCGCGGCGTGTCGCGGGCAGGATGCTGGTATGCGCCTGGTGTCGCTGCTGCCCTCCGCGACGGAGATCGTCTACGCGCTGGGCCTGGGTGATGATCTCGTCGGGGTGACGTTCGAGTGTGACGAGCCACCGTCGGCGCGGGCCGACAAGACCGTCGTGGTCGGTGGCCGGGACACCCGCGGGATGAGCCCGAGCCAGATCGATGACTACGTGAAAGCGCAGATGCGGGCCGGCGCCGACCTGTACACCCTGCACGCCGACGCGTTGGCCGCCCTCAACCCGGACTTGATCCTGACCCAGGACCTGTGCCGGGTATGTGCCCTCCCCTCCGGCCAGGTCTCCGACGCCTTGGACTACCTCGGGTGCCGGGCCGACGTCGTGTCGCTGGACCCCCACACCCTGGACGAGGTCCTCGACACCATCGGCACCGTCGGCGCCCGCACCGGGGTACCGGACCGGGCCGAGAAGCTGGTCACCGACCTCCGGTCACGGCTGGCCGCGGTAGCCACGGCCGTGCGGCATCTGCCCAGACCCCGGGTAGCGGTCCTGGAATGGGTCGACCCACCGTTCACCGCCGGACACTGGGTACCCGATCTCGTACGGGCGGCCGGCGGCGAGCCGGTCGCCGCCCGCCCGGGCACCCGTTCGGTGCAGACGACCTGGCAGGAGTTCCTCGACGCCGCACCGGACGTCGTGCTCGTCGCACCCTGCGGCTTCCACCTGGCCGGCGCGATTCAACAGGCCCGGACGATGGCACCCAGATTCCCCGGTACGCCGGTATGGGCGCTGGACGCGGACGGCATCGTCGTACGACCCGGCCCTCGGCTGATCGACGGCGTCGAGGCAATCGCAGCAATCCTGCACCCGGCCGCGGTACCCGACCCGCCGACAAATGCCATCGCACGGGTGACCTGACCTACCGATCCCATCACCATCGCGGCTGCGGCGAGCGCGGTCACTCCAGCGCGAACGATCCCGGGACGATCTCGCCTGCTGGCTCGTACGTACCGATCACGACTCCCGTGGTGGAGACCTTGCTGTCCACGAGCCTCAGCCCGGAGGCGATGGTGCCCTCCGCGAACAGGCGTTTGCCCGACCCGATGACGAGGGGAAATACCCACAGGCGGTACTCGTCGACAAGGTTGTGGCGCAGCAGCGTCTGGATCAGGTTCCCGCTGCCATGCACCTGCAGCTCCGGCCCGTCTTCCAGCTTGAGCGCGGCGACGCCTTCGGCGGCATCCCCCTCGATCAGGACCGAGTTGCTCCACTCCAGCGAGGGATGACTCCGCGACGCGACGTACTTGGTGGCGTCGTTCAATGGTCTGGCGCCGGCTTCCTCCGGGGCGTGCGGCCAATATGCGGCGAAGATGTCGTAGGTCTTACGTCCGAGGACGAGAGCGAACGGCGTGCTCATCGCCTCGCTCATGACCTGACCCATCTGCTCGTCCCAGTAGTTCACCGACCAGCCACCGTGCGTGAAGCCGCCGCTGTCGTCCTCTCCGGGGCCGCCCGGGGCCTGCATGACCCCGTCGAGGGTCAGGAAGGTGCTCACGATCAGCTTTCTCATCGCTCGTGTCCTTTCGATCGGATCTGCAAAGCGGAGTTCGCGTCGCCCGACGATCCACACGTCGTCGGACCAGAGCGCGGTGTCGATGGCCAGCACGGCCTGCAGACCGCCACGGTGATCGGCTCCGCGTCGGTCAGCTTCGGCGCGATGCCGATCCTCGGCCGGGGCCCCGCCCACCTGCGGCGAGCGCTGCAACTCGTCATCGATCTTCACGTAGAGTGCGGTCGCGAGGGTCCAGACCGACGTGCACGTGGCCTCCATGGTCATCGTTGCTCAGCAAGGTCGATCATGGACGCCCTCGTCTGCTACCGCTGCCCCCAACCCCTTGAATAGATCGTCCAGACGATCTATTCAAGGGGTTGGGGCGTGCCCGACGCGATCGACTCAGCCGCCGGCTCCGGTAACCCTGCCCGATGGGGAACTCTGCCCGATGGGGAAGGACACGGCGGCGTTCCCGGCGAGACACTTGGCAGATGCGCGCGCACGACGATCACTCGTCGGCTGGATCGCAGGTCGGGCATCGACCCGCGGTGCCGGTCAAGCGGCCGGAGAATGCCCCGGCCCGCTGGCCCAGGCTCGGCCCGCAGGCGCTGTTGATGATGCAGCACAGCGTAGGCAACCAGGCGGTACAGCGGTTGATGGCCACGGTCCAGCGCTGCGGCGGCCAGACGCACGACGGCTGTGCCTGCGCGGAGACGACCGAGCAGATGCCGGTCGTGGCCCGGCAGGACGCGGGAGCGCCGCCACCGTGTAATCCGCCGGGCACGCTGCGGGTGGCAGGTTCACCGGTGGACAGCGTGGCTGCGGCCGTGGCGGCCAACTGCCTGAACGAGGCGTACGGGATCCTCAATGGACAGGCGATGTTCGGCCTGCTGCCGCTGCTCGACGCCCTGCGGACCCGGCCCGAGTACGCCACCATCCGGTCCAGCGCTGCCGGTATGGGCGGGCCCCGCATACTGATCGCTATCAATGCGGTCGACCTGCACGGCAAAGGCCCGGTCAGCGGCCCGGACCTGCGTAACCTGATCGACCAGATGGGCTCACTCCCGGCCGACCAGCGCAGGGACATCCTCAGGTTCCTCGGCAGGAATGCCGTAATCACGGTGCGCGGCATCGACATCGACTTCTCGTACTGCAAGGGTGCCACCGGTGCGTAAGTATTCGGAAGTGCTGTGACGGGTGTTGACGGCGTGCTTTGGTGCTGTGGGGTTGCGACACGCTGTCCGTGGTGCATGATCTGCGGCTGCTGAGGGTGTTTGCTGTGCCGCGTGGTGGTTGCGGCGGGGGTTGT
>WNGB01011871.1_pt1 | contig 14103 bp, 11 predicted proteins | sample 5400681 | NCBI WGS metagenome assembly WNGB01 (sample SAMN13153367, study PRJNA577476) | soil metagenome | isolation source: 115 cm soil or saprolite under grassland replicate 2 | place: USA:California | collected 2016-06-15 | reverse complement strand
ATTAGATTTCGACCTGATAATTGCGCTTGTGGCGCGTCGCTCATTGCTGAGGATAACTAAGTTTTCTTACGGTACGAGTCGTGTGATTTTGGAAATGGGATGAACCTCCCATGTAGTTGTCAAATGGTAGGCTGGCGCGATTTGATCCGCAGTATGTTCGCCGTCAAAAAACAAAGAACCCTCGATCCTGACTATAAGGAACGTCAAACGATGGCGACGGCTATCATCTACAAATACGATCAGTTTCTCACAAAGAGCGACGACGAAAAGTTCGATAAAATATACGAGCCGGGAACGCCAACTCCTTACTCTGGTATTTATCGGTGCGAAGGTTGCGGCAAAGAGGCGACTTCTGTTCATCCCCCATCCCCTGCCGCCGCAAAACCATCATCAGCACACTGCCGAGCAAGGAAGGATCCGCTGGTGTCTCGCTGTTTGGGGTTAATCTACGAGGCGTACATTTGAGGAAAACGAACAAGGCCCACAAAGACTCATTCCGGGTTATCGATTTTCGCATTGCAACGGAGTCAAGCGAAAATTAGACGAAATTATTTCACAAAGATTTCGTTACAAGATCGGAAACTGTTCCGCAACTGTTTCATTTGCGCAGGGGAAGGCATCGTCTTAGTAGGAATTGACGAAGTTCTTCTACGAACGCAGTCACACGAATGAAGCGCAAAGCGCAGGGGGGCCTAAAACCGACTTCTAATGTTTCAAGGACTAAAATCTCTAGCCACCATCGTACAGGGCAAAACAGGTATGAAAATCAAAAATAGTATTCAAACGTCACTCCCGCGGAAAGTATCGCATCCTATCCACGCAAAAAGCGGCCGATCCACGGTCGCTTTTCTGGTTTTGGGCGCCTTGATCGGCGGTTTCAGCCTCGCACCTTCCACTGCCCTCGCCGTCAACCACCGGCCGAAAATCACCTGGGTCTGTACGGGCAATAACTGTACTGGCGGCAGTACAACTGCGGGCCCCAATCAGCGCGTTACGACCGGCTCCTTAGTGAACGAAACATTTTCCGTGACCGACGTTGATAATCCCACAGCATTGAGCGTTAGCGCTACTTTGACACAGAAGACCGGCGACTGGGTGACCTCGCCTCCGTCTGTCAGCCCTGCACCGGTCAGCGGAGGCAGCTGTGTCGTTACAATCAGCGGCGGCACCGGCAATGGCTCTGCGACGGTCAAACTCACGGTCACCGAGACTGGCAATCCCAGTGGCAACAGCGTTGCGACCTCTTTCACGCTGCAAAGAGACTCCAATTCGAGCGTGCCGTTAATTGGGAGCATCGCAGATCAGACCCTGTGGCGTGGCACTCCTCAGCCTGTGACTGACCTGGTATTCATTAGCGATCAAAAAAATGTTACAGCTACAGCAGCCGTCGATGGCCCTTCCGGGGTTGTCAGCGTATCAGTCGATGCTCCCAACAATCGGTCTCACACGGTTCACGTAACCCCGGGTACGGCCGATGGCACAGCCACTGTGACTATCACCGCCACCAAGGGCACGACAAGTATTACCACCTCATTTGTCGTCATGGTAGCGAGTAGTACCACACCGCCGACAATCTCCAACCTGGGTCGTTATCAGGTAGCCTCAATTATCCCTTGCGGCTCGCCAACACCGGCACCGACACCATTTACCTTCACGGTAGGCGATGACAATAATCCCAGTAACCTTGCTGTGTCAGCAACTTCGTCTAACGCGACGTTGGTGCCGAACACGAGCACAAACATCGTGCCAGGGGGCAGCGGTACTTCGCGAAATGTTTCAATAACGCCCGCTTGCGGGCAGTATGGCGCCTCCACTATTACCATAGCGGTGAGTGATAACCTTTTCACACGCTACGCCCAATTTCTGTATGTCGTGCAGGATCCGAACGACCCGGCAATGACTTTCGGTCGCCCCAAAGGTGTGTTTATCCTCGATAGCCCATCCAACCACTCTTACACGCCCCCCAACTGGACGAACTCGTATCCGATCGACTTGCGCGATGACTCGATCCGGCCTGGTAGCGAAGACGGCGATTACGGCTTTGTGGACGGATACACGCTGCGGGTCCCATGGATCTCCATCGAGAACACTAATTATGCTGGCCAGTATGATTTCAAGATGATCGTCAACGCCTTAGAGAACCTGCCATCAGGCCAGAAGCTATCAATCATCTTGCAAGGTGAGCCCGCTTATGTCGATACGGCTGCTGCTCCTCCCCGTGCCGTTCCTTGGTACTCGTATCTGCAAGAGCGATGGGAGGCTCTACTCAGCGCCATGGAAATGGAGCCCAGTCCAGCCGGTGGTGGGCTGACGCTCGCCACCGACACAAGACTTGCGATTCTCAACCCAAGCATGCCTGGCGGCGATAGCGGGATCCGCGATCCCGACGTGTCGTTCGTGGCAATGCCATACTACACGAAGGAAAACCTTTTGGCCGCGGCTGAGTATTATTTGAGCACGTTCCAAAATCATTTCCCCGGGAAGTATGTGCAGATCGGGTTTTGGAAGCTTCAGGACGAGATGCCTCCTGTTGGCCTAACGGAATATGTGCGCGCTGGAATCCTCAGTGAATTCGATGGCATCGTGCGCCCTCGAGTGGGCTTTTGGCAGGAGAACCTGGCCGCCACCCGGCTGACGGCAGCACCGGAGTTTATCTCACCCCGGCAAGCTTACACCAGTACGCCGCTGACGAGCTTCGCTACGCCGCTGGCGGATTCGGAAAACGTCACTTGGACGGCATTCCAAACTCTGGATAGTTGGGCTGGCATGTTTTCCGACGGCCATGCAAACAACATGTTAAGTGGGAGTCCGAACGACGCCTATGAGGCAGCCTATAAGCCGAACAACCCTGCCGACCCTGACGACAAAAATGGCTATAAGACCCAGTATTTCGAAACTTATGTGGCCGACGTTGATTACGAAGCTCAGCAGCCACAGCCATTCCTGTATTCGCCCTCGCTGTATCGCTGGCACGACTACTTCGCGAGCCTGCATCCCATCGAGTCGCCGGCCGGTCTCACGGTCACGCCGATTTCCACGACTGCTAACACAATAAGTTGGGATGCGGTCTATGGTGCGACATCCTACACGCTGGTCCGTCAGCCTTTGCCGAGCGGCACGGCGGCGACATTCTCGGGGCTGACAACCACCTCGTATAACGATAGCGGGCTAACGGCGGGAACTCCCTACGCCTACAAGGTGCTGGCGACCAATGGTTCATCCACTTCCGACTACTCACCGTCGGTCGTTGTCTTCCGTTCGCAATCTACCGAGGACGGCTATGTAGCTACGAATGCTGTCGCGCCGAACGGCAGCGGCGCTGCAGGCATCCGGGCGGGACAGGCGAGCAGTCAGGTCGGTCAAATAAAAGGTGTTGTCTCTTTCGATACCGGAGCGCTTCCAGACACAAGCACGGTACTCGCCGCTCTGTTGCGCGAGGAGCAGGGCAGCGCTGATATTACGGCGCTCGGTCCGTGCACGGTTGAGATTAAAAACGGCTCGTTCAATAATAACTCCGCGTTGGAAACCGCTGATTTCAACGCCGGCGCCACCGATACGGTAGGCGAACTGCCGAAGGTAGGCGCCAATGCCTGGGCGGAACTCGACCTCGCCGACTATTTAGGCGATATCAATACTAACACCGGGCGGACACAGTTCCGGCAATCGTTCGCCGTTTATGGAACTCCCAACACCTATATGAGTTGGTATCCGGGCGAGTCCGCAAATAACGAGCCCCAACTTGTACTCCGATATCGGCCGTAGCAACTGAATGACAGTTGGTCACGGCCTGCCCGAGCTGTTCTGCAACTGTTTCTCTGGCGAAATCAGGCTGAGACGCGGATAAGACAACCAATGAGGCGTTACACAAGTCACATGAATGGCGAGAAATATCTGGGGAACACCCACAACATGGAACGCTGGACGCCACGAGTTCGTTTACGCTTCGGAACCTGTCCGCCTTGCCGTCTTGACAAATGCTTCTCTCGTTGCGGAAAGTGGGATATGGGCAAAACGGCGATCAGCAAACTCGGTGTCGCAATTGTTGCGACTATACTCTGTGGGGCGGCGATGGGGCAGGAGCTGCAAGGAGGGGCGGATGAGCCGGTCGTCATTCCCTACGCGGTGCCCGATGCCGCCAGGATCGTGTTCGGGAACAATCTGATTTCCGACCCGTGTGCGATTTGCAACTATTCCGATGGCGGGGGCTACGCGGTGCTCGGCCCGGACAATTGTTACCTCCCCGGAACCACGCAATGGCTGGCCGGGACGTTTATCGCGGCGGCCACGGGTGTGCCGGAGCGGATCTCGGCGGCCATTATTCTAAAGGATCTGGTAAACTGCACTGAAAACGAGGTGACGCTGAGCATCTATACGGATGCGTGTTATCCGAGAGGGCCTGGACAGCCGCTGGTTTCGGGGATCGCCACCGTTCCTGAGGCCCCATGTGACCTGGCCGTGGCCAGGCTGCCCAACGCGCCCATCCTGACCAGGGGGACAAAATACTGGGTCGTAGCTACGACCAACGGGCAACAAAGCGGTTTGGGCTCAAACTGGTATGGCTCGAACAACGCCCAATTTGCATTCAACACCGGAACTGGCTGGCAACACTTTACGGGGGGTACGCCGGCTTTCATGGTGCAAGGCTCCGGCACGGTTTTTTCCAAGACGGCACCTGACGCTGCCCACTCAGCGTTTGGCGGCAATCTGTTCGTCGATCCCTGCACCGGTTGTAATTATGACCCCAATGCCCCCGGTTTTGAGGTTCGGGGTCCTAACAACTGCACCTCGCCAGGAACGATTCACTGGGAGGCTGTTCCGTTTGTCGCGGCCAGATCGGGCGTTCCAAGGCGCATTTCAGCTTCGATTCTTCTGCGTCATCCAGTGGACTGCCCAGAAAACAGAGTGACCCTGAGTCTCTATACAGACAACTGCGATCTTGGGCCGGGGACCCCCATGGTCTCGGGAGTGGCCACGGTTCCAACCGCCCCGTGCGATCTAGCCGTCGCCAAGTTGCGGAACGCGCCCGCGCTGACCAAGGGGACCAAATACTGGGTAGTGGCCACGACGAACGCTCAACAATCGGGTCTTGACACTCTTTGGTACGGCTCCAACGGTGCGCAGTTTGGCCTCAACTCTGGTTTCGGCTGGATACAGTTCAGTGCTGTCACGCCCGCATTTCTAGTCCAATAGGCGGTAAGCCAAACTGGCAAGCGTTTCTTTTCGCGTTCGTTTCTCCTCTGCCTGAGGAGCCCTCCGCCCGATTTCGCGCGCTGTCTTAGTGGGGGCGCTGAAACGGGCACGACCACACTATCCTTGTCCGAAACAAGACCCGACCAGAGAATAAAACCGGCGACAATTCCGATCATCGCGAAGTCCCGTGATTTCCCAATTCGGTGGCGCCGGTGCGTTATTGAGTTCAGGCGTTGCAGATTCAATCGAAAATCCTTCCTTTCGCGCAGGAACGGGAACGGTCGGTCACAGTTTGCCAGCGTGTCTACGCGAAAAACTGTTCCCCGACTGTTTCATTTGTGTGCTCACCCGCGCGTCTGATAAACATCGGGGCATGAAAATGATCTTGCCACTCCACTCCCACGGTTACCTTAGCCGAAGAATCGCTCGCTTGGCGCACTATATTTCGCGCATTTGCCTCCTCGTTGTCGGCTTGATTCTGGTTGGGACGGTCTCTGCCGTCCCATTTAATCACCCGCCCACCATCTCGTTCTTGCCCAATCAGCGCAGCGCCACAGGGATATTCGTAAAAAAATATTTCAGGATTTGGGATAACGAACAAACTCTTACCGCCGGCAACATCAGCGTAACGTCAACTAACCCTGCTTTCACTGATCCTATCGGTATGACCTGGGCGATCTGTGGCCCTGATGACTATAGCCAAGGCTGTCCTTCTGATGGCTCAGGCTATTATATCGATTTTCCCCACGCTTCCGGTAACACCACCGACCCGTCCGCGACCGTCAAGGTTAAAGTGAGCGATGGAACGTTGAACGCCACCAGCTCATTCACCCTCCGAAAAGATTCAGTAATCAATCCACCTGTCATCGCGGGAATTCCCAATGAAACCATTCAAAGTGCATCGGACGTTCCCTATGGTCCGGTGTGGTTTGTGGTCGGCGACTTGGATAGCGCAGGTAACCCCGATGCGGTTGATTCACTTGGCAACTCACGAATCACTTTCACCTGGTCATCCGATAACCTCGATCTAGTACCGCTGACGGGCATTGACATTCACCAGATCGGAGGCATGGGTGGCCGGACTTTCCAGATGACGGTGACTCCAAACTTCGGCCCGCTTGGCCGAGCCGTGATTACGATCACTGCAATCGACCCAGCCCCGGAGAATAACAAGACCAGCACATCGTTCGTTCTCGACGTGATTGCCAACACGAATACGCCACCTTCGATTACCGGCACTGGCGGCACCTTTAAGGAACATGCTGTGACTCAGAGCACGAGCATTGATTATAGTTTTGCTGTGAGCGATGGGCAAACCATTAAGAAGAACCTCCTGGTCACCGCGACCTCGTCCAATGCCAGCCTTGTGCCTAACGACCCTAATAACAATCTGCGCATTACACGTTTTCAAAATGGAGATGGCAAATTGACGATCACACCCGTCGCGTTGCCACCGCCCGGACCTGGCGTGCCCCAGGCTTCCACCATTACCTTGACCGTAACAGATCAGGCTTACACGCGTCGGACCCAGTTCCTTTACGTGGCCGTAAATCCGAACTCTCCCGCGACCAGCTTCAGCCGGCCCAACGGGGTATATCACCTTGACCCACAGACCACGGGTAATCAGCGTCCCAATGACCCATTCCTGACTGGAGAGATGCATCGGATTAGCTGGAGAGAGATTGATAATGGCGACCCTAACCCGGCTAACTGGAACTGGGCCCCCATCAATGATGCCGTTGCCAACCTGCCTAACGGACAGGATCTCTCGTTGAATCTCTTCGAGGAACCGTGCGATATTGCGGAGAACACCACCAACACCTGGTGCGATATCGACCCGCCAGATGGACAGCTGGAATTTTGCACGAACTCGCTCTGTGGCGACGGCCATGTCTTGCGGGCGGTGCCTTGGGATTCGTCCCTTCGCATGAGGCGAAATACCTTTCTTCGAGAGTTAGCACGCCACGTCATTCCCGCCACTGGAAACACCGTGGCTAACGAACCAAAGATTCCAATCATCAATCCGAATCTTCCCGGTGGCGATAGCGGCATCCGGAACCTCAATGGGATGCCCTTTTCTGACGTGAACCTGCCTGATTACACGCGGGAGAACCTGCTCAACAACGCGGTGAATGACGAACTGGAGCATGTCTTGCTGTATTTTCCGGGTAAGCTGGTGCAAATTGGGTTCTTCACAGTCGAGGACGACAAGGACGGTACCTATGGTGAGTCGCTCTGGCGTTGGCTTTACCCGCGCCTCAGGGACAGGTATAACGGGGTCGTACGGCCGCGCGCTCATTTCTTTCAGGAGGACCTGGGGGCCGCTCGGGCCAGCGCTGCGCCCGATTACATCCCCTACATCCCACCGCCAAACACGACTGCCTATACCTACACGCCTAACCACTGCCAATTGCCCTCATTCGCTTATAACTGCGACCCGGGTGACACTTGCACACCCGATCTTGTTTGTGGTCTAACTAGTAGCACTTATAACAACGGAATCGTTTTTCAGGCGAGCACGCCCTGGTCCGGACCGTTTGCGGACGGTGAGCAAGTGGACAAAACCCTTAATGGGACTCCCAATGATGGAATGGAAGCGGCTTTCAACGCATATTACAGTCAATACCTGGAAGTTTACCGGGCAGACCTGGACCACGCAAAAGCGTTTTCATTACCTCCTGCCTGGGATGAGGCAAAATGGGCGGCTGGACTCCAGTCCTGGCATGATTACACGGCTTATCTCCGTACACTCGCGCCCAGCGAAGCGCCTGCCGGCCTGACTGTGATCCGTGACAGCTCTACGAGCAATACAGTGAGCTGGTACGGTGTTTACGGCGCCAGTACTTATACGCTGCAACGCAAGGTTCTTTCTCCGCCCGGAGCATGGACTAATGTCACCGGCTGTGATCCGGCAAGCACGAGCTGCACAGACACGGCTAGCACCGGTTCGCAGTACGCCTACCGGGTCCAGGCTTGCAACGGAACACATTTATCGCCATGGGCGCAAGTGGCGGTCTTTCTTTCCGAAAGTAACAATGATGGCTATGTCTCGACTAACGGCGAAACCTATACACCTTTCAACAATGTTACCGGGCCGGGCATTCAAGCCGGCCAGGGCGCGGACACAGACCTGAGCGGCTTCCTCTCGTTCGATACCAGCTCGTTAGGCTCGGCAGCAACCGTTCTCCACGCAAAGCTGCGCCTGAAGCAATACAGCAATAATGACGGCTTCGATGCGCTTGGTCCTTGCATCGCCGATATCCAAAAAGGTGAGTTCAACGACAGGGCTGAGCTGGAAGGAGCGGACTTCGATGCATTGGAGACTGACTTTGATGTGACTGAGGAAGACGAACTAGCCGGGGTTGATTCTGGCAATTGGATGGAAGCCGAGTTGGACCCCTTGTACGTCAGTGACGTCAACAGCACAGACCGCACACAGTTCCGGCTTTGGTTCGAGCATGTGGAGGGCCTGAGTGACAAGTCGGTTCAATGGTACTCGAGCGAAAGCGCCGGTAATGAGCCGCAGTTGATCGTGCAATACACCGAGCCGTAACCTTCGGGAAGGGAGCGAAAGCGTTCTCCGATAGGGAGGATTCCCCACGAATCGGCCACCGGCGCGAACTCACCTTTCGTGCTGAAGCCTTGAATCTGCTCCCCACCCTCAAATGTGATTTCATCCGACAGAGCCCACGAAGGAGCGGGCTCCTGCGCAGTGGCGACTGGGCAACCGCCGGGCCATAGGAAAATGACCGGGAGCAAGCTAAACAATAATATTCTTTTCATGCGTTTGTTCCTTTCGGGGTTGTCCACTGGGGTTTTGTGGGAGGAGTATTGAAATGGCTCGGCAGACGTTGCTGCCGCTGATGTTCGAATGCGCCGGGTTAGAATTCCCGGCAGCGTTGAGAGAGCCGCCTTCGCCGAGGGGCTACGACGTACCAGAAAGATGTCGAATGGCGCTCCTGCGACGATGGAAGGAGCGCCATTTTGAAGAGTTAACCCGGCATTGTCAAAGACCTTTTTTCGTGCTCGCCAAAAAATTTGCGCGCCGTTCTTCTCCCGGCCATCGATTAGTTCCGAGCGAACGTCGTTTTCCTCAAGCCTCGCCACGGCGAAGTCTGTTGTTCGTAGCTCGAGGCACGCACCATGACCGCGATAGGCTTTGACCGTCAAGCCATCGCTGCTGTTTGCCACGTGGAGAGGATTAGACATGGGAGACTTACAACGACGTGTGTTTATTCGTCCTTGTTAGGCCATCAAAGACTTGGGTGGTGGCGCGATCTTGTGAGTTACCAGGACGCCTCGGTCTATTCCGCGGAGGATTTGCCGCATGAGCTCGATGGTCTTGCCGTTTTCGAAATAGGCGCCGTGAATCGTTTGGCTACCGACTGCCACAGCGAAAAAACTGGAGCAATCAACGTCCCAAACATTGTCGGTCGCGGGCGGAGCGGTAACGCGTGGCGGACGGGTGGCGAGCCCACTGCGGCCTAAGCGGCGCATACCGAAGTGTTTTAACCCTGCCGATGCACCGAGAACGGCATCACGTCCGCTGTAAAGAGCGGTGATTCGATATGTAAGATTGGCGATGGCTGCACCGTCGTCGTTATCGGGTGCCCCTGCGTCAAATAGGTCGTTATCCACGTCGGCGGCAACCATGACGAGTTGATTAACCAAACTGACGAGGAGCGGCTCGTTCTTGCGAGTCCAGGCGGCGGCCATTGCTTTTTGCATGACGTAGTTGCCCATACTGTGCGAAATGACCGAGACTTTAGCTTTGCACGGCTCGACGGTCGTTTTTTTACCTTTTGCGACGGCGACAGCGGCCTTCCGTGTGTCGTCTTGTTTCCGGACAAGCCAATCGAAAAGCGCGCTAAGAATGTCGGTGAGATCCTGAGCGCAGGCGCGTGCATGTGCACGATCCGGATAATATCCCAGCACGCTGTCGTAAGATGGCCAATCGAAACTGACGCACAGGCCCATGCTGTCTTTCCCGGCGAAAAGCCGATCGCAAAGATTCTTATAACTGCTCGAGGCGGCCTGCCAGCCGACGTTATAGCCGTGTATAAAAAAGGTGACGTGGGGCTGGTCCTCCTGATCTTCAACAGCAGGAAATTCATCAGATGCCGTTATCAGAAGCTTTCGAAATTGGTCCTCCGTAATTCGTTGCCAATCGATCGTCCCGTCACGAGCCAATTTATCAGCAATCCAGTAACTGACAGGCCCACGGTCGACGCTGCTGGGCTGACCGTTCCTGATCGCGCGATCAGATATTCTCCAATACTTCGGCATACCCAATCACATCAGGTCGGCATTTTGCCCACCAGTGAAACAGTTTGTGAACAGTTGGAAAGCCGTTGCGATAGGTTTTAGCATGATTTATGGATATGACGTCTTCGCTAGCGCGGCATGAAGGTTCCGCAGCCCAAAGGATATTACTCCCGGCTATTTCCGGTACCGACAAGGCCCCTCGCTAACAGCGACGAGGAAAAGCTCATTAAGCTCGGAGAAGCCATGCGCTACAACGTGGAGCGCGAAGGTACACTCACGCCTCGAGTCGGATATACTTACTTCAGTCAGTTTGTTGGTCACGATCTCACGCATGATCCAACACCCTTAGACGGGCCATATTTAGATCCCGAGCAGACTCTCAATCATCGAACCCCGTATCTTGATCTTGATCACGTTTACGGAGGCGGTCCGAAGCGTTCGCCGGATGTTTACAGCGGCGAGCTTAGGATTAGACCAAGGAGTCGTAGCCACCGCCAACCTTTCGCAGTGCACACCTGGAAACCAAAGTTCTATCAAGTCCTGTTGACCAGCTTGCTTCATTAGGTTTGTCTGAAGAACCACCTACCCTCGTCCAACGAGACTGCGTGGCGAATTCTTTTGATCCCCGGTGTACGGAGATTTCTCTGGGTTCCACACCGAGCCAACGGATGAAACTGTGTCCTACCCGTACCGTGTAAGCGCCTCGACTAAATCCGAATAGCAAGATTCGAATCGCCAGGCCTCCACACACTTGTGAGATAGGTGTATGCTTCTTCGACCTTCCAAATGATTCCGGCGCCGAAGGCAAGCCCAGCAACCTTGGAGATCCACTGAATGAGTCTACCGCAAACGGCAGGTTCCGGTATGGTGCCAACGCTAGGATCATAATACAGCCTCTGTTTTGAGAGCGATTGGACGAGCCGTATAACATTGGTCTTCTCGGAACCTAATTCGTTGTTCGCTCCATCGCACCGGACAATCACGTTACGGCGACGCTGAGAGACGGCTTCAGACACAATTTCCTTTCGATGTTTGATTATTCAAGGGTATCCTCGGAATAGCGACATGAGAGATGCTGCATTGGGGTGCTTCCAATAGAGTGTTTTGAGAACACGGACATCATAATTAAACCAGTTTGTGAGCCAAGCATTGAAATCTCTTATTGCTAGCGTTTCGGGACAACCACAGGACATTTGGACGATTGCGTGGGCCGCCTTTATTCCTGACATGATGGCACGCAGGACGCCGTGAGAAGACGCTGGATCGAGCACAGCAGCGGCGTCACCGAGGATAAAATAGCCTGCCCCGGCACACTGTGGCACCCGCCGCCATGTTACATCGCAAGCCGCGTTAACCGTGGTGCCTCGACCAGCACTCTTTAGAGATGTGCCTTGTGACGGTTTCGCGTGCGGCAGGATATGCAATTTACACCACGCTATTCGATCACTGTTGATTGGAGCTTCCCAATCCCAGCCATCACAGCTCGCTGAGAGTGATGGATCATTCGACGCTACTTCAACAGCCCTGTGCCAACCAAACCGAGCGACGAGCGGTGGACTGTAACATTCGATTTTCAAGCCAAGTTGGTTTGCGAGCCAATGTCGTCCACCCCCTGCATCAATCACCCAACGCGCACGCAGTTCCCTATCCCTCGTCTCCACTCCAATCACTCGCTCGCGTTTGCGTAAAATACGGGTCGCTCGCTGCGACTGAAGGACACTGACCCCCGCAGCCCGTGCGCCTTGTAATAGGAGTGCACTAAACTTGGCCCGATCTGCCTGGAATCCGAGCCAAGGACCATTTGTGTCACCGCCATAAGGTTGGAAGACCCGAGGAGCGCCCCATGCAACCCAGATGCCGCGATGGCGATGAAAACCCGCCGCACAGATACGGTCCCGTATGCCGAGATGCGCAAAGACGGATTCGATCCCAGGGTGCAAAGTTTCGCCGGGGACACACACAGGTGTCGCACGGGCTTCAAGTAATACTACGTCAAGGTCCGCCTTCCGTGCAGTGATGGCTGCAGCACATCCAGCCGGGCCACCTCCGACAATAAGAACATCAGAGCTGCGCATTCACGACGCGAACGCCCCAGGGGCCACTATCGGATTTGACCAGGATCCGGCTGTTTCCTCCGACTAAAAGAATCGTATGCATAGTCACGCCTTTGTTTTTTCGGCGAAAGCTGTGGGGCTGCTTTGCGGCATCAACGGGCTGATACATCTCAAAGCGGAACAAGTCGCCGCTTAGAAGAACTCCCGTCGCATTTTGTGCATTCTTCAACTCATCGTTTGTGGGTTCGATCTCCCGAAAAGAGAAAATATCCCAAAGGCTCTTCGCCCTTCGGGTAGTAACACCTAGGGCTCGGTAGGCCCGCGCCATTGCGAGCACTCGCGCCACATACTTGCGCGTGCTGATCATGCCCGTCAGCTTAAGACTGAATTTGCTGTTCAACGCGCTCTCGACATAATCGACATGATTGAAGTCCGCATATTCGATGAGTGGTTTGGCCGCTGTACCTCTTAGTTGCGGCCCCGTTATACCATCCCAAGGTAAATTACCCTTTTGGCCGATCTCTTCATCTGTAAGCGGGCTAACCGTTGGGAAAACTTCCGAGAAGGATCGTCCGGCATCGGGCGCCGCTGCGGGCCAAAAAGTGCTAAGCGCTGCACACAGCTTAGCATCCTCTGGAAACGGACTACCGAGTCCATAAGCAGCGAGGTGAGCTACGCCGTTTGTCGTGTCAAAGCTTGTATCCCAACCCGGAGCAAAGACCCCGGCAGCCGCATCTGGCAGCCAGTTATGGCGGTTTCGATTTGCTTCTATCAAAGGTCGACTTTGCACATTGGGGTGTGCGGGCAGGGAGATGATGGCCGTGACGGTATCATCCTCGGAGCGAAAACCGGCTCGAGGTAAAGCCGCGTTCGTCGGCTGAAAATCGATGTTGTTCAACTTCAGGTTTGGTGCCAAGCGCTCGTCCGCTAGTGTCCTCGGAGGGGTCTGCCAGAGAAACGTCCGGAGCGCCTTCGGTGCCCGTTGCAACCACCAATCCATAAGCTCACGTTGATCACAGAGAACAAAAAAGTCAGGCGCAGTCACCAAGGAATACGCTGCAATGAAACGCGGAATCTCAGGTCTGAGCTGGGCGCAAACCGGCTCGATCCAGCCGTCACCTGTGAAATCGACATAATGTTGAGCCTCGAATCTGCCGCCGGAGACCTTCTCTGCCGGATCGGCTAGGTCATTTAAGTTGGTCGGTTGCTCGTCGGGCGCATGGCGTGCGTGGACATACTCCGGCGCATGCCGCGATCCATCTTCTTCAGAGCTAATTTGCAAGCTCGGAGCAAAATCGTTCCGGGCAATGCTTGGAACGCTGAACGTAAGCGGCTTATCTTGAAAAGTCGCCACCTCGACGAGAGTCGCATGATCCACTGGGAGGAGTAGTCCCTCACCGAAATCGGGATCTGTCGCGAATTCAGCGATGCCTTCTGTGAAACGAAAGGGTGGCTGATCAACCTCAGGCATACTATGTCCTGTATTTGCACCGCGCCGGCCTAGTTCAAGATGTATGCGTCGAATCTTTTCGTTTACGTGGTGTGCGCGCAACTCGACCTTCAAATCCATCCCGCGGATGCATTCAGTCCCGTT
>WNGB01008979.1_pt1 | contig 14105 bp, 11 predicted proteins | sample 5400681 | NCBI WGS metagenome assembly WNGB01 (sample SAMN13153367, study PRJNA577476) | soil metagenome | isolation source: 115 cm soil or saprolite under grassland replicate 2 | place: USA:California | collected 2016-06-15 | reverse complement strand
CCCCACCGAGCAGTTATTCTGTCGCGCCCTGGCGGGTGGACGCGCGTGCCCGGGGCCACTGGCCTGGACTTCGTCGTGTCGCCTGGTGAGCCGCGGGCCGGTCTCGGCGCGGATGGCCCGGGTGGCTTGCTCGCCGGCGCGAGCTGCGGCCAGGCAGCCTGGCGGACTCAGGTGAGGGTGACTGGGTCGCCGCGGTGAATGGTCCCGCCGCTGACCACTGAGGCGTAGACGCCAACGTTTACCGCATTGTGCTGGGCGGCCGTCCGCGGGATTCCTGAATCTTCGGGCAGGTCGCCTTGCGGCAGGGTGATCATCACGCCTTCGGCATCGCTGACCAGGACAGATGCCCTGACCTCACCGAGTCTGTCTGAATAGACATCCGGCGAAGATCTTGAAGCGGATCCGGGCAGCGCTGGTGATGCGGCGGTCGTCACCTGGGGATTCCTCGCGGTGCTTCTGCGGTTCAGCACGCTGATCCGCTACGGTCAATTTGTGGCACTGACGAGGATCTGCTGACGTTTGCCCAGGTCACGTTGGCCAGCCCCGTCTGCCAAGGCCCGACCTCAACTGGATTACCGCACCGGGAATCGAGGCTAATGGCTGGCCCGCGCGCGCGTCGTGCCCGGGGCCGGCGTTCCGTGCCGCCCGACTGCCCCGGAGATGGTCCGGCAACATCTTCATCAGCACGGCGGGGCCGCCGGCGGCCGGTGGCACACTCCGCTGCCCCCGCGCCCGCGCATCTACGGCGGCAGGTGCGGGCAACCGGCCGGTGCACCGGGCAGCGGATGAGGGTCCGAGGCGGATGATACCGGCCGAGTCGGACTTCCAGGCGGCGCGATGCGTCCAACCGGGTCGCCTCCGGCCCGAGGCAGTTCGCTGAGATCACGGACAAGATCTCCGCTATGGTCGCCGCGCTTGCGGCTACGGCTGTGATTGCCACGGGCCCGGCTGCGGAAGCCGATTCGCGGCGGATATGGCTGGCCGGCTGACCGATGATCTGGGTAGCGATTGTGGGCTGGCATGGCAGTAACGGTGGGCAGCCGACCGGCGTTCTCCAGGCATGAGCGGGGATTTACCGCACCCAGGTGCGCCCGGCCTGCGTCTGCCCGTTGTCTTGGCTGGCGCCGGGCCATGGCTGCGGCAAGCCGCACGGTGCGCCTGGTGCCTTGCCGGGGCTGTGTCTTGCCGGCCGATGTGGGTGTGGGCGGCGGGAGGTGAGCCGCACTGCGGTCGCGGAGTTCGCCCGGGTCAAGGCAGCCTTCCCCGAACTGGTCCATCCGGCGGGTGCGGCCCGGCAAGGGTGTGGTTTCACCGCCCGCCGAAGGCTGCTGCGGGGTGGCTCGCAGTCGCTGTATGGCCGGATGCGCGGCGAGCTGGAGCATGTTCTGTGGCTAGCCGAAAGCAGCGACGAACGCCGCTGAGGCATTCGACCCGTGGGCTGGCCAGGCGGGGTGCCCGAAGCCGGAGCCAGAGCCTGGCCTACGTGGCGGATCGGTGAGCCGCCTGCCCGCCCGGCTGCGGCTGCTGCCAGGGCCGGGCTGCACGGCTGACCTTGGGCGGTCACCCTGCAACCGACGCCTGGATCGAGGGTGTGGCTGAAGCCGCGCCGCCTGGGGAGAGTGCGCTATGGGCGGACGGCATGAGTCGCCGAAGCCAGGCACGGACATGTTCATGGCCGTGGTCATTCTCGCGCTGCTGGCCCTCCTGACCGCGGTAGTCATCCCGGCCTGGCTCGGTGGGTGAGGCCGGCGGGGCTGCCCGGTGCGGGGCGGACGGCTAGCTGTCGCACTCTCGGCAGGTCCCATCGAGGCGCGTTCCAGCCGTTAGCGCCGCTGGCCAGCGCGTACCCCGAAACACGTGGCTGTTGAGGTAACGATCTCGGCGGCGGCGCCTATGCTTCCTGGTCCGGCTGGCCGTTCTCGCCGAGCGCCACCTGGATGGTTCGTTCGTCGGTGCCCCGTACGACATTCAGCTCGACGGCGCCGCCGCGCGCGGCCTGGAGTGCGTCGAACAGGTCATCGATGGTGGTCACCGGCCGGCCTGTGGCTGCCACGATCAGGTCGCCCGGTGCGAGACCGGCGCGGCCGGCCGGGCTGGCCTCGGTTACCTCATGGATGAGCAGGCCCTCGGCGTCGGGCAGGCCGACGGCGCGCCGCAGTCGCCTGGCCACGTGGCCAGGAGCGATGGCGATGCCCAGCTGCGGCGGCGCCGCTGATTCCCCGCGGGCGAGCGCATCCGCTCGGCCTCGTAGCGCCTCATCGGCGGGGATGGCCAGGTAGAAGCCCTCACCAAGGCGGTTTGTGTTGATCCCGAGCAGCTGCCCCGCGGCGTCCAGGACCGGGCCGCCCGAGGAGCCGGGCAACAGCGGAGCGGTGTGCTCGAGGCTGCCGGTTATCCGGCGGCCGCGCGGGCCGCGGAAAGTCCGCTCGATGCCGGAGACGAACCCGAACGTGACCCGCAGCCCACGCCCGCCCGGGTTGGCCAACGCGAACACCGGCATCCCGATCTCTGCGGACGCGCCGCTGGCCCACGGCAGCGCCGGAACCCCGCCGGTGTCGACGGCGATGACGGCAAGGTCGCCGTCGATGTCGTGCCCGGCCACGCTCCCCTCCGCGGTGCGCCCGCCGGCGAAGGTGACCGCCACCTGATCGCCGCGCACGTTGTGCGCGTTGGTCAGCACCCGTCCCTCCCCGAGCACGATGCCGGAACCGGCGCCCCACCGCTGCCCGATGCCCACCACCGAGGAGCCGGCGCCTTCAGCCAGCTGCCGGATGCTTGCCTGTATCTCGTCGAGGATCGCCATCGCCGCCTCCAGTTAGTAGTAACTTGCAAATTACTACTAACTGGACATATGTCAACCGGCTACGATCGGTGCATGGCCGAACCCGAGCACGGCTCATCACCGCTCGCCGAGGCGCTGGCCCGGGTCGGCGACCGGTGGACACTGCTGGTGGTGGAGGCCCTGCTCGCCGGGCCGCGCCGGTTCAACGATCTCCTCGGCCAGATCCCGGGTATCGCCGCGAACATCTTGTCCGAGCGCCTCAAGCGGCTCGAACGCGAAGCGCTGCTGGTGGCCCGGCCCTACTCCGAACGGCCGCCCCGGGCCGCCTACCAGCTGACCGCCGAGGGCAAGGAACTCGCCGGGGCGCTCCGCCTGCTGGCGCACTGGGGGGCCAGGCACACCGACCCGGCCGAAGCGCCCCGGCACCCCGCATGCGGCACCCCGATCGAGGCCCGCTGGTACTGCCCGACGTGCGACTGTCTTGTTGACCACCAGCCGCGGCACGCCCAGGTGCACTTCGTGTAAATGGCGGTAACCGCGGCCCGGAAGTTAACCTCACCGGTCACCCCGGCAGATGCCAGCCCAAGCGGTGTCCGGTGAGCCTTTGTGGAGCATCCCGGGTTTCGTGCACACCTGGTTTTGTGTGGGCAGCTTCGCCGGGTTGGCTGCTGCTGTGGTGAGGTTATCGGGCCTGAGCCGGTGCCTGCCAGGGCGGGTGGCTTGACATGGGGCGGAGGGCCGTAGCCTTGCCCGGGCGCTGGGCCTGGTTCTTCTGGCCTGCCCCCTGGGGCCGGTGGCGGCCCTCCGCGAGGGTCCCCATGTCAAGCCGCGCGCCCAGCCTGCGTGACCGCCTCGAGCCGCGCGTAGTACTCGGCCGCGGCCTCGGCCGGGGGCCGGCGGCCGAGGCGGTGCATCAGCCGGCTGGTGTTGTACCAGTGCACCCAGGCGCTGCTGATTGCCTCCAGGTTCGCGGTCACGGACCGCGGTCGAGCGCTGGTGCCGCCAAGCTCGCATACCCGCCTCTGGGGCCTCCCAGCTTTAGGGGCGCCCCTCCCGCGTCCGCTCTCTGCGCCGTGTTGTTGCAGGGGATGGCTTCCGGGGTGATTTTTGCCTCTGCTCTGGTGGTTGCCCGCGGGGAGGGGCAGTCTTGTTGGTACGACCAGGAGGGGCAACGCTGCCCAGGCTGGATTCCGAGCGGCGCGCGCTCCCGGGACTTTCCGCGGAGGTGGGTATGACGTGCCATCGGACTATCGGCGGTTTAACGGCGCTGGCCAGCATGGCCGCGCTTGTGCTGTGGGCTGGGGCCGCAGCGCAGGCGGCGCCGGGTAACGACGTGCGGCTGACAAATGACGCTGCGGGCACGGGCGGGTATGTCAGTGATTTCACGATGGTCACCGGCCAGCCGTACACGGACCCGGTGCTGACGACCTGCTCGCAGAGCCGCGGCAGGCAGAACGAGCCCGCTGTCGCGGTGGATCCGCGCGATCCGCAGGTTGTGGTCGGCAGTTCCAACGACTACTGCGGGGTGTTCCAGTCCAACGGCAGCCCGCTCGGGCTGGGCAACGTCTGGCTGGGGTATTACCGCTCGGAAAACGGCGGCGCGTCGTTTGTGAGCTCGCTGGTTCCCGGGTACGTCGGCGACACCTCGCCATATGCGGCGAACGCGCACATCCGCACGGCCGACTCGGGGGACCCGGTGCTTGCGTGGGATGGCCACGGCCGGCTGTTCGCGGGCTCGGAGAGCTCGGGCGACCGGGCCGGCACGGCCAAGACCTTCGGCGACGTGTGGGTGGCGACCTATCAGAACCCGCAGGGCGCATCGGGACCGCCGGTCAGCGACGGCAAGCAGTTCGTGCGCTCCCTGGATGTGGCGCAGGGATCGGCCGCGCCGAACCTGCTTGGCAAGTTCCACGACAAGACCGCGATCGAAGCCGACCGCACCGGCGGCTCCTGTGACGGGAACGTCTACTTCGCCTGGGCCCGGTTCACCGGGGGCGGGTCGAACGGGTTCAACTCCAGCGTGTACATGGTGCGCTCCACCGACCACGGCGCCACATTCAGCGCACCGCTGAAGATCAGCCAGACCGTGCACGACATCCAGTTCCCCGACATCGCCATCACCGGCGACGGCAAAGTCTTCATCACCTACCGGCAGTTCGCGGACGTGCGCAGCAATCAGCCGCAGGACGCGATCGCCTACAACGTCTCCTCCGACTGCGGGAAGACGTTCTCCGCGCCGCACCTGGTCACCGGGTTCGAGCCGTACGACCCGACCGACATCTCCGTCCAGGGCGGGGTCGCCGGTGACTGTGGCGACTCCGCGTCGGCGTGCGTGTCGGGATACACGTTCATGCGCGGCGGCACCCAGGTGAGGTCCACGGCTGATCAGGGCGACCGCAGCCACGACTATGTCTACATCGTCTACGACCCGTCTATCCCGGGCACGGAGGTGCCCAGCGGCAGCACGTACGGGTCGGTGGTGTCGCAGGACCTGCCAGCCCAATACCACAAAAACGTGGGCAGCGTGTCGGGCATCTACTTCCTGCGGCTGGACGGGCATACCGGAACGCATACCGCGCCGACGCTGATCGACGACCCGCGCGCGCGCGGTGGCCTGCAGCGCTTCCCCGATATCACCGCGGATTCGGGTCGGCTGCACGCGCTGTGGTGGGACAGCCGCAACGACCCGTGCTTCGATCCGCGGCGTCCGGTCGGCAACTGCGCCGACCGCAGCACCGTCGCCTCGCTTGACGCCTTTGCCTCGGCCGCGCCGGAGAACACGCTGGCGTGGTCACCGGCGGTGCGGCTGAGCATGGTGACAACCAGCCCGAACTGGGAGCAGTTCGGCGGGCGAACCGTCCCGTTCGGGGGCGACTACCTCTACATCAGCGCGGCCGGCGGCTTCTCCTACGGCACGTGGACCGATTGGCGAAACGTCCGCCCCGGCAGCGACCTGCGCGAGACCGGCGACTCCGACAACGACCACGCTGATGTCTTCCAGTGCCGGACGGCGCTTCCCGACGGCAGCATCAGCGGCGACACCTGCCCGTGGCAAGGAGGCCTCGACCAGAACATCTACGGCAACCAGACACCCTAATCAGGCAGGAGAACGGGCGCGGCACCCGCACGGGGCAGCATATGAAAGATGCCGCGCCCGGCCCGGCCGGGCATTGAGCCGATCGAGTGCGACTCGGACGGATGCGTCGGGGCGTTGATCGTGCGCCGAGGCCTGTGCGACCTTGGCCGGGACGGGCGGCACGCGGTCATGTCGGCCGGGACGCCTGTGGACGTCATCGGAATCGTGCCCGCCGACGGGCAGCCAGGCTGCCCGTCGGCGGCCGGCCTGTCACCTAGCGTGGCTGCCTAGGCTCGGAAGAGGCTCGTTCCAAGCTCGCCCTGATCCGATCTGCGCGCCAGTCCCGGCCGGCTGGCTGGCCGTCGAAGGCGCACCGAACAGGAATTCTCTGCTCGAGGTGACGGGCTGCGATGAGTCCTGGCCGATTCTGCTGTCTCAAGAATTGAGCACGCCGCTCTTAACTCATAACGGGCCCGCTCGAAGGAGGGGTGTAGGTGCCGGAAATCGTGTCGCCGGCGCCTGAGCTGGGATCCTGAGCCCGGGACCGGTCTCGGGGAACAGCAGCGGGGCCAGCGCCGGCTACGGCACGATCAGCTCTCGTGACCTTCCGCCTGCTTACCTAATCCGAAGTTACGGGTGGTTGGGTAAACCCGAGCCTGACGCTGACCTGGGGTTTTGCGCTGAGTGCGGGTGGTTGTCCTGGCTACTTCTTCAGGGTGAGGGGGATGGGGGCGCCGATGAGGCCGAAGGCCAGCCACTCGCCGGGGAAGTCCGGCGAGGTGATCTCGGCCAGGTCCTGCTGGCCGGAGAGGCTGGGCTGGAGCGGCCCGTCGGCAGCCATCAGCTTGCGGATGGCGGGGGCGCGCAGCGCGGTGATCCACCCGTAGGTGTCATCGAGTTCATGCAGCGCCTCGATGCGGGCGGTGGTGATCATGCCGCGGTCGCCGGCCATGACCATCTTCCGCAGCCCGAACGTGTTCCGCACGACCTCGGTGATCTCGGTGAACGCGGCCGGGTCGGCAGTGCTGCCCTCGAGCACGCGGACCGCGACGGGTCGGCCCTGCGGGTCGGTGAGCAGCCCGTACTCGATCTGCACCTTGCCTTTCTCGCCGTCGCGGGAGTAGCCGCGCTCGCCCAGCGGGCAGTGCGTGCCCTCCAGCCAGGACGACGACAGGTCGAACATCGCCATCCGCTGCGGGTTCGCCTGCGGGGCCAGGTGCCGGCGGTCGGTGGCATCGGCCGGGATGTCTCGTGGATCGGCGAGCGCCCCGGCTGTCCGCCTGACCCGCTAGCACGCGGTGCATGGGTGAATTGCGGAGGACGGGCACGGCTGTGGTCATCGGCGCCAGATGTGCGATGACGGGCGGCTATGTTTTCGGGTGTGACGCTACTGACCGACATCGATTTGTGGGCGCGCGGCCGCGGGCTGGAGATCGTGCTGCTCATCACCGGGGCGATCCTGCTGACGCGGCTGGCGGCCTGGCTGGGCGCGAAGATCACGGACCGGATCGACGCCAACGCGCAGGAGACAGACGCCCTGGTCCGCTCGGAGGCGGCAAAGCACCGGCATGCACTGGCGCAGGTGATCACCTGGACCACCCTGGTGGTCATCTACTGCGCGACCGCGGTGGCCATCGCGGCTCGGCTCGGCATTCCGGTGACCAGCCTGGTCGCCCCCGCCGCCCTGGCAGCTGTCGCGCTGGGGTTCGGCGCGCAGCGCATCGTGCAAGACATGCTGGCCGGCTTTTTCATCATCACTGAGCGGCAGTACGGCTTCGGGGACCTCGTCCGCCTTTCTGTGCCGAGCCTGACCAATCCCGCAATCGGGACCGTCGAGGACGTCACCCTGCGGGTGACCACAGTGCGGACCACCGACGGCGAGGTGGTCATCACCCCCAACGGCCAGATCGGCCAGGTGACCAATCTGTCCCGCGGCTGGGCGCGGGCCGTGATGGACGTGCCCGTGCCCGCTGCCGTGGACGTGAACCGAGTGAGCGATCTGCTGCGGCAGATCGGCGCTGAAGCGTACGAGGAGCCGGAGCTCCGCGAGCTGCTGCTCGACCCCCCGGCCGTCATGGGTGTGCAGAGCATCGACGTCGGTCATTTCCAGGTCCGCATGGTCGCCAGGACGCTGCCCGGTAAGCAATTCGACGTCGGGCGGATGCTGCGGGCCCGGATCGCAGCAGGGCTTCGGCGCGAGGGCATCCACCTGCCCACCGGCCTGGACACCGCCGAGCCGACCGGGAGCGGCTGATGCGGCAGATGCGGCGGGTGCGTACCTCGACCTGGGTCCTGGTCGCAGTATTCCTGCTCGCCCTGGTGACCTATATCAAGGTCAGGCCCCCGGCACCGGCCGGCGACACCCCGACGACGTCACAGCCCGTAACCTCGCCGGCCACGCCATTGCCGACGACCAAGCCGAGACCAACCTCGCGGACCACGCCAGCGAAGTCGGCGTCCCCGACCGCGACGCCACGCCCGACCGCGACGCCACGCCCGACCGCGACGCCAAGCCCAACCGGCCCTACGACGACAACGCCCCCTGCGGTAACGCCGACCCCCTCAGCCACCAGCTCGGCGTCTCCATGACGGGCCAGCCCGGTTCCGCGGTCAGCCCAGGGTCTCCGCGGCCGACCCGTCGCCCGCTCCCCTCGCCCTAGGGGCGGGTGGCCGCCGCTCTTGCTTGTGCTCACGAAAGCAGTTGCGGCCGCACCTGGCACGCCGCCCGCGCCGCAGCGCTAGGCCGTAGTTCCCCCGATGGCGAATCGATATAGGCGCTGACCAGGTGAAACAGCCTCAGCTCATGACTACGTAGACATGTAATTTCCGTGATCAAGGGCTCTACCACCTGGTCAAACGCGTCGACCAATCGGCTTGGGGGGGACTTCGGGCTAGGCCCGGACCTGGCCGCCACGCCGCTGGCCCGCCGACCCTACAACCTACGGCACGCCGCGCTGTCGCTGTGGCTGGCCTCCGGCGCACCGCCCGCCGAGATCGCCGCCCGCGCCGGGCACAGCATCCACATGCTGCTGTCCGTCTACGCCCACTGCGTCCCCCGCACAACCAGATCACTGACCAGGCCATCGAACACGCCCTCGCCCTCCCCGGGCCCGGCACCCGCCCCGCGGAGCACCGCCGGGCAGACAGCACGCCATGCGGCCCACAGCTGGCCCACGAAATCCTGTAATCACCGGCCGGATCTGTCCGCCAGGCGTCCGCGCACAGCTACCCACGGTGGGACTCAACGGGACCCAGCGGGACCCGGCAGTCACCGGTTACAGGACCGTGACCTGCGGGAACACCCGTCCGGAGGGAGCGGTCCCAGATCCGCAATCCCCGCCCGCGCGGGATCTAGGCGGCACGCGACGCAGGCCGCTGACCTGCCCGGATCTGGCCCGCAACTGGCCCGCAGGCTCCGTGAACGGTCCCCGGAACCGCCCCTGGACAGACATCAGGCCCGGTCCGCAGACCGGGCCTGACCTGGGGTTATGCGTGGCAGGTGTTGGGTTCGAACCAACGTAGGCGCATGCCGCGATTTTACAGCGAGCCCTTTCCTACTCATCGGAATGGCCGCTGACCTGCAGATACCCCGGTGACGGCGGTGTGAAAACCGCTCGCTGTCCGCCATTTGTCCGTAGCCGCGGAATGTGCCTGGTCAGCGCGGTGCAGGTTGTGGATCATGCCCCGCTGGGTCCGGCTGGGTCTAGCTGAGCCCTGCTGTGTCCGATTCTCCTGATGCCAACGGGCACGGCAAAGCGGCATCACCGTCGGGCGATGCGCTCATCCGCGATCGAGGTGCGCCTGCTGGTAAGCAGACCAGATCTCCGAGCCCAGCCGCCCCCGCGCCGGCACTTCCAGGCCAGCGCTGCGCGCCCAGGCCCGAACGCAGCTGGCGGCCGGCCTGTCGACCGTCACGTCGCCAGGTTGCGCGCCGCACATCGTGTCGTGGGCCACGCCTCCGTCGGCCACCCCAGCGTCTGGCGCGGCAAGACCCTCCAACAAGCTGGGCAGAGCGGGCGCGGGGGCGACGGTGAAGCCGAGGCGGCGGTAGGTCGTCAGCCGCTTGCCGTGCATCCGCGCGAGCATCGGGATCTTGGTGTCCGCGTAGTCGTGCACCTCCACGCCCGGCTTGCCGGTATGTTCACGCAGGATCCGCCCCACGTACTGCGTCATCGGTCCCTCGGAGGACACCGGGAAGGCCAGGAACAGGGTGTCCAGGCGCGGGCAGTCGAACCCCTCGCCGATGTAGCGGTCAGTGGCGACCACCAGCAGCGGCGGACCGCTATCCGGGGCCGCGCCGAGCTGGTCCAGCACCGCCAGGCGCTCCCGCGGCTTCAGCGAGCCATACAATGCCAGCGGCGCCAGGCCACGCGATCGCAAACCGTCGGCAAGCACGCTCACATGGCCGGTGCGGCCGGTCAGGACCAGGCAGTTGCGGCCCCGCCTCGCCGCCGCTTCCGCGTCGGCGCAGACCTGCCGGGCTCGCTCCTCGTCCGCGGCCAGGGCGGGAAGGATGACCGACGACAGCAGCCCGGGAACATCGCTGTCGATGTCATCCCGGATCGTGAATCCGGTCGGGTGGATGAGCAGGGTCTTGGCCAGGTCGCTGCCTGCGGTGACGCGGTGCCGCACCGGGCCGCAGTGCATGAACATGATCTCCTGGCGGTGATCTGCCCGCTTCGGCGTGGCCGTCAGCCCCAGCCAGCGGCGGGCCGCGATGTTCTTGATCGCCGCCTCGAAGGTGTCGGCCGCCACGTGGTGGCACTCATCGACCACCACCAGGCCGTAGCCGTCCAGCAAGGCCGCCGGGTCATCGTGGCGGGCCAGGGTCTGCAGCATGGCCAGGTCGGCAACCCCGGTGCGCCTGCTCTTGCCTCCGCCGATCTGGCCGATCCGCTCGGCGGGCAGCCCCAGGCAGGTACGCAGCCGTTCCTGCCACTGCCTCAGCAGCGGCCCGCGGTCGACCAACACGAGCACCGGCGTGGCATGGCGGGCGATCAGCGCGCAGGCCATCACCGTCTTCCCGGCCCCCGGCGGGGCGACCAGCACGCCGAGCTCATGGCGGGCCATCACCTCCACCGCTTTCTCCTGGGCGTCATCACGCAGCGCTCCGTCGAAGGACAGCTCAAGGCGCGCGGGCACCGGCCGGGCATCGCGGATCTCCAGGCGGCTCCCGGCCTCCTCAATGATCGACTTCGCCTGCTCCAGCACGCCGCGCGGGAGATAGATATGCTCAAGGGTCTCCTCGTAGCAGCGCAGGAACCGCGGCGTCTTCCACACCGAGAAGCCCATCCGCTGCTTGTCATAGAACTCGGCGTTATGCAGCGAGGCCAGGTGCTTCAACGAGGCCAGCAGGCTGGGCGGCAGCCCGGCGCGCCGGATCGCGAGCATCCCCGCCAACTCCGCATGGACCACCTCTGGAGCGGGCTGCTCCCCGGCCATGGGGGCGCGATAAAGGCGGGTGGCCGGGCCCACCGCCGGAGGCTGGAGCTCCTCCACCTTGTCGACCACCTCGGACGCACCCAGGCGGCGGATCGAGCTCAGGAACGCGAACTGGTCCTCATAGGCCTCCAGCGTCTCTTGGTTCAGGAACACCGTGGTGCGGCTGCGCCGGCGGCAGCGTCCCTGCAGCGGCAGCGCGATCAGGTTCCCGAAGCCCTTCTTCGGCATGAAGTCCTGCGCCGGGAAGAACCTGTCATAGCTTTCCAGCCCTAGCTCTCCGCGGATCGCCATCGCCTCGCGCAGCAGCGCCGCGCCGAGCGCGCGGGCATCGGCCGCCGCGACCTGCTCGCTGAAGAAGATCCAGACGTGTGCCCCCTCGCCCGAGCGTGACACCTCCAGCGCTGCCGGCACGCCCGCAGCGCAGGCCGCCTGTACATAGGCCACGGCATCAAGCCGCCACGCCGGCCCGTCGAAATCGCAGGCCAGCAGGCGGCACGTGCTATCCGGGAACAGCACATACAAGCCCGCAGCCTGCGGGGTATCGGTCAGGTGGCCCGCGATGACCTCATCGGTCAGTGGCAGGAACTGCCCGTCCTCCTTCCGCGAGCCGGGCACCCGCCGAGGCGCCCACCCCTTCTCTCCCGTGGCAGCGTTCTCCCACCTGTAGGCGTACACGTCCTCCCGGCCAGCGAACAAAGCCCGGTACAACGCGATCTTCACCGCCTCCGGGGAGCCGCGGTCCGCGTGTGGCAAGCCGCCGCCGTAACGCGCGGCACGCGCCGGCGCGGCCGGCTGCTCCTCATGCCGTGACTCGACCGTGAGAGTGGCGCCCGGTGCGCGGATCGCCGCAGGAGTCACCTGACCGGCCCCAGCCGTGGCCCTGGCGAGTTCATCCACCCGCGCTCGCAAATCGGCCAGCTCGCCGCGCAACTCCGCGATCTCTTCGGCATGCCCGCAACATCGCGGCCCGGAATACTCGGCTGACACGTTCCGTATCATGCCCCAGCTCGCCACTCCCAGCACTGGCGAGCATCGTCAGCGGCCCCAGGAAACGCTGAAGCGCAACCTGGGCATCCGGGACCGTCGCGGCGCCATCGGAGTGAGCCGAAGAGGGCATGCCGGGCACAGATAAGGCAAAGGCCTTCTGTTCTCAGGCCGCCCCGGACTTGGTGACCTTGGCCACCACCCCGGTCTTCGGGCCGACATCCACGTGGACCCGCATGCCGAGACCGCGTGACAGCGCCAGCAGGGTGTCCATGGAAGGGTTGTGCTCGGCTGCCTCCAGCCTGGCCACCACCGGCTGGCTCCAGCCCAGTAGCCTCGCAAGCGCGGTCTGGCTGAGGCCGCGCTCCGCGCGGTAGCGGATGACCGCCTCGGCTACCACCCTGGCCAGGGCCGTGCGCTCCCACTCCGCACGGAACTCGGGGTCCTGGAGCATGTCATCCAGTACTTCAGCGTTGCTGATCAGTCGCCGTGCCATTCCCTGATCTCCCTCAGCCTCTCCTCGGCCAGTCGCACCGCCCGGCCGAACCCGCGCTTGTCATGTTCGGCTTCCGGCCCCACCGCGAGCACGACGAGCCGGCCGGCCACGCGCCGGTACAGGGCCCGCCACGCCGACCGGCCCGCGCGGGGCCGCAGCTCACGGATTCCCGCCCGGCTGCCCTTGACCTGGCTGCTGTGCGGCGAGAAGCAGAACGCGGCGGCCACCTGGAAGAAAACCTTCGGCTTCCATCCCTTGCTGGCGTTCTTGGACCGGCCGGAGGTGGCGGGCGGGGAGGCGCTGGCCGGGCTGCTGCGGGCCGGCAACGCCGGGTCCAGCACCGCGGCAGACCATGTGACGGTGCTGGACCTGGCGCTGGCGCAGCTGCCGGCCCATGCCAGGCCGCGGCCGGGTGACCCTGACTCGCCGCGGGTGCTGGCCCGGTCAGACTCCGCCGGGGCCACCCACCTGTTCGCCGCGGCCTGCCGCAAGCAAGGGGTGGAGTTCTCCTTCGGGTTCCGCGTCGATGAGCGTATCCAGGCGATCGTGGAGCGTGGTCGGTCACTCCGATGACAGACGCGCGAAGAACCGCCGCTATGCTCGCCGGTTCCAGTCTGCCGGTGTGTCGTCAGCTCCGCCCCGAACAGATGTTCCGCGCGGGTGCGACCGTCGAGACGAGGACAACTGCATGCTGCGGTGATGCCCGCCCGGGGCCGCAACAGCCGAGGCTGTGCGGCGCGCTGGCGCCGGCCGGAAGGCCGGATCGGGCCGCGTCGTGTTGCCGCGGTTCACCGGCGGGTGAAGATGAGATGAGAAGCGCCGCTGGGGCTGCTCACTGCCTCCCTGCCGAGGCGGTGTTCGAACCCCTCGAGCCCGTCCCAGAGCCGTTCCCGCGGCCCGGCACGATGGGCACCACGACGATGTGCAGGTGATCGACAAGGCCGGCGGCCAGGAACTGGCCGATGATCGACGGGCCGCCGCCGATGCGGATGTCCCGCCCTCCCGCGGCCTGGCGCGCCGCGGCGAGAGCCCCGGCCGGGCCGGCGCCGGGGAAATGGAATGTGGTGCCGCCCTGCATCTCGAGCCAGGGCCGCCGATGGCGGGTGAGGACGAAGACCGGGGTGTGGAACACCGGGTTGTCTCCCCGCCAGCCTTTCCACTCCTCGCCCACCCAGGGGCCGCGCTGCGGGCCGGACTTGTTCCGCCCCATGATCTCCGCGCCGATGCCCGCCCCCCGTTGCTGGCAAAGGCGTCGTCCACGCCCGTGCCGCCACCGGGCTGGCCGTGCACGGCGCAGAAGGTCCGGGTGCCGAAAAACCACTGCG
>WNGB01008978.1_pt1 | contig 14105 bp, 11 predicted proteins | sample 5400681 | NCBI WGS metagenome assembly WNGB01 (sample SAMN13153367, study PRJNA577476) | soil metagenome | isolation source: 115 cm soil or saprolite under grassland replicate 2 | place: USA:California | collected 2016-06-15 | reverse complement strand
TTCACCACGAGCCGGCCCATCGCTGGTTCCGAAAGACCCGGTCCGAAGGCTGGGCGACCTGTCCGGTGACTCAGACGGGATTCGTACGGGTTTCCTCCAATGATCGCGTGCTTCCCGATGCCCGGCCGCCGGCCGAGGCACTTGCCGTCCTGGAACGGATCATCCGGGTGCCGGGACACGTGTTCTGGTCCGACGACACGTCGCTTTGTACCTCGAGGTTCGTGTCCCGCGGGCGGTTGATCGGACACCGGCAAGTCATGGACGCCCACCTTATTGCTTTGGCTCTGGCCCGAGGAGGACGGCTTGCGACTTTTGATCGCGGCGTGCTGGAGATCGTCCCGGATTCGGTTCCCGCGGACCGCGCCACCTGTGTGATCCCAGCTTCCTAACTTGGAGGGGGCCTTCGTCGGCTCGGGCGCGGCCTCGGTCTTGGTCTCCGTAGACTTCTTCATAGTCTTCTTCTTGGTGGTCTTCTTCTTGGCGCCCTTCTTCTTGATTGATGGAAAACGGGGTTAGACCTCAGAAGCGTGTCTGGACTCCCGCGTAGCTCTGGAAGTCGGTTCGGCCAATTCACCCTTGCCCCTTCTTCTGTTTCCCCTCATCCCTCCGGCGCGCGCTTCAAGCACGCGTAGAGCGAGTCATAGAGAAAGGACGCGCGGTCGAGGATGTCCGCATCGTCCGTGCTGACGTCGCCGAACCCCTGGCTGATGGCCCAGAGGCCGGCCGACTCGCGCGTGATGCCCATCTCGGCGGGGAAATCGGCGCCGTGGACGATCCTCCCCAGTCTGGCGAGCGTGCGATCGCCGGACAGCTTCTCCTCGGCCAGCGCCTCAAAGGAGCAGCGGCCCTGTTCGTCGCGGTGCGGGTAGGTCGCTCCCGGGGCGTCGAAGCCGATGGCTCCGTCGCGCTGCTGGACCCCCGCGACCTCTTCGGGCTCGACGAAGAGGATCTCGGCCTCGGGATCGAGGAAGCGCCGGATGAGCCAACCGGTCGCCGTGCGGTTGACGTGGATGCGTTTGCGGGTGACCCATCTCATCGAAGACTCCTTGCGCGAAGCGCGAGCCGGTGGTTACTTCGTGGCGACTCTCGAGAGGGCGGCCTTCAATCCCTCGCCGATCTTTTCCGGGGTGCCGACGCCCCAGAAGTGCATGAAGAAGAGTCGGGGGTTCTCGCGCAGCATGTGCGAATGGAGCGCGGTGATCACCAGGCCGTGCGCGCGCAGCTCCTTGATGACGGGGTTGACCTCGTCGGCGATCAGCACGAAGTCGCCGGTCGTGGCGACGCGCGGCCCGACCATCTGGAAATTCATCGCGTTTGCCATACCCATGCTTCCTGGAATCTCCATTCCGCCGTCCTGGATGGTCTCCGCTCGGGGGACGCCGACCTGGAGGACGGCGCCCGCCATCGTGCCTTTGTGGCCAAGCACCTCTTGAAGCTTGTCGAACGTCTTCTGTTGCGCCTCCGCGGGTTTGGCGGGAGCCTTGCCAAAGGTCGGAGTCTTCGTCTTCGCCAGGGCGTTCTTCAAGGTCTTCGCCAGGGCGACGGCGTCGCCATGACCGTGGAAATGCAGATAGAGGACTCGGGGCGACTCGCCGATGAGATGGTTGTGGACGGCGAAGATCTCGAAGCCGCCCGCCTGCAAGGCGCCGATCACGGGATCCACCTCTGACCCGAGGAGAACGAGGTCCCCCATTGTGACCGCCTCGTCGCCGGCGCCGGTTTTCTTGAAGGCGCTCCAGGAGCCCAGAGCGAGGGCCGGCTCGACGGGGACTCCTCCGATCGTCACGTGCAGGTCCGAACGGGGCCACCCGAAGCGATGCACGTCGCCCGGCATGTCCTTGCCGGGCTGCCCGAAGACCTTGTCCACGGAGTCCCAGGCTCCGCCGGGAGACTGACCGCGCGCCCCTGCCGCGCAGAGAAAGAGCAGGATCAATGGAATCGGGAGTCGTTTCATTCCCTGGCCTCCTTCTTTGAGACCGGTTTCTTTCGGCGGAAGGACTCGAAGAGCTCGTCGAAGAGCGCGAACCCGCGGTCCAGACGCTCCTCGTCGCGGGAGTGAGCATTGAACACGCCCGTGAGGAGTCTCTCGATCCCTCGCGTCTCCGGGCGCCCGAACTTTCCGTCCTTCAGGTCGATCTCGTGGACGATCTCCGCAATCGGCTGGAGGGGGGCGTCTTTGATTCCCGCGCGGCTCGCCAGCGTCTCGAACGTGCAGTGGTCGGCCTCGTGCGTGAAGTCTCCGCCGACCATGTCGAAGGTGATCTCCCCGGGACGAGCCGTCTCCCGCTTGGGATCCATGAACCGGAAACGAGCCCCGGCGTCGATGAACCGGCGGATGAGCCAGGCCGAGGCGATCCGGTCCACCTTGATGCCCTTCCGGGTCACCCAGGTGCGGTTCGAGAGGTCGGGGATGCGCGATTTCCGCGCATGACCCGTCTCCTGAGCCGACTCGACCCGACGCTCCAGAGTTTCGAGCAACCTCTCGGCTTCGTCACGCCCCTTCGCCCGGAAGAAGTCGATCCGCGCAATCTCGTCGAAGCGCCTGCGGGAACGGGTCAGGCGCGACGGAAGATCTTCCTCCGGTGGATTGGGGCCGCTCCGGCGTTTTGCCTTCCGGCTCCACTGGCGGATGGACTCGGCAAGCGCCGCATAGTCGGCGTCGCGATCCTGCTGGAAGCGCCGGATCAGCACGGCATTGGTCCCGGCCTCCAGGAAGTCCGCCTCGCAGACGTAGGCCTCGCCGCCGCCCGCGATCGCCTCCTGGCCAATCCATTCGAAGTCCTCCAGGCAGTCTTCCAGGCGCGGAAGCACGTAGACGGCGTTCTTGAGAGCCACCGCGCCCACCTTTGTGAGGCGCTGCCGGATCTTCGCGCGGAGGTAGAGCGGCTCGGGAGGGAGCTGGTGGATCAGGAGGTACCAGGCAGGCGCGCCCTGGCGGTGGCGCCCGGGGTCATTCTTCTTGCGAGTGATGCCGCTCACACAGTCCATATAGCATTTGATTGATAGGTATAGCAATTGCTTTAGAATCAGAGCCCGAGGGTAGGGCAATGAGACTCTGGACAGGCTCCTTCCTGTTCTTCGGAGCGATGGCTTCGGCCGCTCCGGCGGCGATCGAGATCCCGGGAGGATCGGAAGGAATCGGCTTCGACGACCTGCGCTTCTCCGTCACGCTCGGGAAGGTCCTCGTGCCGGCCGGGCGCACGGGAAGCCTCGTGCTTCTGGATCCGGCGACGCGAAACGTGACGGCGATCGAGGGGTTCAGCGCGAAGAAGGAGTATGGCGGAGGGCACGAGGACGGCGTGACGTCCGCGGACGACGGGAGCGGCTGGGTCTTCGCGACGGACCGAACCTCCGGCCTGCTCGCCGTCATTGATCCCGGAAGCCGGCGGATCGTGTCGAGATCAAAGCTCGGCGGCGCGCCCGACTACGTGCGGTACGTGGAGCCGGCGGGCGAAGTCTGGGTCACCGAACCGGACTCCGAGAGGATCGAGATCTTCCATCTTCTGGCGGGAATCCCTCCCGTGGCGGTACATGACGCGTTCCTTTCCGTCCCCGGCGGGCCGGAGTCGCTCGTCGTGGATACCCGTCGCGGCCGCGCCTACACCCACCTCTGGAACGGGAAGACCGTTGCGATCGACGTCAAGGCCCGGTCGATCGCCGCGACCTGGGAGAACGGCTGCAAGGGGTCCCGAGGGATCGCGCTCGACGAGGCCCGAGGGTTCCTCTTCGCGGGCTGTTCGGAAGGAAAGGCCGTCGCGCTGGACGTGGGGACCGGCAAGCTGCTCTCGTCCGTAAGTTCCGGAAGCGGCGTGGATGTCATCGACTACAACCGGAAGCTCTCGCATCTGTATCTTCCGGGCGCGAAGAGCGCGACGATGGCCGTGCTCGGTGTATCGGCCCAGGGCAAGCTCTCGCTCCTCGGCCGCAGACGCACGGCTCCGGGCGCGCACTGCGTCGCGGCCGACGGGAACGGAAACGTCTTCGTCTGCGATTCAAAGAAGGGACGCCTCCTGGTCTTTCGCGATACGTTCAAATGAAGAGGTGCGCGGCCGTCTGTCATCCTGAGCGAAGCGAAGGATCTGCTCTTTTTACCGTGGAGAGCAGATTCTTCGTCGTTTCGCTCCTCAGAATGACAGGACCGACAGAGCCGGCCCGTTAGAATGAGGGGCATGGCCGCCGCGACGCCGACACAGATTCTCCCTTCGGTTTGTCCGCTCGATTGCCCGGACGCGTGCAGTCTCGAGGTTCTCGTCGAAGAGGGGCGGGTCGTCGAAGTAGGAGGGAGCCGCGTCAATCCGGTAACCGCGGGTTTCATCTGCGCGAAGGTCCGGCGCTTTCCCGAGCACGTCTACGGGCCGCGCCGCATTCGCTATCCGGGAGTCAGGGAAGGCCGGAAAGGGGAGGGCCGATTCCGGCGTGTTTCCTGGCATGAGGCCTTGAATCTCGTCGCCACCCGCATGAAAGACCTGGCGCTGCGAGGAGAGGGGGAGCGCATCCTGCCCTTCTACTACGGAGGGTCGAACGGATACCTCTCGCAGGACGCGGCGGACGCCCGCCTCTTTCACCGGCTCGGCGCTTCCCGGCTCGCGCGCACCGTCTGCGCGGCGCCATCGGGGCGCGCCGCGACCGGCCTCTACGGCCGGATGCCGGGAGTCGCCCTGCAGGACTATCGGCACTCGAAGCTCGTCGTTCTCTGGGGCGTGAACCCTTCCGTCTCCGGCATCCATCTGGTGCCCTATCTCCTGGAAGCGCAGAGCCGGGGAGCGCTTCTCACCGTCATCGACCCGCGCCGGACGCGCCTGGCCGAGCGGGCGGACTTGCACATCGCGCCGCACCCGGGAACGGACCTTCCGCTCGCCCTCGCGGTCATCCGGTGGCTCTTCGAGAACGGGCACGCCGACGAAGAGTTTCTCTCGACTCACGCGACCGGAGCCGGGGAGCTACGCCGGCGGGCCTCTGCCTGGACGCTCGATGCCGCGGCCCGAACAACCCGCGTCCCCGCCGCGCAGATCGAGCGGCTTTCGCGGATGTACGCGGAATCGAGCCCCGCGGCGATCCGGTGCGGGTGGGGGCTCGAACGCAACCGCAACGGCGGCTCGGCCGTTGCCGCGGTGCTGGCGCTGCCCGCGGTGGCCGGGAAGTTCGGCGTGCGAGGCGGCGGATACACCATGAGCAATTCGAAGGCCTGGGACCTCGACGCGCTGTCTGCGGCGGGCGAGTTACCCGCGCCCTTCACGCGCGAGGTCAATATGAATCTCCTGGGAGAGACCCTGCTCGCCGGCGACGGATCTCCCGTGGATCTGCTCTTCGTCTACAACGGCAACCCGCTCGCGACGATCCCGAACCAGGAGAAGGTGCGCGCGGGACTCTCACGCGAGGACCTCTTCACCGTCGTCTTCGATCCCGTGATGACGGACACCGCGCTCTATGCCGACGTCGTGCTTCCCGCGACGACGTTCCTCGAAAGAGACGAGATGTCCCGAGGGTACGGCGCGATGGTGCTGCAGGAGGCAAGGGCGGTCATCCCGCCGGTCGGCGAGTCGAGGCCCAACCACGAGGTGTTCGCCGAGCTGACACGCCGCGCGGGTCTTTCCCGGCCGGACGACCCCGAATCGGCGGGAGAGATGAAGGAAGCGATCTTCCGGTCCAGCCGTTCCGGCGAATCCATCCGGCGAGCGCTCGACTCGCGCGGAGTCGCGTTTCCGGGCGGCAATCCCACGCCCGTCCAGTTCGTGGACACGTTTCCGCTCACACCGGACCGCCGGATTCATCTGGTCCCCGAGTCCCTGGACCGCGAGGCGCCCGCCGGTCTCTATGCCTACCGCGCCGATCCGGAAAGCTCCCGATACCCGCTCGCGCTGATTTCGCCGGCGAGCGACCGCACGATCAGTTCGACTCTCGGAGAGCTGCACCAGGAGCAGGTTCCCCTCGAGATGGCTCCGCGGGACGCGGCGGCGCGAGGCATCGCCGACGGGGACCGGGTCCGCGTCTTCAATGCCCTGGGAGAAGTCCGATGCCTCTCCCGCCGCAACCCCGCTCTGCGCGAGGGTGTCGTCCTGCTCCCCAAGGGCCTCTGGCGGCACAACACGCTCTCGGGCACGGGAGCCACGGCGCTCGCCCCCGACACTCTGACGGACCTGGGCGCCGGCGCCTGCTTCAACGACGCCCGCGTCGAAGTGGAGCGCGTGCCCGGGCAATGACGGTCGTCAGCGCGGCCGGCACTGCGGTGGACCCCTCGGACGACGAGAGAAATACACGTAAGCGCCGCCTGCGGGGCGCGATCGCCGTCACGGTCGCGATCCTGCTCCTCGAGGTCGCGGGGGGACTCGTCGCGCACAGCCTCGCGCTCCTCGCCGACGCGGCCCATATGTTCGCGGACATCGCCGCGCTCCTCCTGGCTTACGCCGGCTTGACTCTCGCGGGACGGGCGCCTTCGCGGCGGCACACGTTCGGTCTCTACCGGGCGGAAATTCTGGCGGCCTTCGTCAACGCGCAGATCCTGCTTCTCGTGGCGCTTTACATCGGCTACGAGGCGGTCCGCCGCTTCCGGAGGCCGGTCGAGATTCAAACCGGCATCATGTTCTGGATCGCGGTGGCGGCGCTCTTCGGAAACGTCCTTTCAGCCATGCTGCTGTCGAGAGGCAGCGCCTCGAGTCTGAACATGCGCGCCGCGTACCTCGAGGTCGTCACCGACATGCTCGGCTCGCTCGCCGTGCTCGCGGCCGCGATCGCGATCCCTCTGACGGGGTGGCGCTGGCTGGACGCAGCGGTCTCCGGCGGCGTCGCCCTCTTCATCCTGCCGCGCGCGGCCGGGCTGCTCAGGCAGTCCGCCCACATCCTGCTCGAAGGGTCTCCAGGAGAGATCGATCTTCCCTCTCTGCGGCAGGAGATCCTGGGCTTGCCCGGTGTGGAGGAGCTTCACGACCTGCACTGCTGGACTCTGACCTCCGGCCTGCATTCGGCCAGTGTGCACATCCGCGCTTCGCCCGAGAGCGGCCGCGCGGAGGTGCTGTCGGCGGTCCAGAAGTTGCTCAGGGAGGAGGCCGGAGTAGACCATGCAACGATTCAACTGGAATGGGGTAGTGAGATGACGTGCCATTCCTCGAGCCGGGGGCACGCATGAGCGAAGTGAAGGAGCCAGCATGAAAGTCATCGCCGGGATCCTCATCGGGCTGCTGCTCGCCATCGGAGCAATCGCGATCGTCGTCTGGACCGGGTCCTACAACGTTGCGGCGACGAATCCCCCGGGCAAATTCGAGAAGAAGTTCGCGGCGTTCGCCTTGAACCGGGCGATCCAGAAGCGAGCGCCCGTCAGGACGAACCCGTTTTCGAAGCCCGAAGACATCCGGGCCGGCCTCGCGCACTACAAGGAGAACTGCGTGGACTGTCACGGCGCGCCCGGCGTCGAGGAGTCGGAGTTCGGCGAGGGCTTGAATCCTCCCGCGCCGGACCTGACGCTTCCAGCCGTACAGAGGATGCGCGACGGCGAGCTTTTCTGGGTCGTCTCCAACGGCATCCGCATGACCGGCATGCCCGCGTTTTCCCCGACACACAAAGAAGACGAAATCTGGAAGACCGTCGCGTTCGTCCGCCACCTGCCCGAGATCACGAAGGAAGAGCAGCAGGCACTCAGGGTCAGCCGAGAAGAAGAGGCAGGCCACCACGAGGCCGAATCAAGCGATGTGAAAGAGCAGCAAAAGACCGCTCCCGAGGAAAAGAGCGGCCACACTCATCCTCCCGGCACGCAGCCTCACAAGGATTGAAGCGGTCAAGCTGTGTCTTCCGGCTCAGGCAAGCTCTGAGCGGAGCGAAGGGATCTGCGTGGTCAGCACCGGCCGATTCGACCGGAGCAGTTCGTCGCTTCGCTCCTCAGAATGACAAGAGCGGCGGTTGTGGCTCAGTCGGACCTTCTCGGCAATGACGAGCTAACTAACTCTTCGAGCTGCACTCCGGATGGCCGCACCGGCAGCTGGATTGATGCTGGCCGGTCGTCTGCGCGTTCGCGCAGAAATCGCTGCAGTACTCCTTGTCGCCGCGCCGCACGTTGCGCTCTTCGCAACGGCAACCACGATGTTCACAAGCCATGAGAACCTCCTTTGAACTGTTGACCAACGACTCTGGACTCCTGACTGTTCCCTCTTGCTAGGCCCCGACGAGATTCAGGATTCGCTCCAACACCTGCATCGCACCGCGCCACTCGTCCCGGACTTCGGGAAAGACGTTGCTCTGTCGCATGTCGCTGTCGGCGCGCCGCGCGTCTTCGAGCAGATGGCGAGCCTCGTCGCGGATCGACTGCGGGTCCGCCTGACCGGATTCGACCCGGCGATGGAACTCACGAGCCTGTTGGTCGAAGTGCCGGATCGCATCGAAGAACTCGCGCTGCCGCCAGCCGCGGCCGGTGGCGAGCCCTTCGGCGAGCTGATCGGCGCGGGACGCGTGGTCAACGAGCTCGTGCGAGAGCCTCGCGAGCCGGTCCTGCGGATAGCCGTGGCCGCCCGGGGGACGGCCCTCGCCTTCGCGGTACTCCCGTCTTTCCTGCGGCGCGCCGTATTCATAGCCGCCCGATCTGCGGACGTCGGAGTCGTAGAGCTGGATCATCCGGTTCAGGTCGTCGACCACCTCGTTCCAATCGGCGACCGTGTGGTCGTCGGCGGAGCGCGAGCGCCGCACGTTGCTCTGTACGTTCTGCGCGCTCCGTAGGAGCCGGCGCAGCTCGTCGTCCACCTGCCACGGCGCCGCGCGGTAATTGGCCATGCGCTCGTCGAACCGGCTCGCGCGCCGCGCGAAGTCGTTGACCGAACGCAGAAGGCCTCTGTCGCGCCGGTAGAACCAGGATTCCTGGTGCTGCGCCTGATCACTGGCGTGCCGCGCTCGTTCATCGAGCCTCTGGGCGAGACGGCGCATCTCTCGGTACGCCAGCTCCGAGAGGATTCCGTTGGGTCGCTGCGCCTGCAGAATCGAGCTTCCGGCGAGCCACAGAATCGCGCACGCCGCTGAAAGCAAGACAAGAGCTCGTTTCGTCATTCTCATGATCAGACCCTCCAGTTTCTCGAAGCAGCAAAACTCGCTCCAGTCCGGGTCCCTCTTGTTTTCAGTGACTTGGAACAGCGAACCCTTCGCCGAGATTGTCCTTCTTTGGGGACGCGGCGCTCGGGAGTCAGTGGACGGCTTTTCTGCGGAACTGACCAGCTTCGGGGAATCAGAGACTCGCCTGCTTCACGACGTCTCCGACCGAGACTCCTCCGCGGTAGTTGCCGAGAAAAATCAGGCCGGGCCAGCGCGACTCCGCCCGCGCCAGCTCTTCCATGCGCGCGACGTGGCCGGCCACGTACTGGGGGATCGAGCGCGCATAGCGGGTGATGGAAACCAAGCGGGGCTCCTCGCGCGATTCGAGCGCCGCGGCCGTGTCCCCTGCTGCAATCGCCGCGAGCTCCTGGTCCGACAACGCCGCAGCCTCGGGATCACGCGCGCCGCCCAGGAAGACGGTGACGAGAGCCTGCCCGTCGGGAGCGCGGCCGGAAAAGAGGCCCGAACTCCAGACCGCTCCGAGGATGCGGCGGCCCTCCTGCGGGACGACGAGGTGGCCGAAGCCGTGAAGCGGGCGGGGCAGCACGGCCAGAGGAATACTGACGTGGACCACCGCAAGGAATGGATAAGGGATGCCGGCGAGCGCGTCCGCCGCGTCCGGAGCGAAGGGACGCACGAGGCGCGCCGCTTCCCAGGCCGGCGCCGTCAGGACAACCCGTGCGGCCGAACGCTCGCCGCGCGAGGTCGAGAGTCTCCAGCCTCCTCCCTGGAGCGGTGTCACGCTCTCCACGCGTGTTTCTGTTTCGAGCCGGGTGCCGAGGGTCGCGGCAAGCGCCTTCGGAAGCGTCTCGAGCCCCTCGCGGAAGGAGAGGAGGCCGCGCGGGACGGACCGGTCTCGCGGTGTCTTCTTGCGTTCAGCGAACGCCCCGCGCAGGAGACTGCCGTGATCGCGGTCCCAGCGGGCGAGACTCGGAAAGGCCGCCGCGATCGAGACCGCACGGGACGAGCCGGCGAAGATGCCGCCGACGAAGGGCTCGACGAACCGGTCGGCGACCTCTGTCCCAAGGCGGCGGGCGAAAAAGGCATGGACGCTCTCCTCGGCGTCCGCGCCCCGGCGGGCGAAGGGCTCGGCTAAGAGGCGCAGCTTTCCTCGAGCCGAAAGAAGCGGCGTCCGCGCGAGACTTCCCGGAGACATGGGCAGCGCATGAAGCTTCCCCTTCCACTCCACGTACCGGGGCAGCTGCGCGTCGGCGAGCAAGGCTTCTTCCCGAAGGCCGAGATCCCCGACCAGGGCCCACAGTTCGGGGGTCGGCCGGACGGTGTTGGGACCGAGTTCCAGAAGGAACCCGTCCTGGCGCTGCGTGTGAACGGCCCCGCCCGGACGGGAGGAGGTCTCCAGCAGCAAGACTTCTTCTCCACGCCGCAGGTGTGTTCGGGCGCGGACCAGCCCCGACATCCCTGCGCCGACGACGATCGTGCCGGCCGAGCTCATTGGCTCCAGAATTCCTTCTGCGAAAGAATGATGTCCTCCAGCGCCCGCAGGAACGTGGGACGGCTGTTCAACCCGGGTGTCCTTCGGAAGTGCGCGATCCCGGCCTTCTCCGCCGCACGGCCAAAGAGCTGATCGATCTCGTAGAGCGTCTCGACATGGTCCGTCACGAAGGCGATCGGGACGGCGAGGACCTGCTTTTCACCTTTTCGCCCGAGCTCGCCGATGACATCGAGCGTGGCCGGGCCCAGCCATTCGACGGGCCCGAGCCTGGATTGATAGGCCAGAGTCCAGGGACTCCTTCCGCCCGCCTTCTCGTGGATCGCCCGCACGCTCGCCTCGATCTCTCTTTGATAAGGGTCGCCTTGCCTCGTCACGAGTCTTCTGGGAATGGAGTGGGCCGAAAAGAGCAGCCGCACGGCTTCGGGACGCGGGTCGGGGAACTTTGCAATCTCTTCCCGGATTCCTTCGGAGTGCGCCTCGACGAAGAGCGGATGCGTCGGCCATGAGCCGACCTCGAAGAGCCGGGCGCCGGGGGCGTAGCGACGTACCGCCTCCCGGGAGCGCTCGAGCGCTCCCTTGGTGGTCGTCAGCGAATAGTGGGGGTAGAGCGGCAGCGCGAGGAACCGCCGCACTCCGGCGGCCGCGAGCTCTCGGACGACGTCCTCGACGAGCGGCGAAGAGCAATTCATCGCGGCGAGAGCGATCGCGTCCTCTCCGCGCTGCCGCAAGAGCCGCTCGACGCCGGCAGCCTGTTCCTCGGTGAGCCTCCGGATCGGCGAGCCTCCGCCGATGGAGGCGTAGAGCTTCCGCGACGTGTTCTTTCGCGTGAACGCGATGCCCACGGCGATGGCCTTCCGCAGGATCGCGGGGCGCACCCGAATGACGTCGGGATCGGAGAAGAGCCGGTAGAGAAAGCCGGGAACCTCGTCCAGATTCTCCGGACCGCCGAGCTGCAGGAACAGGATCGCGCGGGAAGTCAAGGTTCGAGACTCGGGACTCGGGACTCGGGACTCGGAGTTCGGGAATCGGCCGTTTGGGTTCGAGTTCCGAGTACCGTGTCCCGCGTCCCGGCTCTCACAGGGTCTTGGAGAAGACCGGCTTCTCCGGCGCGGCGGCGAGGTAGGCGTCGAACGGCATCGCGAGGTTGCGGAGAAAGACCCGACCCACCGTCGTCGCGCGGATTTCATTCCGTCCCAGGACGACCAGTCCGTCGGCGGCGCACGGCTCCAGTTTCTCCAGCGCGTCGGCGAAATATCTGTCGAAGCTGACCCCGTGCGCCCTCTCGATCTCGGACTTGACGATCACGCCGTGGCAGAGGAGGTTCTGGATCACGGTCCGGCGCAGGAGATCGTCTTCCGAGAGCCGGAACCCGCGGAAGGTCGCGGCGCCGTGAGCCGCGATGTCCTGCTGATACGGGCCGAGGTCCCGCCGGTTCTGGACGTACGTTCGCCCGATCCCTCCGATCGCGCTCATCCCAAAGCCGATCAGGTCCGTCCCGGCTTTCGTCGTGTAGCCCTGGAAATTTCGGTGGAGGGTTCGGTCCGTCCGCGCCCGCGCGAGCTCATCCGTGGGCCGCGCGAAGTGGTCCATGCCGATGTACTCGAATCCGGCTTGCGTGAAACGCTCGAGCGCCGTGCGGAAGATCTCGAACTTGGTCTGCTCGTCGGGCAGGTGCGGCTGCAGCACGTTCTGGTGCTTCTTCATCCAGGGGACGTTCGCGTAAGAATAGACGGCCAGGCGGTCCGGGCCGATTGCAACGACCTTGTCGATCGTCTCGGAGAAGCTTCCGGCCGTCTGGAAGGGCAGGCCGAAGATCAGATCCATGTTGACGCTCGGGAAGCCCAGCGCGCGGGCCTGTTCGACCAGCCGGCGGGTGTCCTCGTACGGCTGGACGCGATTGACCGCGACCTGGACCCGCGGCTCGAAGTCCTGCACGCCCATGGAGAGCCGATTGAACCCGAGTTTGGCGAGCGTCAGCAGATGTTCCCTGTTCGTGACGCGCGGGTCCACCTCGACGCCCATCTCGACGTCGGGCGCGAAACGGAAGCGGTTTCGGAATTTTCGTCCAAGGCGCCGCAGGCGCTCCGGCGTGAAGTAGGTCGGCGTCCCGCCGCCCAAATGGAACTGCGTGACCGGCCGGTCCCTCCCGACGCGGTCGGCGACCCAGTCGATCTCCCTCTCGAGTATGTCGAGGTACGACTCTTCGAGCGCGTGCTGCGTGCCCGTGATGACGACGGTGCACCCGCAGAAGTAGCAGAGCTTCTCGCAGAAGGGCAGGTGCACGTAGAGCGAGAGTGGCGCGGGTCTTTCTGCCGCCGAGCTTTCCTCGAGCACGTGCGCATAGTCGACGGGAGTGAAATCCTCCGTCCACACGGGCGCCGTCGGGTACGACGTGTAGCGCGGCCCCGGCACGTTGTACCGATGGAGCAATTCGAGGGAGACATCGCTGACGTTCAAGCCCGCGTCTCCGCTGCCGCTGCGACCGGCAGGACTCCGGGCTCCCGCACCGTGTCGAAGAAGGCCTGCGCGGACTCGATCGGCGTCTGCGGCAGGACGCCATGCCCGAGGTTGACGATGTGCGCGCGGCCCCCCGTCTCTGCCGCGATTTCGCGCGTTCGCTTCGCGACATCCTCCGCGGGACCGAGGAGGACGCCCGGGTCGAGGTTCCCCTGGAGAGAAAGGTCCGGCACCCGGAGCCGCGCTTGCGAAAGCGGGACACGCCAGTCGATGGACAACACGTCCGCGCCCGATTCGCTCATCGCCTCGAGCAGGTGCCCGCAGCCGTTGACGAAGAGGATGACCGGCGCATTTTCTCCGATTCCTCGCGCAAGAGGATCGGGAGGGGCCCGCCGGATCTGCCCGATCGCCCGGGCGACCGCCGGAAGCGCCCACTCGCGATAGTCACGCGCCGTCAGCTCTCCGGCCCAGGTGTCGAAGAGCTGAACGGCTCGGGCTCCCGATTCGATCTGGAAGGAGAGCACGTCTCCCACGACGTCTGCGAGGAGATTCAGCAATCGTCGAAGAGTCCTGGGCTCACGTCCCATCATCTGCTTGATCACGGCGAAGGACCTGGAACCTCCTCCTTCGACGAGATACGAAGCCAGGGTCCATGGTGCTCCGGCGAAACCGAGCACCGCTGCGCGATCTCCAATTTCCCTGCGAAGCGTCGAAAGGATCTCGCCGGTGAAGCCGATCTCAGAGGAGGGATCGAACGTGTGCAGACGGTTCACGTCCGCCAGGGTCCGCACTGGCTCCGGCAGACTCGGCCCCGCGTCGCCGAATTCGACGCGCGCGCCCATGGCGGCGACGGGAACGAGGATGTCGGAGAAGAAGATGACTCCGTCGGGCTGGAAGCGCCGGAAGGGCTGAAGAGACACCTCCGCGGCCAGCTCGGGCGTGCGGCACAGCTCCAGAAACGAGACCTTCCGGCGAACCTCCCTGTATTCAGGAAGGTAACGCCCCGCCTGCCGCATCATCCACACGGGCGGACGATCCACCGGCCGCCCGAAAGAGGCGTCCAGAAAGCGCGCGGCGGAGGGAGAGGAGCGGGTCATTGGCGCCATTCGAGCCGAAATTGCAGTATAGC
>WNGB01021861.1_pt1 | contig 14107 bp, 16 predicted proteins | sample 5400681 | NCBI WGS metagenome assembly WNGB01 (sample SAMN13153367, study PRJNA577476) | soil metagenome | isolation source: 115 cm soil or saprolite under grassland replicate 2 | place: USA:California | collected 2016-06-15 | reverse complement strand
GTTCTTCTCGGAGATATCCAGCTCTCGGCGGCTCGACGATAACCGATGCGGCGCCCATTTGCGTCAAGACACCACAGCGCCGCGATGCAGCGTCACCCGTCACCCTGGCCGACCAAGACGTGGCGGCTCACGGGCTGCTTGCCGTCTTGGAGGGTGGGTGCTGTCCGGCGAGGCCTCCGCCCACCTTGCCCTGAAGCTCGGCAACTGCTTGGCTCGGAAGGGCTGTTTGGGGCCGACGCGGACGATCAGGGGCTGACCAGGGCACTGGGTGAGATGAATCAGCGGCTACGGGTTCGCCGCGGAGAGTACGGCGCTGTGCCGCAGATGCCGCCATCCCTTCAGCCCATGCGTCAGCTATTCCGCGAGGCTCCTGCGTTGAGGAGAGGAGCAGACCGTGCGCAACGACGCCTTGCAGGGAAGGCACGCGCTGGTCACGGGCGCGTCCAGCGGGCTCGGGGCCGACTTCGCCCGCGAGCTGGTCGCCATCCTCGACCTGACCGCCGACGGCGCCCCCGAGGAGCTGCGGCGCCGCACCGAGCACGCCGGCCGGACGGTCGACGTGCTGGTCAACAACGCCGGCTACGGCCTCTACGGGGAGTTCAGCAAGCTCGAATGGGAGCGCGAGCACAACATGCTGGAGCTGGACGTCATCGTCCCGGTCCACCTGACCAAGCTGTTCCTTCCCGGCATGCTGGAACGGGGGTTCGGCCACGTCCTCAACGTCGCCTCGATCGGCGCCTACCAGCCGTCGCCCCTGTACGCCAGCTACTCGGCCGCCAAGAGCTTCGTCCTCAACTTCACCGAGGCGCTCAGCTACGAGCTGCGCGGCACCGGGGTGCACGCCACCGCGGTGTCGCCAGGGGTGGTGGCCACCGAGTTCCTCCAGGTCGCCGGGCAGGCACCGACCCGCTACCAGCGGCGCGGCAGGATGGACAGCCCGACGGTCGCGCGCATCGGCGTCGACGCCATGCTCAAGGGCCGGCCGAGCCTGGTCGTCGGGTGGCGCAACGCGGCCGCCGCCTGGTCGGTCCGCCTGCTGCCACGCCGCACGGCGGCGGCCCTCGCCTACCGCGCGATGCGCTAACGCAGGATCGCCGCCAGCACCTTGTCGGTGTCGCGCAGGTCGGGCAGGACGGCGTCCGCGCCGGCCGCCGCCAGCTCGTCGACCCCGTAGGGGCCGGTGGCGACCGCGACCACCCTGGCGCCGCCGTCCCTGCCGGCGGCGACGTCCAGCGGGGTGTCGCCGACCAGCACGGTCGCGACGCCGTCGAACGCCACGCCGTACTTCCGCTCGGCCTTGCGCCTGGCCACCCCGACCAGGCTCGGCCGGTGGCGGTGGTCGGAGCCGAAGCCGCCCACGTCGAAGTCGAGGTAGCCGTCGAGCCGGAAGGCGGCCAGCTTCACCAGGGCGTTGGGCTCCACGTTGCCGGTCAGCAGCGACTGCACCACGCCGGGTCGTCCGCCGAGCGCCGCCAGCGCCGCCTCGGCGCCGGGCAGGACGCGGCCCCGTTCCCGGATCACCGCCTCCTTGGCGACCAGGGCGGCGACCAGCGCCTCGCCGAACGCGGGCAGGTGGGTCTCCGCGCCGGCGATCCGGTGGCTGGCGAGGAGGTCCAGGGCGATCTCGAGGTCGGTCCGGCCGGCCATGACCAGCGCGCGGGCGGTGACCTCGTCCGGTGCGTGCCCGAAGACGGCGACGAACGCCTCGGTGAAGATGTCCGTGCCGACCTGGCCCGCCTGGACCAGGGTGCCGTCCACGTCCCAGAGCACCAGCCGCAGCGTGCGCCTCCGTTCGAGATCCCCGTCCGGTCGCGCCCGATGCTACCGGTAGAGTCCCGACCCGGCGGGTACCGGTCGCCGGCGGAGGGGTCCGGGGAACCCCAGGGGGGTGCCCCGGTGGATCGGTCGGAGGGGTCCGGGGAACCCCAAGGGGGTGCCCCGGTGGATCGAGGAGGGGTCCGGGGAACCCCAGGGGGTGCCCCGGTGGCTCGAGGAGGTGACGTGACAGGGACACGGCCGTCCCCGGCGTGCTCGCCAGGCGGCCCACCGATCTCCAGGTCGACGACCACGGCAAGGCCGAGCTGGACCCCGACGAGGTGGTCGCCGCCGTCGGCGAGTGCCTGGACGAGCTGGCCGGCAAGGGCGCGCTCGACGCGGTCGGGCACGTCGCGATCTCCTGCGCCTGGCACTCGGTGATCGCCGTCGACGCCGCGGGGCGTCGCCTCACCGGGGCGCTCACCTGGGCCGACACCCGCGCCGCGCGGCTGGTGGGCGAGGTCCGGCGGCGGGCCGACCTCGACCGCCTGCACGCCGCCACCGGCGCCCGCCCGCACACGCTGTACTGGACGGTGAAGCTGCCGTGGCTGGCGGCGGAGATCACCCCGGCGCCGGCCGCCTACCTGGGGCTGGCCGAGCACGTGACCGGGGCGCTGCTCGGCGACCCGGGCGCCTCGCCGTCGATGGCCTCCGGCACCGGGCTGCTGGACCTGGCGACCGTCGACTGGCACCCGGAGGCGCTGGCGGTCGCCGGGGTCGACAAGGACGCGCTGCCGGCGCTCGCCCGGCACGGGTGGACGGGCCGGCTCGGGCCGGAAGGGGCGCGGCGCTGGCCGGCGCTGGCCGAGGCTGCCTGGCACCCGGTGACCGGCGACGGGGCCGCCTCCAACGTGGGCGCGGGCTGCGTCACGCCCGCCCGGGCCGCGATCAACGTCGGCACCTCCGCCGCGATCCGGGCCGTCCACGGGCCCGAGCAGGCCGGGCCGCTCCACCACGACCTGTGGCGCTACCTCGTCGACGACCGGCGGCTGGTGACCGGCGCCGCGTACTCCGGCGCCGGCAACCTCTATGCGTGGCTGCAGGACGTGCTCGCCCTCCCGGACGAGGCCACGGTCGAGGCCGAGCTGGCCACGGTCCCGCCCGGCGCCAGCGGCGTCGTCGTCATGCCCTACCACGCCGGCTCCCGGCCGCCGCTGGACCTGGCCGCCGGGTCGGGTGCGATCGCCGGCATCTCGCTGGCCACCACGCCGGTCGAGATCCTGGCGGCGACCCTGGAGGCGGTCTGCTACCGGCTCGCCGCCGGGTTCGAGGCGCTGGCCGCCACCCTGCCGGTCGAGCCGGAGGTGATCGCCTCCGGCGGCGCCGTGGTCGCCTCGCCGTGGTGGCAGCAGACCCTGGCCGACGTGCTCGGCCGCCCCGTCCGGGTGGTCGACGAGCCGGAGGCGTCGGCGAGGGGCGCCGCCCTGCTCGCCCTCGGCCTGGCCACCGAGCCGGCGACCCTGCGGGTCGTCGAGCCGCGACCCGACGCGGTCGAGGCCCAACGCACCGCCCGGGCCGCCCACGAGAAGCTCGCCAGCAGCCTCGGGTATGCTCCCATGCCCCCAGCAGCGACCGTCCGAGGAGACCGCCCATGACCGAGCAGCTTCCCGAGGACCTCGACCCGCACGAGATGGCCGACAGCGTCGAGGACGAGCTGATCGCCGAGGAAGGCGAGGAGCTCGGGCTGGATCCGGACCTGGCCATCTTCGCCGCCCAGGAGGAACTCGCCGAGGAGGGCGAGGAGTCCCTCGGCTGAGCTACGCTAACCGCATGGAACGGGTGCTCATCACCGGAATCGGCACGGTCAACCCGCTCGGGCTGGACGCCTCGTCCACCTGGGAGGCGATGCTGGCGGGACGGAGCGGCATCGACACGATCGCCGCCTTCGACCCCTCCCCGTACCCGGTCCGGATCGCCGGGGAGGTACGCGGTTTCGACCCCGAGGCGGTCGCCTCCCGCAAGGACGCCCGCCGCATGGACCGCAGCGTGCTGTTCGCGGTCGCCGCCACCGACGAGGCGGTGGCCGACGCCGGGCTGGACGCCCTGGACCCCGAGCGCACCGGCGTGGTGGTGGGCTCGGCCATCGGCGGGATCGCGATCGTCGAGGAGCAGCAGCGCATCCTCATGGAGAAGGGGCCGGGACGGGTCTCCGCCACCTGGCTGCCGAACTGCCTGGTCGACACCGCGACCAGCTACATCGCGACCAAGCTCGGCGTGGTCGGGCTGAACTTCGCGGTGGTGTCGGCGTGCGCGACCGGGTCGCACGCCATCGGCGAGGCCGCCGAGCTGATCAAGCGCGGACGGGCCGACGTGATCGTCGCCGGCGGCACCGAGGCCTGCGTCACCCCGCTGGTGCTGGCCGGCTTCTGCCAGATGCAGGCGCTGGCGGCCCGCAACGACGACCCGGCGGCCGCCTCCCGGCCGTTCGACCGCGCCCGCTCCGGCTTCGTGGTCAGCGAGGGTGCGGCGGTGGTGGTGGTCGAGTCGGAGTCCCACGCCCGCTCCCGCGGCGCCAAGGTCTACGCCGAGGTGGCCGGCTACGGCGCCTCCAACGACGCCTACCACGTCGCCACCCCCCACCCCGAGAGCCGCGGGGTGATCCACATGTTCGCCGACGCGCTGCGCTCCGCCCAGATCGAGCCCGAGGAGGTCGGCTACGTCAACGCCCACGGCACCGGCACGCCACTCGGCGACCCGGCCGAGACCCAGGCGATCCGGCAGGCGTTCGGCGCCCACGCCGACAAGCTCGCGGTCTCGTCCACCAAGTCCATGACCGGCCACCTGTTCGGCGCCGCCGGGGCCCTGGAGGCGATCGCCAGCGCGCTCGCCCTGCGCGACCAGGTCCTGCCGCCGACCATCAACCTCGAGGACCCGGATCCCGCGTGCGACCTCGACTACGTACCCCTGAAGACCCGGGAGGCCAGCTTCGACGTGGCCATCTCGAACTCGATGGGGCTCGGCGGCCACAATGGCGCCGTCGTCCTTCGCCGCTTCAGCTCCTGAGGCAGCGGCGCGAGGCGGTGGCGGCGGCCAGGGCGGCGAGCGAGCCGGCCGTCGGCGTCACCATGCCCGAGCTGCTCCGCGAGGCCCTTCACAGCCCCCGCGAGCTGCTCGCGATGCTGGCCGTGCTGCTGGCCGCGATGGTGCTGACCTCGCCGCTGCCGATCTTCTGGTGGGGGCCGGCCGCCCTCCTGCTCGCCGCCGTCCCCGGCACGATCCTCATGAACCGGGTCCGGGTCCGCGCCGAGCGGCGCGCCCGCACCCGCCAGGACCGCTGAAGCTCAGCGGCGGAGGACGCGGACGCTGCCGTCGGTGCGGCCGAGGAGGACCTCGTCGGCCATGCCGAGGAACAGGCCGTGCTCGACCACGCCGAGGGTGGCCTTGACGGCGGTGCCGAGCACGGCCAGGTCCCCGTTGGGAACCTCGCAGTCGATCAGGTAGTGGCCTTCGTCGGTGACCACGGGGGCGCCGTCCGCCGCGACCCGCAGCACGGCCGCCGGGACCAGCTCGAGCAGGCGCTGCCTGGTCGACGGCCAGGCGAAGCGGACCACCTCGACCGGCAGCGGGTGGATGGCCCCGAGGCGCTCGACGAACTTGGTCGCCTCGGCCACGATCAGGACGCGGCGGGCGGCGGCCATCACCAGCTTCTCCCTCAGCAGGGCGCTGCCGCCTCCCTTGATCAGCCCGAGGCGGCGGTCGACCTCGTCGGCGCCGTCGATCGCCAGGTCGAGTACCAGCTCGCCGTCCAGCTCGACCATCTCGATGCCGGCCTCGCGGGCTCTGGCCTCGGTGGCCGACGACGCCGACACCGCACGCAGTCCGGAGGGACCGCGCCACTTGGAGGCGAGCGCCTCCACCAGGGCGAACACCGCCCGGCCGGAGCCGAGGCCGATGGTCATGCCGGCCTCCACCCTGGTCCGCGCGGCCGCCACGGCCGCGGCCCTCGCCGGGTCGTCGAAGATCCCGGTCATCCCGAGATCCCCCGCCAGCCGGGAACGCCGGCCTCGTGCCGCGGCGCCCCCGAGCCCTCCTGCTCGTTCCAGAGCAGGACCGCCGGCCAGTCGTGCTCGCGGCCGAGCACCGAGACGCTCGCCGTGCCCAGGAACAGGTGGCGGGCGGCATCCGGGGGCAGGCCGAGATAGCAGGTGGTCAGGATCCGCAACTGGTGGCCGTGGCCGAACAGCATGACCCGCCCGTCCCCGTCGGTCAGCTCGGCGACCAGGCGCCGGGCCCAGTCGAACTCCAGCAGCGCCCGGGTCGTCTCCAGCCGCTCGCCGAAGCCGGCGAGCCGCGCGGTCGTCGTCGCCCGCGCGAGCGGGCTGGCGAGGACCCGGTCGACTTCCAGGCCGTCGAGGTGGGCGCCGAGCGCCCGGGCCTCGGCCTCGCCGGCCGGGCTGAGCGGCACGTCGGTGCGGCCGGTGTGGCGCCTCGCCCGGGACCACTCCGTCTCCCCGTGCCGGACCAGGTACAGCTCCACAGCGTTCCTCCCGGGCGCCCGGGTCCCCCACGAGCCGGACCGCCCGGGGCACGCTACCGCACGACGCGCCCGGGGTGGAGCAACCTGTCCTGGCAGCGGCCGGGCACGCGCACGCCTGACCGGCCCGGGCGACGAACCCGCCGTCGCCGGCGCCGGGTGACGACCGGATTCGTGGCCGCCGCCGGCGGTGTTGGGCGGTCGTGGCCCGCCGCGCGGCGGCGATAGCATCCCGGCCGCGAGGGTCTGCCGGCGGCGCCGGGCCGCCGGCGTCCGACCGGGCATCGTCATCGACCGCCACTGACCAAAAGGAACCGTCGAGCGCCGGTGCTAGAGGCACGCGGGAGGCATGGCCGGCGAGCATCAACGCGGCTCCCACCTGCCGGCGGCCTCCCAGCTCGCGTGATAGCCGAGGCTCGTCCTAGGTGACCACCTGCCTCGTTGGGAGCCGTGGCTGGCGAGACCGATCTGCTGATCGGAGTCTCTCCTCAGGGGCGTGGCCGTCTGCCATGATCTCGGCATGCCTGACGAGCTGAGCGATCTCTCCGCCCGTCAGTCGTCTGGTCGACGATGGACGCTCGGGTGGGTGCTGGTCGTGGTCCTCGTCCTGGTGCTCGGCGGCGTCCTCGTCCGAACCGTTGTCATGGGCGATCAGCGGTCGCCGCTGGCGTCCCGGCCGCTGCTGATCCGGACGCTCGACCACCCGCTGATCCTGTCGGGAGGCGAGCCGCAGTATCGCTTCGACCCTCCGCGGGCGGGCGAGCGTGCTGGCATCCCAGCGGCAGCGGTCTTCCAAGCCTGGCTGCGGCTGACGCGGCACAGCTATGACCGGGTGATCCCCAATTCGACGCCGATCCCGGTCACCTTGGCCAGGTGGTCGGCACCGGGCCGGGCACCGGTTGGGTCGCCGGGGCGGCTGGTGTGGCTGTTCCAGCTCACCAGCGTGCCTTGCTTGGAGGCTGGCTTTCTTCCGCCTGGGCAGACGACGCCCCCTCCCGACCGCGATGGATGCGACGAGTACCGGATGTTCGACGCTCGGTCGGGAGCTAAGGTCGGAGAGGGCCTGATCACCCGGGCCGGGGATGTGGTGCTGCGCCCGGTTTGAGGAGCTTGAAGCGCGTCCGAGCCGCTGAGCCGGGATGCTGGGCTGACGATACAGGTCTGAGCTTTCCAGCCGACCGATGTTGAACCGCAATACTCGTGACCTTGCCGCTGCGGAGCAAACGAGTTGCGCCATCGGCGATCTGGGGCAAGCTAGAGTGCCCCCATGGAGTCGCTTGTGGTCCGGCCGGCGCGACCGAGCGACGCCACGGACCTTGCCCGAAACTGGATCGACGTGGCTCGGCACTACGCGGAGCTTGATGCCGATGCCTTTCAGATTCCTGCCGCTGACGGTCTGGTCGCGTGGTTCGAGGAGCTGCTGCACCGGCCCCGATCAGCGGATGCCGTCTGGCTGGTCGCCGAGGTCGACGGCCGCGTGGTCGGGGATGTCGCTGCCCGCCTGGAGCGTCCGATCGAGGATGCCGCACGGCAACTGCTGCGCGACCTTGGCCGGGTGCGACTGTACGTCGATGCGCTCGGGGTGGAGGAGGCATATCGACGTCGTGGCGTCGGCGCACGGCTGATGCATGCCGTCGAGGAGTGGGGGCGAGTCAAGGGTGCGGTTCGCTCCTTGCTGACCACCTACCACGCCAGTCCGCTATCGGTCCCGTTCTACGAGCAGGGCATGGGCTATGAGCGCAGATCGATCGTGTTTGAGAAGCGGCTCGACTAGACCAGCAAACCGGGCTGCCACGCGGCGGGCTCACGTGGCGACGGCCACCGTCGTGCGGGACGACGCAAACACCGACGCCCAGGCGCGAATCGAGAACTCGATGACCAGATTTCGTGGCGGAGGCTGAGGGGTTCGAACCCTACGCAGCTCCGGCCCGCTTTGCGAGGTCGGCCGCGTCGATGCCGCCGACCTGCGATTGTGGCATACCGGCTGTGACCGCTGATGCCCGCCGAGGACCAGCAGTTCCCGATGCGGTGCGGACCCAGCGCGGACCAGGCGCTCAGCGAGGCGAGGGGTGCTCAGGCCCCTCGCCCCACCGGATCGGCGGTGCCGCTACGGGCAGCTCAGCCGGTCCCTCTCGAACTCGACGGTGACGGTGCCGTCCGGATGCAGGGTGACATGCGCCACGGTGTGGCCGGTGATCCTTGAGCCGTCGGAGCCCTTGACGTGGAAGCTGGCGGTGATGGTAAAGGTGAAGTGGTTCTGGCTGCTGAGGTTCCCGCCAGCCCAGAACGTGGACTTGCCGGTGTAGGTCGGCTGGCTGGGATCGTCGGGCACGAACGTGATGCGGTCGGTCACCGTGGTGGTGTCGTGGAAGCTGCCGTCGGGCAGCGCGGTGACGTGGGTCACGCCCTTGAAGGTACTGGTGAGCGTACCCGGGACCCCGGTGCAGGGGTTCACGTCGGGAAAGCTGTCAGTCCCGCTGAAGTGGGTCGTGGTGGTCTCGGCTCGGGCGAGGGCCGCCATCGGGGTGAGCAGAGCGACGAGCAAGCCCAGTACCGCCCCCCAGGCCAGCATCCGCAGTCTCATGCGACTCCCCCCTTCCCCGGCAACCTCGTTGCCGGTGGACACCTGAGCAGGGGGTACCCTCCCATGGGGCCTGAGTGGCGTCCATAGGACATCGGTCGTAAATGCACCTATGCAGCGCCATACAGATGAATCAGAGCGAGCCTGGCCCGCCCGGGCGCTGGCGCGGAGTCGTCGGCTATCGCGTGACATGATCGCGGCCGGTGAGTGTGCACGTGCTCGGGCCTCGCGGCCATCAACCACCAGGCGCGAAGGGTGAGGCCGGCGCCCCTGGTCCCGTCGTAGTGTCGCCGGCCGAGGACGGGCCGAGGAACGAGGCCCGCCCGCAGGCCGGCCTTGAGACTGTGGAGAAGATTCTTACGGCTACGCGCACAGAGCATGAGCCAGTTCTTCCCATTGCTTCATCGGTAGGCCGTGTGGATCCGTGTCGAACACCTGAAGCGCCACGTGGTCTGCGCCGGCGTCCTGATGTTCCCTCACACGTCGCTTGATCGTGTCAACGTCCCCCCAAGCCACGATGGCGTCCACCAGGCGGTCACTCCCCCGGCCCGCGAGATCATCGTCGGTGAACCCCAGACGCCGAAAGTTGTTCGTGTAGTTCGGCAGGTCCAGGTACGGTGAGATGTGCCGGCGGGCGATGGTCCGCGCCTGATCTGGGTCGGTTTCCAGCACCACCGCCTGTTCAGGGAGCAGCTGTCGCTTGGGTCCGAGCTGAGCACGGGCCTTCGCAGTGTGGTCCGGGGTGACCAGGTAAGGATGAGCGCCATCGGCGCGATCAGCAGCGAGGGAGAGCATCTTCGGGCCAAGCGCGGCCAGGACCCTCGCCGGCCTCTCCCCCGGCTTTACGGCCCGGTAGGCCTCCGCCGCCTCGTCCATGGCGTCCAGGTAGCGGCGCATGGTGGTCAACGGCCGCTCGTACCGATGACCACGGAGGCCCTCGATGAGCCGGGCATGGCTGACGCCCAGGCCCAGCAGGAACCGCTCTGGGTAGGCCTCTGCGAGGGTGAGCTGGGCGGCCGTCATCGTGACCGGGTCGCGCGCCCAGATGTTCGCGATGCCGGTCGCAATCACCATGCGGTTGGTCGCGGAAAGCAGAAGAGCAGCGCTGGTCAGCGGCTCCCGGTACATCGCCTCACCGATCCACAGCGCTCCATAGCCGAGCTCTTCCAGCTCAGCCACGACCTCGCGGACCCTCGAGGTCGGCTGGTAGTTGAGGTGGTAAGTCCAGATTCCGATGCGGCCCAGATCCATGCTCGCTCCTCGCGCCCTCCTATGGAGTGGCCAAGCGGTCGCGAAGCGTGACGACGGCAGGGTCGGAGTGCCACGGCTCCAGGGCCCGCATCAGGTCACGGGCGCGCTGCTCGATCGGGCCAATCCGCTGCTCCGAGGGAATTTCAAGCGCCTTCCCTGCGATGGCGCACGCCTCCTCGATCTCACGCTGCTGCACATGCGTGGCCGCCATGGCCAGCAGCACGATCGACCGCGCCTTCAGGTGCTTCGGGCCCTGCACGGCGAGCGCCATGCTGAGGGCCGGCCGTGCGCCTTGTGGCTGCTCGAGGGTTACGAGGCTGGTGCCCTCGTAGTAGGCCACGTTGAGCCGCTCGTGGTCGAAGTCCATGCCGTGGCGGCGGTCGTCGAGCCGCGTGTGGTCGATCGCGTCGTTGGCCGCGTCCTGGGCATCGCGAAAGGCGGCCGCGTCGCCCATGCCGGCATGAGCTCGGGCCTCCAGCGCGGCAAGCCACGCCCGCGCAGTCGTGTTCGCACTTCGGTCTGCGTAGCTCTGTGCTCGGCGGATCAGGTCAAGCGCGCCGGTGGGATCGCCGTTGTAGGACGGGATCAGGCTCCTGCCGCCGAGGATCCAGCCGCAGAGCGCAAGGTCCTCCGCCTCGTCTGCCGGCTGGAGCGCCATCTCGTACCAGGTATGGGCCCCCTCCTGGTCGCCGAGGTCGAAGGTGAGCCAGCCCCGGAGCCCGGCGAGGTGCCCGGCAACCGAGCAGAGGCGGCGCCGGTACTTGATGGGCTGCGACCGCTGCAGCAGCTGGGTGGTGGCCCTTAAGTGCTCGTGCACATGGGGCAGCAGCTCGGCCGGTGGGACCTGCGCGTAGACCTGGTGGAAGCGCAGGACGCTTCCCTCCATCCGGTCGAGCGTGTCGCCGTTCACGTTCGACGCTTGCATGGCTCTGGCGAGGTCCACGAGCTCGACGCCCAGGGTCTCGGCCAGGAGCACGCCTGTGGCGCTGCCAAGCAGCCGGACGAAGGGGCGACGCTCCATGCTGGTATCAGACGGGGGACCGGCCGTCGAGGCAAGCCTCAACGCTGTGGCATCCGGCAGGGCGCCGGCTGAGGCCTGCTCAAGCGGGTGCAACCTGGCGCCAGTCTCGATCTGCCAGCGCTCCGCGTGTGCCTTCTGCCGCCGTGCCTCGCGCTCAGCGAGCAGCTCTCGGAAGATGGCGCGCAGCGCACCCCCGGCGTTGAGTGCTTGTTCACAGAGCAGGACGAAGTGCTCGGCTGGTATCTGCCTGCCGGCTTCCACCTGCGAGACGTAGGACCGGTCGTAGCTGATTCGCGCCGCGAGCGCTCGCTGCGGCAGGTTCGCCTCCTGCCGTCGCCGCCGAAGCTCGGCGCCGAGACGAATCGCCAGCATCCGGACGGGATCCCGGTCGATCGGCTCCCGGCTCACGATCTATCCCTGTGTGGACGAATGTGGGTGATCCGGTGTGGGGCCTCGCCCACGTCGAATCGGACATGCTGTCATGGGGCGACTGTAGGACACGTGTCGACGAAGCGTCGAGGAATCCCACCGGGGAGTCCCAATGGGTGACCAACGTCGGAAGCTCAGCCCGGCGGAACCTGCCGATCATCGCCGGACTGGCTCTGCTGCACGAGCTCGCGATACACGGCAACGAGGATCTGCTGCTCCCGCTCGCCCAGCCGCGGATCCGCTTCGGCCGCCTCCACGACCGTCATCCGAGGCCTCGGCTCGTGCTCGCCGTATGGCAGATGACCGAGCAGTCGGGCGAGCGAGTGGGGCTCCACGCGCAACGCCTCCTCGAGTGCCGCGACCCGCTCCGGTTTGGGCGACACCTGGCCCAGCAGCCACTGGGACACCGCCGCCTGCGACACGCCGACCGCGGCGGCCAGAGCTCGCTGTGACAAGCCGCATTCGTTCCGGGCTCGCTGGAGCGCCTGGGCGAACATCTGTCGCTGCTTGGCCGTTGTCACCGCCGCGGTCCTCTGCTTGGCGCCCCGGAACTGGCCGACCAAGCATGCCTGATCGCTTGAGTAGCGGTCGACAGTCACAGCGCTACAAGCTGATGGCTGTAATACGACAAGCAACCGCTTATACTGGCGCTGAACAGGATGACGTGCTCAAGGATGATGGTCGGCAGGCTCAGACTGAGACAGTGACGATGTTGCACCCTCAGCGCCCCGAGCTTCCCGCGCTGCTCCGTGTCGAGCAGGCCTGTGAGCTGCTCGGTATCAGCCGCAGCGCCGGGTATCGAGCCGCGACGTCCGGTGACCTGCCAATTCTGCGCCTGGGCCGGCGCATCTATGTCCCTACCGCCCGGCTGCTCGCGATGCTCGGCCTGCTCGCTGAGGAGCATCGATGAGAGGCGGCACCCGTAAGCGCGGGACCACTTGGACCTGGTACATCAACCTCGTCGATCCCGCGACCGACCGGCGCCGGCAGTTGACCAAAGGCGGATTCCGGACTAAGCGGCAGGCAGAGGCCGCCCTCAATGAGGCCATGGCTGCACTGCGGACTGACACCTTCGTCGAGCCGTCCAGGCTGACGCTGGGTGCCTTCCTCACCGAGCAGTGGCTGCCGACTGTACGGGCCGCCGTGCGGCCGAATACCTGGGCGACCTATCGCATCTACGTCGAGGCCCACGTCGTGCCGGCGCTGGGCAGTGTCCCGCTGCAGGCGCTCACCGCCGGGCACCTCAACCGCTTGTACATCGACCTCGCTGGCCATGGTCGGCGGGACGGCCGTGGTGGGCTCAAGCCAAAGAGCGTCCGGCACGTCCACGTGCTGCTACACAAGGCACTCAGCGATGCGATGCGCTGGGGTCTTGTCATCCGGAACGTTGCAGATGCCGCCGACCCGCCGCGTGTCCCCCGCCAAGCGCGAGGCGTCTGGTCGGCCGAGGAGCTCCGGGCCTTCCTGGCGTCGACCCGTGACGACCGCCTGGCCGCGATGTGGCTGCTGTTCGCGACCACCGGCATGCGCCGTAGCGAGCTGCTGGGCCTGCCCTGGCAAGCGGTCGACCTGGAGGCCTCGCCAGGGCGGCTCGCGGTCGTTCAGGCGGCCGTCGTCGTCGACAAGCAGCCGGTCGTCGTGGCCGAGACCAAGACCGTCAGCAGCCACCGGCAGCTCGCCCTCGACCCCTTCACCGTGGCTGCCCTAAAGGCCCACCGGGTCCGCCAGCTCGAGGAGCGGCTGGCGTGGGGGCCGGCCTGGATCGATACCGGCCTGGTGTTCACCCGCGAGGACGGCCAGCTCCTGCACCCCGACCACGTCACCAAGCGGTTCGCCCGGCTGGTGCGCGACGCCGGCCTGCCGCCGATCACCCTGCATGGCGTGCGCCACAGCTACGCCACCGCGGCGCTGGCCGCCGGCGAGCCGCTCAAGGTGGTGTCCGAGCGGCTTGGGCATGCCAGCACCTCGATCACCGCCAACCTCTACCAGCATGTGCTGCCGTCGATGGACGAGCGCACCGCCAACGCCGTCGCCCGCCTGATCCTCGGCGACCGGAACCAGGACGCCGAGTCCTCTGATGTCAAACGGATGTCAACGGGACCTGTGGTCCATGAGGCGCAGGAGGGAGGTGAAGCGCGACCCAGCAGCTCAGAGGGGGTGTCGGAGGGGGGACTTGAACCCCCACGCCCTATGCGGGCACTAGGCCCTCAACCTAGCTTGGCCTGGGCAAACGCTGGTGTGGCGGCTAGTCGGCCCGTAGGCCCTGCCCAGGCGGGTCGAGCGTGGACACCAGTCGGTAGGCTGCCTCCCAGCCACGATGGATGCCGGTCGCATGCTGGACGAGCCGCCACTCATCGTCGGTCGGCTCGACCGAGCTCACGGCGTTCCACGCCGCGGTGGTCGCCTGATCGAGCTGTCGCAGCGCGTCGGTGACTGCCGGGCCGTGCTGTTCGAGTACGGCGACCGCGTTGGCCAGTGCTGCTCGGACGTCGACCGACACCAGGTGGGTAAGGTCGCGCGGCTCGGTCATGGAGCA
>WNGB01008975.1_pt1 | contig 14108 bp, 16 predicted proteins | sample 5400681 | NCBI WGS metagenome assembly WNGB01 (sample SAMN13153367, study PRJNA577476) | soil metagenome | isolation source: 115 cm soil or saprolite under grassland replicate 2 | place: USA:California | collected 2016-06-15 | reverse complement strand
CTGGAGGCGTGGCGCTCACGTTCCTTGGCAAGCGCTCGGCCATGGTTGCAAAGGTCTGCCTCCGCAGCCGATGATGTTCGCCAAGGAGGAGCCTCTCGATGACCATCACCATTACCGCCTTTGAACGCTCACCCGATGGCGGCAAGGGACTGGCGCGTGATACGCGCGTTCGCTGGGCGCTTGAGGAAGTGGGCCGACCCTACCAGGTTCGCCTTGTTTCGTTTCGTGCGATGAAGGAACCCGCGCATCTGGCGCTTCATCCTTTCGGCCAAATTCCGACCTATGAGGAAGGCGATCTCGCGCTGTTCGAGACAGGGGCGATCGTGTTTCACATCGCCGAGCGACATGCAGGCTTGCTGCCGGACGATGCCAATGCTCGGGCGCGCGCGATCACATGGATGTTTGCCGCGCTCAACACGGTGGAACCGCCGATCCTTGAACTTGGAACCGCGAGGCTGCTCGAGGGCGACAAGCCCTGGCATGCGGAGCGCCTTCCTCTGGTGGAAGATCGCGTTCGCGGCAGGCTAAACCAACTTTCCGTTCGCTTGGGTGATGCCGACTGGCTCGATGGTGCGTTCAGCGCGGGCGACCTTTTGATGGTGTCGGTGCTGCTCAGGCTGAAAGTAATGGTGATGGTCATCGAGAGGCTCCTCCTTGGCGAACATCATCGGCTGCGGAGGCATCACCCTGCTAGGCGCGCGCTCGACATTGGACGCGTTGACGAACGCAATTGGGAACCATGATGGCGACGCTGTTCTCGAGAGGTTGGCAGTCGTGACGGCCTCGTACGTTGCGATAGGCCCGCAATAGCCCAGCAAAGAACGAAGTGTGTACTTGTTGTCGACGACCTGACCGATGGGGAGCTCGGGAGCACTCACGGCCACCTCTTTTGCACGACGCAATCCGATTGTATGCAATCGTATCCGAAAAGATAGTCGACTGCTCTACTGCGGTATGCCGGTGTGGGTAGGCGATGGGCGGGCGCGCCGAAATGCTACTTGGCAATCGGGTAACCGCGCCAGAGCCACAGCATTTGCTGCGCGGTCGTCGGTCCCGACGATCTCTGGTCGTGCGTTCCGGCGGTGATGAGAAGGTATCGGTCGTGGTAGCCGGCGGAGCTCAGCGCCATGAACATGCTCTCGTTGGCCTGCTGCCAGCGCGGCGATTGGAGATCGTTGGTCCCCGCGGTCTGCGTCACCCGAAGGGGCTTCAGCGGCATCGTGGTGCGCACCAGGTCTTTGCCCGTCCAGTATTGGTCCCCGCCACGGATGTTCGTGAAGCTGCCGCTGTTCGTGAGAATGCGCCGGAAGCGATCGGGCCGGAACCATCCCATCGTGAAGGCGGCGATCCCACCCGAGCTATGCCCGCCCGCTCCACCACCCTGCGGATCGCTGGTCAGCTTGACGGCAAGCTTTTCGACCGCAGGAAACACCTCGTTCAGCACGAAACGCGCGTACGTATCGTCGACCGTGTCGTACTCGACGCTGCGGTTGGCGCTCGGCGGAATGAAGATTGCGACCATCATCGGGAGCTGCTTTTTCGCGATGAGGTTGTCGAGCACGGTGTTCAGCCTGAAGTTGTCGATGTACGCGCGCCCGTCCTGCAGGACCATGAACGGCGCGGGCGTGTCGGCCACGTACCCTGCCGGCGTGTAGATCCATACCGTGCGCGTCGTATTCGGATAGATCTGGCTGGTGACCGAGATCGTCTGGATTCTGCCGGCGGTCACGCCTGGCTGGAGTGTGGCCTCTGGCGGATACGAGGGCTGAGGGATGGTGAACTTGCCATCGCCTTCGGTCCCCGGATCGCTGACCACGGCACCACCATCCCCCGCGGTCCCGTCCGGTGCACCGGCGTCGTTCGTGCCGGTGCTACCTGCCGCCCCGGCCTGTCCCGCGTCGACGTCGCCTGCCCCGCCGCTTTCGCCTGACCCGCTGCTGCCAGCGACGCCGCCGCTCGTCATGGCAGAGCCGCCGAAGCCGGTCGTCGAGGCAGTGCTCGAGGTCGATCCCGAGGGTGCATTGTCATTCGAGGACGACGCACACCCACCCGCGAGGGCGACGACGGCGAGGAGCCCAGATAGTGCAAACGCGCAACCGATGTTTCGATGCTGCATCGTCTCTCCGAGCTCCGACACCGGCACAAGATTCCGCGGAGGGCATCTTCGGCGTCGTGCCGTTGTAGGAAGGAACTCGAGAGAGCGTGTCCGGCGATCTTGATTTCCGTCGTGGCGAGGCCGCTATTTCTCGTGCAGCGGCGCGGATAGCTAGGCCGCTTTCGGCCCCGACAGGTGCGGAACGTCGGCTTCTTCGAAGCTGGGATAACGATCCACGAGCGACAAATGATAGGCGATCAGTCGGAACTGATAGCGGAGAACGGCGGCGAGGAAATCAGCAATGGGGATCGGCACTCGTCGGGTCACTACGATGAACAGCGCACCGGCTACCCAGAAGAGGGATGCGACGAGCGACAACACCGCAAGCACCACCAGCGCTGGCAAGCTGTAGAGAAGCCGGAGCAACGCGGATGCCGCAGATGGTTCGCCGGTCGGTTCGACGTCTAGCTCGACCTGCCCGCTCGCTTCGCCGGTGGGGGGCGCATCAGTGAGCAGCCAGAGGTACGCGTATGCACCGGCCAGCCACCTGAGTACGCGCACGACGCGCGGCGCGTCTTCTTCGAGGTACCGTGGGGCCCCCTTCTGTACGATGAACAACGCCGCCAACGCGGGAAGCCCGAGAAAGAGCAACCAGTAGAGTGACGAGCAGCCGGCCGCACCGATAGCGGCGAGCAGCACCAGGCGGATGATCACATGGATGCGGTTCATCTGCTCCGGAAACACCACGCGGAAATGGACGGGGTGACTTAACATGGGACCCTCGATTCCGAACATTGCAACTATCGGACTTCATGGGCACTCGCACGACGTTCGAGTTCACGTCCAACTAGCGCGCATGCCGCCTGCGATATGCCATCCCAGCGGGCTCAGCGCAAATCGGCCGCGCTCGCATGCCGCGATCGGTGCTTGCGCACGTACTCTTGAAGCACACGCCCCGCATTGTCGAACGCATCGTCGATGGCGCCGTACAAGTCCTGGTGGCGTGATCGCTCGTCCGGGGCCCTACGCACGACGAGGTCGGCGCCGGGAACCATCACTTCGATGCGCACCTGGTAGTGTCGCCCGTGCCGCTGATGACGATGCGGCACCTCCAACGTGACGTCGCAGCTGACGATGCGCTCGGAAAAGGCACGGAGCTTCGCCGCTCGTCGGCGCACGTAATCTTCGATCGCGGGGGAATGGTCGATATTTCGAAAACTGATTCGACGGGGGATGTCCATGCAAGCCTCCAGCTACGTTGACAGTGAGGTGCGGCCGCGTTCAAGAGCCGCGGCCGGAATTGAGAAATTCGTGCGAGCGCAGGTAAGAGTGCTTCGAGCTCTTCGTGTTCGTGGGCGTCCATGGCTGCCGTCTCGTGTTCCTCGAAGGCGCGAGCGATTTTCGAGTCTTGGTTCGCGGACAGGACCTTCTGAGCGAGGCCGAACAGCACATTCTCTTCTTTGGCGATGTGGCCATCAGCAGCGTCGCGTATGCGCCGGCGACGTCTTGCCCTCAACGTATCCAATTCGCGTGCCATGCTGGCCTGCGGCGGTTGCTGGGTTGGAATGGCGCAGAAATTCGGTGAGGCGTACGGCTAACCTTGGGCGGCACACGCAAAGCTTTCGTGTTCATCACGCAGTTGCTGCGCGCCGACGGTTTCTGCGGTGCTGCGCCGCGCTGAAGTCGGCGGCAATTCGGACGCAATGGGGGTTGGTAAGGAGACGCCACGGCGGGTCTTCAGGGGCCGTAGTGTCGGCACACACGTAAGGTAATTTCAGCTGGTGTGAGTGCCATTGAAGGGGGCTTGGAGTCTAGTATCCTTCATGTTTGGGGGAAGGTTGCGATGAGTGCTCCCGAGCTCGCCGCTGGCGACATCGTCGACGACAAGTACACGATTCAGGCATTGTTGCGGCACAGCGGGCCGCTCGCCACCTACCGCGCGATCATCGCTCAGGATCGGCAAGTCGCGCTCAAGTTCTACGATCCGCGTTTGGGATCATGTACCGATGCGGTGAAGGCGCTCTCGCGATACGAAGCGATCACCAGCAAGCTTCCCACCACGCTCGTCGGGCACATCGTGGACGGCGGCGAGGATCCCGCGACGGGCGCGTTCTACACCGTCACGAATTTCGACCCGAATCCGTCGCTTGCAGAGCTCGTCGAATGGAGTCCTCTTTCCGCTTCGGAAATGATCGCCGTCGTGCGCAATCTTGCGCGTGTGCTAGGTGAGGTGCACGCCCACGGTATTAGCCACCTGGCGCTCAAGCCGACGAATCTGTTCGTAGGACCAGGACCGGCCCACAACGTGCGTGTCGTCGACTTCGGGATGTCCCATGTCCGAAGCGCGCTCTCGATCTCCCGCGAGCGCGGAGTGTCATCGTTCTGGCTAGCTCCTGAGCAGAGCACCAATCCGGCGATCGGAGGACCGGCGGCTGATGTCTTCGCCACAGCGCTCATCGCCTTCTACGCGTTGACTGGAAAGTCGTATTGGCGCTCCTTGCAATCGCCCACGCCGGACGATTCCGGGTGGGAGCTCGAGGTCCGCGGAGGCCGTATTTCGGTCTCGCAGCGTGCCAGGGAGCTTTCGATTTCGCTCGACCGCCGCTTCGACGCGGTATTCGCACGCGCGCTTGCCGTCAGGCCCGAGGAGCGTTTTCGAACAGTGGGGCAATTAGCCGAAGCGCTTGCCGCAGCTGCGATGGATACCGCAACGACGACCTCAGTGGCTCCGGAATCGATCACGACGGAGCTCGAAAGGGTGGATCCCTCGTCGACGTCAGCCGTTGTCTTGGCGCCCTCGCTGGAAACCGATGTGGACTCGGCAGTGGGCGTTCCGCCGCCACTCACTAGAATCAGCTCTTCTGAAGCTATTGCGGTCTCGGCGCAGCGGTCCGGGTTGTTCCGGATACTCTGGATGACCGGGATGGTCGCCGGCGCATTCATCGCCGGCGCGGTATGGGCGAGCTCAGGAGCCAAGAGCTCTCCGGCGCCCGCGGCGGCAGCCATGTCGAGCACGGAAGTTCCCGTCTCTTCCGCGAGAGCGAACGTCGAAAGCGAGAATATGGCGTCCTCGACCAATGAACCACAGACACCAGAGGCCGCACCGGCCAACGGCAACACCGTTCACCCCCCCGCGACCGTGCACCCCCGCAAGCCCAGAGCGCCTGCGCCTAGAAAGGAGTGCGGCAAGCTTCTCCTCAAGCCTTGCGAGTAGCGTCGGCGAGGGCATTGCGATCCGGTTCTCCATACGCGATAGCGTGGATCGGAAGGTTGCAGGTGAGCGGCACTTACAAAATGACCCATCGGTCCGCGGCAGCCGCGATTCTGATCGGCACGTCGCTCACCGGTTTGCCCACCGCGGTATTCGCGGCGGACGGCGCCGGCGCTCCGGCGGACGGGCTCGCCCCAAAACCGGACTACACCTTGGAAGGGGGACTTGCCGTCTCAGCGGCCATGGGCCGAGGGGCTTGGATTTTCGGCGGCCTCGAGTTCGGCGTACGCTTGTTTGAGCGCCTCTCGCTCGCTGCCCTTTTCGATGCTTCGTTCGTTCACGATCCGATGGAGGCGGACTGCGGCGATGTCTATTGTCCCGACAGTGAGTACAAGGTCGGCGCACGGGCGCGTTTTCATGTCCTGCCTTCGTTCGTGATCGATCCGTGGGTGGGGCTCGGCGGCGTCGCGCGAATCGATACCGGCAAGCTGGGTACGAAAGGCGGCTTCGACGCGCAAGTGTCGCTCGGCGCCGACGTTCGTCTCGGCCCCTTTGCCTTCGGTCCTTTCGGTTTCTTGAATGAGCCGCTTTCACGCAGCGATTGGCCGAGCGGATGGCAGGGTCAGCTCGGGCTCGGACTTCGAGGCGCTATGGATTTTTGAACGGCTCGGCGTCTCGTTCCGATCGACTCCGCGGTCGACAGCGTTTCGCCAGGCTGGCTGGGATTTCGGCGACTCTTGCCGGAAGTAACTCTCGGAGAGCTCGCCGCGTTCGCTCGCCGGGCTCCACACTTCCTCGATATCCGCGCTACACTTATTCACGGTGTGGTACGCGATGCGGTCAGTTGTTCGACGTGCGAAAGCGTGGATCGCGGCGGCGACGGTCGCGGGCTGCTCGTCGGGCTCCGCGGCGCCACCCGCGGAGACGAGCCCGAGTCTGACGTATTATAAGGACGTCGCGCCCATCCTCGACGCCAAGTGCAACCAATGTCACGCGGCCGGCGGCATCGCCCCGTTCACGCTCACCACCCCCGAGGACGCGATCGCGCACCAGATCGATATCGCGAGCGCGACGGCGGCGCGCGTCATGCCGCCTTGGCCACCTGCGAAAGGGTGCAACGAGTACAAGGGCGATCGTTCGCTCACCGACGAGCACATCGCGACGATCGGCGGATGGGTCGATGGCGGAGCCAAGCTCGGCGACCCCTCGGAGTACAAGCCGCTCGGGAGTCCGGTGGCGGGTCTATCGCGCGTCGACAGAACGCTCACCGCCCCCGCGCCGTACACGCCCAAGATACGCCCCGACGAGTACCGGTGCTTTTTGCTCGATTGGCCGGAAACGACCACCAAGTACATTACGGGCTTCGGGGTGACGCCGGGGCAGCCTTCGATCCTTCATCATGTGCTCGCGTACGTCGCATCGCCGGATCAGGTCGCGATCTTCCAAGCATATGACGACGCCGATCCGGAACCCGGCTACGCCTGCTTCGGCGGGCCGTCCGGGCCGAGCGGCGACGCGTCCACCTCAGGACCGCCGGCGCAATTGGGCGCCTGGGCACCTGGATCCATGGGGGCGGACTTTCCGCCGAATACGGGCATCAACGTCGCGGCGGGTTCGAAGATCATCGTGCAATTCCATTACAACACGCTCACGGCCGAGCCGGTCGCCGACCAGACGGCGCTGAAGCTCGAGCTCGCCGACACGGTCGAGCGCGAAGCCGTCATCATCCCGTTTACGAATCCGTCGTGGGTTTTTCAAAAAACCATGTCGATCCCGGCGGGCACGGCGGACATGTCATATTCGTTCTCTTACGATGCCGTGCGGGCCGCGAGCGTTCGCGGCCAAGGGATCATCGCGACTGGCTTGCCGCTCAGCGTGTATTCGGCGGCGCTTCACATGCACCTTCATGGCACCCACACGACATTGTCGGTCGTCCACCTGGATGGCACGTCGGCGTGTCTGCTCGATATTCCTAATTGGGATTTTCACTGGCAGGGCGGATATGGCTTGACCGGACCGATGGGCGTCGTGCCGGGCGACGCTTTCCGGATCGAGTGCCACTGGGACAACAGCGCGACGAACCAGCCGGTGATCGACGGGCAGCTACAGGCGCCGCTCGACCTGAATTGGGGCGAGAGGACGACCGACGAGATGTGCATCGGGTTCATGTACGTCACGCAATGAGCGTGAGCCGTTTTTCGGTGAAGGTGCCCCTTCCTAGCCATGGTGCCACGAGCGCTCGCGCGCACGGCGTCTATCGCGTGCACGGTATTGGCTGCGTGCTCGGGGCAGCTTCGCTCTTCGGCGGGCGGGGGAGACTCGGTCGACGCCGGCTCGACGAGTGCAGGGACGGCAGGCGCTGGCGGCTCGGCAGGGATCGGTCAGAAGGACCCGTGTGGAGCGGGCGGAAGCGACGGGATGACTCTCACGCGCGAACGAGAATTCCTGTTTTGCTTTTCGGTGGCAAGTTCCTGAAGCTCGGCACCGGCCAGTTCATCGCCGTGAGCCCGAACCGCTACGTGAACGACATCTGGTCCTCCGTCCTCACGGCGTGGGGTGTCCCCACGAACGTCTACGGCGACCCCCAGTACTCTCAGGGCATCCTTCCGAACCTCTTCGGCCGCTGAGCAGCCGCCGCGAAGGACTCCATTCGTCAAGCTGCCTCGCTGACGTCCTCCGCTCGTTCGCACCAACGCTCGAAACGCCAGACGAGCTCCAGGAACGTGTGCGGCTTTCGAGAGAGCGACTCGAAGAACTGCGCGATTCCCGGGAAGGCGTCCTCCGCCTCTTTCAGATCCCGTGCGGTGATGAAACCGACCATCTTCCTGCGCCTCTACGAGAACAACGAACGAGGACCGCTGGATTCGACAGATCGATCTCACTTTTTTTTCACCAACCAGGCGAGCAATCGGCCCTAGCGGAACAGGCGGGGAAGATCGTGAAGCACCGCGCGTTCTTGGATGGCGACGGTGAATGGGAGCGGGTGATCGGGGTCAGCCGGAAGCGCGCCCGCCGTCTGCGGCAGGAGGCGACGGTAACCCGCCGGTATCCAAGGGGTGTGGCCGCGGGTGCTGCGACTGTCCGGGGCTACCGTGACCAGCTGATAGCCTGGCCAGGTATCGACGAATGAATTGCCCGGCGGCAACTCAGGTGTGGACTCCGGTCCCCGCCAGAAGACGGCTACGTTGCTGATTGCGCGCACGATGTCTCGGCCGGCCGATTTGCCGACCAGCGAATGGTCGAGCTGATCGCTGTGATCGACGTCGTCATAGACGACCAGGTGGGCGACTGCGACACGCTGCCCGTCGATCTCGCTCACCGCTGAGTCGGGTGGTGGATGGGTGAGATCGACTGCAAACCCGGCTCGTTCGAAACGTGTGCCGGGAGCGAACGAGAGCGGCTGATCGGCGGAGGCGATCGCGGTTGCCGCTGGCCGTTCCCACAGCAGCGTTGCTCGCGGCCGCGCGAGCGGCTCGGGGTTCGGCGGCTTGCGGTCATCGAAACGAAGCAGTTGCGCGGATAAGCGGATGCTGTTGCGCGGCTTTGGCTCCGCGCAGCGTTCCACGGTGGCTGTCGTGCGGGTCCACGGAATGGGGAATGTCAGTGTTCCGTCGGAGTTTTGCTGAAAGGCGAGTCGGGCGGGCCAATCGTACACATAGAAGACCCCCTGCGATCGAAGGAGCTCGCCCTTGCCTGCCCACGCGGTAACCGCCGGAAGCACGCCTCGATCCGGGGCTGCCCCCCACCAGAGGTCGAGATCCCCGGCATCCGTGAGCCAGGCATCGGCGTAGGCGATCGATCGTTCGCGGATGTACAAAAGCCCGTTGATGCGGCCGACGAACATGCGTCGTCCATCGGGAGGTGGATACTTCGAGCTGACGGCCAGAGCGAAATCGGGCTGCCCCGATGGACGATCACCCCTGACATCGAGGCGAACGACACGCCATCGTCCGACGAGCGAACGCGAACCGTCGGGATCAGCCGCCGAGGCGATGGGCGTCGCAATGGTTGCCCCCGCCGTCGCAGGATCCGAGGGAGAGGACACCGCTGTGCAAGCGATTGCGGTGAGAGCGCTTGCCGCCACGATCCAGCGGGAGGCAAAAGGGGCGGCGCATTTTTCTTTCGACACAATTCGAAACGTTAGCGTAGCATGTTCGGCGAGGCTCGGAAGATTCGGTGGCGCGCGTGCGACAAGGAGCCTCGACTACCATCATGTAGGGGGAGGCTCCTTTGGAGAGAGCCGCTCCACCGCGTTGGCATCATCCGCAGATGAACCCGCAGCCCTCTTTTGTTCGCCGCCTTTTTCGCGATTCGCGAGGGGCCAACCTGATCGAGTACTTGGTGCTCGTCGGCGTCGTTGCGTTGCTCGCGCTGGGCGGCTGGCGTGTGTTTGGCAGTGCGATCAGGGGGAAGCTCTTCGGGGAGGGTGAGGCGGTTGCGAGCCTGCAAGCAGGTGGCCCAGCCGCCGGGTTACCGGGAGTCACGCGGGGGCCCGATGGGCGGCTGCATCTACCCGTCCTCAATCCCAAATGCTTCGCTGCCGGAACGCCAGTGCAGACGGCTGACGGCGAGAGGCCGATCGAAGCGGTCAAAGAGGGGGACCTCGTTTGGTCGCGCGACGAGATCACGGGCGCCGTTCAGCTCGAGCCGGTTCTGAAGAAATTCGAAACGCCGGCACAGGTCGTGATCGACCTCGTCGCGACACGTGGGGCGACCCGCGAGCATTTGCGTGTGACGCCGGGCCATCGTTTCTGGCGCGAAGGGATGGGGTGGAGAGCGGCCGAATCGCTCGCGCCTGGGGACGAGCTCAGGTCCTCGGATGGGACGGTCGCTGCGCTCGACGCCGCCACGTCGCTCGGCGAGCGCACGACCGTCTACAACTTCGAAGTCCAGGACTTTCACACCTATTTCGTCGGCCACGCGGGCCTGTGGGTGCACAACGGCGGGCCCGGCGATTGCCCCGGCGCGACCGGCGGCGGCCCGTCGCCCGAGGAGGTCCGCGCCGGGGCGCAGGCCGAGCTGGAGAAGGGCGTACCGATCATCAATGGCGAAAGGGCCAAGCTGCCCGGCCGCGATCGGGAAGGCTGGGACCCGGAGGCGCGGGTCTTGAAGTTCGAAGAAGGGACGCCCGCCGCGAAGCTCGCTCCGAATGGCGTGCAGTACGACACCCAGGGCAACCCCGACTTTCGCCCCTATCAGCTCGACGAGGTGCAGATTGACAACTTCACCTCGGATCGCGACAAGAACTTCGCGGCCGCTCGGGACGCCATGCGCAAGAAACTGAACGATCCGAACTGGCAGAAACCCGACGGCTACACATGGCATGAAGAGCGCGACATGAAGACGATGAGGTTGGTTCCCACCGCCATCCACAGCAAGGCTCCCCATACCGGTGGGATTGCCGTGGCGCAGGAGGCCGGAAAGTGACTACGAATCCCGCCGACGTTTGGAAGCCGGCGCAACCGACCGACGAGCTACTGAGCATGACCAACGAACCGCTCACCGACGGGATGGTTCGCGCCGTCGAGCAGCGGATCGGGCAAGCCCTCCCTGAAAGCTACGTAACGCTGCTCCGGACGCTGAACGGCGGTTTCGTGCGCAACAAGCGGCATCCACTCGTCAACGGCGAGATCGATTCGATTTGGGGGATCGGGCGCAAGGCATCGTCTACGGTGGGCTCGCACGACTGGAGCGAGGAGCTCGAGCACATGCGCGCCCAGGGGATCACCGAACCGAGAGGTCTCGAGCGTATGGTCCCATTTGCCGGCGACGGGCATTACTTCGTCTGTTTCGACTACAACCACCTCGAAGACGCCGAACCGACGATCGCCTTCGTCGATCTCGAGCTTCACAAGCCCGCCGTCACGGTGGCAAAATCGTTCGAGCGATTCGTATCCGAGTTGAGGGCCGAAGACTGAAAGAGAGTGCCCGATGTCCGAGAAGGCGGCTCCTTACGTGGTGCACATCGACGATGTCGAGGAAGTCGAAGGCGCCTACGGCGCGCCGTTCGATCGCGAGAAGCTCTCGATCTACCGCGAGCTCGGGCGCGCCGCGGGCTCGAAGACGCTCGGCTTCAGTTTCGAGCGGCTTCCTCCAGGGCGGCGGACGAGCTTCACGCACGCCCACTCCGCCGAGGAGGAGTTCATCTACTTGCTCTCCGGTACCTGTCACGTTCGCATCGTCGAAGACGGATCAGAGGCGCGCGAGATCCCGCTTCGCGCCGGCCACGCGGTGAGCTTTCCGGCCGGCACGGCGATCGCGCACACGTTCGTGAACCGCGGAAGCGACGAGTGCACGCTGCTCGTCGTAGGTGAGCGGCGGCCGGGCATCGACCGCGTCTTTTATCCCGAGGATCCGGACTACGACACTTATCATGCCGAGAAACGACCCGAGCAGCACTGGACCCTACCATCCGTAGCCGAACGAAACACCACCCCACGGTAAGAAGTCCCTCACCTTATTGATGCGGAACATCGGCGTGAACACCGCCCGAAACAGAAATCCGCCGTCAGGTCGTTCGTAGCGGTACCCGATTTCGGGAAAGGCGAACCGCCCGTCGTCGTCGTCGATGAGGACGACGGTAGCGCCAGCCCCGAGCTCGATGTGGTGACGGCCCTCGGTCATCAAGATCGCATGCATCGAGAAGGGAACGATGACGAGCGTACCGCATTTGAATATGCAAACTGGAACGACGCCCAGACCGACGCGTAAGCCGAGCTCGGGAATGAATCGATGTTCGTAGTTCGCGCTGTAAGCCAGGGCGGCACCGCCGAGCTCGAAAAAGACCGCGCTCGGCGCTTCTGGCCGAGGGAGATCCTCGACACGTACCCACATCCCCTCGGGGGCTGCCGGCGGTGGCGGAGGTGCGGTCGTGACCGGATTCTGAGCGTTTCCCTCGATCGCCCAGAAGAGCGCACATCCCCCGAAGGTCAGCTGATGCAAGAGCGTTTCTCTTCTTCGGCGCTCGATTCCCTTCATTGGCCCAATTGACAACATAGACGAAGCCGCAGCGAGTGAACACCGCTTCGCTGATGCGGCGTCGCTCTACTGCTCACGCGGGCTGCATCGCGGCGAAGTCGGGGCTCTCGCGCGAGCGCCAGCAAGAAGCTGTGGCTCATCCTGCTCGCCGTCGAGGGAGGATGGGCCTGTTTCTTTCAGCAGGTCAGGTTGTTGCCATAGCTGACGCCGAGGTAGTCGCAGATCGCCTTGTACCTCTGCACGCGGACGTCGCACTGGCTGCCGGCGGCGCATCCATGGTTGCACTCGATGCCGCCGTTGATGTGGTAGATGGTCGCGCCGAAGCCGCCCAAGCCGTCGCTGGCGAGGATGGCCTCGTGGCTGTTGGCGCCGTAGCCGCCCGGCCCGAAGCCGTTCATCCAGTACCAGACGCCGGTCTTCATCGCGATCGTGGAGTCGTCGGCAGCTAGGTTCGGGTTGTTGAGGAGGTCGACGCCGATCGCATCGCCGCAGCTCTTATAGTTGTTGTTCCAGGACAGTTGGATGGGCCCGCGGCCGTAGTACTCGCACGTGCCGGCTGGGCAGCCGAACGACCAGTTCGTGTCACAATAAGCACAGCGGTTGGCCTGGTTGTACTCACGGTTGGCGTGCAGCCAGTCGGACTCGTGGCTGACATTGGCCAGGAAGGCTGCGATCTCGCGCTTCGCGAGCGTCACGTTCGAGTTCGAGCCGAAGGTGGCGTAGGTCGAGGCGACTCCGGTGAAGCCCGTGTACGTGTAGACCGCCTTGTCTGGGCAGCCAAGAAGGAGGAAAGCCATTCCCAACAGAATCGAAAAGGCTGCGTCCGAGACGATGGGCGCGATGAAGGACGTCAAGGCGACCGTCAAGGGGATGAGCGGCGTGTTCAAGCACTTGATGGAGGAGCACGGCAAGGTCGGCGCGTTGCTCAAGCGCGTCAGCATGAGCTCGGACGAAAAGGTGCGCGCGCAGCTTTTCCCCACGATCCGCAGCGAGTTGCTCGGCCACGAAACCGCTGAGCTCAAGGTCGTCTATCCGGCCCTCGCCGAATATCCGGAGATGAGCCAGATCGCCGAAGAGCACGCGCGTCAAGCCGGCGAGTTGAGGCGATGCATCGACGAGCTCGATCGTCTGTCGTTCAGTGATGCCGGTTGGGGCCCCATGTTCGATCGGCTGGCGAACATGGTCGAAGATCACGTGAGTAAGGAGGAAGGCGACTACTTCCCGAAAGCTCAGAAGGTGATCGGCGACGAGCGCGCGAAAGCTCTTCTGCCGCAATTCGAAGCCGCGAAGAAGAGTGTCCCCGGCGCTTGAGGTCGCCGACCCGAAGATCCCACGAGCGCTGATTCAGTCACCCGGGGTGCAGAGCTCCATCCACGCGGGGCCGCACTCCGGGCAGAGCAGCTGCACGCAGAGCCACGAGTGACCCGCTTGGTGCAACAACGACTTCCGATCATGCAGGGATCGAAACGTTTGATGTCGGGAGCGCATATGCCGGCGTCGGACAGACACGGGTCGCAGCTGGACCGGCGGTGCCTTTCGTGAACATTGCCACCGCCGCGTTCCAAGCGCATTGTCCATAGCATGAAGGGTTGGGCTGGTCCTTTCGGGGTCGCGTTCGCAGTCCTCGGATTTGGATGCGACAGCGGTTCACAAGCTGGAAGCAGTGCGGGCGGCATGGCCGGCGTCAACGCAAGCGGCGGAGCGACATCGTGCTCGAGCGATCCCATCAATGTTGGCTCGGTATCGAAACTCGGTGGTGGTGTCGGCGCGCTCGTGCCGGACGCCGAGGGTTGGACGGTTGTATGGATGCGTGTGCCTATACTT
>WNGB01026842.1_pt1 | contig 14111 bp, 11 predicted proteins | sample 5400681 | NCBI WGS metagenome assembly WNGB01 (sample SAMN13153367, study PRJNA577476) | soil metagenome | isolation source: 115 cm soil or saprolite under grassland replicate 2 | place: USA:California | collected 2016-06-15 | reverse complement strand
ATCCCGATGTGATCGCGTGGCAACCCGGAGGCAAACCCGCGTGTCAGCATCGCGGTATTCACGACGCCTTCCGAACTCGAAAGCGACAGCATCAACGGGTTATTCGGCGCCAGCGCGTCGAGATCGGCGGCGGTGAGCTTTGAAAGATCGGCGATCCACTCGTCGGCCATGCGGACGAAGACGGGCGAGCCCGGAGCTGCCTCGCGCACGAGCGCGCTCACTTGCTTCAGCATTTCGGCGACGCTGTCGCCGCGCACCTTGACGCCGACCTTGCCGTTGACCATGGTGTCTTTGTAAAGATCGCCGCCGGCAAAGGCGTTGTCGCCGTCGCTGTCGATGAAGCCGGGCACGACGCTTTTGCCCGCGAGATCGATCGCGCGGGTCGACGGGCCGATCAGCTGTTTGATATCGGCGTCGCTGCCGACTGCGATCACGCGGCCGCCGCGCACGGCAACGGGATAACCAGGACATATGAGATACCTTGGCGAATGATTCTATCGCGGCACGGCATCGCCGCTAGGGGATGCGATCGACGGCGGCCCTAAAGGGCCGCCACTACGCGATCGCGCGTGGCCGCACGTAGTGGCGGGGCTTCAGCCCCGCCTGGTCGGGATCGCGATGTTATCGTACAGGCGGCGTGTTTCGTCTTCTTTCCTGCGCGCTGGCACTCGCGCTTACGGGCGTCATTTCCGCGACCGTCGCTGCCGACGATCCTGTGTCGAGCAACGTCCGCTTCAATCGCGAGATCATCCGCATCCTGCAGCGCCGCTGTCTCTCCTGCCATTCGCCGGGCGGACTCTCGATGCCTCTGAGCAACTACCGCGACGTGCGCGACTGGAGCCGCGCAATCCGCGAAGAGGTGGTCGAGCAGCGCATGCCGCCGAGCACGGCGGCGCCAGGCTACGGACAGTTCGAAAACGCCCTCGGCTTGACGTTTCGAGAAACGACGACGCTTCTTGCGTGGCTCGACGGCGGGATGCCGCGCGGCGACGAGAAAGACCTGCCGGCGCCGATCGACATGACCAGCATCACGAGATCCGATCCGGCCGCCGACCTGCATTTCGATTTGCCGGAGCAATCCATACCCGCGCTTGAAGAACTGATGATCCGGCGCGTGACAATTGCCAGTGGACTCACGCGCGACCGGCTGGTCTCGCGCGTTGTGTTGCGCCCGGGCTCTCGCGCGCTCATGCGCGGCGCGGTCATCTACGAAGGCGCGGACGAGCGGTCTTGGATCGGCGCATGGCTGCCGTGGCAACACACCATGGCCGCGCCGAGCGGCCACGCGTTCAGGCTGCCCAAAAGCGCCACGCTGACGCTCGTCTTGTATTACCGCGGCGGAGATGACGCCGCGACCGATCGCTCGAGCGTCGATGTGTACTTTGCCGACAACCCGAGCGCGCTTGAAACCGTTCACGTGGACGCAGATCAGGGTCGCGGCCGCCAAACGCTGGCGGCATCGATCACGGTGTGGGCCCTGCAGACAATCGTCCAGCAGGGCACGCGTTCTCTCGAGTTGCGCGTGACGCGCCCCGACAGTTCCGTCGAAGTGTTGTTGTGGATGCCAACCGTTCGTCCCGAGTGGCCAAACGCGCTGCTGCTGCAGAAACCCGTCACGTTGCCGGCCGGCAGCATCCTCACGGTATCGACGAAGGGACCGGACAGCGCGAGTCGGCGCGAGAGCGTCATCCTCTCAGCGTGGCAGGAGCCGACACGTTCACGGTGAATTGCACGGTCGACACCTGTCCGTGTCGTTTGATCTGCGTCCAGATGCGATAAAGACCGGGTTTGGGCAACAGCGCTTTGAAGGTCAGCGTGGGACCGCCGCCCTGTACCGGCCCTCCCGGGACAGCGTCGGGCAGGAGCTCAACCGGATGCGCGTGCACGTAGTGCAGCGTGTCCTCGCTCATGACCAGCGTGTGGCCAAACGCGGCAAGGTACGGTTCGACATCGTTTACAGGCGCGCCGGTCCGTGCGTCTTCAATCTGGTAACGCAACGTTTCTTCACGCCCCGCGACGAGGCCGCTTGACGGCAGCGTCAGCGTGACCGAAAGGTCGCCGGCCGTTTTTTTCAGCGTTCGGTCGGCCGCAAGCCGCGCCTGCGACGATTCGAGGTCTCCCTCGAAGCCTGCGGTCGCGATCACACGCGCAATCACCTGCGGGGCGCCGCCAATGGGAAGGAAATCGGAGAAGAGCCTGTAGTACCCGGGGCGCGGAAGCGTGAGGTCGATCACGTAAGACCCGTCCGGCTGCTGCTCCGGGTGAATGTGATCGTAGGACTCCATGTCCTGGCCGATCACGAACAGGTGATAGGGTTTTTCATGCACCAGCGCAAACGAGTTGACGATCTCGTTGGTTGATGGATGCCTCACCGTGAGGCGAAGCCGGAAGGGCTGACCGGCACGTGGCGCAGGCGGCGTGGCCTCGACATCGAGGTGATACTCGCGCAAATCGTAGGGATCGCCAGCGACGAGGGCCATGCCGCAGCGCGCGCATTTGCCGCGCGCAGCGGCGGTGACCTCCGGGTGCATCGGACAGTAGTAGAGAACTGCCTGAGCCGCCTGTGTGGCGGTCCAAGTCAACATCACTAACGCAATGAGTCCGAATCTGGCGATCACGGCTGGCACGACAAGGAAATTCTACCGGTTATCGTCGCCTTGACACTGCTGTCGCTTGTGGCAGAGTAGTTCGCCATGCGGATACTCACGTTTGCCGTCGCTTTTGCGGCCTTGTTGTTAGGCAGTACACCAGCCTCGGCGCAGTCCACGACTGGCAGCATTTCGGGCGTCGTCACCGATGAATCCAAGGGCGTTCTGCCCGGGGTGACGGTGATGGTGGCCAACATGGACACGGCTGCCCAGCGATCGCTCGTCACAGACAGCCAGGGCCATTACCGTGCGCTCAGCCTTCCCCCCGGACGCTACTCCGTCACCGCGGAGCTGGGCGGGTTCAACAAAGCGGAATTAGCAGGCGTTCAAGTGCAGATCGGCGTTGATGTGCCGGTGAACCTGACACTGGGCGTGGGTCGTCTGGCCGAGAGCATCACCGTCGTTGGCGAGACAGCCACGCTCGATTTGAGCGCGGCGGTCGTCGGCGGCGTTGTCACGACACGGCAGATTTCGGAGTTGCCGCTCAACGGCCGCAGCTTCATGCAGCTCGCGACGCTGCAACCAGGCGTGTCGGTGAGTCGTACCACCGAGCGCGATTTCACCGGCGGCTTTGGCGGCACGCAGGTCGCGATTGCCGGCGCGCGTCCCGAACAGACCGGCTATCTGCTCGAGGGCACGAACATCTCCGACATCGGCGACAAGGCGCCATCGAGCGTTGCCGGTGTGCTGCTGGGCGTCGATACGGTGCAGGAGTTCAGCGTCCAGACGCACGGGTACAGCGCGGAGTTCGGCCGCGCCGCCGGCGGCATCATCAGCGCGGTCACGAAATCCGGTACGAACAAGTTCCACGGCACCGCGTTCGAGTTCGTTCGCAACAGCGCACTGGACGCGAAAGGCTTTTTCGACGAAGGCGACGATCCGCCGCCGTTCCGCCGCAATCAGTTTGGCGGGACGATGGGCGGTCCAATCGTTCGCAACAAGCTGTTTTTCTTCGGCAGCTACGAGGGACTGCGTGAACGCCTCGGCACCACGCGCTTTGCGCGCGTGCCGAACGCGGCAGCGCACGCGGGGTTGCTGCCCGATGGCGCGGGTGGTCTGCGGCAGGTGACGATTCACCAGACGATCAAGCCGTACCTCGATCTGCTCTATCCGCTGCCGAACGGCCGTGACTTCGGCGATGGCACGGCCGAACTGGTGCACGCGCCGACCGAGCCGACCGACGAGGACTTCGTCGTCGGCAAATTCGACTGGAATCGCCAGTCGAAAGACAACGTCAGCTTCCGGATCTCCTCGGACCGCTCGGACACTCAGGTGTGGGCCGATCATCCGGACTTCACCAACATCACCGGGACCGACACGCGATATCTCACCGCGCAGTGGCAGCGTGTCTTCTCGTCCGGCACGCTGAACGAGTTCCGCGTCGCTGACAACCGCACGGAACGATCCACGACGCCGACGCCGCTCATCGATATTGCGAGAAGCCTCTACTTCGGTGCGCCCGATTACTTCGGTTTCATCGAAGTGCCTGGCGTTCTGACCACGACGGGCAATCCGGACGATTCCGCGCAGTATTTGCAGAACCTCTATCAAATCACCGAGACCCTCACGCTGAATCGCAGCCGCCACACCCTCAAGAGCGGATTCGATCTCCAGCGGTATCACTTCGACGGCTATTCCAACTCGCGGCTGGGCGGCACCTACAGGTTCCGTACGCTCGAAGAGATGCTGACGCTGCGCCGCAGCGCGACCGCGCAGGCGGACCGGTATCTCGGGAACCTCCCGGGCACCGACACCATTCGCAGCATGCGGCAGAACTACATCGCGTTCTTCGTACACGACGACTATCGGGTCTCGGATCGTCTGAGTCTGAGTCTCGGGGTGCGCTATGAATTCGTCACCACGCCGGAGGAACGGAGCGGGAAGGTGGCTGGTCTGCTCAGCTTGACCGATCTCGAGACGGGGCCGAAAGGCATCACGCCCGGATCGGAGCTATTTGACAACCCTTCGAGAAAGAGAGGGCTGGCGCCACGCCTCGGCGTCTCGTGGAAGCCGTTTGCCGACGACAAGACGGTCGTTCGCGGCGGCGCCGGCATCTTCTATCAGCCGCTGACCGTTTCGTTCTATCGTGGCACGACGTTCCGCGAGTATCCGTATTTCGCCGGCGTCGACATCCGGCAGCCGGCTGTCTTTGGTCCCGCGATCCTCCAGGTGCTCGCCGCCGGCGCAAGCGACGTGGTACAAAAGCGCTCGGAGTTCATCGCGCACGACATCGATCAGCCCTACAACGAACAGTGGTATGTCAATCTGCAGCGCGAATTGCCCTGGGCGCTCATGATCGAGCTCGGCTACATGGGATCGCGCGGCGTGAACCTGCCGTATTACGGCGACCCGAACACCACGCCGAGTGAATACACGGCCGACGGCACGAAACGCATCGTGCCCGGCGCCGCCCTGCGGTTCCCAAGCTGGGGCCGCATCCGGACGCGGAACACCGGCGCAGAATCGGAATATCACGGGCTGACGGTCGGCGTGCAAAGACGTCTCTCGCAGAATTTCCAGTTCCAGGGCAACTACACGTTCTCGCGATCGATCGATACCTGGTCCGGCGGACTGCAGGGCAGCAGCGACTACTTGACCGGTGCCGGAAGCGCGACGGATTACTACGACATCGAGTTCGAGCGGGGCCGCGCATCGTTCGATGTGCCGCACAACTTCGTGTTCAACGCCGTCTATCTGTTGCCGACGAGCGGGACGCTCACCGGTTGGAAGCGGGCGGTCGCGCATGGCTGGCAACTCGCCGGCATCGCGACCATCTCCAGCGGGTTGCCTTTCCACCCGTTCGTCGGGTTCGATCGCGCCGGCGATCGCCAAAGCGACACCGATATCCAGCGTCCGAGCTGGGCGCCCGGAAGAAATCCTGAGAACGCGATCATCGGCACACCGGAGCAGTGGTTCGATCCGATGGCCTTCGTGCTGCCCGCGGCCGGAACATTCGGCAACGTGCAGCGCAACTCGCTTCGCGGTCCGAACCTGCGCGTGGTCGATTTCTCGGTGTTCAAGAATCAGATGATCGGCCCGACGCAGATGCAGTTCCGCGTGGAGATCTTCAATCTCTTCAACCGCGCGAATCTCAATCCACCGAGCTCGCCGCTGCTGTTTCGATCCGACGGCACGCGCATCGCGGGGGCGGAGCGCATCACGAGCCTCGCGACGCCTGCGCGGCAGCTGCAGCTCGGGGTGAAGTTCTTGTTTTAAAGGGTGGAAGCTACGAAACACGGACGGGCCACAGAGGCACCGAGTCACAGAGAAAAGTTTTCTCGTACAGAATGTTCTCTGTGACTCTGAGTCTCTGTGGCTTCGGATTCAGGGTGCTGCGGGTCTGTCGGGATCGATGTAAATCTGACCGTCGCGCACTTCCGTGTAATACGTGCGAATCGGCACCATGCACGGCGGCGCCACAATCTCGCCCGTCCGGATGTTGAAGGCGCCGTTGTGAAAGTTGCACTCGATGACGTCACCGTCGACTTCACCTTCCGATAGCCGCCCGGGCCCATGCGTGCAGGCGTCGTCGATCACGTAGAAGCGATCGGCGATCTTGAACACGGCCAGAACGAGATCACCAGCCGTGACCTGCAAGCCCTGGCCCTCCATGACGTCAGCGGTTGGGCAAAGCGGAATCAGCATTTCGTTCGTGTACACTCACTGATACCTGACACCTGATACCTGATACCTGATACCTGATACCTGATACCTGATACCTGATACCTGATACCTGATACCTGATATGCCGCACGAATCCGAGTTTACGCACTGGCACGAGCCCCGCGGGACCAAGAAAGCCGGATACGGCGAGTTCAAGAAGCAGCCGACGCCGTACGACTCGTTCATGGAGTCGGAAGGCATCCCTGTTTTCCGCGACATCGGCATCGACAAAGTTCAAAACCTGCCGCTGGTTCCCTGGAAGCGCACGGGTGGCCGAGGCCACTACATTCAACTGTATGGTACCGAAAGCAAGTGGGGCTGCTACGTCGTCGAAGTGCCACCGGCCGGCGCGCTGAACCCCGAGAAGCACGTGTATGAAGAGATCTTCCTCGTCGTCGAAGGACGCGGCACGACGGAAGTCTGGCAGGACGGAGAAACGAAGAAGCACGTGTTCGAATGGCAGAAGGGATCGATGTTTTCGATTCCAATGAACGCGTGCCATCGACTGGTGAACGCGACGTCCGGTGGCGCGCTGCTGCTGGCCGGCACGACGGCACCGAATGTCCTCAACATGATCAACAGCGTGGACGCGGTGTTCAACAACGCGTTCGTGTTCCGCGATCGATTCGATGGCGCGGACGATTTCTTCAAGGCCAGGGACGACATCGAGCCGGATCCGGTGCGCGGCCTCGCGATGCGCCGCACCAACTTCATTCCCGATGCGGTGAACTGCGATCTGCCGCTCGACAACCGCAGGTCCGTTGGCGCGCGCCGCGTCGAGCCGTTCATGACCAACAACCAGTTCTATTTTTGGATCGGCCAGCACGAGACAGGGCGCTATTCCAAGGGCCATGCGCACTCCTCTGCCGCGGTGCTCATTTGTCTGAAGGGCAGGGGTTACACCTACAGTTGGCCGGAACGCTGCGGCGTCACCCCATGGCAGGACGGCTTCGCGAACGAAGTCCGCCGGCAGGATTACGAGCCGGTCGGGCTGGTGACCGCCGCACCGGGCGGCGCGCGCCTGGATGGAAGATCCGTACATCCGCCAGGAATATGAAGCTACGCTCCGAGCGAACGGTGTCGAGACGCGCATGGATCCCGCGTGGTACGTCAAACCCGCTGACGCCGACCTCAAGAAGGCGACTGTCGTCTGAGGGTTCCCCTCGGTGAGTGACGAAGAGGGCGGCGGCAGGATTTTTTTCAGCAGCGTCCGCCGCAGTCTCGAAATCGAGGACGAGATCACTCTCGTGACCGTTGGCGTCGACATCGGCTCCTCGACGTCGCACCTTGTGTTCTCGCGACTGCTGCTCGAGCGGCTCGACAACCGCTACATCGTTTCCCAACGAGAAGTTCTGTATGAGTCGGAGGTGCTGCTGACGCCATACGCGGACGATCTGACGATCGACGCGGAGGCTCTCGGCGCGTTTATCGAGCGGCAGTACCAGCGCGCGAACATCGCTCCCGACGCGATCGATACGGGCGCACTTATCTTGACGGGCGTCGCCGTCCGGCGGAGCAACGCCCGCGCCATTGCGGACTTGTTTGCGGCACAGGCTGGCAAGTTCGTGTCGGTGAACGCAGGCGATGCGCTCGAAGCGACGCTCGCCGCGTTTGGATCGGGCGCCGCCGCGCGGTCCATCCGCGAGACCGCGCGCGTCATGAACATCGACGAACAGGGCGCCGTCGTCGAGCTCACGGCCATGGATGTTGGCGCGAGGGTGCTGTCGTTCGATCGCGACAGGCGGCTGACGCGAATCGAGGAGGCCGGCCGCTTTTTCGCCCGCCAAGCGCACGCGGCGGTCGAACTCGGCGATCACGTTGACGACGATGTGCTCGATGCGATTGCCGAGAGGATGGCGGATCACCTGTTTCAAGCGGTCAGCTCCGCGACGCTCTCGCCCGAGACGGAATCGCTCATGCGCCTCGAGACGCTGCGGAACGAACGTCGTCCGGAGGTGGTGATCTTCTCCGGCGGTGTGTCCGAGTATGTGTACGATCACGAACGCGCCGAGTTCGGCGATCTGGGTCCGCGTCTTGCGCGAGCGATCCGCGCGCGCGTCTCGACGTGGGGCCCGCGAATCGAGCCTCCGGATCAGGGTATTCGCGCGACGGTTGTCGGCGCGTCGCAGTACACCATTCAGGTCAGCGGCAGCACCATCTTCGTCGCACCGCTGAACATTCTCCCCCTGCGGAACATCCCCGTGATCAAACCGGATGTGTCGTTCGCGGACGAACGCCTCGACCCGGAGCAGATTGCCGCCGCCATTCGCAGATCGCTCCGCCGGCTCGATCTCGCCGGCGGTGAGCATGCGGTTGCCGTCTGCTACCACTGGCAGGGATCGGCAACCTACGCGCGGATCGACAGCGTCGTCCGCGGCGTCATCGCCGGTTTGTCGGCGCTGCTCGAGCGCGATCTGCCGATGATTCTCGTTGGCGACGGCGATGTGGGTGGCTTGGTGGGCATCCATGCGCGTGAAGATCTGCATCTCGCCAACCCGATCGTCTCCGTCGACGGCATCACGCTCAACGAGTTCGACTTCATCGACATCGGGGCCATGCTCGAACTGTCAGGCGCCGTTCCCGTGGTGATCAAATCGCTGGTGTTCCCGACGACTGCCGCAGTCGGACGTGCGCACGCCCGGTCGATGTCGCGGAAAGACGACTGATGGTCTTTCCGCCAATCGCGCCGTATCGCAGCGGACGGCTCGACGTCGGTCACGGGCATCAGCTGTTCTGGGAAGAATCGGGTAATCCGCGCGGAGTGCCTGCCGTCGTTCTGCATGGTGGCCCCGGCGCCGGCTGCACGGAGTTCAGCCGCAGGTGGTTCGATCCGCGCCACTATCGCATCGTCACGTTCGATCAGCGGGGCAGCGGGCGTTCGACGCCGCACGCGAGCATCGAAGGCAACACCACGGAATACCTGCTGGCCGATCTCGAAGCGCTCAGGACGGCGCTGGGGATCGATCGCTGGATCGTGCTGGGACGCTCGTGGGGCGCGACGGTCGCCATTGCGTATGCCGAGCGCTGGCCCGAGCGTGTTGCGACGGCGATCGTCAACGCGGTTTTTCTCGCGCGGAAACGCGAGCTCGATTGGTTGTATCGGGGCGGCGCCGCATCTCGCGCGCCGCGCGCGTGGTGCGAGTTCATCGCGCCGATCGCGAACCACGATTCATGTCCCATCGAAGCCTATCGGACACTGCTCGCTTCGGAAGATTGCCGGGTGCAACTCGCTGCCGCGCAGGCGTGGTGCCGCTGGGAAGATACGATTGCCGCTGCTCTCCGGTCGACGCGCCCGGTCGACGACCGAATCGCGCTCGCCCGCGCGCGCATCGGCACTCACTATTTCGCTCACGCTGCATTTCTCCGAGAAGGCGAGCTGCTCGCCAACGCTCATCGTCTGGCCGCCGTCCCCGGCCGCATCATCCAGGGCGGCGATGATGTCGTGACGCCGGCCGTGACCGCCCGCGAGTTGCATCGAGCATGGCCCGGATCGCGACTCCAGGTGATTGCCGGCGCTGGCCACGCCTCGAGCGACCCGGACATTATGCGTGCGCTCATTGATGCGACCGACGCGCTCATCCACGTTCAAGGACACCAGAGCAAGGATTTGGTCTTCCGCACAAGTTGCTAGAATATCTACGCTCCTAATACCGGCTTGACCGGTCGGTAACCTCGAGAGGCAACGATGACGGAACAGGCATCTGCTCTTCAGAAGAAATTGCGCGGACGTGTCATTCATCCTGGCGACGCCGACTACGACGCCGCCCGCGCGCTCTATAACGGCATGATCGATAAGCGGCCGCGATTGATCGCGCGCTGTGCGAACGTCGCCGACGTGATCGCTGCGGTAAATTTTGGCCGCGAGGAGGGGCTGCTCGTGGCAATTCGCGGCGGCGGCCACAACGGGCCTGGCCTCGGCAGCTGCGACGACGGTCTCGTGATTGACTTGTCGACGATGAGGAGCGTGCGTGTCGATCCAGAGAACCGGACGGTCAGAGTCGAGGGCGGGTGCACGTCAGGCGACGTCGACCACGCGACGCATGCATTCGGCCTGGCCGTTCCGTTCGGTATCGTCTCCACCACGGGGGTAGCCGGGTTGACACTCGGCGGGGGCACCGGATATCTCACCCGGAAGTACGGCCTGACCATCGACAATCTGCTCGAAGCCGATGTCGTCCTTGCGGACGGAAGTTTTGTCACGGCCAGCAAGCGCCAGCATCCGGATCTTTTCTGGGCACTGCGGGGTGGCGGCGGCAACTTCGGTGTCGTGACCAGCTTCCTGTTTCAGGCGCACCAGGTCGGCACGGTGTACGCGGGTCCGATTTTCTGGGACGCGGCCACCAGCGGACAAGCGGTGATGCGCGCGTATCGTGATTTTCTGCGGGCTGCGCCCGAAGAGCTCGGCGCGTTCGTCGGCCTCAAGACCGTGCCTTCAATGGACCCGTTCCCGAAAGACGCCTGGGGCAAGCGCGCATGCGCTGTGATCTCCAGCTACAACGGTTCGTCGGCAGATGGCGAGAAGGTGATGGCGCCGCTCCTCGAAGCCGTGCCACCTCCGTTATTCAACTGGATGGGCGAGATGCCGTTCCCCGCAATCCAGTCGCTCTTTGATCCGTTCTTTCCGAAGGGACTGCAGTGGTACTGGAAGGGCGACTTCGTCAAAACGCTACCCGACGAGGCCATCGACACTCACATCGCGCAAGCCGCCAAGGCGCCTAGCGAGCTCTGTCTGATGCATCTCTATCCGATCGACGGCGCCGTCCACCGCGTTCCGAAAGATGCGACACCCTGGGCGGCGCGCGATGCGACGTGGTCGATGGTGATCGCCGGCATCAGCGCCGACCGAAATCAAGCCGACGCCCTCAAGGCCTGGGGTCGCGCGTACTGGAAAGCCGTGCATCCGTTCAATCTTGCCGGGGGATATGTGAACTTCCTGATGGATGACGAGGCCGAGGGTCGTATTCAGGCCACGTATGGGGAGAACTACCAGCGCCTGGCGTCGGCGAAATCGAAGTACGACCCTCGCAATCTATTTCGCGTCAATCAGAACATCCAGCCCGCCGCCGCGTGACGGCGGGCACGGGTCACGCATCGAGCGAACCAGGCATCATGCGGGCCTTGATCGACGCTACCGATGAGTTGATCCCATCTCCAGCGCGCCAGCCTATTGCGCACACTTGCATGCGCCGAAAACTGGGATAACGTGTCGGAGTGGTGACTTATGCGACTCATCATCCGCTGGTCTCCGCCGGACTGGCACTTCCCTTCGTTCGGGCCCGCTGCTTCGTTGAACCGTCTGCGCTGCGCATTGCTGGGGCATGACGACGAGATCGTTGCGGGCGACGGCATGATGGCGTTGCGGTGTCGCACGTGCGCGCGGCGCTCCGCCGGATGGCAGCTCGATTTCCGGGTCAGGCAACGGACGCGGGCACGCGGTGCCGCTGACAGAGCCCCGCTGGAGCCAATCACACTGCGCGAGCGAACAACCGTGTAGCACGTCCGGCCCGCCGTTGCGCCCTTCACGCTTTTGCGTGATCAGCACATTCAGAAATAGATTCTCGACGAGGTGAACGAATGCCGCCATCCACCGCGCGGGGTATTCATCCCGAGTTTCGCCTGAGCCTGTCCCGTGAGGCGCGAGTGTTCTGCGGCGTGACGCTGATCGCCGTGCCGACCATCATGTACGGAGGCGTCACGCTTCTCGGGATTCTCACGAAAGGCGCAGCGGGCCTCAATCCAGGGCTCGTGCTCGACGAGACGCAGTGGGCGCTCTTCCGCGCCGGTCATGCCCATGCCGGTGTGTGGGTGATCCTCTCGCTCATCCTGCAAGTCCTGCTCGACGCGACCACGCTGTCGCATGGCTCGAGATTACTCGCGCGAATCTGCGCTCCAGCGGGTGCAGTGTCGTTGTCGGGAGCCTTCTTCGGCCTGGCGTTCGTCTCAGCCTTTCGCGTGCTGCTGTATCTGGGAGCCGGCAGCATGGCGATCGCGGTTGTGCTCACCGGCATCGGGCTGTTGCGAAAGCCGCCGTCTGCGGGGACGTCAGAGCAACGGTAACAACGTTCAGCGCCGATCCGGCGTCCTCGTGATAACCTCGGTTTGAATGCCATCATTCCGGCAGCAGGTTCCGTGCGTGGCTGCCCTGGCGCTGCTGATTCAGGTCACCGGGCTAGCCATATCGCCGCTCGCGCTTTGCTGCGCGTCGCGAGTCGCGCGAACCGTCGCGCACGAACACGAAGAAGCGCAGCTTTGCCCGATGCATCACGCCTCGAAGCCGGTCGTGCAGGATCGCGACAGCCAGGCGCCGGCTGATGCCCGCTGCACCATGAAGAATGCCTGCAAGGCTCCGAACCTTGCGCTGCTGTCGGTCCTCGGAAGCGGTCTCGTCGGTTCACCAGTCTCGCTCGCCCTCGAGATCACATCGTCGCCGGTCGGCTCGTTGAGCGTCGTACCGGTCACCCGCGACCTCCTTCCCGACACTCCACCGCCCCGCGCATAACGCCGCTGACCCTGCAGGGCGCTCGTGTGCCTTGCTCGTTGGATCGCGCGAAGTGTTGTTGGAGGTGTCCAGTGAAAGGCCTCAGAATTCTGGTCTTCGCCCGCGTGGTCGCGTCGGCGGATGTGAGCCGTGCGCAGCAGTCGGTGGACTACGCGAGCGTGAGCGGCCGCGTGACCGATCAATCAGGCGCGGTTATTCCGGGCGCGGAAGTGAGCGCCCGTCACATAGAGACGAATGTGGCGACCGCCACCGTCACCGATACGGATGGGCGATTTCGGTTTCCGTATCTGAAGGTCGGCCGGTACGAAATCATCGTCCGGCTGCAGGGATTTGCCAACGCCGTACGGCAGCTCACGCTGAGCGCCGGGGCGGCGTTCGAACTGCCCGTGACACTGGCGATTGGCGGGTTCGATTCCAGCGTCACTGTCACCGGCGAGACGACGGTGCTCGAAGCGGCGCGCAGTCAGATCGCGAGCACGGTTTCGCAGACCGAGGTCAGCAAGCTTCCGCTGAACGGGCGTAATTTTCTGGACGTCGCACTGGTCGTGCCCGGCGTCTCGCCGGCGAACATCCCCAGCACGCAGCTCTTTCCAGAGACGTCCGCGGTGCCTGGCACCAGCTTGTCCGTCGCCAGCCAACGGAACCTGTCGAACAACTTCATCGTCGACGGCTTGTCCGCCAATGACGATGCCGCGGGGTCGGCGCCTATCCGCTGAATCCGTCGCCGGCATTTGGCGAAATCACAGCAGTCGGCGATCCGCGCTCGATCCAGTTCGGCGTCCGCGCGACATTTTGATCCGTGGCGCGCGGCGCTTCCATTCCCCGTGCGAATGTCCTACTATGCGACTCCCAAGGCGCGAAGATGCACAATGCCGCACGTCGACTGATGACGACAGCGCTCGTGATGGTGGTTGCTGGAGCGTCGCTGTCCGCTCAGGACCCCGAGCCCAAGGCCCGGCCCGATCTCGTTCGATACCCGTACAGCGCTGCAGATGTCGAGTTCATGTCGGGCATGATTCCCCATCACGCTCAAGCGGTGTTGATCGCCGGCTGGGCAGCGTCACACGGTGCGCGTCCCGAGCTCCGGGTGCTCTGCGAGCGGATGGTCGTCGCACAGCGCGACGAAATCGAATTCATGCGGAACTGGCTCCGCGATCGTGGCGAGCCGGTGCCGGCGCGCGACGCCACGCATCATCGAATGCGGATGAACGGCGTCGAGCACGACATGCTGATGCCGGGTATGCTGACGCCGGAGCAGCTGGCCGAGCTCGATAAGGCGTCGGGGCCCGAATGGGATCGGC
>WNGB01008972.1_pt1 | contig 14112 bp, 19 predicted proteins | sample 5400681 | NCBI WGS metagenome assembly WNGB01 (sample SAMN13153367, study PRJNA577476) | soil metagenome | isolation source: 115 cm soil or saprolite under grassland replicate 2 | place: USA:California | collected 2016-06-15 | reverse complement strand
CGGGACGGCACCGGGTCCAGGTCGTCGGGCCTGGGTGAGCGGTGCCCGCAGGGCGGATGGCCGTCGCCTGCTGGTCGACCGGGTCCGCCGGCCTACCGCCACGTCTTCACCTGCAACGCCGAACGCACAGCCGCCCTTGCCCTTGGCTCGAAGGCTACGACACTTGCCGCCGCCACAGCGCGCTCGGCGGCCTCTCGCCGATCAGCCGCCTGTAACCAACCTGACCGCCGAGTACATCTAGTGGCTGGATTCTGGCCGCACGAGGTCGCGTAGCGCCGAGCGGACGCGCGAACGATCACGCGTCCGGCGCGATCTCTCGGCCCACGGTTAGGGCGGACCGCAACTGATCCGGCATTTCATGCAGGACGGTGTCCGGCAGCGTGCCTGTCGCATCGAGCACCTTGCTGAAGAAGCATCGGGCGGCAGCCGCAAGAATGACGTTGAACACGTCGATATCGGAGAACCCGAGGTCGCGGAGTTCGTCGACATCCTCCTGCGTGATCTTCTCGGCCTCCTCGGCAACTTTTCGCGCGAACCGGACGACCGCCGCGTCGGCCGCTTCCAGCGCATCGTTCACGTCGTTTTCTGCGATGCTCGCGACCTTCTCGGCCGAGTAGTAACTGGTCGCGAGGATTCGTCCGTGCACGAGACTGCAGTAGCTCGATCTGATCGCCGTCGCGGTCGCAACCGTCGCGAGCTCGTACAGCCGGGGATCCATCCCCGAAGTGATCGCGTTCCTCAGCGCCTGCCAGCCCTGCAGCACCTCGGGCCGGCGACTAAACGCGCGAGTGTAGTTGGCCACAAATCCCTGCGCGGCGACGTCCTTGTCGTACATCGCCTTGACCTCGCCTGCTGCCTCCTCGGGCGGGACCGTCTCAAGATATGACATCGTCCGTCCACCTTCTTCCAGCTCCGACGCTACGCCGCGCGCAAGGAACGCGGCCTTCAGGCGAACCCCGCCAGTCAGTGCGTAAGGCCTGCGGTGGAGCGCCTGCGTTAGGCGTGCCCAAGGTCGGATCAGGGGCAGCTCTCGTGCACCCAATCCCGAAACACACGGCGGCGCACGTCGTGACTGGCCTCTATCAGCCGACCACAGCGCGCGCAGGTCTTACCGGCAGCGTGTGCTGAGTGATCTTCCGTGATCAGCCACAACTGCTTGACGAAGTCCGCCTGCTCCAGGTCCACGCCCACCGCGTTCGGAGACTTCACAGGAAATCCGAGGCCCCCGGGGCAGTAGTGATCCAGATGAGCCGCACGGACTTTCTCGCCGATCCGCATCCGTGTCTCCTCGTCGACACACCAACGCCTCGATTATCGCCGCCAGTCCGACGTCCCAAATCGCTCCCGCGGGCTCATGTGCTACCCGGTCGGCAGCAACCGTATGCCCAAAGGCCACATGATCGTCATCTGGAGTGAGCACCCAGCGACGGGCGCCTGATGGGTTATTAGCACGAAGAAGCACCGGCGATTCGGGTGACGGCCTGCACCGCATGATCGGCATGCCCGGACTCGTCTACTCCGACCACGATCGTCCCAAACACCTCTAGAGCCCTTCGTTGATGAGGCGGCCCGCCCGTTCGTACTTCTGTGGCATGTACCGCTTGAAGTAGAACGCGGCGCCGACGCCGACCGCGACGACCAGCAGGTCAATTGGGCCGAGCCAGTTGGCATAGCCGTAGCCACTGCCGAGGAAGTCGATATTGCTGAACAGCAGGTAGACGACGAAGCCTTGCGAAACCAGCGAGAGCAAGGGCGCCAACCGGGTCTTCCACCAGTGCGCCTCGTCGCGGTGGTAGCGCTCGTAGTAAACGAGGATGCTCAGTGACACCAGCGCCTGCACGGACAGGATGATGATGACGCCCATGACCGCCATCAGGCCGTAGAGCTGCAGATAAGCCTGCGAGCTCGGGTTGTTCGTACCGGCGAACAGCGCGAACAAGGCGATGATGACGGCAGCGATGACCGACTGGACGATCGACGCGATGTGCGGGCTCTTCCACCTGTGGTGCGTGCGGCCGAGCACAGAAGGCAGCAGGCCCTCTCGGCCCAACGAGTAGAAGTAACGCGCTGTGGTGTTGTGGAAGGCCATGCCGCATGCGAACGAGCCCGTAATGATCAGGTAGCTCAGCAGAGATGACACCCACTGGCCCGCGTACTGCCTGGCCGGGGACAGGTAAAAGTCGGCCGCGTTTGTCTGCGCCTGAGCGATCGCGGCGTGGGTCGTCGGGTAGCCAGCGAGCGAGGCCCACGACGTGATCGTGTAGAAGACACCGAGGCCGATGACGGATATGTACATGGCGCGGGGGACGATCCGCTTCGGATCGCGCGACTCCTCGCCATAGTTCGGCGCCATCTCGAAGCCGACCCAGGACCAGAATGCGAAGAACAACCCGATCCCAACGGCTCCTGCCGCGAGCTTGCCCGATGCCGGGAACCCCTTGAACGCGTTGACGATGTTAATCGCGCTCCAGTTGACGTTCCCACGTGCGAGCAGGTAACCGTCGAAGATCAGCAGGATGAGAACCTCACTGATGAGACCGAGCGCGAGCAGGGACGTCGACAGCCGAACATCGAAATAGGTGAGCGCCGAGATGAGTACGACCATGCCGAGGGCAAGCCATGGCCAGCTCACGCTGACCCCGAAGGCGGTGAGCTTCAGGCCGAGGAAGTAGGCAAAGCCGCCGCATAGCGACGCCTCGAACACCGAGTACGCGAGGACTGAGCCGAAACCCGTCCCGATCCCGATCTCCCGCCCCAGCCCGTGACTGATGTAGGAGTAGAAGCCGCCCGCGGTTGTCTTCTTACGCGCCATGGCGACGTACCCGACGGAGAATATGACGAGCACGACCGAGGCGAAGATGAACGCCGCGGGGGCGCCGATCCCCTGCCCGAAGCCCACGGCGATCGGGGTGTTGAACAACATGGCGGAGATGGGCGCTGATCCGGTGACGGTTAAGAAGAGGACGCCGCCAAGCCCCACCGCGTGCTTGCGGAGCTTCGCGACCTCATCACGCCGCGAGACGTCGTAGTCCTCTGGCTGCTCCCGCGTCGGCTGGCCGTCTCCGACAAGTTCCGACTGTGCCATGGATTCCTCCCCAGGGGCGACCTCGCTCGGCCCAGGAACCGGGATCCGCGCCACCCCCGGACGTGTTATTGGTCAGGGCCACGGCGTTGTGGTGCACATCACAGCGGGGACAGTAGCACCTGGTAGAACCCATGACAAGCCATTCTGGTTCATGAAACCTCACCTTAACTCAGACCTCTTGACGGCAAATGGTTTGAAATGGTACATGTTCGGTTAGACCAATTAGGATCTCGATGCCGAACGGCTGCGCGGCCTGGCGCGCCCAAGCTGTGCGGGCCTCGCGCGGGCGGCGTGCGGAGCGGCCGGCCTCGATCGCTTGGAGGAATCGCTTGGCGGAGCGGAGGTAGCGAGTGGCAGGCGACCCCACAGATCTCATCGCCTTCGCGTCCAAGAGCGAGATGCTGGCGAAGTCCAAGCAGTTCTGGAACCCAGGCAAGACCCAGTTCTGGATTGACTCGGGTGTCCCGCTCGTCATCGACCGGCGCGACGGCTACTTCATCTACGACGTCGAGGGCAAGCGCCTCATCGAATTGAGAGGGAGCGATGATTACCGCCACAGTCGTCGGCAGCGTCTGGTCCACGCGCCGACTTCGCGAAATACCCAACGGCGCCTTTCTCGAGATCGAGGCGGACGGCACCGGTCAGCGGCTCGTCGCCTTTGATGTGCTGGGCAGCGGCGTGGGAGAGCGGGTTCTCGTGGCGCAGGGTTCGGTCGCGGCCGCTTGGTTCGCTGGCCAGCCGCCGCCCATTGACGCGCTCATCCTCGGGTCGATCGATCCCTCCACGGGTGATGCGCCCACGAATGTCGGTGGCCCATAGGCCATCGAGGGACCGGCAAACCTTGACCAGCTTCGGATATTCCATGCGGAACAATTCGAGCGGAAGGAAGGAGGAAACGTGGCGGATAACGCGATTGGAATGATCGAGACGAAAGGATATGTTGCCGCGCTGGCGGCGGCGGATGCCATGGTGAAGGCGGCCAACGTGACGATCGTCGGCCGTGAGGAGGTGGGCGATGGCCTGGTGTCGGTCACGATCATCGGGGACGTCGGCGCTGTGAAGGCGGCCACTGAGGCCGGAGCCGAGACGGCGACGAGCATCGGCGAACTTGTGTCCGTGCACGTCATTCCGCGGCCGCACGGCGAACTCGCCAAGCACTTCCATATCCGCGGTGAGTAGGCCGGATGGCGGACAAGGTGCAGGCACCAGCGCAGGCGCGACCCCGGGCGCGACGTCAGGCATCGGCGGCGGTCTCGCAGACGGCCGCACACCCAGCGCCGGAGCTGCGCGTGTACCTGCTCGTGCGGGATCTTCAGCGCCAGTTCGCCGCCTTCATGGGAACGCCCACGCGTGCGCGAGGCTACCCGCCACGGCAAGGCGAGCACGCGCTCATCGTCGAGGTGGCGCCGGGGCTCGCCATCGAGCGCGTAACGGACCTGGCGCTGCGCGCGGTGCCGGCCGTCGAGCCTGGCATCTTGTTCGTCGAGCGCCAATTCGGCGTCCTTGAGGTGCACGGGCCCGACCTCGAGGAGGTCGAGCACGCGGGGCGGGCGATCCTGGCCGGCCTGGACGCCGGCGCGGCAGACCAGCTGAGGCCGCGCATTTTGTTCTCGGACGTGATCGAGGACATAACCGACCGCCAGGCCGTCATCATCAACCGCAACCGCGGCGGCTCGATGGTGATACCCGGCGACACGCTGCTGGTGTGCGAGGTGACCCCCGCGCTTTTCGCCGCAGTCGCGGCCAACGAGGCCGAACGGGCGGCTCCCGGCGTGACGCTCGTCGACGTGTCCATGATCGGTGTCGCCGGACGCATCTACATGAGTGGTCGCACCGAGGATGTCGTGCGGGCACAGCAGGAGATCAGCACCGTTCTCGCCGCCGTGGAAGGCCGCGAGCATGGGTAGCGCCGAGATACAGGCACATGACCTCTCCGTCGGCGGTGACGTGCTCGAGCGGGTCACCCGGTGCGCGGAAAGCGCCATCGGCAGTTACGGCTGCCATCCCGGCACCACCGCGCGGCTGGTCAATGTCTCCGAGAACGCCACCTACCTCGTCGAGGATCCGGACCAGGGGCCGTCCATCCTGCGTGTGCACAGGCTCGGTTACCACACCGAGGCCGAGATCCAATCCGAGCTGGCGTGGATGGACGCCCTGCGAGCCGAGGCGGGAGTGCGCACCCCACGCGTGCTGCCCGCCGTGGACGGCCAGCGCATCGTGACGGCGGCGGATCCCGCGGCCAGTGAGCAGCGCTACTGTGTGCGGTTCGAGTTTCTGCCGGGCAGCGAGCCGGTTGAGAACGACGTCGGCCACTTCGCCGAGCTTGGCGAGATCACGGCACGGATGCACCGGCATTCGCGGCATTGGGTGCGGCCAACCTGGTTCACCCGGTTCCATTGGGATTGTGACGCGGCCTTCGGCTTGGCGGCGCGCTGGGGACACTGGCAGGACGGTGTCGGCGTCGGCCCGCCGGAACGCGAGGTGCTCGCGCGCCTCGACGCGACGCTGCGGAACCGGCTGGCCGCGTTCGGCAAGGGCTCCGAGCGTTACGGCCTCGTGCACGCGGACACCCGGCTGGCCAATCTGATCGTCGATGACGGCGTTGGCCAAGGCGCGGTGAGCGTCATCGACTTCGATGACTGCGGCTTCAGCTGGTACCTCTACGACGTCGGGACATCGGTGAGTTTCTTTGAGCACCAGCCGCACGTGGCCGACCTCATCGACAGCTGGGTGTCGGGCTACCGGCGTGTCCTCGACCTGCCTGCCAGGGACTCGGCGGAGATCTGGACGTTCATCTTGTTCCGGCGGCTGCTGCTACTGGCGTGGATCGGCTCGCATACGGCGGTGGATATAGCACGCGAGCTCGGCGCCGGGTACACGCGCGACAGCTGCGACCTGGCGGAGAGTTACCTAAGCCGCTACGGCTGAAGAGAAGGGAAGGGCCAGCGTGTTCACACCAATTACGGGTCGCGCAGTCGTAGTGACCGGCGCGACCCGTGGCATCGGCAAGGGGATCGCGCGTGTGTTCGCCAGCAGCGGTGCACGAGTGCTGATCGTCGGCCGGGACGAGAAGGCGGCGCGCGCGACAGTCGATGAGCTGTCCGCGGGCGGCGCCGAGGCGTCCTGTGTGCTGGCCGATGTCAGCTCGCGAGAGGACTGCAAGCGAATGGCGGACACCGCGGTGCAGCGAATGGGCGGCATCGACGTGCTCTGCGCGAACGCCGGGATCTTCCCAGACGTCCGGCTCGGCTTCATGCGCACGGCGGCCATCGAGCTCGCACCCAGCGGCATAACCGTCAACGCGGTCCTGCCCGGCAACGTGATCACCGAAGGTCTTGCGGACCTGGGCGAGGCCTACATCCGCCAGATGGCCGCGAGCATCCCGATGCGCCGGCTCGGCACCGTCGACGAGATCGGCCACACGGCGCTGTTCCTGGCCACCGACGAGGCTGGTTTCATCACGGGCCAGACGATCGTCGTGGACGGCGGCCAGGTGTTGCCGGAGTCACTGGAAGCCGTGGATGCGGGCTGGTGATCCCGACCGGGCGAACGTGGGTGCCGGGTGACGACGAGTGGCGGCCGCACGCCGGAAGACGTACACCGTGTTCTGGCCGAACGGATCTCCGCGGGCCACCTGCGTCCAGGCCAGCGTCTTGGTTCGGAGCGTGCGCTCGCGGCCGAGCTGGCGGTTAGCCGGTCGACGTTGCGGCAAGCGCTCGCGGTGCTCGAAAGCAGCGGCATGGTGCGCCGCATCCCTGGACGTGGCGGTGGCACGTTCGTCAGCCGGGACAAGATTGAGCGGGATCTGTCTCGCGTCGTCGGGGTGCCTGCGCTGCTGCGCAGCCAGGGTGTCGTGGCGGGGACGCGGGTGCTGAGCGCCAGGCTGTGCGCGGCAGGCGAGTCGGCTGCGCAGGCGCTGCGCATGCGCCCGGGCGATTTGCTCATCGACCTGGTGCGTATCAGGCTCGCCGGCGGAAGCCCAATCTCGGTCGAGCATGCCATGCTGCCCGCTCACCGTTTTCCCGCTCTGCTCGAGCTCCCGCTGGGCGGGTCGGTCTACGAGCTGCTAGAAGAGCATTTCGGGACGCACCCAGGCGAAGCGGTCGAACGGATCGAGGTCGTCGCCGCGTCAGCCGACGAGGCAGTGGTACTCGACCTGGAGGCTGGTGCGCCGCTGCTCGCGATCACACGGACAACGACGGATAGCGACGGCGAGCCGATCGAGTTCTCCCACGACCTGTTCCGCGCGGACCGCACCAGGATCGTGGTCCGAACCCCTGGCCGCGGGCGCGTGGGCCGCGCTGCGGCGGGCCGCGGGAGGGTCATCGAGCTGCGAGCACAGAACGCGAACTAAGGACGGAGCGGCATGAGCAGCGAGCGACGAAAAGGGGATGGATGGGCCATCCACCCCAACGGAAGGGGGGCAGTAGGCCATCCGTCCCGCCCGGTGGGACGAGTCAGGTTCATGGACTCCCAGCGGGTGAACCTCGACGGCTTCGCGGTGGAGAACGCGGACCTCGGGCTGGTCGCACTGCGTTCGCCGCACCTTCCCGTCACCGAGGTGCTGCGGGAACTGCTCGCAGGCCTGGCGTAAGAGGGGTGCGCGGTTCGGGCCGGCCGGTCGCCGAGCTCACGGTGGACGCCATCCGGCGCGAGGAGATTACCCTGACTGACGTGCGAATCCACCCGACAGCACTGGAACGGCAGGCCGCGGTGGCACAGGCACACGGCAACCCCCAGCTGGCCGAGAACCTGCGCCGGGCCGCCGAGCTGACCGTGTTGCCCGACGAGGAGGTCCTTGCCATCTACGCGGAGCTGCGGCCTGGGCGCTCCGCTCCCGGGCAGCTGACCTCCCTTGCCGACTCGCTCGAACGGCGCGGCCTGGTGCGCTGCGCGGCCCTTGTGCGGGAGGCAGCGGCGGTTTATGCCCGGCGCGGCCTGTCGGGATGACCCGTCGTGGTCGGCGTCGGCGTCCGGCCGCAACGACCGGCCCGCAACGACCGGCCCGCAACGACCGGCCGCAACGACCGGCCCGCAACGACCGGCTGAGCGAGCAGGCCGGGTGTCACGCCAGCGCAGCCGTTCGGCATCATTTGCCCATAACGGCTGCGCTTGTGTGACACAGTCCATGCGCGCTCCCCCATGCGCCAGGAATGTCACTGCTGGTTCCTACGATCGACGACATGTCAGCGGATTGTCGGCCGGTGACCAGCTCGGCGTGGGACCGGCTGCGCAGCGCTGTGGCCGCCCAGGTGGGCTCGCTGCAACCGCCACTGCCGCCGGAGCCGGGGGTGTGCGCGGCTTGCCGTGGCCCAGCCCGCGTGGATTACCTGCGCTGCTTTCATTGCGGCCTGCACGCCGAGAGTGCGCCGCGCTTGCTCGCCGACGCGGTCGTCCCGATCTCCTACGCGATCAAGGGCGGCAAGCACGCCAGCGACCTGTGGATGTACAAGTCCGCCCGGCCGGGCCCGGGAGTCGCCCGGATTGCGGCGGAGGCACAAGTGACTTTGGCCGCCGATGCCGTACGGGCCGCCCAGGCGGCGCTGCTCTCGTTGCTGCTCGTATTCCTTCGGGATCACTGCGCCTGTACATGGCGGATGGCAGGCGGAGGAGGACCCACCCACCTGGCTGTGGTGCCGAGCACCCGCGGCCGGGCTGGACCGCATCCACTGCGAGCGCTAACGGCACCCGTTCTTGCCCGGCCGTGGGCGCAGCTCGCGCTGCAAGGCTCACGGGAGCCGCCAGATCCAGAAGACCGTGATCTGAGCCTGGACCGCTTTACCGTGCCGGAACGCCTGGGTGGTGCACGAGTGCTGCTGCTTGACGACACCTGGACGACCGGATCGCGTGCCCAGTCTGCGGCCGCGGCCCTGAAGCTGGCGGGCGCGGCGCGGGTGGTGGCTGTCGTACTCGGCCGGCACGTTGATCTGCGCGAGAAGGGGACGGAGCGGTTCGGCAGGCTGCTGTGCGGCCGCCGCTATCGCGTCGGCGCGGACGGGTTATGGCCCTGCCCGGCGTGCTGACTCCGCGCGCTGACGTCGACGTTCAGCCCGCGGTCTGGCCTGTTTCCTGGCGTGATCCGATCCCCAGGGGCTTTATCCCATTTACGAACTCTCACGGACGCCGTCGGCCCATTAGGGACCTTTGGCCCTAACACGAGGGTGCACCTGCACGAAAGTCTTTGCCCGAACTTGGGGAGGGGTCCGGCTGCCTAGGGAGGGCGTGTATGAGCCGGAGCACGAACGCGAGCTGTTCCGACGACGGTACCCAGGTCGTGACGGTGTACGGGGAACTAGATCTCGCGACGGCCGACAGCCTGTACCGCCGGGGCCGTACTGCAATCGGGCGGCACGCCCAGCTGCTTCTGCTTGATCTCACGAGCGTGTCGTTCTGTGATTCACGGGGGCTTAGCGCCTTTGTCAGGATCGCTAACGATGCCGACAAGGCCGGCTGCCGTTATGGCTTGATCGCGCCGCAGCCGCTCGTCGCAAAGGTGCTGCGGATCACCGGCCTGGACAAGCGCCTTCCGGTCTTCCCGACGATCGAGGCGGCGCGCACGCGGTTAGTGGCCCTTACCGGCACGCTGAGGGGCTGCGGTTGCGGCTCACCGGCCTGAGCGGCCTGAGCGGCTGCGGCTCACCTCCCACCTCCTCGTTCCGGCCTTGTCCTGATCTTCGGAGTCTCCGGCCAGGACCTTCGACCCTGTACCGGTGTTATCGGCGGTCACATCGTGAGGGCTGGAAGGTAGGAGGTGCCGCTGTGACGACGGAACGCCGCTGGAAGGTTGACATCTGCGTAGCCGAGCACGAAGACCACACGTGGGCCGAGGCCAGGCTTGTTGCCCCCGACAACCGCCTGGGCAGGCCGACCGAGCTGCTCCGTGGAACCGGGCAGTCGCACCGCCGCCAGGGTCAGATCGCCGTTCAGGAGATGGATGAGCTCGCGGTCTCCCGGGCGCTCTGGGATCTTGCCCACGTGGTGTGGACCACTGCGGTGACTGACCTGGAGACCGTGGTCTCTGGCTCGGCCGTAGGGTAGGGCGGGCAGCCATGGCGCGGCAGATCGCGCCCCGGCTTGGCGAGCCGCGGGTAGCGATCCTGGACCGGCGTGTTGCTGACCTGGACGCACGTGTGACCCTGCTTACCGAGGCCGTGCGGACCCTGATCAAGCAGCTTGAGGTTCACCGCTTCGATGGGTTGGACGACGCAGCCGTGCGGCAGGCGACCGAACTGCTCCTGGAGTCCCAGCGCCGGGCAGTGCACTGCCCTGTCTAGTGTGCTGAGTCGGAAGCGGACCATGACCCGCCTAAGAGCTATCTAACTGCACCTTTTCGCACACTGAGGAAATATGCGGCCGCGCCCGGCCGGTTCCGCCGAGTAACTGGATGACTACATATAGAAACCACTAGCTTTCTTACATGAATAACCACCAGTTGCTGGTTGAGGGACCGCGGGCTATCGGCCCGGAAGCGATGGAGGCGATTCATGACGCCCACGCTGATGCTCTCCTTCGCTACTGCTGGTTCATGCTGCGAAGCGAGGACGCTGCACAGATAGCCCTGCGGGACAGCTTGATCGTCGCGGCGGCTCACCTTGCTCGGTTGCCCGATCCTGCGAAGCTGCGGCCATGGCTGTACGCGATCGCGCGCAGCGAGTGTTTGCGTCGGCGTCCATCACCGGCCAGCGATCCCGGCGCTGTCGCACGCTCCGGCCCGGCCCGGCACGGCCCGGACCCCACGGTGATGGCATGGCAGGCGGTTATGGACATCAGCCCGCTCAACCGGGAGGCACTGGAGTTGTCGACCCGCCACGGCCTGGAGCCGTGTGCCATCGCATTGGTGCTCGGCATTCCTGAGCGGGATGTGGCGGGGCTTCTCGCAGCTGCGCGGGAAGCCATGGAGCAGGCGTTGGCCGGGGAGGTCTTGGCGCACGCGGTCGGTAACTGCCGGGCGCGAGCGGCAATCCTGGCGGATTGGGCCGCCACGCCAACCGCTTCGCTACGCGAGAAGCTTGTCCTGCACGCGGCCCGCTGCGAAGTCTGTATGCCAGCATTGCCGAGAAACGTCTCCGTTGCGAAGGTCTTTGGCCTGCTTCCCGTGGTCAAGCACTCCGCTGACATGCGCGCGCGGACACTGGCCTGCCTTAACGATCCGGCACTCGCTGGGTACCGAACGTTCGTGGTGGGCCGCGCCGTGACATTTGATAACACGGGATTCCCAGTGGCGCCCGCCACGGCGGGGCAGGCTGCGGCGGAAGTGGCTGCAACTCGATCCCGGCCCCTTGCCCGGCGGTTTCAACGCGTCCACCTGTGGGTGGGCCTGGCCGCCGCCATCGGAGCTGTGACGCTCGGCGCCGGGTTCGCGGTTGGCCGCCTTGGTGGCTTCGAGCCGATGATCCGGGGCACTTCCCACCGGTCTGCCGGGTCTTTGACATCAGCTGAGCCGAGCGCTCCGGTCCCGGGCACAGGTGTCGGCAAGGGCTCAAGTGGCCGCCGCGGTCCGCGGGGCTCGGCTGGCGTCGGCGGGCGCATCGGCGCGGGCGTCGGCGTGGGCGTGGGCGTCGGCCCGGGCAAGATGGGCGCGCCCGCGCCGCCACTGGGCGTGCTCGGAACGCACGGCATCGTGCCAGGGGAGCCCATCGGGTTGCCGTCGCCTCCTGGCCGACAGCCGCTGCGCGGCTGGCAGGCGCCGGGTGGCCGCCTGCAGCTGTCATCAAGCAGCCTCGACCTCGGTACGGCTTCACAGGGCACGATCGCGCTCAGCGCTGTGGGCGGCCCGGTCACCTGGTCGGCGAGCACTTCCTCCCCCCAGCTGGCGCTGGGCAGCTACGAAGGAACTCTGGCGGCGGGTGCGCAGGTGACGGTGACGGTAACGGTGACCAGCGAGTCAGCCGGGCCCGGCCGGGCGACGCTTATCATCGGGCCGGGGAACCTGAATGTGGTCGTCACCTGGTCCGACTCGTCGCGGTCACCGGCTCCGTCCCCGTCCCCCTCCCAACCGGGTTCGCCTGCCCCTGCACCGTCCGGGGATTCCTCGGCCACACCTGCACCATCGCCGTCAGCGTCTGCCACGCCGTCCGGCTCGGGATCACCCGCGTCATCCGATCCGGCACCGTAGCGAGGCACCCGCGAGCCGGATCGAGGTTCTCGGGCAGGCTCTAAGCTTGGCCCGTGACTGACGCTGCATCGTCGCGGACCGCGCTCGTCCGCCGAGCCCGCCGGATCAACAGGGACCTGGCCGGGCTGTACCCCGATGCACACTGTGAGCTGGACTTCACGTCACCGCTCGAGCTGCTGGTAGCGACGATTCTCTCTGCCCAGACCACGGACCGGCGTATCAACGCGGTTACGCCGGTGCTGTTTGCCCGGTACCGCACGGCTGCCGACTATGCTGCGGCGGACCGCGCGGAGATGGAGAAGATCATCCAGTCGACGGGGTTCTTCCGTGCGAAGACGAGTAGCCTCATCGGCCTGGGCCAGGCGTTGTGCGATCGTTTTGGTGGTGATGTTCCTGCCACCCTGGACAAACTCGTGACTCTGCCAGGGGTCGGCCGCAAGACCGCGAACGTCGTGCTCGGCAATGCTTTCGGCAAGCCCGGGCTCACGGTGGACACACATTTCGCCAGGCTGGCTCGCCGCTTCGGTTGGACGACCGCGACCGACCCGGTCAAGATCGAGCAGGATGTCGGCGCCCTCCTGCCTCGGCCCGAGTGGACCATCGCCTCGCACCGGCTGATCTGGCACGGCCGCCGTGTGTGCCATTCGCGCAGACCTGCATGCGGCGCGTGCGGGATCGCCCGGCTGTGCCCGTCGTTTGGGGAGGGGCCAACCGATGAGAAGACCGCGCGCAAGCTTGTCAGGACCGGGCCATTCTCGTGACCGGAGTCGGACGCAGCGGTGCGCAAAAGGCGGAGCAGGGGGGCGGAGCCCAGGAAGCGGGGGGTACGGGCGCGCGTGTGGCGCCTGGCTGGCTGCGTCGCCTCGCTAGAGTCGCCGGGCAGATGGCGGTGTCGACGCATCTTCGCCCACCGCGCGCCGGTGGACGGGCCTCTGCGGTGCTCGTTCTTTTCGGTGAGGGACCTGATGGGCCGGACGTTCTGCTGACTCAGCGCAGCGCCGGGATGCGCAGGCATGCTGGGCAGGTCGCGTTTCCCGGCGGAGCGATCGATGCCAGCGACGCGGGGCCAGTCGCGGCGGCGTTGCGCGAGGCCGCAGAGGAGACGGGGCTGGACCCGGTGGGCGTCGAAGTGGTCGGGGTCTTGCCCGAGCTATTCGTCGCCCGCAGCGGATTTCGAGTCATTCCGGTACTCGCGTGGTGGTCGCAGCCATGCCCGGTCGGGCCGGCCAATCCTGCGGAGGTCGCAGCAGTCGCCCGCATCGCGATTGCCGATCTCACTGATCCCGCCAACCGGTTCACTGTCCGCCACCCTTCCGGCATCGCGGGTCCTGCGTTTCGCGTTGGCAGCTTGCTGGTCTGGGGATTCACAGCGGGAATCCTCGATCGGCTACTGGTGCTCAGCGGTTTTGAGCGCCCGTGGGATGCGAGCAGGGTAGAGGATCTGCCACCTAGCGCCCTGGGCTAGCCCTGCAGTGGTGGTGTGCCACCCCATGGGCCACGGAGGGCCACCGAGGCCATCCCAGCCTCATCCCAGCCTCATCCCAGCCCAGCCGGTGGGCCACCCGCCGGAATCGGCGGTCCGGTCGGGCTACCCACCGCACCCCCGCTTGCCTGTCAACGTGCGCCATCCGACCCAGCCCGGCCGCCTCCCCGGCGGCCCATGATCCATTGGAACGGAGACTTTTCAGCGGTATCTGCTGAAGAGTCTCCGACGTAAGGGATCAAGCTGGCCGCGGGCTCACTCCGGCGCCTTCGTGGGCGGGTTTAGAGATCAACTAACACGCTGGGTGGCCCACGGACCGCGTCCCGGCACGGCGGATGGCCCACGGACCGCGTCCCGGCACGGCGGATGGCCCACGGACCGCAATGTGGCCGTCACTCAATCCCCCGAATTCCAAGCGCATCCCACGCC
>WNGB01008970.1_pt1 | contig 14112 bp, 9 predicted proteins | sample 5400681 | NCBI WGS metagenome assembly WNGB01 (sample SAMN13153367, study PRJNA577476) | soil metagenome | isolation source: 115 cm soil or saprolite under grassland replicate 2 | place: USA:California | collected 2016-06-15 | reverse complement strand
ATCAGGCTTGCAACCCGGGCGCGACTATGACGCCATACTCGCGTACAATGACGAGGTGGCGTTACAAGGCTTGGGGATTTTGCTGGAGAGAGGCATCCGCGTGCCGGCCGATGTGGCAATGGTCGGCTTCGATGACAGCGCCGCGGCCAGAGTCGCCGTTCCGCCTCTCACTTCAGTAAGCCAGTCGATCAGCGAGCAGATTAGCCAAGGGTTCAATCTGCTTTTGGATTGGCTCGCAGGCCGGCCGGTGCCGGATGAGGTCAGCGTGCCCACAAAATTAATCGTGCGGTCATCATGTGGGTGTGTGAATCCTGCGATTTTACAGGCCGCAGCCGGAAAGATAGACGAAAAGCAATGTGAACAGTTCGAAATCGCAATGCAGCGGCAGCGCCAGGCTATTCTCTCCGAAATGGCCCTCGCCGTCGGGCAACGCCTGGAGGGGGAAACGCTATCAGGGTTGGAACAACTGTTGGAAGCTTTTATCGTTGAAGCCCAATGTGGAAGCCCGAGCCTGTTCGTGAGCAAATTAGAAAATATTTTGCAGAAAGTGGGAAAGGCGGGTGGAGATGTCGCAGCCTGGCAAGTATCCCTATCAGTAATGCGGCGCTGGGTCCTGCCGTATCTACGCGGACAGTCATTGCAGCGTGCCGAGGATCTCTGGCAGCAGGCTCGAGTAACTATCGGTATTACCGCCCAATGGGCACAGACCCACCACGCCTATCAAGTTGAAAAGCAAGCCACAGTTTTACGCGAGATTGGTTACGAACTCATTACGATGTTCGACATACCACAGTTGATGGCAACCCTGGCACAGGGATTTCCACGCCTCCGCATTCCCAGTTGTTATCTGGCTTTGTACGAGAACTCTCAACCCCATCAGTATCTTGAGACCGCGCCTGATTGGTCACTGTTGGCACTTGCTTACAACCAAGTAGACGGACCGGCTCCTCAAGGGAAGGCGGCGGTTGGCGAACAACGCTTTTTGACACATCAATTGATCCCGAACGAATTTTGGCCGCAAGCCCGGCGCTTTAGTTACGTGCTAGAGCCGTTATATTTTCGGCAGGATCAAATCGGTTTTGTGCTATTCGAGGCTGGGCCGTGTGACGAGATTGTGTATGACATATTGGCTCAGCAGATTCGCAGCACGCTAAAAGGCGCTCTCTTGACCACTCACAATGCAGAACTCTATCAGGAAGCAGTGCATGCTCGGCAAGCGGCTGAAGAAGCCAATCGACTCAAGGGACGGTTCCTCTCCACCGTGAGTCATGAACTGCGCACACCCTTGAGTCTGATCGTGGGAACCGCAAAGATGATCCAGCAACAAGAACTGGGAAACGCTTTGCCCCCGAAAATCTACCGCGACATCGAACACATCCGGGTCAGCGCACATCACCTGTTACATCTGATTGGCGATGTGCTCGATCTGGCCAGCAGTCAGTCTGGCGAGTTAGAGTTGGCCTGTAGACCATTGAATTTCAAAGAAGTCATGGAAGACAGCATCCTACTCGGAGAACTGATGGCGCAGGAACGCGGGGTAATGTGGCGCACCGACATTCCTGCGGCGTTGCCAGTTGTGTGGGGCGATCGCATGCGCCTGCAACAGGTGATTTTGAACTTGGTAAGCAACGCCATCAAGTTTACCGAGCAAGGCGAGGTGGCACTGAAGATTGTGGTCGGAGAAAAGGAACTGACTGTGCTGGTAAGCGATACTGGCATGGGCATTCCGGTCGATGAACAGGAAGCCATCTTTGACGAGTTCCGACAGTCGGAGCGTACGGCGCAGCGAGGCTATGGCGGGATGGGGTTGGGGTTAGCCATCAGCCGGCGTTTGGTGGAGTTGCATGGCGGACAAATTGGTGTGCGTTCGTCCGGTGAAGAGAACAGCGGCTCGACCTTTTACTTCACGCTGCCCACTATGGAAAGCGTAAGCCCCAATGAAATGAGAGCGGGAAAGCAGTCGCAAACCGTCGTGTTGTTAACTGAACACGCAGGCGGTGGCCAGGCTTTGCAAAACTACTTGACGCAACGCGGATTTTTCGTGGAAGAACTGGCATTGGATAAACATGCAGACTGGCTGCTGCAAATCGTGGTTGCACCTCCAGGGACCGTGGTGTTAGACCTTGACGCGGCGGCGCGACAGGGCTGGAAGTTAATGCGAATGTTGAAAGAAAACCCGGCAACCCAAGATGTCCCGGTGGTGTTTTACTCTCTTCCCGAAGTTCGAGAGAGCGGCTCCGTATTGGAATTGAATTATCTCGCCAAGCCATTGGGAAGTGCCGAGTTGGCACACGCCATTGAGCGGCATGATCTCACCCGCCAGAAATCCCAAGCCGCCCAAACCATTCTGGTTGTAGAAGATGATCCCCAACTCCTTAATCTGCACATGCGCATGGTGCAAGCTCAACTGCCTGAGAGCCGTGTTGTACCAGCTCGCAACGGACGCGAAGCGCTGGAAATGATGGAACATACCCGGCCTGCTTTGGTGCTTTTGGATTTGATGATGCCGGAAGTGGATGGGTTTAAGGTGCTGGAAGCAATGCGCAGACGCGAGATCACGAGCGACGTGCCGGTGATTGTTCTCACAGCCCAATCCATGACCGAAACTGAGATGGCGCGCTTGCAACAAGGGGTAGTTGCCGTGCTTGGGAAAGGAATGTTTAGCTCGTCAGAAGTACTAGCACAAGTGGAGGCAACCTTGGCGCGGAGCAAGCGCCTGGGCAGCGAAACCCAGCGTCTCGTGCGCCAGGCTATGGCCTACATTCATCGTCACTACTCAGAAAAGATTACGCGCTCCGACTTGGCTCACCACTTGGCAATTAATGAGCGTTACCTTACACACTGTTTCCAGCAAGAGCTTAAGGTATCCCCTATGAGTTATCTCAATCGATATCGGGTAAGGCAAGCTAAAGGACTGCTGGAAAAAAGTACCAAGAGCATAACCGAGGTCGCCTTGGCCATTGGCTTCACGGACATCAGTTACTTTGGGCGGGTCTTCCGACAGGAAGTGGGTATCTCACCAAGCGCCTATCAACATGGTCAGAGGCCGGATGTAACCTGAGATCCTTTGGAATTCCTATTCCATCCTTGCCTCCTCTCGGCAGGGAACAGAACAAAAGAAATCGGTTGGAGCAGCACGACGCTTCGGCCGATTTCTTTTGCATCAGACAGAACAATCGATTATTTTGGTTACGGCAACAAAGCCTCCAATTATGCGAATCATCCTGCCATTTGTGCGACTCAGTGGCCGTGAAAAAGGATAAAGTTTGTCTAGAAACTCAGAGTATTTTTCGCCCACTATAGCAACGAAGATCTGACCATTATGCCTGAGAAATGTGTTATTGGCGTAGCCGACCACTTCATCGCTCATCTGCTGGAACGTTTTGCGGAGCAGAGCGGCATGCAATCTGTGCGCGCCAACTCCGGGCAAGCATTGCTGGAAATAGTCCAACAGGTGAAGCCTGATTTCATCATTGTAGATAACGAATTGCCCGGAACCATCCAAGGCGAGGAAGTTATCTGGGCTTTGCGAAGCAACACTAGGACCAGCCAGATCCCGCTTGTCCTTTGCTCATGGCTCCCAGCTACAGAGGCGCAAGCTTTGTTCGGAGAAATGACGGCCTACCTGGCGAAACCAAAGTTGGATTACCAGGGTTTTTTAGCCGCCGCTTCGCTCGTTAACTCAGGAGCAAAAAGCCAGCCGCCGGGTGCTGTCACGAAAACAGACTCGGATTGAAAACATTAATTAACTTACTTTTTCAAGGAGTCTAATCTATGAAATCCAGCCAGGAAAAAAGCGAAAAGAAATATGAATCGAATTGGGAGTCTCTAAATACCCGTCCTTGTCCGGAATGGTTTCCCAACGCCAAGTTCGGAATCTTCATTTCGTGGGGCGCTTTTTCAGTCCCCGCCTATAAACCTGATAGTGGTTATGCCGAATGGATTGGTCATCCGGGCAGGGGTTGGATGAATGATCCCTTTATTAAAGCCAATTTCGGGGAAAACGTGGTTTATGATGATTTTGCAAACCAATTCAAGGCAGAGCTTTATGATCCGAATCAATGGGCCGAATTAATTCAAAAATCCGGCGCAAAATATGTCTTTCTGACAGCAAAATACCATGATGGCTTCTGTCTCTGGCCAAGCAGCTATGCTACCAATGGAACAACAAATAAATGGCATGCCGGAAGTATGGGTCCCAAACGCGATCTGATCGGCCCGTTTTGTGACGCGATGCGTGCGCACGGTCTGTTTACCGGACTGTATTTTTCTCTTCACGAATGGTTCCATCCGCTTTGCGGAAATTATACAGATGACTTTTTCTACTGCAAAGAACCGGAACGCTTTGCGCGCGAGCACATGCACCCACAGTTCAAGGAAATGGTTAATTTGTACAAACCCGATCTCATCTTCGCCGATGGGGATACTATTTCGCCCGAAAAATGGTCAACGGCGGAGATGATCGGCTGGCTTTATAACGAGTCGCCAGTCAAGGATACAGTTGTCCTTAACGATCGCTGTGGATTCTGGACGGATGAAAATTATGGCAGGGGCAAAATAGGCGATTATTACACGACCGAATATGGTTTCGGCCTCATGTTGGAAGGAAGCACAAAGCCCTGGGAGGAGAGCCGGGGAATGGGAACTTCCTATGGCTATAACAGAAGAGAAAACATTGATGTCTATGCGTCATCCGCAGAACTGATTGCCACTCTGATAGAGATTGTCAGCAAAGGAGGCAATCTTGCGCTTGACATAGGTCCAACAGCAGATGGAAGAATCCCTGTGATCATGCAAGAGCGTTTACTGGATATTGGAGCCTGGCTTGCCGTAAATGGAGAAGCCATTTACGGAACTAAAAAATGGATCAGGCCAAATGAAGAAGGGGACAGCAGCTTTCAGGTGTCCAACGAAGACTTTAAGTTTGATGGCACGAAGATTAAACCTGCGAAAACAAACACGATTTGTTTTACTCAAAAAGAAAATCAAATTTTTGTAATTTGTGTAGGCTGGCCGGGAGAAACCATAGAATTTGAACCGGATGGTGTGAAAGAAATCAAACGAATATCCTTGCTGGGCTTGAATGAAGACATTTTGTGGCGCTTTGAAAATGGATTATTAAGAATTCAAGTACCCCAACTTACCATAGACAAATTACCTTGCAGCCACGCCTGGAGCTTCAAAATTGAAACAAACTAATCTGCCTATTTGCGGATTTCAGAATTCAACAACCGCAAGAAGGAAAGGAGGTGAGAGCAGCAATCATATCCAGTCTGGCCGATAGGATTCGGCAGTATTTTGTTCAACTTTCCAGTATGTTTCACAAAGGAGAAGAAAAATGTATTCCATGAGATCCAAACTCTTTACGATTGTAAGTATTGGAACCATTATCATGATGCTCGTGGGGTGCGGTGCTCCTGCAGCGACCCAGCCACAAGAGGTTGTTACATTGAAGTACCAAACCTGGTATCCAGCAGAATCGGCGCTTCGCCCGATTCTGGATCAGTTCGAGAAGGACAACCCCAACATCAAGGTTGAATTAACCGTCACAGAATCTACCAAATACCAGCAGAGCCTTCCGTTAGCCCTGAACAGCGGCGAAGCGATTGACGTGGTAGGTGTACAATCTGGCTTGATGGTAGAACAAATCCGCGGAAATTTGCAACCGATGGACCAACTGATGGCTAAGTATGCAGGTAGTGATTGGGAAAGCAAGTTTGTCCCGGGAAACCTGAAAACCGCGCGTTCACTAGCGTCGGATGGCGGTCTCTACTTTATTCCGTTGGGACGCCTCGGGAGCGCCGTGGGATTCTACAATGGCGCCATCTTCGATGAGCTTGGCCTGAAGGTTCCTCAAACCTATGCCGAATTGGTCGCGGTTGCTAAAACAATTCGTGAAAAGAAACCTGATGTGATCCCAATGGTATTCCCAGGCGATAATTGGTTCCAGGATGAACTAGTGCTCACCATCGTTGGGCAAGATGACCCGTCCTTCTTCAACAATATCCGCTATAAGGATGGTAAATGGGATACGGCGTCGTACATCCAGGCACTGACTGAATATAAGCAGATGTACACAGATGGCGTGCTAAGCCTAGACAATCAGGACATTCTGTACGACCAGGCCTCCAAATTGTTCTACACCGGCAAAGCCGCAATGTATTTCAACGGCACCTGGGAGTCGGGGCTGCTCTCCGCACCCTTCCGCCAAACCAACAAGATTGAACTGACAGACGTCGGTCTGATGGCATTGCCGACCTTTACGGCAACCGGCACCCCGTCACTACGATCTTTCATCGAGGTGGGACTGGGAGTTCCCGTATCTTCAACTCACCCAGCCGAAGCCATAAAACTCATCCAATACTTGTTAGAGGGACCGGGACTGACGAGTTTGATGACGAACTTCATTGTTGTACCAAGCAAAGTCGGATTTGTGTTGAATGACTCGCTGCTCACAACCCAACGAGCCAAGGACGGGTATGCACTGCTCGAAAAACTGATCAACAATCCGGCCGGTGATCGGAACAATATGTCGGCGTTGTCGGCTCAGATAGGCAATGAACTCCAGGCTATGATCACAAAGGATGTTTCTCCCGAAGATACGGCAAAAACGATCCAAGCTGATTACGCCAGCGGGCGCTACAAGTAATCGTTACCAGCCACCGAAGATTTTCACCTGCGGGCGATCCTCTCAGGGTCGCCCGCTAATTCGGTCAAGCATTTTGGGAATGGCTATAATGAATAGGTGGAACTCTAAGCGTAAGCCGGATTTTACACATCGCTTGTTGTGGAGAAAAGAAGATGAATCTTACCGACCAAACGGCTCTCCAAAATACAACCAATCCGGCCCCTCGGATGATCGGTAATCGAAACAGACGGAAGCATAAGAATAATGTGTCTGCAACTCTGTTTCTGCTGCCCATGCTGGGCTTCTATGCAGTATTTTATGTATATGCTTTCTATTTTCTGATCCAGACCAGTTTCCAAGCTGTTACGTTGTCATTTCGCAACGCAAAGCCAGTGGGCTTTCAAAACTATTTTTTAGTCTTAACACACGATCTGTTCTACCAGGCGGTACTCAACACTTTTGTCTTTGCCGGTATTCTTGTTCTCGCCAGCCTTACCCTGGGCTTCGGGGTGGCAGTAATACTGTCGTTCAAAATCCCGGGGCGCACTGTCTTTTTTTCCATATTTATGCTTCCAACGCTGATCCCGGCCAGCCTGATTGCATCCGTCTTTGCCTCGATGCTGGAAAACCGTTACGGCAACTTAAATGAACTTCTCAGAACCATAGGGTTGGGCGCATTAGCACAACGCTGGTTGGTTGATCCGCAACTGGCATATATGGCAGTTATTTCCATTTTTGTATACCTGATAGGGCTGCCTATTCTGTATTACACCGCTGACCTGTCAACCATTGATACGTCTGTCATCGAAGCTGCAATAATCGATGGCGCCGGTACTATTCAGCTTTTCCGGTTGATCTTATTTCCGTTACTGAGCAATGCCCATAAAACAGTTATCGTAACTACGTTTCTCAGCATCTTCCGGGCGTTTGAAATTGTATACCTATTCACCGGCGGCGGGCCAAGTAACACAACTGACATTACCGGCACCTATATCTACACCTTTATGAGGACTGGCAATAATATTGGTTACGTTTCGGCTGCCTCGGTAATCGTACTCCTCCTGGCATTAGTATTTTCTATCATCCAGTTAAGACTCTATCGACGCGCCACTGAGGAGCGTTTATCATGAACCTGATTACAACTTCCAAGCGTGACATGATTATTATGCAGATTATCTTGATTGTGATTGCCGTCATTTGGCTTTTTCCACTCCTCTCGGCAGTACAACGCTCGCTCGAGTTTCAGGGCCTGGACAACTATAAATCTTTGTTCACCAACCCGGCAAATGGCGTTCCCATCACACAGCTCTATCTCAACTCAGCAATCATTGCGGTGTTTCATGTTATTTTTGTGCTGGTCGTAGCCTCATTGACCGGGTTTGCATTTTCCCAATTGGATTTTTTCGGAAAGGAATCTATTTATTACGCGATTGTCATCTGCCTGTCAGTACCAGCCATTGTCGTTCTTGTGCCCCTGTTCTATACGCTTAAACAAGCAGGATTGCTCAATTCCTACATCGGAGTTGCGCTCACTGAGGCCGCGCTAACGCTGCCATTTGGAATTCTCATGCTGAGAAACTATAGCGATAACATTCCGCGCGAATTTTCTGAAGCCGCCACGATTGATGGAGCGGGACTGTGGCAACTATTTAACTATATCTATTTACCCCTTGCCCGCCCGGCATTGATCAATTTGGCAACACTTTCAGCGCTATGGTCATTTCAGGACTTTTTACTCCCGGCTGTGTTCATCACCAATGCCCGCCTCACGACAGCAGCCGTCGCCGCGCAATCGTTTCGCGATTATCAGGGATTCACGGCGCTCACCGTAGGTCGCTATAACGCGAGTCTCGTGCTCCTGGCGCTGCCCGCATTGGTACTGCTAATTTTCGGTCAGCGTTTCATCATCTCTGGGTTGACCAGTGGTGGTATTAAGTCCTGATATTCAGAAATCGAGGAACTTCACGAAGCATAGACAAGAAAATCCCATTTTTGGAGCGATGTACAGTTAGGGTTGTGGGGTCTAATTGAAATCTTTATGTATTCAATACTCGCGGTATTAAATTTCCTCTATTATGGGTATTTTCAAGTAGGGATAACACTGGTCGCAAAAGGTAGTGTAGTCGCACAAAATCACAGCCTGTTGAAAAACAACCTGTTGGAAAAGCGATGGCAGATGATTCTTGGTAATCGACTAACGGTAGGATCCGCTTATGCAGCAATGTGTTCACTTGCTGAACTCTCACTTCAAAAACCTTGTGAAACCATTTATATTATGAGATATGAAGACAAGGAGGAGAGGAGAGAAAGAGGGTCAATATGGTTCGCACAACATAAACTTTGCGCAGTATGTTAACTATCAGTCTTGATGATCCAGTCACCAAATCTACCAACTGCTAAGGGAAAGAGCGGGTTTTGAAAGAGGATATAATCTCTAAAATCAATCATTTGCATCCTATTGACTAACTTAGGGAAATAGGCCTCTAGTAATCTGTAAGCTGTTAAGCCGCCAAACAGAAGACTAACACGTAGTTGGGTGATTCATCTCTCGATGAACCCCCTTGGATAATCTAGTTAATAGTGACCCTGTGGGTCTCCATTAATGAGTAGCCCGCAAGCTCATTGAAAATTCGAAGTAGTAAATAGGAGAAGAAAATGGAAGCAGTAATCATTGCAGCAGGTGAGGGTAGCCGTATGAATCGCCTGTTTTCACCCAAGCCGCTTACGCCTCTTTTGGGTCTCCGATTAATTGAGCGAATTCTTTTAGTTGCAAAGTTGGCAGGTATCAACGATTTTAACATTGTTGTAGGCTACAAAGCGGCTGTCATTAAACAAGCAATTGGAGATGGGCGAAAATATGGGGTAAGGATTAAATATATTGAGAACCCTGAATGGAAGAAAGGAAATGGGGTTTCGGTTCTCAGAGCGAAAGATCACGTAAGTGGCAAATTTTTACTTTTAATGTCCGATCATCTGTTTGATGAGAAAATATTAGAAAGGCTTGTGACAGCATATGTTAAACCAGGCCACTGTGTGCTTTGTGTGGATAGAAACTTATCCCAAGATCATTCTAATATTGAAGATGCCACAAAAGTTTATTGTGAAGATGATTATGTGAAAGAGATCGATAAATCACTCCAGAATTTCAATGCAATTGACACCGGTTTGTTTCTGTGTACGCCTGCCATCTTTGATGCCCTCGAACAAAGTGTCAAGAATGGGCAATACAGTCTTTCGGCAGGCAATCAAATATTGGCGGAACAAGGGAAACTGGTTACCTTAGACGTCACAGGTAGCTTTTGGATCGACGTGGATGATGAGTCGGCGTTACAGAAGGCAAAACAATCACTAATCCAACAACTATTTAAACCAACGGATGGCCCCGTATCCAGAAACGTAAATCGGCGGTTATCGGTAAAATTATCTGCATATATTGCCCAGTATGACGTTTCCCCAAACGCAATTACACTTGCCAGTTTTATTTTAGCTGTTCTCTCCGGGATATTTTTCTTTTTTGGAGGATATCAAAATATTCTTATCGGGGGCATCGTGGCACAGCTTTCATCGATTTTGGATGGTTGCGACGGTGAAATTGCCCGCCTAAAATTCAGAGCCAGTGACTTCGGGAAATGGCTCGATAGAGTTTTAGATCGTTATTCAGATGGATTTATCATTTTGGGAATGACGCATGCCTTATGGTTATCGACAAAAAATGAATATGTATGGCTCATCGGCTTCTTGGCTTTGATAGGGACATCTTTGAACAGTTACACTGCCGGAATACATGATGATCTAATCAATAAACAATTAATCAACAATACTTTCCGAATAGGACGAGATCTACGATTATTCATCATCTTTGTTGGTTCACTATTCAACCAGGTTTTTATCGTGATGATAATTCTCAGCATCCTCACCAATACTGAATCAATACGTCGATTATTTCTTTTGAAAAAATTTACAGAATTCGAGTATCGCATTAAGAATGAAATTCTACAAATCTTGAGCCACTCTGCCGTTCCAGAGGATTATGAACATGCCCTCAATGTTTTGAAATGGGTAAATCGCCTAAAACCAGATGCCGATTTTCCGTTACGTATTGCTTCAATAGGGCATGATATCGAACGTGCTTTACCAGAACAAAAGGTACAGCGGATGAATTTTCCATCTTATGACGACTTTAAAAGAGCGCATGCAGAAAACAGCGCAAAGATTGTCAATGAAATTTTATCCAGGTACCCAATTGCTCAAGATGTTATCGAAAGAGTCCACTATTTGATTGCGAATCATGAATTCGGTAAAGAAGGGGATTTAGATCTAACTATCCTGAAAGACGCAGACAGTCTTTCATTTTTTGAAATCAATTTACCCTACTATTTTCATCGGGAAGGAGAGAAAGAAACTTATTTTCGAATGCAGTGGGGTTATGATCGGATGTCGGGAAGAGCTAAACGATTTTTGAAGAATTTTTCCAACGGTGAAGATATTTTAAATGATTTTCTCCAAAAAATTCAAAGTTTATCGACTTAGCGACACTTTAGTTTCATATCTTTTATTACGAAGAAGCAACTTGAAAAAAGTGGTGAGCTACCAAAGTGCGACGCACAATGTTAGTTTTGGGGTGGTTGGTAGAAGTGCAGCGCAAGTAGTCTTCTCTTGATTTTGTTATCTCGGTTTGCTACTATGGGCGTATGATCAAAACAGGGGAGATACGTGCTAAAAGACTCGCCGAAGTAGCAGAGCGATTATATGAAGAGAAGTTGAGGAGCAAACTGGAGCCTCGTCACAATGGCGAGATTGTTGTCATTGACGCGGAGAGCGGCGACTACTTCCTTGGGGAGAATTTACATGAGGCGAACGAAAGAGCGCGCAAGAAATATCCCAACAATGTATTTTATGCAATAAAAGTAGGTTATCCCGCATTCTATTCTTTTAGCTCACGTATGCCTGTCTCGGCAAACTTATGAGAGGCTTCTTTTCGGACGGCAAACCCAAAATTGAACTGACCGTAATAGGTTTGGATGACAAGATTGAAGTTTCCGCCTTAGTTGATACTGGATTTGATGGCGCACTCATGCTCTCTCTTCCTGCTGCGCTCCAAATCGGCCTGAGACTTTCAAACATGGTTCAAGTCGAATTGGCCGACGGTTCAATCAAGAAGGAATTTGTGTTTGAGGCAAAAGTCATATTTGATGGCGAAACCCGTCCTGTAGAGATCCTGTTGACTTCTTCCGAGGAGAATTTGCTGGGCACAGCACTTCTGCGGGATCGAAGGTTGACAATGGACTTTAGCCGACAACTCCTCACGCTGGACTCACATCATGACAAGAAGGAACGTTAGGGAATAGTGTCTTATAGGATATTATGCCTTCTTCTGCTGGTGGAAGAATAAATTCTTTTTCGTCGTACAATGTTCCAGACTGTTGAAAAAGTAGGCGTTTGGGGCATTCTGAGGAATAAATAGAACCTTTTGCAAAGGGATGACAGTTTGCTCGCCATGGAGCGCTCCACCCTGAATCTGGACCATACACGTTAATAGTTTCGTAAGAGTATTGTAATAATTTTGATCTACAATAAAAATGTATATATCAATGTACATTGGATCACAGGGTCATTCATATGGTGGGAGCGATACTGATGCCACTCCCTGTTTTTGGGGATCATGCCTATTCTACGCAGCGCCGCATCATTAGGTAAACTTCATGTTTTGATTCCGATTTACAAAGCGGTTCAAAGAGTTTACTTACGCGTGTAGAACATGCGTGAGACAAGCGGCAGATTACATAAATTTCAGGAAGTAACACTATGAACGCGAATCAAAATTATCTCAAAAAATCGCTAATGGTATTGGGAATCCTGTTGCTCATTGGCGCAATCATCGGCATGGCGTCAGGCGCCTGGGTTCAGTCCGTGCAAGCCGCTCCCAAGAGAACCAGGACCCCAAGACCAACTCCCAGTCCAATCTATACACCTACTCAAACGCCGTTTACCGCTACCCCAACTCCCGCCGGCCCAACATGTTGGTCGGTGGTCCCTGCGCCGGACGTGCCTGGGTACGGCGCTCGTCTGCTCGCAATCGCGGGCAGCAGCGACAACGATCTTTGGGCGGTTGGCTGGTTTCTCGAAAACAATTCCAGGCACAACCTGACTCTGCACTGGAACAGTAGGGCCTGGGAGAGAGTACCCGTCCCTGATGTTGTGAATGTTGGCGACAACAGCGTTAATGGTCTGTATGGCGTTGCTGCCATCGCTCCGAATGATGTGTGGGCGGTTGGCTATGCCGTCAGTCTCTCGACGCCGTACCAGACGGTTACGCTGCATTGGAACGGTAGTGTCTGGCAGGTCGTACCCAGCCCAAATCTGACCAGGCCGGGATCTTACAATGCATTGAACGCCGTCGTCGCGATTTCAAGTAACGATGTCTGGGCAGTCGGTGGTGCACCGGTCGATTTGGGCGTCGACGGTCGCGCACTGCTCATGCATTGGGACGGTTCAGCATGGCAGCTTTTTCCCGAACCCCCTGAAGTGGTCAACTGGTACACGACTTCCCGCTTTGGTGTAGCGGCACGCGCCTCGAATGACGTTTGGGCTGTTGGCCAATTCTCAGCCTGGCACTGGAATGGTTCGACGTGGACTGTGCCCAGCGGATTTAGCGGTCAGAACTTGCTCGGAACGTCTGCCAATGGCGGCGCACTGTGGTCTGCTGGCACCAATCCCGGTTACTATACCTCCGAAGGTGGCTATATCCCTGCTTCGCCGAATGCACTGTTCTTCGATGGGACGACTTGGCAGACTACATCTCCGGTTCGTGATGCCAGCGTCGATTTTGGATTCGATTCAATCAAAGTTCTCTCGCCATCCAATGTCTGGGCTGTCGGCAGAGCCGACAAGTTCGTACTCACGGAGAGATGGGATGGCTCGCAGTGGACGATGGTTGAAGCAGCCAATGGGAATCCAAATCCACCCGCCAACCAAGCCTTCGGCAATCGCCTGTTCAGTGTCAACGGAACTCCCACCGGTCTGTGGGCTGTTGGGTCTTTTGATGATGCCGCGGGAGTGGAGCGAGTCTTGATCGAACGCTATACCTGCAAATAAGCATTCACTTTCGATCACGCTCCAATAAATCAAACACAGACTCGCCGCTCTCAAATTACATAGTGCCGCATAATTTCCTTTACTTTTAGTTGGAAGATCGACCTACAAATCCAATCAAAAAGCAAAGTTATTAATGAGACAGGCGGTAGAGCGGCGAGCTTAGATTTCTGATTGTGTTGCCATTATTCAGAACTTGGTTTTGAACCTTCATCAACTCGCTGATGCAATCGCGTGCGAGGTCAATCAAGCCATTCATTGATTCACGCGCAAACGGTTCACGTTCCGCCGTGACGACAGGGTGATGCTGGCGTGTTGTCTGCGATGCGAACTTCAATTGTTGTGCGCTGCTTCTTCGGCTTTGCGGCGCGGGCGCCTAATTACTGATTATG